>Ga0160419_100108_pt1 | contig 57904 bp, 47 predicted proteins | sample CelAP2metagpilot_2_FD_108196 | JGI IMG/M metagenome (GOLD analysis project Ga0160419, IMG submission 108196) | Phycosphere-associated microbial communities from Cellana algal ponds in Kailua-Kona, Hawaii, USA - Cellana AP2-4-25 metagenome pilot ...
AAGAGCGGCATGGCCGCATCCACCGCAAAGGGCACCACATGCTGCCGCGCCACCCCGTCGCGCCGCCAGCTTGCCCCGGTGGCGATGCAGACATTCTCGAACCCGAATTCCAGAATGCTCTCTGCATCCAAAGCACTGTCGAAATAGGTCTGCACATTGGGCTTCTGGCTGATCTGATACTCCCGGTAATCCGCCACGCGCCCCCACGCCGACAACCCCGGCAACAGCCGCTCCTTCGCCACACGCCCGCCAACAGCCGTGCCCGCTTCGGCCAGCGCCACATCATACCCCCGCTCCGCACAGGCCCGCGCCGCTTCCAGCCCGGCAGGGCCCGCGCCCACAACCAGCACAGTGCCGCTGTCGCCCTTGGCGTTCATCCGTTCGGGATGCCAGCCCTTGCGCCATTCCTCCATGAAAGTCGGGTTCTGCGTGCAGCGGCTGATCGACATGGTCATGTCGCCGGTGATGCACATGTTGCACCCAATGCACTCGCGGATGTCCTCCACCCGGCCTTCCTCGATTTTCTTGGGCAGGAACGGATCAGCAATCGAGGGCCGCGCACAGCCGATGAAATCCAGCGTCCCCGTCCGCACCATCTTCGCCATCACATCCGGACTGGTGAACCGCCCCACCCCCACAATCGGCTTGTCCGTCAGATCATGGATGCCCTGCACCAGCGCCTGCTGCGCCCCCTCTTCAACAAACCGGGACGGCCCCGAACAATCCTCCCAGGTGCCCTGCGCCAGATCCCACAGGTCCGGCAGGTTGCGGTTCATCTCGACAAAGTCCCGCACTTCTGCGTTGGAGAACCCCAATTCGCCAATGCTTTCATCCAGCGACACCCGCAGGGTGATCCCCATCGTCTCGCCCACCGCATCGCGAATGTCCGCGACCACTTCATTCACAAACCGCGCGCGGTTTTCCAAACTGCCACCATACTCATCCGTACGGTGGTTGGTCGCCCGGCTCAGAAAGTGCTGAAAGATCCCAAACCCATGCGCGCCGTAGAGGCAGATCAGATCAAACCCCGCTTCCTTGGACCGCCTCGCCGCATTCACAAACCACCGCCGCAGATCGCGGATATCGCTCTTGTCCAAGGCCCGCGCCTGCACCGGGTCATTGGTGAAGGTCCGGATCGGCTGCGCCGACACGGCCAGCGGCACTTCCTTGGTATAAAGGTTCGGCCCGTTCACCCCCGAATAGGCCAACTGTATCCCCGCCAAAGCGCCATGGCTCTTCATCTGGTCCGACATCTTGCGCAGCATCGGCATGTCCTTGTCTTCCCACAGCCGCAGCTCAATGAAGGGCGTGATCTCGGACGTATGGTGCATCTCGCATTGCTCGGTAAAGATCACCCCCCAGCCGCCTTCGGCTTTCGTCCCCCGCATCGCCGCCGCCGCAGACGGATCGCGGTACCCGCCGCCGTTGCAATGGGGCACCTGATAAAAGCGGTTCTTGGCCGTGACGGGACCGATCTGCATCGGTTCAAAGAGAATATCATAGCTGGAATTGCGCACGTCTGGTCTCCGTCTGGAAGGGCTCACAGCAAACCATGGCAGAGGTTGGGGTTAGGCAAAAGTCACCGTTGCGAAACCATGGCTTAGGGTGGCGTTAAGTCCTGTTGCGGGGCAGATATGTCAGGCGTGACACGAGCCGTGCAGTGCCAGACCGCCGGGCAGGCGATCCAACGATGGTTCGGGGCAGTTTATGGTAGCCAAAGTAACGCCACAAACCGGAGGAAGCGCCTCGGGCAGACAAATCGCCAGACCGGTCGGGCGGTCTGGCGATGCACGGCGGGCTGCGCCCTTGATTCCGTGCGGGTGGATCAAACCCTACCCCTCCCCCTGGATCGCCTGCCCCGGATATCCCCACCCCGCCGTTGTCTCCGCCGCGTGCTCAATGAACGCATTCACCGACAACACACTGCGCGCCCCTTCGGGAATGATCAGCCCCAGCCGCATCGGCCTGTGCGCCCCTTTCAGCGGAATGAACCGCAAGGGCCGCCCATCGGGCGACAGATCAGAATGGGGCCGAATGTTCGCTATGCCAAAGCCAAACCCATTGGCCACCAGCGACCGCATCACTGCCATATCGCGGGTCCGCTCCACCACCTGCGGCCGCGCGCCGACCGCATCAAAGAAGCTCAGGAAATACTCACTGCTCAGCGGCAAATCCAGCAGCACCATCGGCTCTTCCAGCAGCGTCTCCACCGCGACTTCCGCCTGCTGCGCCAGCGGATGATCGGCAGAGACCATCGCATAAGGCGGCAAGGCCCGCAGCGGCACGAACTCCAGATCCGCCGGGATTTCCAGATCATACGACAGCGCCACGTCGATCTCCGCCCGACGCAGGCTCTCAAACAGGCTCAACTGATCCGCCTCACTCTGGCGGACCTGCGCGTCGGGGTATTTGTCCTCAAACCTGCGCCGGATCGCGGGCAACAAGACCTGCGCAAAGGTCAGCAGACAGCCGATGTTCAGCGGCCCCTGCACATTGCCCGAAATACTATCCGCCAGATGGTTCAGAACATCCGCCTCGGCCAGCACCTTCTTGGCCTGCACCATGAACTGCCGCCCCGCCTGCGTCAGGCTCAGCCCGTGGGCGTGTTTGCGCACAAAGAGCGGCAGGCCGAATTCATCCTCCAGATGCGATATCGCAGCAGAGATCGACGGGGACGACACATTCACCCGCGCGCTGGCATGCGCAATCGAGCCCTCCTCGCCCACGGCGACGAAGTAATCCAACTGGCGCAAGGTGAAACGCAAAGACATGCAGCCAGTTACGCCCGTTGTTCCGCAAGGTTCAAGAGGGCGCGCCTATTGATCCCCCGGCACCCCGTAAGACGGCGCTGCGCGGGGGTCGAGCGCGCGTTGCACATAGGCTTCCAACTGCGGCTTGTAGACCTCCCAGGCGGTGGCCACCGCTTCAATCGGACAGTCCTCCGTCCAGTCACAGCGCAGATCGGCCACGGGCCAGCTGACCTCATCGACCAGCATCATGCCCGCTGAATGCACCGGCCCAGCCTCCCCTCCGGCTGCCAGCCCTGCGCGCATCGCGGCAATCAAACGGTCGCCCAGATGCCCGGCGCTGCCCAGAAACCCCTCCACAATCGCCTGCGGCACGCTGTCATTGGCCAGAAGGTTCCCGCCTGATGCCACATCCTGCCCCTGCGCCTGCGTCCAGATGCCGAGGGAGTTCGGCCCCGAATGGATCGCCGTCCGCCCCTGCCCGTCCACGGCCAGCACCTGCCGGTATTCAATGTACCTGCCCTGCGCCTGCACCGCGGCCACAGCCTGCGCCGCCGACATGCCGCCTTGCATGGCATCCAACGCCAGCGGCCCCAACGTCGGGTCCGTCACGTTCTGCGAGGCCACCGCCCCCACGCCCGCCCGCGCATAGGAACACCTTGCCGCCACCGCCGGAGAGGACGATGAAATCGCCACGCCAATCATCCCCGTCTCCGCGCAGCGCGCCACCAATGAAAACGTCATTCCGGGATCACCGCTGTGCCGTCGATCTCCACCAGCCATTCAGGCCGCGCCAGCGCCTGCACCACCAACCCCGTTGACACCGGATGCACCCCTTTGATGTACTCGCCCATGGTGCGATACACCGCTTCGCGGTGCCGCACATCGGTGATGTAGACGACGACCTTCACCAGATGCGCCATCTCGCCGCCTGCCTCTTCGATCAGCTGCTTGATGTTCTGCATCACTTTGTGTGTCTGTTCGACCGGGTCATGGCTGTCCAGATTGACAGCGTCGTCCAGGTTCTGCGGACATTGCCCGCGCAGCCAGACCGTCTTGCCGCCCTGCGTGACCACCGCCTGACACAGATCATTGTCGAGGTTCTGCTCTGGGTAGGTATCGCTGGTGTTGAATTTACGCAGCCGTGTATGTGCCATGTCTTGCCTTTCGGGTGGGGTTATTCTGCCGCAGGCCGCACAATCGAGGCTTCGCCGTCATAGTGCTGATAGGCCCGCTGGATCGCAATCTGATCGGCCACAAATTTCGCGTCATGCCAGACGCCCCAGAGAAACGTCGATCCGCGCCGCGACTGCCATGGCAGGCCAAGGAAATAGACACCCGGCTCCACGCTGACCCCGCGCTGATGGATCGGCGCGCCCTTGTCGTCAAAGGCATCCACCTTCAGCCATGAGAAATCCTGCTTGTACCCCGTCGCCCAGATGATCGAGGCGACCCCCTCCGCAGCCAGATCCACACCCTGCAACGGATCCCTCAAACACGCAGGATCAGGCCACATCTCCCGCGCCTCGGGTTCCTCAGGCAGATCAAGCCCCATCCGCGCCGCATAGGCATCCGCCGCATCCAGCATCCCAAGATAGTTCGCGTCGCCCCCCGCGATGTTCTTCTGCAAATCATCCGCCACGCTCAGCACCCCATCCGCATAGCGCTCCGTCCGCCCCAGCAAGGTCACCCCCTCCTGCGCAAGCCGCCGGAAATCCATCGTCCGCCCGCCGTAAGCGCCGCTGACAGAAATCGTCACATGCTCCGTCCCCGGCTTCTGCGCGGCCAGATCCCACAGGCCCAAAACGCCCAGCCACCAGACGAAATCGCGTCCGCGATAGCGGCGCGGTGGGCGGTCATGCGGGCCGACAGACAAAAACACCTTGCGCCCCGCCCGGTTCAACTCATCCGCAATCTGCGCGCCGGAGGAGCCCGCCCCCACAATCATCACCGCCCCTTCGGGCAATTGATCGGGGTTGCGGTACTGCGCCGAATGCAGCTGCATCACCCCCGTATCTTCGGGCACCAGTGCCGGCACCACCGGCACCTGAAACGCCCCCGTCGCCGCCACCACGCGGCGCGCTTCAATCACACCGTCAGACGTCTCAACCCGGAACCCCGCACGGTCGACCAAAGGCACCGCCTGAAACACCTCAACGCCTGTGCGCACAGGCGCATCCACCATCTGCGCGTATTCCTCCAGATAATCCGCCACCCTGTCCTTGGAGACAAACTGATCCGGATGATCCCCCCGAAACTCCAAATTCGGAAAGCGGTCGTGCCAGACCGGGCCATTGGTCATCAACCCGTCCCAACGCCCTGACCGCCAGCTTTCCGCAAGGCGGTTCTTCTCCAAAACCAGATGCGGAACACCCTGCGCACCAAGATGCTCGCTCAGCGCAATGCCTGCCTGACCGCCGCCGACCACAAGCGTGTCTATCGTCTCAACCGGCATTCCCTGTCCTCCCGACTTGCGCGCACACCGCCTCAGGTGATGCCATAACTGTGCCGCAAGACGCGCGTCAGAAAAGAACCTTCTGCATTAGCGCTGCTTAGGACACCCCTAACGCAACGCCAAAGGGAAAAGGTTTCCCCTAAGCCACCCTTCGCAAATATCTATTTCGTTCTGCGGCCCCCCGCGCATACGCTGACCAGACGGCGAAGGAGACCCGCATGCGCACCACCCCCCACCTCAGCCTCTTGGCCCTGTCCACAGGCGCCACTGGATGAGCGACGAGACACAGATCGCCGTTGACGTGCGCGATGCAGTGAAACGCTACGGCGATTTCACCGCGCTTCAACGCATCTCGCTGGGCATCCGCGACAATGAATTCTTCACACTGCTGGGTCCATCCGGCTGCGGCAAGACCACCCTTTTGCGCATGATCGCCGGCTTCGAAGACGTCACCGAAGGCGCGATTTTCCTCTATGGGGAAGAGATTGAGGATCTCCCGCCCCACCAGCGCCCCGTGAACACCGTCTTCCAGAACTACGCGCTGTTCCCGCATATGACCGTGACTGAGAACGTCAGCTTTGGTCTGGAAATGCGCGGCGCGTCCAAAGCGGATGCGCGCACCCGCGCGGGCGAAATGCTGGAACTGGTGCAGCTCACGCAATTCGCCGCCCGCAAACCCTCGCAACTGTCCGGGGGTCAACAGCAACGTGTGGCGCTGGCCCGCGCTTTGGCACCTTCCCCCAAGGTATTGCTGCTGGATGAACCGCTCTCCGCCCTCGATCTGAAACTGCGCAAGGCGATGCAGATCGAACTCAAACACATCCAGCGGGAAACCGGGATCACCTTCATCTTCGTCACCCATGATCAGGAAGAGGCGCTGACCATGTCCGACCGCATCGCCGTCATGTCCGCCGGAGAGATGCAGCAGCTGGGCGACCCCCGCGACATCTATGAAACGCCCCGCAACATGTTCGTGGCGGATTTCATCGGTGACACCAACCTGCTCGATGTCTCGGTTGAAGCAATCAGCGACGGCCGCGCCACCTGCAAACTCAGCGGCGGGCATAGGCTGACCTGTGACGCGGTCGACGGCGTGAATGCAGGTGCCAAGGTGCATCTGTCCGTGCGCCCCGAACGCCTGTTCCTGTCCGACCAACCCACCGCCGCCGAAAGCCTGCAAGGCACTGTGGTGGAGAACATCTTCATCGGCACCGATATCTCCACCATTGTCGATGTGCCGGGGGGGCAGCATTTCACCGTGCGCACCTCCAACTCCGACCGGGGCAACAAGCGCATCCTTGATCCCGGCACCACGGCATACGTCAACATGGAACCGGGTGCCGCGCGCCTGTTGGTGGACTGATGGCGGGGGGTGCTGCAACCGGCGGCTCTGCCGCAGCCGATACCTACAAATCGGCGCGCCACTGGCTGCTGCTGCCGTCCTGGCTGGTGCTGGTGCTCGTCGTGCTGGCGCCTGTCTGCATGATGCTGATCTATTCCTTCCTGACCAAAGAATTCCGCGGCGGCGTCATTTGGGAGCCGACACTGGCGGCCTATGACCAGTTCTTCTTTGACCGCGGCCTGTTCGGAGACGACCCGCCCAAGATCGAATGGACTTATATCACCATCTTCTGGCGCTCCATCTGGCAGGCCGGGCTGGCCACGATCCTGTCCCTGATCATCGGTTTCCCCACCGCCTACTTCATCGCCACCCGGCCAGAGCGCACCCGCGCGCTCTGGGTGTTTCTGGTCACAATCCCCTATTGGGTGAACCTGCTCATCCGCACCGTGTCGATGAAATTCCTGCTGCGCGATCAGGGCCCGATGAACGACTTCCTGATCAGCACCGGTTTGATCGACGATCCCCTGCGCATCGTGAACACGAACCTCGCCGTGCAGCTTGGGCTGTTTTACAGCTACCTGCCGTTCATGGTGCTGCCCATCTATGCCTCGGTGGAGCGGTACAATTTCGCCATGTCCGAAGCCGCCGCCGACCTTTACGCCACCAAATGGACCACCCTGCGCCGCATCGTGCTGCCTGCGGTAAAGCCCGGTGTGATCGCAGGCTGCATTCTGGTGTTTGTCCCCAGCTTGGGTGCTTTCCTTGCCCCTGATCTGTTGGGCGGCGCCAAGAACTTCATGATCGGATCGCTGATTGAAGAGCAGTTCAAAGGCAACGCCGGCAACTGGCCCTTTGGCGCGGCTGCCGCGATGGTTCTGCTGACGATGGTGCTCATCCTGCTGATGATCTTTGCGCGCCAGCAGCGCCGGGCGGAGGCATCGCCATGAGCGCAAAGACCGACGTCAAGAACTACACCGGTTTCCGCACGCTGACCTTTGTCTGCCTGTTCATCCTCTATGCGCCGCTGGTGGTGGTGACGATCTACTCCTTCAACGCCTCGCCTTCGATCACCGTCTGGGAAGGCTTCTCCCTGCGCTGGTACGGCGATGTGTTCACCGGCCCTGAAAGCGGCAAGTTCAAAGCCGCCGCCATCAACTCTTTCTCCATCGCGCTGATCGCCGCAACACTGGCCACGATCATCGCCACCTCCGCCGCCACCGCCATCGTGCGCGGGGGCATTTTCAAAACCCGCACCCTGTCGCTGGGGCTGATCAGCCTGCCCTTGATGGTGCCGGAGATCGTGCTGGCCGTGGCCACCCTGATCTTCTTCAACGCCGTTGGGTTTACCCGTGGCTACATGACGATCCTCGTGGCCCACATCGCCTTCTGCATCCCCTTCGCCTACCTGCCTATTCAGGCGCGCATGCAGGGGATTGAGGACACCTATGAACAAGCCGCGATGGACCTCTATGCCACCAAGGCGCAGGCGTTCCGCCGGGTGCTGCTGCCGCTGATGATGCCCGGCATCATCTCGGGCTTCCTGCTGGCGTTCATCGTCAGTCTGGACGATTTCATCATCACCAATTTCGTCAAGGGCGCAGGGGTTGAAACCCTGCCCACGGCGATCTTTGGCTCGGTGAAACAAGGGCTCAAGCCCAACATCATGGCGATCTCGACAATGCTGCTGGCGTTGTCCATCGTGATGGTGACGCTGTCCTACTTCGTCTCAAAGACGGACAATACAAAATAACAAAACGATCCCAACAAGGAGTACACCCAATGAAACCAATCAAACGCATGACACAAACCGCCATGGCGCTGGCGCTGATGGCATCCGGTGCAGCAGCCGAAGGCGATCTGGTGATCTATCACTGGTTTGAATACATCCCCCAGGACCTGCTGGACAAATTCACCGCTGAAACCGGCATCAATGTCACCATGGACACCTACGATTCAAACGAGTCGATGCTGGCCGCCCTCAAGGCCGGTGGCATGGGCACCTATGACGTGGCCGTGCCGGGTGACTACATGGTCAAGATCATGGCGGGCGAAGGTCTGCTGGACACCATCTCCGACGGCGAATTGGCCAACAAAGGCAACATCGCCCCCGCATGGGCCGACCCCAGTTTTGATCCCGGCCGCAAGCATTCGATCCCCTACCAGTGGGGCTCCACCTCTTTCTCCGTCGACAGCGATGTCTACAGCGGTGACATCAACACCACCGACATCCTGTTCAACCCGCCTGCGGAACTGGCAGGCAAGATCAACATGCTCGACGCGCAGGGCGAAGTGCTGGCCACAGCCGCCCTGCACCTTGGCATCCCGCAATGCTCCACCGACCGCGAACAGCTCAAGGCGCTGAACGAACTGTTGCAGGCCTCCAAGGACAACTGGGTCTCGTTCAACTCTGACACGGCGAAAGAAGTGCTGGTCTCCGGCGACGCAGCGGCGGGGATGATCTGGGACGGGTTCAGCGCCAAGGCGCGCGAAGAAAAAGCATCCATCACCTATGCCTTCCCCACCCAAGGGTATGTGGTGTGGATGGACAATGTGGTGTTGCTGAATGACGCACCCAACCGCGACAGCGCGATCAAGTTCATGGACTTCCTGCTGGAGCCTGAGAACATCGCCGCCGTCTCCAACTTCGCGCGCTATGCGGACGGTCTGACCGGCACGGCGGAATTCCTGGATCCCGCACTGGCCACCCTGCCCGAAGCCAACCCGCACGATGGCGCTGGTCCCGGTGTGTTTGTCGAAGCCTGTGATGAGGCCACGCAAGCCGTCTATGACCAGATCTGGACAAACCTGAAGAAGTAAGCCTGCCTCAGGCATGACCAAGCCGGCGGCCCCATCCCGTGGGCCGCCGATCCGCATTTGTAACATCACGCATAAAGGGGACCGCCATGACCATCCAAGACGCCAATTCCGCCTGGGCCAAGGACCGCGCCCATGTGCTGCACCCCTACACGGATTTCAGCACCTTCAAGGACGAAGGCAGCCAGGTCATCACCGGCGCCTCCGGCATGTATGTGACCGACAGCGACGGGCGACAGATGCTCGACGGGATTGCGGGTCTGTGGTGCGTGAACATCGGCCACGGACGGCGTGAGATGGCCGAAGCGATCTCTGATCAGGTGCTGCAAATGCAGTATTACAACCCCTTCGGCCATTCCACCAACGAACCGGCAGCAGAACTGGGCGCGTGGCTGTCCAAACATGCGCCGGGCACCTTGAACCACGTGCATTATACCTGCGGTGGCTCTACCGCGAATGACGCCGCGATCCGCATGGTGCATTACTATTTCACTCTGCGCGGGCTGCACCGCAAAAAGAAAATCATCTCCCGCAACAATGCCTACCACGGGGCCACCTACGTGGCCGCCGAACTGACCGGCATCCACGCCACGAAGATGAGCTTTGACAAAGTGGGCGAACATTTCATCCACCATGTCTCTGCCGCGAATATGTTTGAACGGCCCGATGGCAGGACCGAGGACGCCTATTGCGATTTTCTGGTCAAGGAGTTTGAGGACCGCATCCAACAGCTCGGCCCCGACAACGTCGCGGCCTTCATCGCAGAGCCCGTCATGGGCGCAGGCGGCGTGCTGATCGCGCCCAAAGGCTACCACCGCCGCATGTGGGAAGTCTGCAAACGCCACGACATGCTCTATATCGCCGATGAGGTCGTCACCGCCTTCGGCCGTCTGGGCGCGTGGTTCGCTTCTGAAGAGGTGTTCGACTACCAGCCTGACATTCTGGTTTGCGCCAAGGGGATCACGTCGGGCTATGTGCCTTTGGGGGCCACGCTGATCTCGGACGAAATCTATGAGGTGATCAGCCAGCCGCAATGCGAAGGCGGCGTGTTCTCCATGGGGCTGACGTACTTCGGGCATCCGCTGGCCTGCCGTGCGGCATTGACCAACATCGACATCATCGCGCGCGAAGGGCTGTTGAAACAGGCGCAGGAAACGGGGGCGTATCTACAGGAAACGGCTCAGATGCTACGCGATCTGGACCATGTCGGGGATGTTCGCGGGCATGGGTTGATGATGGCCGTGGATCTGATGGCCGACAAGGACAGCAAGACGCCCTTCCCCGTCAGCACCAAGGCAGGGGGACATATCTTCAAGGCCTGTGTGGAGAAGGGGCTGATCGTGCGCCCTGTGGGAGACCGGATCGTGCTGTCACCGCCGCTGATCATTGAGCGCGCGCAGGTGGACCAGATTGTCGACACCCTGCACCAGACCATCAAGGCCTTCCGGCCAGACAAGGCCGCCTGACAACACCCCGGTCTGCGCCGGCGACCTGCATCACATCAATGTCGCAGACGGCAACTTGCGGGATCATAAGACAAGATAAAACGTGCCCATTCATCCGCAAGGAGCGCCTGCTGCGCCCCATGCCAGTAATGCACGCGCCAGATCCTGCGGGGAGCCCGCGGGGGCGCTGCGCCCCGCGCCCGGCGCAAACCCCCATGCGACAAAAGCAGAGGTTCTGACGTGGTCCGCAAGGGCCGCAACATCACGATCATCGGTGCGCGCGGGATCACGCAGCTGGCGGCACAATTCAACCGGCGTGGCCCCCTGCCACGCCAGTGTGACGGGCGGCAATTGCCAAGGTGCGTCGATATGGGGAGCCGCACGGGGTACCGTGTTGGCCGCAGCCGAAGTCACGTGACAGGTCCGGCAGGGCAGCCCTTCGGCTCCGATGCGGCTTTCCCCTGCCCTGACGGCCATGCCGTGCACCGCACCGGGTTTGTACCCCAGCCCTTCCCAGCCGGGCAGATGGCCTTCCCCCACGTGGCAATTGGTGCAACGCGGATGCAAAAAGGCCTCTGCCACGGGGGCAAAGACCTTGACGCCGGTTTGTTGCGCCGGGGTCGCACCGGCCCAGAAGACCAGTGCGATCAGGATTGGGGCGGCCCTCAGAATTCGACCACCGCCCGGATGGATTTGCCCTCGTGCATCAGGTCAAAGCCGTGGTTGATCTCTTCGAGCTTGAGTTTGTGGGTGATCATCGGGTCGATCTCGATCTTGCCGGACATGTACCAATCGACGATCTTGGGCACATCCGTGCGCCCCTTGGCCCCGCCAAAGGCCGTGCCACGCCAGACGCGGCCGGTCACCAGTTGGAAGGGGCGTGTGGAAATCTCAGCGCCCGCGGGGGCCACACCGATGATGATCGACTCGCCCCAGCCCTTGTGCGCACATTCCAGCGCGTCGCGCATGACCTTGGTGTTGCCGGTCGCGTCAAAGGAGTAATCCGCGCCGCCTTTGGTCAATTCAACCAGATGGCCCACCAGATCGCCGTCCACCTTGGAGGGGTTCACAAAGTCGGTCATGCCGAAATATTTGCCCGTCTCCTCCTTGTCGTCGTTCAGATCCACACCGACGATCTGATCCGCCCCGGCAAGGCGCAGGCCCTGAATGACGTTCAGACCGATACCGCCCAGACCAAACACCACGCAGCGCGCGCCGATCTCGACCTTCGCCGTATTGATCACCGCGCCAATGCCCGTAGTCACGCCACAGCCGATGTAGCAGATCTTGTCAAAGGGCGCGTCCTTGCGCACCTTGGCCAACGCGATTTCGGGCACAACGGTGTGATTGGCGAAGGTGGAACAGCCCATGTAGTGGTGAATGGGCGTGCCATCGAGCATGGAGAACCGCGTGGTGCCATCGGGCAGCAGGCCCTGGCCCTGGGTCACGCGGATTTTCTGGCACAGGTTGGTTTTGCCGCTGAGGCAGTATTCGCATTCGCGGCATTCAGGGGTGTAGAGCGGGATCACATGATCGCCCACTTCCAGCGTCGTCACCCCTTCGCCCACTTCCAGCACCACGCCCGCCCCTTCGTGGCCGAGGATGGCAGGAAAGATGCCTTCGGGATCATCGCCCGAACGGGTGAATTCGTCGGTGTGGCACAGGCCGGTGGCCTTGATCTCAACCAGCACTTCGCCGCGCTTGGGGCCTTCGAGGTTCACCTCCATGATCTCAAGCGGTTTTCCAGCCTCAACGGCGACGGCGGCACGGGTTTTCATCATGGCGATGTCCTTCTCTTTTCATTTTGAAACAACAGGCCCAAGGGGTGCTTTGATGTCAAGCTTTGATCGCAGAGTTGCACAGGCGCGCCGGGCACCCTCCGAGAGAGGGTAACCCGCGGGTTACACTTTATTAACAAAGGGTTACCGGAAATCCGTAGAGGGTTGTTTTGCCCCGCTAAATTCCACAGCCTTCACCCCCGCATCACGGTGCCTTCGGGATCATAAGGCGACGGCGCAATCACCGTCGCCTGACGTGCCACGCCGACGACATGCACCGTCAACACGGCGCCTTCCGCCGCATGGGCCTTGTCAATCAACGCCATGGCGAGGGAGGCCCCGACGCAATGCCCATAACCGCCCGACGTGATGAAGCCGATCTTATCCTCCCCGGCCCATACGGGTTCATAGCCGCTGGCATCCGCCTCTTCGGCGTCGATCCGCAAGGTTACCAGCACCTTGTCCGGCGTGCCCGCGTCGCGTTCCTTCAGCGCGGCCTCTTTGCCGATGAAGTCCTTCGACCAGTCGATCCAGCGGTCCATGCCGGTTTGCCCCGGCGTGTAGCCTTGGGTGAATTCCGCCGACCAGATGCCGAAGGATTTCTCCAGCCGCAGGCTGAGGAGCGCGTTGAAACCATATTCGATCATGCCGTGATCCGCGCCCGCCGCCAGCAGCGTGTCGCGCAGAGCTTTGATGTCGCCCGCCCGGCAGTGCATCTCGTATCCCAACTCCCCCGCGACCGACAGACGGCCCACGGCGCAGCGCACCAATCCGACGTCCATCTGCGCGCAGCCCATGAACTTGAGCGCGTCGGCGTCGCCATCGGTAAGCGCCGCCTCCAGCACCGCGCGGGATTTGGGTCCGGCGAGCGAGAGGCCGACCATTTCCTCGCCCAGATCACGGACGCTTACGCCGTCTTCCATGTGGTCGCTGAACCAGCGCATGTGCCAGGCGCGCAGGTAGTAGGATCCGGTGATCCAATAGCGGCCATCGCCCCAGTTGAAGATCGTCAGGTCGCCCTTGAGACGGCCAACATGGCCCAGCATCGGCGCCAGTTTGATCCGGCCCGGTGCGGGGAGTTTCGACGCCATGAGGCGGTCGAGCCACGCTGCCGCATTGGGGCCGGACACTTCGAACCGGGAGAAAGCGGAGATGTCGAGCAGGCCCACGCCTTCGCGCACGGCGCGGCATTCGTTGCCGACGATGTCATGGGCATTCGAGCGGCGCAGAGACGGGGTTTCCTCAAAACCCTGCGGCGCGAAATACAGTGGCACTTCCAGATCCCAGCTTTGCCCCCAAACCGCCCCTGCGGCGGACAGATCACCGTAAATCCCGTTCATTTTCAAAGGCCTGCCTGCGGGCAGTTGTTCGTTGGGATAGGTCATCACAAAACGGCGGGAGTAGAATTGCCCGGTGGTTTCCTTGATGTATTGCTTGTTCTCCGCCCAGATGCCGTAGCGGGCGACGTCCATGCCGTAGACATCCGCCTCCGGCTCCCCATGGATCATCCATTCGGCGAGCGACTTGCCCACGCCGCCCCCCTGCAAGAAGCCCGCCATGACGGCACAGGCGGACCAATAGCCGCGCTTGCCCGGCACCGGGCCGACCAGCGGATTGCCATCGGGGGAGAAGGTAAACGCGCCGTTGACCCATGTCTTGATCCCGACGTTCTCCAACGCGGGATAGCGGCTGTAGCCCATCATCAGCTCATGCTCGATCCGGTCGAGTTGTTCCTGAAACAGTTCCATCCCGTAGTCCCACGGCGCGCCGTCCATGGCCCAGTGTTCGGTGTTCTGCTCATAGATTCCCACCAGCAGGCCTTTCTGGTCCTGACGTGTGTAGGTGAACCCCTCAAGATCGACGGTCATCGGCACTTCGAAATCAAGCTCGGCCAATTCGGGCACGGTGTCGGTGACAAAGTAATGGTGTTTGAGCGGGGAGACGGGCAATTCGATGCCCGCCATGCGCCCGACCTGTTTGGCCCAGAGGCCGCCTGCGTTGACCACATGTTCGCAAGAGATCGTGCCCTTTTCGGTCACCACGTCCCAGCCTTCAAGCGTCTGGTTCAACTCCAGCACGCGGTTATGTTCGATCACCGTCGCACCGCGTTTCTTGGCCGCCGTGGCATAGGCATGCACAGTGCCGGTGGTGTCGATATACCCTTCGCGGTCGGCCCACATGCCGCCCAGCAGCCCGTCGCCGGACATGATGGGGTTAAGCTCCACGGCTTCTTCCACACTCACCAGACGACAATCCTCGATACCGATGGATTGGAAGGTGCGGTAGGCCGATTGCAGCCATTCCCAGCGGTCGGGGGTGCCGGCCATGGTCAGGCCACCGGTCATGTGCAGCCCGATGTTCTGGCCGCTTTCCTCTTCAATTTCGCTCAGCAGATCAATGGTATAGGCCTGAAGCGCCGCGATATTGGGATCGGCGTTCAGTGCGTGGATGCCGCCTGCCGCGTGCCAGCTGGACCCTGCCGTCAGCACCGAGCGTTCGACCAGCGCCACATCGCGCCACCCCAGTTTGGCGAGGTGGTAGAGCACGGAGGCACCGACAACGCCCCCGCCAATGACAACAACCCGGTAGTGCGATTTCATGGTGTCCCTCTCCGCTATGGCTGGGGTCAGCAGAGCGGCTGGCGGGGGCACAGTCTAGGTCAGAAACGACAAGACCTGACGCAAACGGTCAGGTGTCGCCGTCCCCTTCCAGATGGTTTTGCCGGGCGGGTCCACGGTATTTTTCGGTCAATTCAGGCGGCACTTCGCTGCCGTCATAGAGGAACGGCAGCACCCCCCGCGTGCGAGAGGCACCGGTTTTGGACAGGATGTCATCCTCGGACATGGTGACCCGCTGGGACATGCGCCGCCCCCACTGGGCGAGCATGCCATACATGCGGTCGATCTGATCCTCATGGCCGGGGGTCTTGGCCAGATCGGTGAATTCATCGGGATCGGTTTCCAGATCAAACAGCATCGGCCGGAAGCCGCCTTCGGCGTGCATCAATTTGTAACGCCCGTCGAAGACCATGAAGAGCCGCGCCTCACGCGGTTTCAGACCCAGCTTGGCGCGGTTGGGGGTGGCGGAGTAGTCGTATTCGCTGATCACGAAGTCCCGCCACCCCGGCGTTTCGCCGCGCAGCCAGGGCGACAGCGTGCGCCCTTCGACGATATGATCGGGGATCTTACCGCCTGCGGCTTCGATGAAGGTGGGGGCGAGATCGATGCTTTCTACAAGCGCGTCACAGGTGGTGCCACGGGTGGCGTCGGCATCACTGCGGGGGTCGTAGATGATCAGGGGGACTTTGACCGATTGCGCGTGAAAGAGGTCTTTTTCCCCCATCCAGTGATCGCCCAGATAATCGCCGTGGTCTGACGTCAGGACGATCATTGTATCCTTGAGCGTGTCGGTCTCCTCCAGATGGGCCAACAGGCGGCCCAGCTGGTCGTCGCATTGCTTGATCAGCCCCATGTAGGCGGGGATGACCTTGTTGCGCACCGCGTCGCGTTGGAAGGCTTGTGAGATATTGCCTTCCATATAGGAGCCATAAACCGGATGCGGGTCGTCCCTTTCGGCGTCGTCGCGCAGGGGCGGCGGTACATGTTCGGGGCCGTACATGTTGTGGTAGGGGGCGGGCACGATATAGGGCCAGTGCGGCTTGATATAGCTCAGGTGCGCGCACCAAGGGCCCTCCGCCTGATCGATGAATTCAATCGCCCGACCCGTAAGCCATGGTGTCTCGGAATGTTCTTCGCGGATGTTGGCGGGTTTGTCGGCGTTGGCGAACATCCAGCCGGAGGCGATATCGCCGTCCTCGACCCCGGCATTCGCGTAATCGGCCCAGGGGTTTTCACCGTCATAGCCCAGCGCATTGAGATAGGCGTTGTAGGGCGAGCGGCCCTTGTCATAAAACCCATCCGGTCCTTCGGCCCAGAGCCCGTCATCGCGGGTCCAGACGTCAAAGCCGCATTCCGCCTGCCGCGCGCCAATGACACTGTCGGGCGACAGGCCGAGGCGCGCCATGCCTTCGGCATCCGCCTCCATATGGGTCTTGCCTATGAGCCAGCAGCCCATGCCCAGCTTGCGCAGGTGGTCGCCCATGGTCTGTTCACCCACCCGCAGGGGAAAGCCGTTCCACTGCGCGCCGTGGCTGGAGGCATAGCGGCCCGTGTAGGTGCACATCCGGCTGGCGCCGCAAATGGGCGACTGGATATGCGCGTTGGTGAACCGCACCCCCATGGACGCCACGCGGTCAAAATGCGGCGTGTCCAGATGCGGGTGACCCGCACAGCTGAGGTAATCGAACCGCAACTGGTCGTACATGATGAATAGGATGTTCATTGGTGGCCCCTCCCCTTGTCTGGTTTATTCAGGGTGCGGACGGCGAGGTCAATGAAGGTGTCTTCAGTAGAAACTCTGCGGGTCGATGTCGACGGCCAGACGCATCTCGCCTTTCAGGCGCACCTGCGCGATCCATTTTGACAACGCCTCTTGCAGGGGTGCGGTTTTTTCGGCCTTCACCAGCAGGCGAACCCGGTGGCGGCCCCGCACGCGGGCGATGGGGGCTGGGGCGGGCCCATAGACCTGCGCCCCGATCCGGCGGAGGGGGGCATCCTGACGGGCCAGCAGATTGCCTGCATCAAAGACCTGCGCCACGTCGGGACCAGAGAGGATAATCCCCGCCATCCGGCCATAGGGCGGCACGGCGGCCTGCCTGCGGCCTGCGGCTTCGGCTTTCCAGAAGCCTTCCTCATCCCCCTGCAGAATCGCACGGATAACGGGGTGTTCAGGTTGATAGGTCTGCAAAAGCGCCGTCCCCGGTGCCTCAGCACGGCCCGCGCGGCCTGCAACCTGGCGCATCAGTTGGAAGGTACGTTCAGCCGCGCGCAAGTCGGACCCCATGAGGCCCAGGTCCGCATCAATCACACCGACGAGGGTGAGTTTGGGGAAGTTGTGCCCTTTGGCAACGAGTTGCGTGCCGATGATGATGTCAGCGGCCCCTTCTGCAATACCTGCGATTTCGGCCTTCAGCGCGCGGGCGGAGCCGTACATATCCGAACTCAGCGTGGCGATGCGGGCATCTGGAAACAGCGCTTCGGCTTCCTCACCCAGCCGTTCGACACCGGGGCCGACGGGGGCCAGCCGGCCTTCGGCTTCGCAGGACGGACAGGCATCGGGCATTGGTTTGCTTTCGCCGCATTGGTGGCAAATGAGGCGTTTGAGGAAGCGGTGTTCGACCATGCGTGCGTCGCAATGGTCACAGCCGATCTGATGCCCGCAGGCACGACATAACGTGACGGGGGCATAGCCACGGCGGTTGATGAAAAGCATCGCCTGTTCGCCGCGTTCGAGGCGTGCGTTGACTTCCGCTTGCAGTTGGGGAGAGACCCAGCGGTCCGCAGGCAGGCCTGCGTCGCGCATGTCGATGGTGTCCATCTTTGGCAAGACGGCGGGGCCGAAACGGGAGGTGAGTTCGAGGCGGGTATACTTGCCTGCTTCCGCATTGGCCCAGCTTTCCAGCGACGGCGTGGCGGAGGCCAGCACCACCTGCGCCCCGCAGATCGAGGCGCGCAGAACGGCCATGTCGCGGGCGTGGTAGAGCACACCGTCCTCTTGTTTGTAGGAGGTGTCGTGTTCCTCATCCACGACGATCAGACCCAGATCGCGATACGGCAGGAACAGGGCCGACCGCGCCCCGATCACGAGTTGCGCGCCGCCCGTGGCGACCATGCGCCAGATGCGGCGGCGCTCCGTCATGGTGGCGCCGGAATGCCATTCGGCGGGTTTCGCGCCAAAGCGTTCCTGCACACGGGTCAGGAATTGCTCCGTCAGGGCGATTTCAGGCAGCAGCACCAGGGCCTGACGGCCTGCACGCAGGCAGGCGGCGACGGCTTCGAGATAGACTTCGGTTTTGCCGGAGCCGGTGACGCCGCGCAGCAGGGTTGTGCCGTATTTTTGCGAGGTGACACCCGCGGCGAGGGTTGCGGATGCGGCGGCTTGATCGGCGGTCAACTCCTTGCTGGGCAGATCGGGATCCATGGGCGTGAAGGGCAGATCGCGGGGGCTGTCTTCTTCGCGCACGACGCCTTGCTCCACCAGGCCTTTGACGACCGAAGGTGTGACCCCCGCCATCTCTGCCAACTCCCTGAGGGTGAAGGCCAGATCGCCGTATTCCTCAAGCGTTTCCAACACGCGGGAGCGGGCGGCAGTGGCCCGCGAAGGCTCCCCTTCCCCGCGCCGGTAAATCTTGCGCATCGACGGCGGATCGCCCAGCCCCGGTGCGCGGGTGGCCAGCCGCAGCATGGCGGGCATGGGCGTCAGCGTGTAAGCCGCCGCACGGGTCAGGAAACTGACCATTTCCTCCCGCATGGGTGGCGCATCCAGCACGCGGATCACGTGGCGGATCTTGCTCAGGTCATAATCCCCCTGCCCCGGCCCCCAGACCACACCCAGCACCTTGCGCGGGCCCAACGGCACCTCCACAAAGGCACCGGGATGACAGCCCCCTTCGGGCGCGCGGTAATCCAGCGCACGGCCCAAGGGTTGCGTTGTAATCACGGCAACCAGATCACCGTGGTCAAAAAAGGAAGGCCCGGAAGGACCAAGGGGTGGCACGTCGCACCGCTCCGCAACAAGGGTAGATCGGAATTGAGGGTTTAAGCATCGCAGATCATGCGGTAAAGCCAAGACAGCTGATCACATGTGAGCGCTAACGGACGCACCACGCGCCCGAGGCCCCAACAAAGGACCCCGCGATGAAATTCTTCGTAGACACCGCTGAAATTGACGCCATTGCCGAACTGAACGATCTCGGGATGGTCGATGGCGTGACCACCAACCCCTCCCTGATCCTGAAGTCAGGCCGCGACATCATTGAAGTGACAGCAGAAATCTGCGCGCTGGTGGATGGCCCGGTGAGCGCGGAAGTGGTGGCGATGGAAGCCGAAGCGATGATCGCCGAAGGGCGCAAGCTGGCGGAGATTGCCGATAACATTACCATCAAACTGCCACTGACATGGGATGGGTTGAAGGCCTGCAAGGTGCTGTCGGACGAAGGCCGCATGGTCAATGTGACCTTGTGTTTCTCAGCCAATCAGGCGCTGCTGGCGGCGAAAGCGGGGGCGACGTTCATCTCTCCGTTCATCGGGCGGCTGGACGACATCCACCTTGATGGCATGGACCTGATCGCGGACATCCGCACGATTTATGACAATTACGGGTATGAAACGAACATCCTCGCGGCCTCCATCCGGTCGGTGAACCACGTACAGGATTGTGCGTTGGTGGGGGCAGATGTGATGACAGCGCCGCCGGAAGTGATCAAGAAACTGGCCACACACCCGCTGACCGACAAGGGGCTGGAACAATTCATGGCCGATTGGGCCAAAACGGGCCAGAACATCCTCTGATACATTTCAGTGATCCGGGACCTGTATCCGGCAACGCTTAAGCAGGTCTTTACGAATTTTCTTTACCCCGGCGTGTAGGTCTCCAGATCACGCCGGGTTTCATGTTTTTGCGTTTCTCATCAGGTCCCCAGACGCCGAAACAAAAGGTCAAACGGCTGTTGCTGATCTATTTGGCAGCGGCCACGGTGATGCTTCTGATCCTGCTGGCCTCCCTTGTCACATTGAACGCACAGACCACGGCCTTGCTTGCCAGTCTGGACACCGCGGACCGCACCATGCGGGAAGACGCGCATCGCATTGTCCTGGGAATTGAACGCCAAAAAACTGCGGTTGTGATGATCAGCGCGCTTCTGCTTGTCGGGCTGGCGCTTGGCGTTTTCCTGCCCGGCCAGCGCCTTTTGAAACGTGTCATTGCAATGGGGGCTGCGCGGGACCGGCAGCTGCGCGAGGCACAGACCGCGCTCGACCTGACCAACCATGCGTTGCGCCACAAGAACCAGCAGATCGAGAAAGAGCAGGTGCGCCTGCGTCGCGCGCTCAACAATGCAGCGCTGTTGTGCGGGGAACAGGCCGCCTTCACCTACTCCGTGTCGCATGACCTGGAATCCCCTGCAAACACCCTGCAACTGGTGCTTGATGAGTTGATCCACGAACATGCCAGCACCATGTCCGACGATGGCCGTGGCCTGCTTCAGCATGCACAGGAAAGCATCACCCTGATGAGCATCCTGATTGAGGATGTGTTGCAATACTCCTGGGCCACTGACCCCAACGAAGCGGTGCAGACCGTCGACCTTGCAGCGGCCGTCAACACGGCCTGTGAAAAACTGCATGAGCAGATCAATGCGACGGATGCGCTTGTCACCCTGGGCAAGCTGAACCACATCAAGGCGGCCCCGCGCCAGATTGATATCCTGCTGTATCATTTGCTCAGCAATGCACTGACATTTCAGCGCGAAGGACACATTCCCAATGTCCATATCAGCAGCAAGGTCGGCACCAAACCCGACACCGTCGTGTTGCGGGTAGAGGACAATGGCATTGGCATTGCTGAAGAAGATCAACTGAGGATCTTTGGCCTGTTTCAGCGTCTGCACCTGCGCGACACCTACCCCGGTTCCGGCCTTGGTTTGGCGACCTGTCAGCGCATCGCGGCAAATCATTCAGGCACGATTACCCTTCAATCCGCGTTGGGCGAAGGCTCCATCTTCGAAGTGACCCTGGGCCCGCTCCTGTCGCAGGATGCCGCTTTGCTGGGGGCCTATGCGGCATAGGCAAGGCGCTGATTTTGAAACGCTTCAGATGCGCCGCGCGCAAAACAGCAACGCCTGTTCCCTTTTCCGCCGCGCTTTGAAAAAAGGGCAGCAATTGCCCCTTGCGGGTGGTATAGAGACCCAAACAAAAAGAGACGGTCATGAGCAGCAGCCCCAAGATTGATGACGCCCTGCGTGAGGCGATCATTTCAAAACCCGACGTTATTCTGGACGACAGTGATGTGATGCAGGCCCTGATTGCGGCCAACGAACGGGCGATGGGCGGCAACATCGTCGATCTGCGCGGCATCGCGATGGAGCGGCTGGAAACCCGTCTGGACCGGCTCGAAGACACCCACCGCAGCGTCATTGCCGCGGCGTATGAAAACCTGGCAGGCACAAACCAGATCCACCGCGCGATCCTGCGGATGATGGACCCGACGGAGTTCGAGGGGTTCTTGCGCGAGTTGGGCGGCGAAGTGGCCGATATCCTGCGCGTGGATGCGGTGAAGCTGGTGCTCGAATCAGCTCAGAACGACGAAGACCCTGCGGTACAACGCCTGGGCGACGTGCTGAACGTGGCAGAGCCGGGGTTCATTGATGACTATCTCACCCAGGGACGGGGCGGCACCGCCCGCAAGGTCATCCTGCGCAGCGTCCAGACCGGAGGAGAGCCGATTTACGGCGAAAAGGCGGAATATGTCCGCTCGGAAGCCTGTCTGAAGCTGGATTTCGGAGAGGGCCGCCTGCCCGGTCTGCTGGCGCTTGGATCAGAGGATCCGCATATGTTCGGGCCACAGCAGGGCACAGACCTGTTGACCTTTTTCACCGGGGTTTTTGAACGCGCCATGCGGCGCTGGTTGTCTTGACGGGCCGGAACAGCACCGCCACAGACGGGCTGATCAGCCCCGCAGCGCGTGATGCGCTTGAGACCTGGCTGACCCATCAGCGTGCCTTGAAAGGCGTGGCGGAAAACACCATCACGGCATATCAGGGTGACGTCACCGGCTTTCTGGCGTTCATGACACTGCACAAGGGCGGCGCGCAGGGTCTGGCACCCCTTTCGCAGATCAGCATTTCCGACATGCGCAGTTGGATGGCGCATACGCGGGGTCCGGCGGTGGGTCCGCGCTCCATGGCGCGCAAGCTCTCTGCGGTGAAGGCCTTTTACCGCTGGCTGGCGGAGCGCGAAGGGTTTGAACCCACGGCCGTTCTGTCCACCCGCGCGCCGAAGTTCACCAAGAAACTGCCGCGCCCTCTGGCCGTGGATGCCGCCCATGCGCTGATTGAATGTGTGGAAATACAATCGGACCGCCCCTGGGTGGCCGCGCGCGATGTGGCGGTGCTGACATTGCTCTGGGGCTGCGGGTTGCGCATTTCCGAAGCCCTGAGCCTGCAAGGCCGGGACGCCCCTCTGGCGGAAATGCTGCATATGAAGGGCAAAGGCGGCAAGGAACGTGTGGTGCCGGTTCTGCCGGCCGCGCGTGATGCGGTGGATGCCTATCTGCGGCTCTGCCCCCACCCCAAAGCCGATGACATGCCGTTGTTCCGGGCGATCCGGGGCGGCGCGTTGGGGCAACGGGCGATTGCCAAGGTCATGGCAGATGCGCGTATGCAGCTGGGCCTGCCAGCCACAGCGACACCCCACGCGATGCGGCACAGCTTTGCCACGCATCTGCTTGATGCGGGCGGAGACCTGCGCGCGATCCAGGAATTGCTGGGCCATGCGTCGTTGTCGACAACACAAGCCTATACGGCAGTGGACACGGCGCGGTTGATGGACGTCTACAACAAGGCGCATCCAAAGGCCGGGTGAGAAGCGGTTGAACAGGAGACGTTTTCTTTGAAAGAAAACGGTCGGAATATTTCAAATATTCCGATTACTTCGTCAGGCTGGAGAGTTTTGTCACAAAGGCCTGTGCGGCCGCTGACGGGTCTTTATCCCCTTGTGCGACGGCATCACTCAAGCCCCTCAATTCGGCTTTGACCTGCGGCGCCTCCAACTGCGCCAGAAGGCGCTGTTTGATATCCTCGTGAAACCAGTACCGCGCCTGATCCGCGCGGGTCTTGTCCCAGAACCCCTGCGCACGCCGCCAGTCCGACAGCTCTGACAGGGCAGCCCAGACCGCATCCAGCCCCTGTTCTTCCGCAGCCGACACCATCATCGCTTTTGGGTACCCGTCCGGGTCCTGTTCGCGTTTGCGCAACAGCCGCAATGCGCCTGCATAATCCGCACAGGTCCGAGTGGCTGTTGACTTCAACGCGCCATCCGCCTTGTTGACCACGATCAGATCGGCCATCTCCATGATGCCCCGTTTGACCCCTTGCAGTTCATCCCCGCCAGCCGGCGCCAGCAGCAGCAAGAAGACATCAGACATCTGCGCCACGACGGTTTCAGACTGACCGACCCCGACGGTTTCGATCAACACAACGTCAAACCCCGCCCCTTCGCACAGGCGCACCGCCTCCCGCGTGCGGCGCGCCACGCCACCCAGATGGGTCTGGCTGGGCGATGGGCGAATGAAGGCATTGGGATCGCGACTGAGCCGGTCCATCCGGTTTTTGTCGCCCAGGATTGAGCCGCCGGAACGGGAGGAGGACGGATCAACCGCCAGCACGGCAACCCGCAGGCCCATGCCGGTCAGCATCATGCCAAAGCTCTCAATAAAGGTGGATTTGCCCACGCCGGGTGTCCCCGACAACCCGATGCGCAGCGCCTGGCGATCCTGCGGCAGGGCCGCCAGAAGTGCGGCAGCCTGCGCGCGGTGATCCGCACGGCCAGACTCAACCAAGGTGATCCCCCGCGCCAGCGCACGGCGGTCTTTTGCGGCGATGCGTTTTGCCAGATCCTGCTCACTCATGGCGTATCTTTTGCGGTGCGCAGGCGGAATGTCCATCCCCTGCCCTTGGCGCTGGCGCGTCTTTGTCAGATAACCGAACCGATGCAACATGTTCTGCCCATTGACGACGTTCTGGATCAGGTGATCGCGGCCCTGCGCACCCGCACCCGCGTGGTGTTGCAGGCCCCGCCGGGTGCCGGCAAAACCACCCGTGTGCCGCTGGCCATGCTTGAGGCAGACCTCACGCCCGGCCGCATCCTGATGCTGGAACCCCGCCGCCTTGCCGCGCGTGCCGCGGCTGAGCGTATGGCCGCAACGCTGGGAGAACAGGCCGGAGAAACCGTGGGCTACCGCGTGCGGGGCGCATCCAAGGTCGGCCCCAAGACGCGGATTGAAGTGGTGACGGAAGGCATCCTGACCCGGATGCTGCAAGACAAACCGGATCTGCCGGGGGTCGGCGCGGTGATCTTTGACGAATTTCACGAACGCTCGCTCAACGCTGATCTGGGATTGGCGCTTTGTCTGGAAGTGGCGGGCGCGCTGCGTGATGACCTGATGCTGGTGGTCATGTCTGCCACGCTGGACGCCGCCCCGGTGGCGGAACTGATGGCGGCACCCGTTGTCACCTCCGAAGGGCGCAGTTACCCGGTGGCGGCGCATTGGCTGGACAAACCGCTGGGACGGCAGCGGTTTGAAGAGGCCTGCGCCGATCTGGTGTTACATGCGTTGTCCCGCGATCCCGGATCGGCGCTGGTGTTTCTGCCGGGCGAAGGGGAGATCCGCCGGGTGGAGGCCTTGTTGAAAGGCAGGCTGCCCGCCGATTGCACCTTGGCCCCCTTGTTCGGTGCGATGGATTTCAAAGCCCAGCGCGCGGCCATTGTGCCTGCCCCGCAGGGTCGCAAGGTGGTGTTGGCCACAGCCATTGCAGAAACGTCATTAACCATCGAAGGCATCACGATTGTGGTCGATGGCGGGCGGGCGCGACGGGCGCGGTTTGATGCGGCCTCCGCCATGTCACGGCTGGTCACGGAACGGGTGACACGTGCCGAAGCCACACAGCGCGCGGGCCGTGCCGGCCGCATGGCCCCCGGACAGGCGTTCAAATTGTGGACAAAGGGGGAGGAAGGCGCGCTTGCGGCGTTCCCCCCGGCGGAGATCGAAGCCGGAGATTTGACCGGCTTTGCGCTGGAATTGGCGCAATGGGGCGCTGCGGCGGATGATCTGGCCTTTGTCACGCCGCCCCATGAAGGGCGGCTGGGGGAGGCACAGGCGGTGCTGCACATGCTGGACGCATTGGACACGCAGGGACGCATCACCGAACATGGCCGCGCCCTTGCCCGCCTGCCGCTGCATCCGCGTCTGGCCCATATGGTGGCGCGGGGCGGACCCACGGCACCATTGCTGGCCGCGCTGCTGGCAGAGCGCGACCCGCTGCGCGGGGTGGGCTGCGATCTCAACCGGCGGCTGGTGGCGGTCAAGGCCTCCAGACCCGAGGCGGCGGCGCACGCCCCGACGCTGGCGCGCATCCGGCAGGAGGCAAAGCGGCTTGCGAAGGGTCAGCCGTTGGACGGACCGGATGATCTGGGTGTGCTGGCCGCTCTCGCCTATCCGGACCGCGTGGGCCTGCGCCGCAAGGGCGATGCGCCACGGTATGTGCTGTCGGGCGGCAAAGGCGCGGTCATGCCCGAAGGCGATGGGCTGGCCGGGGAACGGTTGATCGTGGCGACCGATCTGGATGGCGACCCGCGGGAGGCCAAGGTCCGGCAGGCCGCAACGATCAGTGAAGCCGCGCTGCGCGCAACTTTCCCCGAGCAGATCGGCTGGCACGACATTTGCCTGTGGTCGAAACGGGACAGCCGCGTGCTGGCCCGCCGTCAGGAAAGGTTTGGCGCGCTGGTGCTGGAAGACCGAAACTGGCCTGATGCCCCCGACGCGGATGTGGCGCGGGCGATGTTGGACGGCGTGCAGCAATTGGGGCTGAACCCGCCCCCTCCTGCACAGCGTTTTCTGGCCCGCGCGAAGGGGATGGGCGCGGATTTTCCGGATTACTCAGAGGCGCATCTGATCGAGACGCTGGAAGACTGGCTGTTGCCCCATCTCACCGGTGTCCGCAGTGCGGGCGATTGGAAGGGGTTTGACCTGCTGCCCGCCTTGCGCGCGCGATTGGATTGGGAGGCGCAGCAAGCGCTGGATGCCGCCTCCCCTTCGCATTTCGTCACACCCTTGGGCCGCAAGGTACCGATTGACTACGGCGGGGAGCAACCGGCGATTTCGGTGCGCCTGCAAGAGGTGTTTGGTGTCACCCGGCATCCGCAGGTGGCAGGGCAGGCCTTGCGCATCACGCTGTTGTCCCCTGCCCAGCGGCCCGTGCAGGTGACCGATGATCTGCCGGGGTTCTGGGAGCGGTCTTATGCCGATGTGCGCAAGGACATGCGCGGGCGCTATCCGCGCCATCCCTGGCCCGAGGACCCGACACAGGCCGCGCCCACCGTGCGCGCCAAACCACGCGGGACCTGAGCCTCAGTCGTTGTCCGTCAGCCCGGCCCCGGCGCCGCCGGCGCGGGAGGCTGCGGTATCCGGGACCAGCAGTTGCGCAGCAAGCGCGGTCATGCGTGCGGCCAGACCGCCGGGCAGCGTGACACGCACAGATGGCACGCGCGGCGCAGGGGTGGAGAGCGCGCAGGTCAGCACAAAGCCGTCCTGTGACGCTGTGGCCGTGATGGCGAAGGGTTGAGCCTCAAGGTAGCTCTGAATGAAATCGGATGGGGCATCCGCGCGCAGAACACCCTCTGCCACATCGCCTTCGGCGGCTTCCATCAGCCGCGTCAGGGCCAAAGGTATCTCAAGGATGGGGCCGGTCGGCAAAGCATCAAGGGCGGCGCGCAGATGTTGCGGGGCGCGGCCCGCCTGAAAGTGACACAGGGCTGCGCGGCCAAAGGCGGCGGCCTGTTGCGGCGGTGCCCCTGCCCCCCGCGCGGCTTTGGTGGCCAGCGCCACCAGTTCATTGCCCGACAGGATCACCGCAGGCTCATTGTGCAAACACCGGCAGCCACCAGTCGTCCGCGTCGCCCGTTGCCAGATCACCCGCCAAAGGCGCGCCCTGACACAGGGTGATGCGGGTCCACCGGTCGGATTTCGGATCGAACTTGGACGCGCCAAAGAAGCTGAGCTTGCAGCGCAGCATATCAATGGGCAGGCAGGAGGTGGCAATCAGGTTGTCGCGGATTTCGCCGTAGGGATAGCGGTCTGCCATCTGCACGCGCGCCACGGCAAGGCCGTGTTCGGGGTGTTGTTCCAGCAGCGCCGACACGGGCTGCGCGCCATCGCCGATGTCGCGGTAAAGCGCCTTGACCCGCCGCGCGATATCCAGCGGGCTTTCCAGCTCCGCCCCCGGTTCCTCAAACCGCAGGCCAAGCCGGGGTTCCTGTTTGGCTTCAGAGACATACCAGAACTGACCGCAGTGGTCGGCGGCGTCATAATCAGGCGTCAGCGCCCAGTCGAAATACTGCTCGATCCCGGATCTGAGCGCGGCAGTGTCGCGCAGTGGCAGGGTCATCGGGCCGAAGGGGTCCCCCATACATTCCGCAAGACCATCAACCAGATCGCCGAAGGGCTCAATCAGCATCGCGGCCAGAAGCTCTTGCAGATCAAGGCTTTGATCCTCGGCCGCCGCCATCACACGCGCCAGCGGGGTCGGTCCGCCGAAATCCAGTGTCGCACGGAAGATGTCCCAGTCCCCCCGCAGCGCCTCAATCCGCCTTTGGTGATCAGCGTCAGGCACCTGCCATTCGCCCAGATGCTGTGCAGCCCGTTCCGCCAATGCGTGCAGACGCGCGGCAGTGGGCGCATCCACACTTTCAATCGCGCAGACCCGAGCCAATGCGGTTTCCCGCGCCAGCATCCAGTTGTTGAGCAATACCGGGTGGCTGACCAGAAACGGGGCCATGCCAAGGCCCGTGGAATTGCCGATCCCCAGATGACGTTTGAGAGGCGCATCCAGCGGCGCGCCGCCGACATGTTCGGCCAGCTCATGGGTGAAGTGACGGATCAGCCAGACGGTCAGCATCTCAGCCGCAAAGGGCCCTTCAAGGCCGGGACGGCTTTCGATCACCGCGCGGTCGGCGATGCCGAATTTGCCGTTGCCGTAGACAGCCGTGGTGCGCATCAGATAGCCCACATCGCGGATCATCTGTTCATTCGGCTGACAGCCTGCTCGCAGGCTTTCTGTCACATGGGCGAACAGACGCACCGATTTGTTCGCGCGGCTCAGCACAAGGTCGCGTTCGGTGAAACGGGCGGCTTCCTGCAAGGGCGCGCTGGCAACGATACGGGCGATGTCATCTGCGTCCGGCATCCCGTCAAAAAGCACATAGGCGCTGTCCCAGGCGGTTGCGATCACCCGGTCGGTGCGTTGCTCCGGCGGCAGATCGGTGGAGACGGCGACAAGGCTGTAGCGATGCCCGCCCAGCACCAGAGAATAGACCGCATGACCAAATCCGTCTGCATCCATCTCCCAGACAGGGCGCGACACGGTGACCTCTTCAGCGGCGAGGCGACGTATGAGGCTGCGCAGAAAGGACAAGCGCGTGGGGAACATCGACCCCATCCGCGCCAGCCGCATTACCTGCGCTGGCGGGCGCAATGGCGCTTGGGGGGGTGGTGTGAAATCAGCGATGTCTTTCATGCCGGGCCAAACCCTTCTTCATAAAACCGCAGCCAATTGCCGCCCATGATGCCGTCAATATCTTCGCCGCTCAGGCCCGCGGCAATCAGACCCGCGCGGATGTTGCCGAAGTCGCGGTTGTCGCCGAACCACGTGGGCATCGGCGGGAAACCCGCATTGCTGGCTGACCCTTCGCCGTAATCAATCGCCTTGGTCCAACGTCCGACACGCATCCATTCCACCACACTGTCGGGTTGATCCTGACACAGGTCTGTCCCGATCCCAAGATGCCGCGCCCCATAGCGGTCAGCGGCTTCGGCAACCATCTGGCAAAAGCTCTCAAGCGTGCAATCGGACCCGCCCGCAAGGTGATGCGGATAGACGGAAAAGCCCAGCATCCCCCCTGCCCCGGTCAGCGCCTTGAGCACCCTGTCGGATTTGTTGCGCAGCGCTGCGTGCCACCAGTGCGGATTGGCATGGGTGATGGCAATCGGTCTTGTGGAATGGTCAATCGCCTCCAGCGTGGAGCGTTCCGCCGAATGGCTCATGTCCACGACAATGCCGACGCGGTTCATCTCTGCCACCACCTGCTTGCCCATGCGGGTAAGGCCCGTGTCGTCCTCCTCGTAACAGCCCGTCGCCAGCAGGGATTGGTTGTTGTAGGTCAACTGCATGAAGCGGATGCCAAGCTGGTGGCAGATCTCAACCAGCCCGATGTCGTCCTCTATCGGACTGGGATTCTGAAAGCCGAAGAAAATCGCCGTGCGGCCCGTTTCCTGCGCGCGGCGCACGTCAGCGGCAGTGGTGCCTTTGAAGATCAGGTCCGGATGGTCTTCGAACCAGCGGTTCCAGCGTTCAAGGTTCAGCACCATCTCACGGAAATTCTCGTGATAGGCGATGGTGACATGCACGGCATCCACGCCGCCTGCGCGCATCTGTTCAAAGATGCGGGGGGAGAAATTGGCGTATTGCAGATTGTCGATCACAGGCGTTTTCATAGCGCCACATTCAATGAAAACGCCGCCCGGCTCAATCAGGAAAACGACCCGCGCATGCGCGCGCGTCCCTGCCGTCCAGCACTCATTCCGGTGCCGAAAGCACCTCATGCGCGCTGAGCATCACAAGGCCGCCCGCGATGGCCCAGTTCTTTAGGAAGATCGACATTTGCACCGGATCATCGGGGATGAAGTGAAACACGCTCGTCGCGATGGAATAAAGCGCCAGCACAAGGGCCACCGGCGCCAGCCACAGGCCCATGATCAGGCAGGCCGCCCCAAAAGCGCTGAGGATCAAGGCAGGCCAGATCAACGCAGGCGCGTATCCCTGTGCGGCCAGCAAGTGTTCCACCACTTCCGGGGCAAAGGCCTTTTGCAATGCCCCTGCCAGAAACAGAGCGGCAAGACACAGCCGTCCCGCAAACATGCCGACACTGGCGAGGGGCCGCACGAACCGGGCGGGTTTCATCAAAACGGCGGTGTTCATTGCAGGATGCTTTCAGAGCCAGGGACGCCCGCCGGATTGACGCGGGTGCGATCAGAATATGGCGCGCGTTAACAATTTGCGCGCCCGATTGCACGGGTGACCTTGGGACAGGGAAAATGGGGGCGATGCCCGCTCTTTTCATACCCGCTTGCGTGAGTCATGCTCACATCTGGCCCGCCCCGGAACCAAGGAAACCCCATGCGCCCCACCCGAGAAATCGAATACTTCTATTCCGCCCATTCCGCCTATGCCTATCTTGGCGCTTGGGAATTGGCCCGAATTGCAGACCAGACCGGCGCGCGGGTCATCCACCGCCCCTTTGATTTCCACCCGGTGATCAATGCCGCAGGCGGGCAACCGTTCAAGAAACGCTCCACTGCGCATGTTGATTACTTCTTTGGCCGTGAATTGATCCGTTGGGCCGAATGGCGGGGGCTGCCAATTGTGGATTTCAGACCGACCTACCATGACAACCCGCTGCACCTGCCCAACAGCGCGATCATCGCGGCCGGTGAGCATGCAGATGCGTTCTCCCGAGCGGTGCTTCAGGCCCATTGGCGCGACGACGCGGATATTGCAGACGCCGCTGTTCTGCACGCTCTTGCAGAGGGGTTGGGCATGGATGCGGAGGCCCTGCTCACCGCCGCCCTCTCTGGCGCCATAGAGGCGCAGCATCAGGCCAACACGAAAGAGGCCATTGATCGCGGGCTGTTCGGGTCCCCCACCTATTTCGTAGACGGCGACATGTTTTACGGACAAGACCGGCTAATGATGGTGGAACGCGCGCTGGATAGGGCATTTTCGCGGTGAAACGTCGCAAAATGACATTTACGCCCCTGCCGTGCGCTTGATACCTTTCGCGCGGACATCCCCTGAATTGTGAGCCCGGCCATGCCTTCATCTTCTTTCGACGTGATCATTGTGGGCGGGGCGATTTACGGATCGTCACTGGCCTGGTGGCTGACAAACACGCCCGGTTTTGACGGCACAATTGCGGTGGTGGAGCGCGACCCCACGTATACCTTTGCCTCTACCAGCCACACCAATTCCTGCATCCGCCAGCAATTCAGCAACCGCACGAACATTCAGGTGTCCCAATTTGGTGCGGAATTCATCAAGAATTTCCGCAGCTTCATGGGCGGCGACCCCGAAGTGCCGCATCTGCCGCTGCAAAGTTACGGCTACATGTATCTTGCCGATACCGAAGAATTTGCCGCGACCCTGCGCGAAAGCCAGCAGATCCAAAGCGCGCTGGGTGCGCACACCCGCCACATGAGCCGTGATGAGATCGCGGAGGCCTATCCGTTTTACGACCTCGATGGCATCATCGGTGGCAACCACAACCTTGTGGATGAAGGGTACTTTGACGGCGGCACGATGTTTGACTGGTTCAAACGCATGGCCAGACGGAACGGTGTCACCTACCTGCATGATGAGGTCACCGGGCTGACCCTGAACGCGGCGGGCACACAAGTTGAAGGGGTCACGCTGAAATCCGGAGAAGCCCTGAGTTGTGGCACGTTGGTCAATGCGTCAGGCCCGCGCGCCGCGGCCACCGCCGCGATGGCAGGCATCGACCTGCCCGTGCGGCCACGCAAAAGGTACACGTTTATCTTCGATGCGGCCCAGCCACTGGACCGCGATTTGCCGCTGACAATTGACCCCTCCGGCGTGCACATGCGAACAGATGGAAAATACTACCTGGCCGGGTGTCCGCCAGATGAAGACCCGGACGTCGCCTATAACGATTTCGTGTTTGACCATAGCCTGTGGGAGCAGAAAGTCTGGCCTGTCTTGGCCACCCGAGTCCCCGCCTTTGAACAGATCAAGGTTATCAACGAATGGGTGGGGCATTACGCCTATAACACCTTTGATCAAAACGCGATTGTCGGCGCCCACCCTGAGATCCCTAACTTCATATTTTTAAACGGATTTTCAGGTCACGGATTGCAGCAAAGCCCTGCAATGGGCCGCGGGGTAGCAGAACTGATTACCCATGGGGCGTATGAATCACTTGATCTGTCGCCATTTGGATTCGAACGGGTCATGAACCAAACGAAGTTTCTGGAAAAAGCGGTGATCTGAATAGGCTGCGCTGAGCAAGAAATGGCCCAAATAATCTCAGTTTGAGCTGAATTGCTCTATTTGCCGAAACAGCGCCCCTTCAATTCCATTACTTTTCGCCAATCCGCCAAAATTGTGCCACTTTTCCCGTAGAAGTTGGAGTAAGCAAGAACCGGGCAGAAAACACAACCAGCCCGCGAAACCGGAGAGAGCAATGCGTATCCTGGCCGTTGACGACGACCCAATCATCCTCGAGCTGCTTTGTCAGTTCATCGAGGCTGTCGGCGACCATAATCTCAGCACCGCCCCTTCCGCGATTGATGCGCTGGAATTTCTGGAGAGCAATCCAGACGACGTTTTTGATTGTTTTCTGTTCGATATCCAGATGCCAGGCATGGACGGGATCGATCTGACCCGGAAACTGCGCGAAACCTCCCGTTTTGCCGATACACCTGTGCTGATGCTGACGGCCATGGCCGAAAAACGCTATATCGACAACGCCTTCGCTGCTGGCGCCACAGACTATGTGACCAAACCGTTTGAAGTGTCGGAACTGAAAGCACGGCTGAACACTGTTGAAGGGCTGCTGGAGGCCCGCCAGACCCGCACCAAGAAGATCTTCGCAACGCAGTCCCTGGCCGAAGACGTCAACACGGTCGAGATTTTCGAGCCGATCTCCATCTATGATGTTGAGAACGTCATCGACTATCTTGCGATGGAAAACTACGTGGCACAGCTGTCCAAGCAGTCGCTGTTCGGCTCCACCACCTTTGCCTTCACCATCCGCCAGATCGACGCGTTCCACGCCGCTTTGAGCGCGTTTGAATTCTACAGCCTGATTCAGGATGTGGCCGAGATCATTTCCGACACCCTGGTTGGGCGTCAGTATCTGATGTCCTACGCCGGCAGCGGCACTTTCGTGTGCATCACAGAAAGCGGCTGGCGCCCGGACATGCAGCAGTTGATGGATGCCATCAACCTGTCGCTTGCCCGGACAGAGCTTTACAATAATGCAGGTCAGCGTTTGCAGCCGCGCGTCAGCGCAGGTGGTGCGATCCGGCTTGTCTGGAAAACAGGGAATTCCGTAATGGAGGCGCTTGCCGCCGCCCATGCCAGTGCCGAAGAGGCCTGCGTCGCGTTTGAGAAGTCACAGAGTAAATATTTTGAGTTAGGTCAAACAGCGTGAAAGACATGATGAATGAATTGCCAGGGATCGATCGGGTCCGCGGTCGCTTTCTAGAAATGTTGGAACAACGCCAGTCGGCGATTGCGGGGCATGCGCTTGCGGCATGGGACGGACAGACCCTCGAAGACATCAACGAAAACCTTGCCTCTGCGCAAGCTGTACTTCACCAGATTTCCGGCAGCGCAGGGTCGCTGGGCTGGGCAGACCTGGGCAAAGCCGCGCGGGAGTGCGAAATGGAGATCATCGCCCATCTGGAAGGTCCGGACGCCGATCTGGCCATTTGCCCCGGCGAATTGATCAACCACCTCGACGTCTTTGTGACCAATTGTCGCGAGGTTATCGCGGCGCAGCGGACGCCCGTTGAAGCGGAATAACTGACAGATTGGCTGTAAGAACAAAGGCGCCCACTGTATCAAGTGTGGCGCCTTTCCTTTTGTCTGTTCTGCTCCGAACACACCTGAACGCGGCTATATTCCAATCGCGCTTTTGACCTGATCGGCAAGCGACATCGGGTCAAAGGGTTTGCTGATCACCTCGGCTGCGCCAAGGCTGCGTAGCTCTTCCATCTCTGATTGCTGTGCCCGCGCGGTCATGAAGATCGCAGGTGTATCTGCCAATTCGGGCATCTCGCGCATTTTCTCAAGCGTTTGCTTGCCGGTCATGCCGGGCATCATCATGTCCAGCAGGATCACATCAGGCAGATACCCCGGCACTGTGGTCAGCGCGTCCTCCCCGCTTTCACATTGCACCACTTCAAATTCACCAGAAAGGTCCAGCGCCATCTTGGCGATTTCGCGGATGTCTGCATCGTCCTCGACATGTAGCAGCTTTATCATGCCTGCTCCTCTTTAAGAGGCCTCGCGCACGTCATCCTTCTGCGAGATGATAAGCCGAGACCCTGAATCCTTGGGCAACACAAAGTTGAATGAGGTACCCACACCTTCTTCTGTCTCGAACCCTATCTTACCGCCAAGGCTTTCGACAATAGCCTTGCAGATGTTAAGTCCCAATCCGGTTCCACCCTTGGCTGCACGTTCGGAGTTTTCCAGATCGGCAAAGCGCTGGAAAATCTTGTGCTGGTCCTTTTGCGGAATACCCATGCCCTGATCCCGAACAGAAATGCGGACCTTCTCTGCGTCGTCCCGAACGGAGATTGTAATGATCCCGCCGGGTCTGGAGAATTTGCAGGCGTTGGACAACAGGTTGGTCAAAACCTGAATGATCCGGTTGGGATCGGTCGACAGCGGGATCGGGTTCTCCGTCCCTTCAATCTTGACGGTCAGGCCAAGACGCTGGCGCATCATTTCGTTCGCCTGGTCGGTCTCGCGGATCAACGCACCCAGATCGACATCTTCCATGACAAAATCCATCCGCCCTGCGGAGATTTTCTCAAGGTCGAGAATGTCGTTGATGATCAACACCAGCCGGTCGGCATTCCGGTGCGCGATCTGCAACAGTTCAGCCGCCTTGTCCGGCAGCTCCCCTGCCGCATTCGACAACAGCAGGCCCATCGACCCTTTGATCGACGTCAGCGGAGAGCGCAATTCATGGCTGACCATGGAAATGAAATCAGACTTCGTCTGCTCCTGCGCGCGGGCCTCGGTCAAATCTGTGAGGGTGATCAGGAAGCGTGCAGGCTGCGCTGCCGCAGGCAGGAATTTGATACCAACCGAGAAAGGCGTGCCCATCAGATCGACGTCAAAGCGCGAATTCATCTGATGCGTCTTTTTCAGAAGCTGGCAGGCATTGCCAATGACCCGCACCGCTTCGGCATCTGCGACATCGCTCAGGCTGCGGCCGCGAAATCCATCCTGACGCCAGTCCAGCCGATCCAGAGAAGCGTGGTTCATGTAAGAGAACGCCAATTCATCCGCATCAAGGATCCAGATCTCATCCCGCAGTTCGTTCAGGATCTCGGCGCTGCTTTGCAGAGCCATCAGTTTGTTGATCTGTGTGACGTCCGTCCGGGCCGAGATCGAGCCAACCCATTCGCCGTCATCGTCGTAGAGCGGTGCGGTTGTCGTATGGGTGAAAATCGATGATCCATCGGCTTTGCGCAGCGGCGTCTGACCAGCCCAGGATTCACCGCGCTGCAACATCCGGCGGATGCGCCGCACCAGCGCCCGGCCCGTGTCGTCGTACAGCATATCAATCGGTTTGCCGATCAGGTCTTCGCGCGCATAGCCCGTGGTTTCCACCAACAGGTCGTTGACTTCGACCAGTTTGGCATTGCGGTCCACAACGTTGATCATCGTATGCCGATTGCACACCGCCATACGCTGCGCCAGAAGCGTATCTTTGAGATGTGGAGATGTCGGACGGGCCCATTTTCGCAGCGCTATGGGGACCAGCGCAGTGAGCGCAATCGCGCCGGCAGCGGGCGCCACAGTGGCAACAGATCCGCTGAGCAGCGCCGTCGCGGAGACGTACCATCCTACGCCAAGGGCGGCACCGATGGCGGTGTGGCGGGTGGACTTCTCTTTGACCGCATTGAACACGGATCACCTCACTTGGACTGTACGAGCCAGGGTGCGCTCTTGCGGCGCACGCCGTGGTATCTGTCCATTCCCTCGCAAATGAAGGTGTCACGATTATGGTCTTTTTAGGAAATCTGTTACGAACAGCGCAGCGCTCACGAGGCGCGGGCCGTCCGTCCTGCCACACAGGCTGCGATGGTTGAAAGCTCTGTCCGGGACTTCACCAGATTGGCAAAGAGCCGGTCATCCCCACGCACATCGGAATCTGCGGACAGCCCCAACACGCGCACATCCGGGAACCGCTCGAAAATCTCATCCAGCAGCAACTCGCCGTTTCCATCGGGCAGTGACCAGTCAATGATCACCACGTCCAGTTCGCTGGCGGACATCACGTCGCGGGCGCGGGCCATGGTATCGACATGCACAATGTCGGCCAAATCCCGCAGGCCTGATTGCAGAATTTCCGCAAAATCCAGATCGTCCTCAAGATGCAGAACACGCAGCTTTTTCTTGGCATGCGCCTGATCTTCCGGGATCGCGCGGGCCGGTACGGATTTCAGCACGGTGCGGGCAATCGGATAGGTGAACCAGAAGACGGTGACGCCATTGGCAACGCTCTTGAACCCGATCTGCCCGTTGTGGCGGTTGATGATCTGCCGCGTGATGTTCAGACCCAGACCGGTGCCGCCCTTGGCCCGCGTGTCTGACCCATCAGCCTGCGAGAAGGCCTGAAAAATGCGCGACTTGAAGCTTTCAGGCACGCCGACGCCAGTGTTCTGCACATAGACAATCGCCAGATTGTCCAGTCGCTCCGTCTTGATCAGGATTTCCGTCTTCTCAAAGGAGTATTTGCAGGCGTTGGAAATAAGGTTGGCCAAAACCTGACGGGTGCGGCCGGGATCGGCATGCACCATCACGGGCGCTTCGGGCACGTCAACGACAAGGGTGTTCTCATGCGTCTCGGCGAAGGGCGACATCTCCTGCACGGCATCTTCGATGATCTGAACCATGTCGATGTTTTCATATTCGAACTTCACATCCCCGGAGGAGATTTTCTCAAGATCGAGAATGTCGTTCACAATTGTCGTCAGCCTGTCGGTATTGGTCCGCGCAATTTCAATCAGCCGCTCGCTGGCCGGGGTCAGACCGCTGGCGTCAGACGCAGCGATCAGGCCCAGCGCCCCTTTGATCGAGGTCAGCGGCGTCCGCAATTCGTGGCTGACCGTCGAGACGAATTCATTCTTGATCTGATCAAGTTTCTTTTGATCCGTGATGTCGTTGATCTGGGCGATGAACATGTTCCGCCCTTCGTTCTTGTCATAGGCCCATGACAGGTTGAAGAGCCCCCACCGCTCAAACCCGTCTTTGTGAAGGATGCGATGTTCCCCCTGATAGGAGGTCTGTGAATTGTCGTGCACCAATGTGGCCACGTTTTCTTCCAACGCGGCCAAATCACCCGGTTCCATCATATCAGACAAGCGCGCCGCACCTGCGGTCAGATCCCGTTCGGCCCAGCCACACAGGGTGCTGAAGGCGCCGTTCACATCCGTGAACTTCCAGTTCTCATCCATCAGCGCCATGCCGACGGGCGCTGCCGCCAGCACGCGGCGGAACCGCTTTTCGCTGACTTCCAGCGCATTGCGGGAGTGTCGCAAACTGGTGATGTCGGTCTGGGCGCCGATCATCCGCGTGGCCGTTCCGGCAGCATCCCGTGCCACGACCACCGCATCAGAGCGCATCCAGCGCCACTCGTTCTCTCCGAACTTCACCCGGTACTCTGCGATGGAGCGTTCGGTGGTGCCGTCAATTGCACCCCGGTCGGCCTCTCGCATGATCTCGCGATCATCGGGGTGGATGCGTTGCAAGAACATCCGCTGCGTCTCTAACCCGTTGCAGCCCGGACCATAGCCCATCAACTCACACCAGGTATCCGAGACATCAGAAGTGCCATCGGCCAGATTGACATCAAAGACACCGATCCGCGCCCCTTCGAGGGCCTGATCATAAAGCCGCTTCGTGCGCCGAAGTTCTTTCTGGGCTTCCTGCTCTGCTGTCAGATCCCGCACAATCGCGGTGGTGCGTGTCGCGCCATCAAAGGTCAGCCAATCATTGCACTGCACGTCCAGCACCAGACGCTCCCCCTGCTTGGTCAGACCGGAAGCGTTGTAGGGTTCCGTGCTTGCCGCGTCGTGGAAGAACTTGATGAACTGGTCAAATTCCAACCCGCCCATCTCGGCAAGCTCATAGCCAAAGCACGACAGCGCCGCCTGATTGGCGAAAATCACTTTCTTCTGATCGTCCAGAATGAAAACCGCTGTCACCGCATTCTCAACGATCGACCGGTTTTCCTCCTCCCGCGCACTGACCTGGCGGGCGCGCATCGCGGCAACCTCGCTCAGCGCTTCGCTGCGGATGCGCAGGTTCCGCATGGAGAACAGCAGCATCGCTGTCGACAAGACACCGACGATCAGGATCGCCAGCGGCACAAGTGTGCGATAGCCGCTCTCAAACGCCGGGGTGCTTTGATAGACAAGGGTCCAGTTCCGACCGAATGAATCGATCATATAGGTTGAGGTATACATCGGCCTTTCGGCCGCCGGATCAGGCACCTGACTGCCATAGATCAGGTTTTCAGGGTCAGCGGCATCGCCGTCATAGACGCTCATGTGAAAGACGGGGCCCTCGTTCGGGGTGATCGCGGACAACAGGTTGCGGCCAATGAAGGGCGCATAGACCCAGCCGACAAACGTGCCCCGTGCGGCCTCTTCCGCTGCGGCGTTTCGATCCTTGCGGAAAAGCGGACGCAGCAGCAGGAAACCCGGTTCCTTCATCTCATCCTGCACAAGCAGGATGCGTGGCGTCATCTGCGGCTCGCCGGTCTCGCGCGCGCGGATCGCAGCTTCGCGCCGCCCCTGCTCAAACGTGATGTCCAGCCCCAGGGCTTCCTTGTTCGGTTCATGGGGTGAGATCCGGCTGATGATAAACCGCTCCCCGCCTTCTGTTTCGGGTCTGATTGTCAGCCGGGTTTCGCCAAGCGCCAGCATCTCGTCCAGAAACGCTTGCTCTTGGGCGCGCAGCACAGGTTCGATCAAGCCAATCCCGTTGATCCCCGGCAGAAACTGATCAATTTCAAGCGTTTCGACATAGCCGTTGAAATCCGCGACGGTCACACGCTCTGACGCGCTCAGGAAGGCTGCCGCACCATTGAGGCTCTGGAGATAGGTGCGCATGCGGTTGCGCACGGCGTCGACACTTTCGTCGGTCACGCTCAGGAAATCGTCCCGCGCCGTATCGTTGTAGTTGTTTACGCTATTGGCAAACAAACCCACCGTCACGGTCAGGCAAATCGCAATCAGAAAGAGCTCAAACCTGCGCAAAATGCGTTGCCTCTTTAATCGCCGCGAGGCCCAAACGCCCCGGCACCCACCTCATTTGGCTGATAAATGAGGCAAAATTTCGTTGGTTCCATTTTAGGTTGAGAATTTGACCACGTCCACAGATGAATAAGGGGCCTTAATGCGTAAGCCTTCGTAGGGTCAGGGTTTTTGATGTTTTTGCAACGGTTCGAGCCGGAATGTGACCGCATCGCCGCGCTGTGCCAATCGGGTGGCTAAATCAGACCATTGTACTGCGCCAAATAGGACACGCCCTAAGGCCCCTGGATGATCGCACTTTCCCATTCGCGAATGAATGTCTTGCGCTTGAGTTGATCCAGATAGGTGATCAATGCAGGCTCCAACGCGATTGTCGACGGCAAGGCTTCTCCTGTCGCACCTGCCAGCGGCGGCAGGGCGTAGCCCTCCTCTCCGGCGTCTGCGGATTGCAAGGCGAGGACGTGGCGCAAGAAATCGACCGCGGGTCCCGGCACCTTGGTCCGTTCCGCGACAAAAACGGTGCGCATCATCGTCGTTGGAAAATCCACGGGCTGGATGATCTCGATCTGCCCGCCAAGATCACCCCGCGCCGCCGCGTAGCTGCCCAGAACATTATACGCCACCAGCAGGCGCCCCGCCGCGACGTCTTCGATCATCTCACCTGAGCAACAATAAAGCCGCGCCTCCAACGCGCCCATCACTTCGGTCAGCCGCCAGAACGTCTCTGACGCGCGGGCATCCTGTGTGGCAAAGAGATAGCCCAGCCCGGAGGCGCGGATATCGTAGGTTCCGACCCGTCCCCGAAAGGTCTCCGGTGCCGCGCGCAGAACGCGGATCAACCCTTGCCGGGTTGTCGGTAGCTCCTGCCCGGCAAAGGCTGCGCGGTTCAGGACAAACGCCGCAGCCTCCGTCGTGAAGGCAAACAGGCTCTGGCGCCATTGCGCCCTTGGCGGATGGCTGACGTCCTCAAGCCGCAGGGCGAAACCGTCATTTGCCAGCTTCAGTTGCAGATCCATGGCACTTGAAATCACAACGTCATAACCGTCCGGATCGGCCCGGAAGTATCTGTCCAGCGACGCGGTGCTTGTCACCAGATACTCCACCTCCACCCCCGGATAGCGGGCCAGAAAGCTCTGCAATACAGGTTCAAACAGCGAAATATCCGTGCTGGACAACACCCGAAGTGGCGTGGCCTGTGCGGCACCCGACGCAAAGACCTGCCGTTCTTCCCAATCCTGTGCTGCCGCAGTGACAGCCCAGACGGCGAGGATCAAAGAGACAATGAAACGCATGCGCCGCCTTTCGGATCGTTCCCCAACACAAGCCTGCCGCCGTGCGCCACAGCCACATCCTGCGCGATGGTCAGCCCCAGTCCGGACCCGATGATCCCCGCTGCATTGCTGCCCCGCGCAAACCGCGTCGGCAGTTTTGCAATGTCCGCCTGCGGGAACCCCGGCCCTTCATCGCGCACGTCTATCGTGGGTGTGGGGCCAGCCTTCACGGTAATGTCGATGGCCCCATCCCCCGGCGAATATTTCAGCGCATTATCAATGAGGTTGCGCACGGCGTTTTGCAACAGGATCGCATCCCCTGCGTATGGCACGACCGCGTCGCCATGCACGCGCAATGTGATGTCCTTCATATCCGCCACCGGGGTCAGCCCCTGCACCAGATCCTGCACCAGATCGACCAGATCAAGCGGCTGCCGATCCAGATGATCCGCCCGAAAGGTGATCATCGCATGGTCGAGCAATTGCCCAGCGGCCCGGCTGCTTTCATCAATCGCCCGCACCATGGAGCGCAATGCCTGCCGGTTCTCTTCCTTGTCCACACGCTGCAACGTCGTCTCTGCATAGGAGCGCACTGTGGTGAGCGGCGTGCGCACCCGGTGGGCCGCTTCGGCGATGAAATCCTCCGACTGCCGCAGCGAATGGTCCAGCCGCCCCATCAGCGAATTCAGAGAGGAGACCAGCGGCACCATTTCAGAGGGCACCGGGCGCGACACCGGGCTGAGGTCCTGCGGGCCGCGCTGCATCACGGATCGGGTGAGGCGTTGCAAGGGACCGATGGTGGCGGATGTGGCCCAGAACGACAACGCCACCGCGAGCAGGAAGAACCCCGCCCCAAAAAGCGCGACGTTGCGGCCGATCTCCGTCAATGTGCCTGAGAGGCTGTCTTGCGTTTGCGCGACGGATACGGTGATGTCCGTGCGCAACTCCGCCCCGATCATGCGGCGCGAGGCGGTTGCGATGCGAACGGGTGCCCCTGAAACCGATCCTGTGTCAAAGGAGACATCGCCCGGCGTGGCCGCCGCCTTGGGCAAGGTATCATACCCGGAAAGCAGCGTATCATCCTGATAAATAGCATAGAATATGCGATCATCAGCCGGTGTACTGAGCATGGAAAACGCCGCATAGGGAAAGTCCACTTCCACCTGCCCATCGCGCACAACCGCCGCATCGAGGATGGAGGTCACCGATGCCCCCAGAACATTGTCCTGTCCCTGTTGCGCGATTTGTGCGGCATAGGTGCGGGCAATCAGATAAAGCAGGACCGCAAGCACCGCAGCCCCACCAATGAGGGTCGCCGTCAGGCGGCTGCGCAGGGATCCCGAGATCTGAACCGCGTCAGCCATGATCCAGCCTGTATCCCAATCCGCGGTGTGTGGTGATGCTCACCTCGGACCCGCCCAAGTGCTTGCGCAGCCGCGCGATGTAGACCTCAATCGCGTTTTCCGACACATCATCGTCGTAGGAGAACAGCCGGTCGACCAGCTTTTGCTTTGGAAAGATCTGGCCCGGCGCGTTGATCAGGATCTCCAGCAGGCGCAGTTCCTTATTGCGCAGGCTGACGTCCCTGCCCCGGACGTTCAGCTGTCCCGCAACGGGATCAAAAGCCACATCACCGAGCTGCATCACCGTCTGCGCGGAGCCCGCATTGCGCCGCAGCACCGCCCGGCAGCGCGCCTGCAATTCGGCATGGTCAAAGGGCTTGGTCACGTAGTCATCCGCACCCAGATCAAGAATGCTGATTCTGTCTGAAACCTGCGACCGCGCGGTCAGAACAATCACCGGCGTGTCCTTTTTTCCCGCCCGGTGGCGGCGCAGGAAGTCGCGGCCGTCCCCATCCGGCAGCATGATATCCAGCAGGATCAGATCGTATTCTCCAGTCTCCGAGAAGGCGATCGCATCTTCGATTTTTTCCGCATGATCAATAATATGCCCGTCGATCTTCATGCGGGTCATAACCGCCTGAGCCAGATCAAGATTGTCTTCGATCAGCAGGAATTTCATCTCGGGATACGCTCTTTCTCAAACCCGGCGCCTGTGTGACAGGTCCATGTCAGCTTGGAGTGGTGTTCTGCCCCTCAACTGATCCGTGCAAAGCGGACGGTTGTCAAATGGGAGGACATCATGACGACTTTGAAACTGGGCCGACGGGCCCTTATGGCGGCTGCTGTGGCAGCATTTGGTTTTGGCACACCGGCCCTTGCCGATGGGCATCAGGTGCTCGATTCCGTCCACTTCCTGATCCCCGGCGGGGCTGGCGGCGGCTGGGATGGCACCGCGCGCGGCACAGGCGAAGCGCTGACAGGCGCTGGACTTGTGGGCACTGCATCCTTTGAGAACATGTCAGGCGGGGGTGGCGGCAAGGCCATCGGCTATCTGATCGAGAACGCGGAAAGCAACCATGGCACGCTGATGGTGAACTCCACCCCCATCGTGATCCGCTCGCTCACGGGCGTGTTCCCGCACAACTTCCGGGATCTGACGCTGGTCGCAGGCACAATCGGTGACTATGCCGCCATCGTTGTGGGCAAGGACAGCGAGCTGAATTCCATGGCGGACCTTCTGGCGGCTTTTGATGCCGATCCGTCCGGCACGGCTGTGGGCGGCGGGTCTGTCCCCGGTGGCATGGATCACCTCGTGGCAGCGATGGTGATGGAAGCGGCAGGCAAGGACGCACTGGCGGTCAAATACATCCCCTATGACGCGGGCGGCAAAGCCATGGCAGCCCTGCTGTCAGGCGAAATCGCGGCGCTGTCCACCGGCTTCTCCGAAGCGGTCGATCTGGCCAATGCGGGCGAAGTGAAGATCATCGGCGTCACCTCGGCCGAGCGCGTGGACGCAGCACCGGACGCCATGACCATGAAAGAGCAAGGGATCGACACGACCTTTGTCAACTGGCGCGGTTTCTTCGGTGCGCCGGGTCTGCCCGCAGACAAGCTGGCCATGTATCAGGACGCCATTGCGAAAATGTATGACACGCCGGAATGGGAAGCCGTCCGGGCGCGCAATGGCTGGGTGAACATCCACAACTCGGGCGATGACTTCAAAACATTCCTCGAAGGTCAGGAACAGGTCATCGGCGACCTGATGAAAAAGCTCGGTTTTCTCTGAGGAAACCTTGAGTGGCAGAGCGGCGTGCCCGCTCTGCCATCACGTATTTGCTTTGGGGGGATAGGCAATGGCGCTGGATCGCTGGATCGCATTGATATTATTGGGGATATGCCTTGCCTATGGCTATGCGGCATGGTTCACGATGGACGCAAACCTTGCGCCGTTCATGCGCCGCAATCCGATCTGGCCCAGCACCTTTCCCAAGGTTCTGTCCATTCTGGGCATTCTCGCCTCGCTGATCATCCTGCTGGGGCTGGAGAAGAGCGAAGCCAAGATTGGCGACATAGATTACCGCCGCCTCGGGGATTACCACATCGGACAGGCGCTGATCCTGCTGGGGCTGATGGTCGCTTACGCGCTGTGCCTGCGCCCGCTGGGGTTCCTGTTTTCCACGGCAGCGTTTCTGATCCTTGGATCGTTCGTTCTGGGAGAGCGGAAGTGGCATATCATGATCCCGGTGTCGCTGCTGGCCACATTCATCGTGTGGTATCTGGTGCAGGAGGTGCTGGGCATCTTCCTGCGGCCACTGCCATTTTTCATGGGGGTTTGAGATGCTTGAAGGACTGCTGATCGGCCTGCAAACGGCCCTTTCGTTTCAGAACCTCGCCATGGTCATCGGCGGATGCCTGATCGGGACATTCATCGGCATGCTGCCGGGGCTGGGCCCGATGTCAATCATCGCGATCATGATCCCGGTGGCGATTTCCCTTGGCGATGCCTCCGCCGCGCTGATCCTGCTTGCAGGCGTATACTACGGCGCGATCTTTGGCGGCTCGACCTCCTCCATCCTGCTGAATGCGCCGGGGGTCGCGGGCACGGTCGCAAGCAGCTTTGACGGCTTTCCCATGGCCAAACAGGGCAAGGCCGGCAAGGCGCTGACCATTGCCGCCGTGGCCAGTTTCTGCGGTGGCACCATTGGCGCGCTGCTGTTGATGATCTTCGCCCCTGCCCTGTCCTCTGTCGCCCTGCTGTTCCATTCGGCGGAGTATTTTGCACTGATGGTCGTCGGCCTGTCGGCCATTGCGGCCTTTGCAGGCACCGGACAGGTGGCCAAAGCGCTGATGATGACCATCCTCGGCCTGATCATGGCAACTGTGGGGGAAGGTGCGCTGTTCAATCTGCCCCGCTTCACCATGGGGATCATGGACCTTCAGTCTGGCTTTGGGTTCATCACCCTCGCCATGGCGATGTTCGCCCTGCCCGAGGCCTTGTTCCTGGTGCTGAACCCACCCAAAATCAACAAGGGTGACGACGGCAAGATCAAGGATCTGCGTATTTCGCGGGCGGAGGCAAAAGCCATCGCGCCCGTCATCGGAAGACAGTCCATTCAAGGCTTCTTCATCGGCGTGCTTCCAGGTGCGGGTGCCACCATTGCCAGCTTCCTCGGCTATGCCGTGGAGCGCAACATCGCCACAAAGGTGGAGCAGGAAGAATTCGGCAAAGGATCGATCAAGGGTCTGGCCGCGCCGGAAACAGCCAATAACGCGGCCTGCACCGGCTCCTTCGTGCCGCTGCTTACGCTCGGCATTCCCGGATCGGGAACAACAGCGATTCTGTTGGGGGCGCTGATTGCCCTCAACGTGACACCCGGCCCGCGTCTGATGATTGATGAGCCGCAGGTCTTCTGGGCCGTGATCATGTCGATGTTCATCGGCAATCTGGTCCTGCTGATCCTCAACCTGCCCTTGATCCCCTACATCGCCAAGGTGCTGTCGATCCCCCGCAACTATCTGATACCGTTCATTCTGTTCTTCACACTGATGGGCGCCTACATCGGCCAGAACAATGCGACAGAGTTGCTGTTGCTCGTCGGGTTCGGCATATGCGCGACGGCGCTGCGGTTTGCCGACTACCCTCTTGCCCCCCTGCTGATCGGTTTCATTCTGGGTGGCATGCTGGAGGACAATTTCTCCCGCTCGATGCAGCTGTATGATGGCATTGGATTCATCTGGGAGCGTCCGATGACCCTTGGGCTGCTGGTGATAGCGCTTTTGCTGGTTGTCCTGCCCAGTTATCGGGCACGGCGCGCACGTCTGCGGCAGGCCGGTGTGGCTGACGGCGATTGAGCGAACTCTAAAGCCCTGACAACAAAACAGATTAAATCCATCGGCGCGCGTTTGGGCAACGCGCGCCCGCCTGTTCTTCTTGAGTAATCCGTGAGCAGATCCGCAATTTCATCGCCTGCGCATGAAATAGAAACGCACCACCTCAAGAAAAAAACTTGATTGTTAGGAAAATCGTGCAAGACTGGAGAAGTGGACCTCGGCAACCGGTTTCGCCCACGTGAAACAGCTTCAGACCGCAAGGATGCGGCGGCCGCCACAAGCCAGCGACGCCAACAGGTCGCACCAACAGGGAGAATATGATGAACCGATTTACAACAGCATTGGCCACCGGGGTCCTTGCCCTCGCCCCTCTTTCGGCCTTGGCCGCAGACAGCAGCGATCCCATTGTGATCCCTGTGCACAACTGGTCTTCGCAGATCGTGATGTCCAATGTCGTGGGCCAGATCTTTGAGGAGATGGGCAACAACGTCGAATATGTGACCACGGACAGCCAGGCGGTCTACGAATCCGTCCGCCTTGGCGACGTGACGCTTGAACTGGAAGTCTGGGAAGGCGCCTTTGGTGCATCCTTCCGCGCGGCTTTGGAAAAGGGCGGCCTGCATGACGCTGGCGATCACAACGCCGTCACCCGCGAAGACTGGTGGTATCCGATGTGGACCAAGGAAGCCTGCCCCGGCCTGCCAAGCTGGGAAGCGCTGAACGATTGCGCCGCAGTTTTCGCCACCGCAGAGACTGGCGACAAGGGCCGCTATCTGGACGGTCCGGTTGACTGGCTCAAGCATGGTCAGGAACGTGTCGAAGCGCTGGGTATGGACTTCGTCGTGGTGAACGCAGGCTCCGCCGCAGCCCTCTGGGCTGAGATTGGCGCCGCGGAAGCGGACAAACGCCCCGTGGTGGTCTTCAACTGGACACCCAACTTTGCCGAAGCCGTCTGGCCCGGTGAATTTGTGGAGTTCCCTGAATGGGTTGACGGCTGTGACAAAGACCCGGCTGTGGGTCCCAACCCGGATGCGCTTTATGACTGTGGCAACCCGGCCAAGGGCTACCTCAAGAAAGCCGCGTGGGATGGGATGGAAGAGAAATGGCCAGCAGCCTACGCCACACTGACCAAGATCTCCTTCACCAACGCACAGATTGCTGAGATGGCCAAGCTGGTCGACATCGACGAGATGGAGCCCGAAGAAGCAGCCGAAGCGTGGCTGGAAGACAACGCGGATGTTTGGCAGCCCTGGTTGGGCAACTCCTAAGCCACCCGCGTAGACATGTTCGACCGCCCGCCCCGAAGAAGTTCTGGGCGGGCGTTTTTTCCACCGATGTGCTAGATCGGTGCAGGGGAGCCATTCAATGACCGAAACGCCCGTAATTTCCTGCAAGAATGTCTGGAAAATCTTCGGTCCCGACCCGGCCGCATACATCAAACAGATGCCGCAGGATCACAGCTTTGATGCGATCCGGGCAGATGGATACATCGCCGGGGTCAAGGACGTCTCCATTGAGGTGGGGCGCGGCGAGATGCTGGTCATCATGGGGCTTTCCGGCTCCGGCAAATCCACGCTTGTGCGGTGCTTCTCCCGCCTGCACGACATCACCGGCGGCACGATTGAGGTCGAAGGTCAGGACATCATGCAGCTGTCCGAGAAAGAACTGATCGAGTTGCGGCGCAACAAGATGGGCATGGTGTTTCAGAGCTTTGGCCTGCTGCCGCACCGCACGGTGCTGGAAAACGTGGCCTTCCCGCTGGAGATGCGCGGGCAGGACAAACATGAACGCCGGGCGCGCGCGATGGAAGTGGTCAAGCTCGTTGGGCTTGAGGGCCGGGAGGAATACTTCCCCCGCGAACTCTCCGGCGGTCAGCAGCAGCGCGTGGGCATCGCCCGGTCGCTGGCGATTGAACCTGATATCTGGTTTCTGGATGAACCCTTCTCCGCCCTTGATCCCCTGATCCGGCGTGAGATGCAGGACGAATTTCTGCGCCTTCAGGACATGCTGGGCAAGACCATCGTGTTCATCACCCACGATTTTGACGAAGCCCTGCGGCTGGCAGACCGCATCGCCATCATGAAAGACGGCGCGGTGGAGCAGTGCGACACACCCGATCAGATCGTGCTGCACCCGGCCACGGAATACGTCCGCAAATTCACCGAAGAGATCGACAAGGCCCGCGTGGTCCACGCCGGTGTGCTGGCAAGCCCTGACAACAAAGGCGAAGGCGAACCGGTGGATGCAGGCGCCACCATTCAGGAATTGGCCAAACTGCTGGTGCATGACACCCGCGATGTCATTCCCGTGGCCAAGCAAGGTCAGGTGATCGGCGGTATGGAGCGTCAGGCCGGTTTGACCATTCTGCTGGAGACAGGCTGATGGCCGACGCGACAGAGGTTCACAGCGATATCTCCCCCGGCTTTGGCGGCCTGTCGCGCAGCAAGGCCGCGCTGGTGCTTGTCGCCGTTGCGGTTGCGCTCACCCTGCTGCGCTATGCGGGCCTGCTACCAGACGCGCTGTTTCGCGTCCCCGAAGCAATGGTGCCCCCCTTTGCGATCTGGCTGGATGCGATTTTCAATTTCGTGAAGGATGATCTGGGCCTGCTTGCCGTCACCCGAACCCTGACCGAAGGGCTGGAATGGATACTGGACGCCACGGCGAACCTGCTTTTTGGCAAACGACGCTGGCCGAACCTTGGCCCCATCCCGTGGACCTCCATCGCAGCCGTTGCCGCCGTGATCGGGTATTATCTGGGCGGCTGGCGCATGGCGCTGCTGGCGGGCGGTACCTTTGTCTGGACCGCGCTGATCGGCCAGTGGAAAATCGCGATGGAGACGATGTCTGTCCTCGTCGTGGCCGCCCCGCTCGCCTTTGTCATTGGTCTGACGCTGGGCATTCTGGCGTGGCGCAAGCCCTGGGTGAACCGGGCGCTCAAACCGATCCTGTCGGTCCTCCAAACCCTGCCCTTTTTCACCTACCTGCTGCCTGCGGTGATCTTTTTCAAAGTGGGCCCCACCGCGGGCGCTGTGGCCACGACGATCTATGCCATTCCGCCGATGATCCTGATGACCACGCTGGGATTGCAAAAGGTCTCACCAGAAGTGGTTGAGGCAGGTGAAATGAGCGGATGCAGCCGCTGGCAGTTGCTGCGCCACGTCTACATCCCTTCCGCCCGCACAGAGATATTGGTGGGCGTCAATCAGGTCATCATGTTGTGTCTGGCGATGGTCGTTCTGACCGCCTTCATCGGCATGCCCGGACTTGGCGCCAAGCTGCTGGCGATGATGGGCAGCTTCAAACTGGGCCGGTCGTTTGAGATTGGTGTCACGATTGTATTGCTTGCCGTGACGCTCGACCGGATGTCGAAAGCCTGGGTGGTGAAACAGCCCGAGCATTTCGAGAAAGGCACGCCATGGTGGAAACGCCATCTCACCCTGGTGCTGGCGGTCGGCCTGTTTGTGTTCTTCATCATCGTGTCGCAATTTGTTGAAGTTGCCGCCACCATCGGGCGGAAACAGAACTTCAGTCAGGGCAAGGAAATCGACACGCTGATCAAGGGGTTCCTGAACATCGACGCCGTGAAAGCCGTAACCGGTTTTCTGCGCGCCTTCCTGAACGTTCAGGTGCTGATCCCCTTCCGCAACTTCCTGCTGTCGATCCCGACCCCCGCCCTGATCCTGCTGGTGACGGCTTTTGCCCTTTGGCTTGGGGGACGCAAACAGGCGATCCTTGCGGCGGTGTTCTTTTCCCTCGTGGCATTGTCGGGCTGGTGGGACAGATCGGTGATCACCCTCTATTCGGTGATCTCTGCCGTGGCACTTGCGATGATCATCGGCCTGCCGCTGGGCATCTGGGCCGCACGGACAGAGAGATGGTCAAAACGTATTCTGCTGGTCTGTGACACGGCCCAGACCTTCCCCAGCTTTGTCTATCTGATCCCGGCGATCATGTTGTTCGGCATTACGGACATTGCGGTCATCTTCTCGATCCTGATTTTCGCGATGGTGCCGCTGACCCGCTACACCATTGAAGGACTGCGGTCCGTGCCTGAGGAAATGACAGAAGCGGCGGATATGTCGGGGGCCACGCGTATGCAGAAGCTGATCAACGTGCAATTGCCGTTGGCCTTGCCGACAATGGCGGTGGGGGTCAATCAGGCGATCATGTTTGCCTTCTTCATGGTGATCATCGCGGCCTTCATCGGGACGCAGGATCTGGGTCAGGAGTTGCAGCGCACCCTTGCGGGAACGGATCTGGGCAAGAACTTCGTTCTGGGAATATGTGTATCGCTGATGGCGCTGACCTTTGATCTGACCATCCTGAAATGGGCGTCAGACCAGAAGAAGGCGCTGGGATTGGGGGATTGATCCTTTCCTGAGGATCGCGCTGGTGGAGAGGTGCCGCCGCCACGCAGGGCGGCGGGATGAGGGCTGTCTGCCCTCATACTCCCGAGGTTTTTTGAACCATTTGGAAGCAGGGGTTGGCCGGGAGGTATCGGGATACGCTATAGTCGGATCATAAAGGTGCCGGCGGCACGATACATTGCGCCCGCCCCGTTCTGGCGAAATGGCGGCGGCAGCCATCAGCAAATACCTGTACAATCCGGCGGGGCGCAGACCTGTCGTAGCCAATGGCAAGGGTGAGTGGCGGCAGGTCGTCTGTGATGGGACGTTCCACCACTTTGGCACCTGAATAGCTCTCCGACGTGAGCGGGCGCATGTTCAGGATCGCGCAGCCCCGCCCGGCAGCGACGAGGCTGCGGACCATCTCGGTCGAGTTTGCATAGGCCACGACAGGCGCTTGCCGCGCGCCCGGCTCAAAAAGCCCTTCATAGTAGGAGGCGGCCACGGGACGGTTGAGGACGACCAGCGGTTCCCGCGCGATCTGCGCCATTGTAATGCTGGAGTGCGCAGCCAAAGGGTGGGTTGCAGGCAACAGGCAATAAGGTGGCGCCGTCAGGAGCGTGTCGTAGGTCAGCGCGGGGCGCAGATCCTCTGTCACAAACAGGATCGCATCATATTTCCCGTCAAGCAGCCCGTCCTGCGCCTGATCGTTGTCGCATTCTTCCAGCTCAAGGGTGACGTCGATCCCGTGAGGCAGGCAGTTATCGAGGATCTGGGGCAGAAACGCCGGGGCGATGGGGGCATAATACCCGACCCGCAAGGTGCCGCTGAGCGATTGTTTGAGCGCGGCGCCTTCCGCCAGCAGAGAGCGATACTCCTCCAGCAGACGCGCGCATTTGCGTTCGACTACGCGCCCGCTCGCATTGGCCTGAATGCCCCGTGCGCGTTGCCGGGTGACGAGCGTCAGTCCAAATTCCGCTTCAACCTGATCTATCGCCGTCGCAACCGCGGAGGCCGCGATACTCAGCTCAGCCGCGGCTTTGGCGATATTGCCGTGGCGCAGGGCGGTGGTGAAATAGGCCATTGCCTTGAGCGTGAGCGCCATTGCCTACCTCTGCTTATCCGATTTAGTTTATCTATTAATACTATTTTTGCCATGAAGCCATCCATGTCAGACTGAAACCACCGCAATCCCATGAGGTCCATCATGTCCGACGCGCCGCTCAAAGGCTGGAACCATGTTCCTGATGTACCGCTTCAGGTCTCACCGTTCTTTCAATGGCCGCCCCGTCCGATGCAGATGGTGGCATGGCTCTGGAACTCGTGGTTCTTCATTACGGAACGGCTGATCGTCGTCGCCATTGCCTGCATCTCCTTTTACTGGTTTCAGCCGCCGCTGGAGGAGACAAGGACGCTGGCCTTTGGCTGGATTGCTGAGATGTTTTTGCGCAACGTGGTCTTGATGAGCCTCGTTGCCGGTGGATTGCATCTGTATTTCTACACGTTCACCAAACAGGGACAGGCGTTGAAATATGACGCGCGGCCGCTGATGAAGAACGGGCGGCAGTTCACCCTGGGCGGGCAGATCAGGGACAACATGTTCTGGACAATTGCCAGCGGTGTGACCATCTGGACGGCCTATGAGGTATTGATGTTCTGGGCCCTGGCCAATGGGGTCGCGCCGATGCTGACCTGGGCCGCCTCCCCTGTCTGGTTCATCGCCTTGTTCTTGCTGATACCTGTTTGGGAGAGTTTCTATTTCTACTGGATCCACCGCTTCCTGCACATCCCGTTCCTGTACAGACACGTTCATGCCCTGCATCACCGCAACATCAACGTGGGCCCCTGGTCAGGCATGGCCATGCACCCCGTTGAGCATCTGATCTTCCTCGGCTCGGTCCTGATCCACTTTGTTGTTGCGGCCCACCCGGTCCATATCCTGTTCCATTTGCAATACTACGCGCTGACCGCAGCCACCACGCATACCGGATTTGAGGGTATGGTGGTCAAGGACAAGAACCGCCTGAAGCTGGGCACGTTCCACCACCAGATGCACCACCGGTATTTTGAGTGTAACTATGGCTCGCTTGAACTGCCCTGGGACAAGTGGTTCGGGTCGTTCCACGATGGCACGGCAGCATCGGATGCAAAGATCAGGGAACGGCGCAAGCGGTTCACGAACGGGAGTAGATAGAGCGGCAATGCACCGAGCGATATGAACGCATTCTGGTCACGGCCCTCAGCCCCGCGACATGGCTTCAAATCGGTCCCGCCAGTGATGGGCCTGTTGCCACGCGCCAAACGTCCCGGCGTCAAGGTCATCCCAGGTCCGGGCTTGGGAGGCGGCCCATGCCAGCGCAAGGTTGCATGAAACGGCTGGCATCAACCCTTCGTCCAGCCCGGTCAGGATCGGACCAAGCGTGGCCATGCCCGTTCCCAGCATCAAGACAGCATCTGCATCGGTGTCGGACAGCTGCCGATATGCCGCCAATACGCCAGATCCCGCCATCGCGTAGATCGGGTGAAAGGCCGCCTCTTCGAGGCCTGGCCCCGCCTTTGTGACAACCTCCAGCCCGAAGCTCTCCCAATAGGGGATGCAGGGCCGGTTCAGGCTTTCCGGATAGGGTGTCAGCAATGCGATCCGCCGCGCGCCCAAGGCACGCAGGGCTGCCACTGTGGCCAGTGCTGCGGTCAGGAAGGGGACGTGAAAGCGGGCCTGCATCCCAGAGACGATCTCAGCTTCGCGCTCTGCGCCGATCAGATAGGACGCCCCGGTACAGGCGGCTGCGATGCAGGTGAAAGGCGCATTGGCAAAGCGCTCTGTGGTTTCCTCAAAACGGGTTGTGTAATCAACCAGCCGCTCTTCGATCGTGGGTTCTTCGGACACCAGCCGCGCGTTGATCATGGCGTGACCGGGAGGCAGGAGTGCCCAAAGCTCCGGCTCAACGGTGGTGTTTGCCTGTGGTGTCAGCACCCCCCACAACCCGTTGCGTCCGTATTCCAGTGCCATCAAAGCCACCCCAATACGCCCGGCAGCCACAGGCTGAGGGCGGGAAACAGGATCAGCACGATCAGGCGCACCAGATCCGCCAGAAGAAAGGGCGTCACCCCGCGAAAGATCGTGCGCAGCGGCAGATCGCGCGCCATGCCATGCAAGACAAAGACATTGATGCCGATGGGCGGCGTGATCATCCCCAATTCAATCACCACGATGTTGACCACGCCCCACCAGATCGGATCATAGCCAAATCCGATGACCAGCGGATAGACGAAGGGCAGCGTCAGGACCATCGCCGCGATGGTGTCAAAGATCGACCCGAGGATCAGGAAAAACACCATCAGCAGCGCGATCACGGCAAGTGGGGGCAGACCCATCGCTTCGATCCAGGCGACGATGGCAGCCGGAAGTCCGGACAAGGTGGCGAAATAGGAAAACACCGATGCGCCGATGATGATGACAAAGATCAGACCGGTGTTTGATGCGGTATCACCAAGGCTTGCCAGAAAGCTCCGCCCCGTCAGGCGGCGGCGGACCAGCGAGATGACCAACGCCATTGATGCGCCAACCGCAGCGGCTTCGGTCACGGTAAAGATGCCTGAATAGATCCCGCCGGAGACGGAGACCGCCAGCAGTACAACTGCCCAGCTGTTGCGCACCTCACGGCGGCGTTGACGCCAGTTCAGCCGCTCCCCCCGCGGCGCGGTTTCGGGGTAGAGCCGCACAACAATGGCAATCGCCACGAAGTAAAAAACAACCGCCAGGATACCGGGGATCACAGCCGCGAGGAACAGGGCGATGATCGAATTTTCGGTAAGGATCGCATAGAGGATCATCACCACAGACGGCGGCACGATCATGCCAAGGGTCCCGCCAGATGCAATTGCGCCCGCAGCCAGCGACCGCGCATAGCCGCGTTCGATCATTTGCGGCAGCGCAATCCGCGCCATGGTCGCAGCCGTTGCAACCGAAGATCCGCATATCGCCCCAAAACCCGCGCAGGTGCCGATGGTGGCAAAGATCAACCCACCGCGTCGATGGCCCAGAAAGGCGTAGGCAAGCCGGTAGAGTTCATCCGACAGGCCCCCCGCATGCGCGAGGTTCCCCATCAGCAGAAAGAGCGCAATGACCGCCAGCCCCTCAGCCGACATTGCCGATGACGGCTCTGTCGCCAGAAGGGTCAAGGCGGGGCCAAAGCCGATGATCAACCCGGTGCCCGCGACACCCACAACCCCCATCGCAATGCCGACAGGCACTTGCAGGACGATCAGCAGAAACATCGCGCCAAGCCCCAGCAGCCCAGTCGTCAGGGGATCACTGACCATCAGGTGCCACCGCCCAGCGTTTCTATTTCTGCCGTCGCCAATCCTTCATGGCTTGCCGCGTTATCTGACAGGGCGGCCCGCACCCAACTTAGAAAGACATAGAACTGCACCGGGACGCAGGTCGCCATTATCGCCGTTGTCACCCACCACCATGGCGCCAGCGGAATGCCGATCGTGCGCGTTGTGCGCCCTGCGTCAGCGTATTTGCCCGTCAGCTTCACGAATTGCCACGCGAGGATCGCAAAGAATACCAGCACCACAAAGGCCGCAAAGGCTTCCAGCCACGCATTGAGCCGCGATCCCCCCACCTTGCCAAACACCCGCACGGTGACGTTGGTCTGGCGCAGCAGACCCGCGGGAAAGCAGCTTGCGATGACCAGTGGGTACACGACCTCTCCGTAATCCTTGAGCCCATGAATGCGCGGCGCGTTCAGATAGCGCGCGCCGCCGTCATAGAAGATAAGGAACGCCACGCCCACCAACCCGGCAAAGCCGATCAGGGCGACGGCCTGCGTGATCCGGTCAAGGCGTTGGGCGGTGGCGGACGGCCCCATTACATGGCGCCGCGCATCTCAGCCAACGCAGCAACCGCTGCGTCATACACGGCCTGCCCATTGGGTGTCGCCTCAATCCAGGCCTGATGCACGCCCTCTGCCGCCTCAGCCCATTGTGCCAATTGATCATCGGAGTACTCAACAATCTCGATCCGGCCTTCCTCCACGATGCCCGCGCGGATTTCCTCACCCACCGCCGTATAGGCACCGCCGCCCATTTCAGCCATGGCCATGCCACCATGCGCCATCATCTTGTCCTGCGCCTCGGGTGGGAGGGCATCCCATTTGGACTTGTTCATCAGCAGCAGAAACGGGATTGCACCTGCGGGCACCGAATGCGCCTGATCGACCAGCGGCAGGGATTTGAAGGTCCGCATGCCCGTCCAGCCCTGCACCGCCCCATCCAGCGTGCCCCGGTTGAGCGCTTCGTTCATCTCAGCAGAGCTGAGGGTTTCGGATGCCGCGCCGAGGCTTTCCAGCCATGACGCATGAATGCCGCCCACAGCGCGGATTTTCATGTTCTGAAGGCCAGACAGATCATCCGCTTTGGTTTTCAGGAACAGCGCATTTGGCTCGGCTGCGAAAAAGCCGATGACATGCACGCCGTCAAAACCGGTCAACAGGCCCTGCTCATGCAGTTTCCAACCCACGACGCTTGCCTCATCCGCTGTGCGGAACAGGAACGGCAGCTCAAACACGCCCATTTCAGGGAATTGCCCGGCGGTATAGGAGGGCAGCACCCAGCTGACGTCCATCACACCATTCTGCACCAGTTCGAATTGCTTGAACGGTGATTTTCCAAGGGTGCCGCCCCAGAACCCTTGCAAGCGGACACTGTCGGTCTCCGCACTGACCGCGTCCATCCAGGGTTTGATCACACGGGCCACACCGACCGATTGCTCGGGCACAAACGTGCCAATCTTTACAAGCTCCTGCGCACTGGCTGGCAGGCCGGCAAGCGCGACCGCAGCGGCCGCCAAAACTGTCTTGAAGTGTTTCATCCTATACTCCTTGTCGGTTTATCCGCCCGTGTCCCCAAGCCGCCTGAGCGGCGGTGGGGTCTTGGGCAAGGTGACGGTTTTTTCCTCGGTGTAGAATGCTTCGCAGGCCGCGCCGCCTTCGCGCCCCACGCCCGAGTTTTTGTAGCCACCAAACGGCGCGCGCAGTTCGCGCATCATCGGTGTGTTCACCCAAACCACGCCTGAGCGCAGCTGTTCTGTCATGGTCATGACCGTTGGCAAATGATCCGACCAGACGTAGGAGACGAGGCCAAACTGCGTGTCATTTGCGATTGCAGCAGCCTCTTCCACGCTGTCGAACGGCAGGAAGGTCGCGAAGGGGCCGAAAATCTCATCCTGGGCGGTGCGCGCGGCATTGCTGGGCACGCTGACGGCTGTTGGGGCAACGAAGTACCCCTCCCCCAGATCGTCCCGCCGGGTGCCTCCGGTCAGAACGGCGCCGCCTTCGGCCCGCGCGGTATCGACGAAACCCAAAACGCGCGTCATATGCGGGTGGGAGGCAAGCGGGCCAAGCTCTGTCTCTGCCAAGGTCGGGTCGCCGATGCGAATGCGTTCAGCACGTTCAACAAAACGCCCGACAAAGTCATCGAAGATCGACCGTTCGACCAGAATGCGCGAGCCAGCAAGGCATTGCTGCCCGTTGTTGGAAAAGATTCCCAGAAGCGCGCCATCAAGTGCCCGTTCAGGATCAGCGCTGGCAAAGATCACGTTTGCCGATTTGCCTCCCAGCTCCATCGTGCAGGGCACCAGACGCTGACCTGCTGCGGACATGATCGCCCGCCCGGTTTCCGTCCCCCCCGTGAAGCTGACCAGATCGACACCGGGATGCGCCACCAATGCAGCCCCCGTCACCGGCCCGCGCCCGTTCACAAGGTTCAAGACCCCCGTCGGCAGCACCTCTTGCAACAAGGCAACCAGACGGGCCAGTGCAAGCGGCGTCTGCTCGGATGGTTTGAGGACACAGGTATTTCCAAAGGCCAATGCAGCCGCAATTTTCATCGTGGCCAACGCCACAGGCGCATTCCAGGGCGCGATCAACGCCGCCACACCCACCGGCTCGCGCACAACGGTGGTCATGTAGCCCGGCGTCTGGTCATACCGTTCCCCGGCGCGCTGGCTGATGAAATCCGCGAAGAAGCGAAAGTTGTAGGCCGCCCGCGCCATGTGCCGCTCTTTCAACTCCCGCAGCAGCAGGCCGGTGGCCGCACACTCCAGCCGTGCCAGTTCATCCGCATTGTCGCGGATCACTTTTCCGCAGCGTTCAAGGACGTTGATCCGTTCAGCCGTTGAAAACCCGCGCCAAGGCCCCCGGTCAAACGCCAGACGCGCCGCCGTCACCGCCACATCCACAGATGTCGCATCGTCCTCCACGAGGATGGAGATTTGCTGCCCCGTCGCCGGGTAGAACACAGGCAGGTCGGGCCCTCCGCCCGGCGTTGCGCTGTCCCCTGCCCAACCGGAAATCCGGGATGGAGGTGTGATGGGCAGGTCAAAACGTGGAAGATCACTCATGGCATATACGTGCCTCCGTTCACGTGGAGCACCTGTCCGGTCATGTAGCGGGAGGCATTGGACAAAAGGAAAAGGATTGGCTGGGTGACGTCCTGCGGCTCCGCGATCCGGCCAAGCGGGATGGCGCGGGCATAGGCCTCAAGATCCAGGCGCATGGCCTGCTCCTCGTCTGAGCGCCCGGTCCCGCCGCGCAAGAACGCGGTGTCGACGGCAGAGGGCGCCACGCAGTTCACCCGGATAGCGGGGGCCAGTTCCAAAGCCAACTGCCGCGTCATCGCCGCGATCCCTGCCTTGGCCACCGCATAAGGTCCATAGCCGGGGCGCGCGAAATGGCCCAACCCAGATCCCGTCATAACAAGGGAGGCGTCTTTGCCCA
>Ga0160419_100109_pt1 | contig 57727 bp, 65 predicted proteins | sample CelAP2metagpilot_2_FD_108196 | JGI IMG/M metagenome (GOLD analysis project Ga0160419, IMG submission 108196) | Phycosphere-associated microbial communities from Cellana algal ponds in Kailua-Kona, Hawaii, USA - Cellana AP2-4-25 metagenome pilot ...
GGAACCACACTGATCCATTTCGAACTCAGATGTGAAACGCTCTAGCGGCAATAATACTTAAGGGGAAGCCCTTAGGGAAGGTAGCTCAATGCCTGGGTTCTACAATATTTAAGTTTTTAAGTACTATAAAAGATTGTTTCTTTTCCCCTTCAAAATATTGATTAATATATTTAATTATCGAGAAAAGCAATATAAATTACAAAAATTTGTATAATAATATTATTATAGCATCATTGTTGTATTAAGGAGAACATATGTCTCATACAGTAAAAATTTATGACACGTGTATTGGTTGCACTCAATGCGTACGTGCTTGCCCAACAGATGTATTAGAAATGGTCCCTTGGGATGGTTGTAAAGCAGGACAGATTGCTTCTGCTCCTCGTACGGAAGACTGTGTGGGGTGTAAACGCTGCGAAACAGCTTGCCCGACAGATTTTCTAAGTGTACGTGTATACTTAGGTGGTGAAACGACTCGTAGTCTTGGTTTAGCTTACTAAATTGATGGAGACTTCATATGAAAGACTTTTTAAAGTATTTATCAACTGCACCAGTTCTTCTGACAGCTTGGTTAACTTTTACGGCTGGTTTTGTTATAGAGATTAATAGGTTTTATCCTGATGCTCTTACTTTTCCTTTCTAAGGCAACATAAAATATGATTTGTTCTCTTTTAGTAATTATGAGATTACTGGAAGAGAACAAATCATATTAAAAAGGAATACCTTTTTTCGGTGAACTTAAAATACCTTTTTTTATTAATGACGTTTGAGGATTAGCTAAATAGCCTAATCTACCTCCGATTACGGCGTATTTCATTGCTTGAGCCATTAACTCAGGCCTTTCTGCAGATGCTATTGCTGTATTTATTAGAACAGCATCTGCACCAATTTCCATTGCCTTACTAGCATCACTTGGTTTACCTATACCTGCATCAACAATGACTGGAATTTTAGCTTGCTCAATTATTATCTTGATGTTCTCAATGTTTTTAAGACCTTGGTTTGAACCAATTGCTGATCCTAAAGGCATTAATGTTGCACAACCCAATTCTTCCAAATGAGAAGCTAATATAGGATCTGTATTTATATATGGAAAAATTTCAAATCCCTTTTTTATTAGATAATCAGCTGCTTTTATAGTTCCAAGTGGATCAGGCATGAGATATTTTTCATCAGCAATTACTTCTAATTTTAAAAATTTATTATTTTCCTGACCTAACGATTTTGTAATTTCTCTACCTAAGAACCCTAATCGTATTGCTTCATCAGGAGTTTTTGCTCCTGCGGTGTTTGGAAGTATCCAAATCCGATTCCAATTTATTGTACTTAAGAGATTCCCATTTTCCTTTTCACTTTTTTGAGTCTCTAGACGGCGTATAGCCACGGTTACAAGACTCGGATCACTCAATTCTATACTACGTTTTGTCTTTTCTAAAGTTTCAAAACGTCCTGTACCAACAAGTAATCTAGAGTTAAAAGAAATTTTGTCTACTTCCCATTTGTCGCTAAAGATAACCATAGTTTTTGATTATAATTTCTAATACTGATCTTTAATTTTTTGCTATATAACTTTACTACAAGATAAAATTTATTTCATTAGATATAAATTACTTTTATCTGGAGAGAATTTTGCAAAAATAATTCTACAATACCAAATGTTCAAGTACTTTAGAAATTGGTAAGTTTCGTCCTTTTTGATTTTTAAATATACTCTATTTTTTATGTTTTTTGTTAAAAGTAAAAGTGTAAATATTTATGAAAATGCTTACACTTTTAGAAGTTTTGTTTAATAAGATTTCACTTAATTATTTCATTTGTACGCTATTTTGAAATTCTTTCCAACTAGGGTACCCAATTAAGTTTACTAAGTTTTCCCAGTTAGGAACGTCAATTGATACTTTCTTTTTATTACCCTTAATGCCTGTATAGGAAACATATCCATCTTTTAATGCAAATAAAGTGTAATCTCTACCAATACCAACATTCTCTCCAGCATGGAATGCGTAACCTCGTTGTCTGATAATAATTTGCCCTGTTTGAATAAATTTACCACCAACTACTTTTACACCTAATCGTTTTGCATTAGAGTCTCTACCGTTTTTTGTACTACCAGCCCCTTTCTTATGTGCCATAATTTTCTATTGTTATTGAATATTTATAAATTTACTGCCCTGTCTTAGTATTTTTTACAAGGACTTGTAAATCATACCTCTTTTTTGAAGACATAATTCTCAAAACATTATCAAATCGTACGCGTCTAGAAGACATACGATATCCAATTTTTCTTCTATAAGCTTTTTTTGCACGCATTTTAAAAACGACAAGCTTTGATTTTTTACGTACACCTGGTAGTAAACTACCTTCAATACGAAAGTTACTTAATAGAGGTTTACCAAGATAAACATTATTTTCATCGCTATAAAACATTACGCGATCGAATAACACTATTTTAGCTTTCTCTGGTTGGTGGATGTAGTCGGCTTTAAAATTACGTGAACTTGATTTTACTGAACTTTTAACAGATTTGGATAATTTAAAATTGTAAAAGTCTTGGAATTTATCTGGTTCAACCCAGAATTGTCGTCCAAAACTTTCTATAATGCTATAAATGTTTGTCATATTAATTTGTATGGATTAAAACTAGTCCTCTTAATCGATTTAATTATAGGCTAGAGGTTGTAAAACTTTTGTAGTGGGAGCATTGAAATTTCCTGAAATTACATTTTGATAACGTAATTTTAACCAATAAATAAAATCTACATCTGTAGAAACAATAGCTACTAAATTATCATTAGAATTATTTTTAGTAAGTTCCTTTAATTCATTAGCGTATATATTTAAAAACTCAGGTGAAGGAAGAATCCAAAAGTCAACTTGTTTATTTCGACTTGAGTAATAATGTGCTCTTTCTCTTAAAACTTCTTCAACTGGTTCTATTTTGAATAAGAATTCCTTAGTTGCAAGTATAAAATAATATTTCATAAGAAATTATTTCCTTTAGTTGATAATTATTCCTCTTCTTGAGGATTTTTAATTGTTGCAAGTGCTGCTTTTGTTACAAGTGGTATCTTAGGATTTTTATTATAAATTATATAATACAAGCAATTATATACTAAAACAGCAAGACTTATAAATGCTAAGGGTGATAAAATAAAGTGATTTAAAAATAATAACCAATTAAAATAGTCCTGTTTTATTTGTAATTCGTATCTTTGGACAAGATTTGTAAAGATGCTTATAGGTTCTTCTCTTTCCCTATATTTTAGTACATTCACGTGTTTTACTAAGTAATTACTAAAAAGTATATCCTTAATTAGCTTGCTGCATTCAAAAATAGTTATTGCAATTTCTTGACTTAACCCTAGACTATAATTTATCAATAAAAAGATAAATGCAATACTACCATTATAACCAAGTTTGTAGGGTAATTTTAATGATTTATACCCTGTAGGAAATATAAGAAAATATGCAATAATAACCCAAAATTGTACCATTTTATTATAACTATTTATTAACGGGTTACATATTCTAATTAAAGTAGTAAGGAAAGGAATTTTTTCAAAAAATTTATTTGAAAAACTACTTACAATTAACTCTTCATATTCTTGTATATATGGTACTAAAGATTGATTAGCTAAAAAAATAAAAGGTATAAAATATATTTTTAAAATAAATCCGATTCGATTTAAATAGATTAATAAATTCTTTTTATCAAAATAGTCTCTAAACCTTAGCGATTTTACTAAAAAATCGTTAAGATTATGAATTATAAATTTAGAATAGCTGCTTACCCATTTGAAAAACTTACTATTATTGTATATACGGGTTGTAAGATTCAGTTTTTTATTCTTTTTATTAAATAAATCCAATAAAAAAAATAAATTTTTTTCAATTTTTATAAATTTATTTAAATAAGTAGCCAAAATAGATGGCTTTAATTCTAAAAAATCTACTTTTATTTTTTGAACTAAAAATTTTAACTTACTTACCTTTTCGCGTATTAAGTAAATAAAATTTAGTTTAGCTATGAAAATTTTATTTATATAAAACTGACTCTTCAATTTTTGCCCAACATTATGTTTATGAACGTATCTTGAAAAGTTTATTTTTTCATTAAACTTTTCATACTTTAAGATACTAAATTTTTTTATAGCTTGCTTAGATACGTTTAAACGAGTTTTATATTTTATATATAAGTTCTTAAATTGTTTATGATTATTAATAGATTTAATAGTTGTTAAATTATTAATTGATCGTATTTTATGCTTTTCTTGGTCTAATTTTATAGAATTAATAATTACTTTAAGAATTTCTTGACTTTTAAGAAAAGTTTTGTACTTTCCCTCTATTGTATTATTGGATTGATTTTGTATATTCTCCATATGTTATTTTTTATTTTGTTAAACTTATTAAAACACAAAAGTTTTAAACGCTTTTTTAAAAAATATAAAAGGATCAAACCTTTAGTTTTTGACTATATGAATTATAGAATGTTGTATAACTCTTCTTAGAAAGTCCTTTGTTTGATGCAATTTTATAATCTAAGTTAATTAGAATAATAAACATGAAATTAATATTAGCGAACTTGTTAATATTTTTATAAGTTTTACAAAGTTGCATTAACAAGTTAGTTAAATTTTTTCTTAATAAAAGAAAAATTAATGAGCTTCGTAAATGGAAAATTTTTAAAAGAGCTTTTAAGTATATTTTTAAAAAGACATAATTTTCAACTAAGAGTTTTTTGTATCTTACATATTTTAATAATAGATATATCAAGCTAAGAATACTTAATGCCTTTAATTTACTAAAAACTTTAAAGCTAGTGTAGTAATTTTCTGGGTATAAAGAGTAGATTTTTCTTTGAAAATCGTATCTAATCATTTGTTTATTCTCAATTAGATCAACAAAGATTTGATCTAAAAATTTTTCGTGTATGAATCTGTTATCATAAAGATTAAATGACAATAATACTCGAGAACTTTTTAGTAAGTTTTCTTGTGGTTTATTTGATAATGTTTGTAATTTTGCGGTACTAGTTAACTGGTATTGTTGCTCCATAATAGAAAAGAAAATAATAAGACTTACTTATTTAAAAATATTAACGCTACAAAATAGAAATGCATGTTAAATAGAAAAGCTAATGTTTTAACTACATTAGTTTTTTCGACTTATTATAATGTACTTCTAAATCTAAATTTACTTTTTCTCAGAAAAATTCAAAAATGTTACTAAAAATTGATAATATACGGACTCTTTTCCGTCAACCTAAAATATCGCCTATTTATTATGATCTCGTTGATAAAATTTTAGATTTAGAATCAAAAAATAGTTTATTATCAGATACAGATATTCGTCTCAAAGTAAATAATTTAAGAAAAAAATTTTTTGATGAGTCGAAAAAATCTCAAAACATTGTAGAAAGTTTTGCATTAACTCGAGAAGTGGCCTCCCGTAAATTAGGTTTGAAACATTTTGAAACTCAAATTCTAGGTGGGCTTGTCTTGAATGAAGGTAAAATTGCTGAAATGAAAACAGGTGAAGGTAAAACACTTGTGGCCACTTTACCTGCGTCATTTCAAGCTCTTAATGGCAAAGGTGTACATATCGTAACAGTTAATGAATATCTGGCAAAACGTGATAAGGAATTGTTACAAGTTGTTTATCAAACCTTAGGATTTGACGTCGGCTTGATAAGAGAAAGTATGGAAACTATTGAAAGACAATACAATTATGCTTGCGATATTACTTACACAACGAATACAGAAGTCGGATTTGATTACTTAAGAGATCTAATGGCGAATTCTCCAAAAAATAGAGTGTTAAGATCATTTAATTATTGTCTTATTGATGAAGTTGATTCAGTTTTAATTGATGAAGCTCAAACACCACTTATTTTGTCAAGCCCAAGACCCTTAACTTCTGACAAATATCCTAAGGCATTATGGGTCGCTAAACAATTAGTTCCTAATAGACATTTTATTCCAAAATATCGAACAAAACAAGCAAGTTTGACTGAAGATGGGTATAATTTTTTAGCTGAAATTTTTCAAACTGATGATCTTTACGATCCTAAAGATCCTTGGCTGGCTTTTGTTGAAAATGCTCTTAGATCACTACTATTCTATCAAAGAGATCAAGATTATATTATCCAAAATAATCAAGTACAGATAATAGACAAATTTACAGGACGTGTTTCTAAAGATAGAAAATGGTCAGATGGTTTGCATCAGGCTATTGAATGTAAGGAAAACGTGAACGTAACGCCAGAGAGTCAAACTTTAAATTCAATAACATATCCGAAGTTCTTTTCTCTCTATAAAAAACTTTCTGGAATGACAGGTACTGCCAAAACTTCAGAACAAGAGTTTCGTGAATTTTATGGTCTTGATGTTGTTGTAATTCCAACTAAAAAACCTATTAAACGGAAAGATCTAACAGATTTTATTTTTGAAACTAAAAAAGCAAAATTTAAAGCTTTAATTGAAACTATAACATCATGCTATACAGTTGGACGACCAGTTTTAGTAGGGACTACCACGATTGAAGACTCAGAGATTATTGCTGAAACATTAAAGACATTAGGTTTAGAAGATTGTCAACTTTTAAATGCAAAACCAGAAAATTCTGAAAGCGAGGCAGAAACCGTCGCTCAATCTGGTGCTTTAAATTCCGTTACGATTGCTACTAATATGGCGGGTCGAGGAACTGATATTATTTTAGGTGGTAATTTAAAATATATTATTAATGATTTACTAAGACAATTAATTTTCCAATTAACAGCTAATGGCCCTAAAAACTTATCATTAATATCAAATTCAAGAAACTTAAATTTTATCTTATTTGATATTCAGCAACTTTTAAGTAATTTTGATATAAATTTAATTCAAAGTTATTTAGATAATGTCGTTGATATTGAGTCTCATATACCACAAACTTTATTAGAGCAACGTATTAAAGAGTTATATACTATATTATTAGAAAACTCTAAAATTGAGTGGACTAAAACACGACAACTTGTCTGCAATTTAGGTGGATTATTAATCTTAGGGACTTCTAGGCACGAATCTAGAAGGGTAGACAATCAATTAAGGGGCCGCTCAGGTCGACAAGGAGACCCTGGTGAATCACAGTTTTTTATTAGTTTAGAAGATGATCTAGTTAATAGATATGATCCTAATATCTTCTCACCATTCTTAGGTCGAGATAATCCAAACCCTTTTTCGGGGACAGATTATTTAGCAGTTAGTAAAACATTTGATGCTTTACAAGATCGAGTAGAAAAATTTTTGTATGAAAATAGAAAGTCTAGTTCAGCTTTTGAAGAAATATATGAGTATCATCAAAAACTATATTTTATTTTCCGCGAATGCATCTTAGAATATAAAGACCCTTTAAATTTGCTATTAAATTTACTTTCATTTAGAACTTTAAATTCATCTATATTGATAGAAGAAATGGAGCTGTACCATTCTATTTATATTTCCTCAAATATTTTTAATATCAATACAAACCAGTATGTTTATATTGCCAATTTGTTATCGGCTACATCTACAGTTTCGTATCAACAAATTATAAGTACTCATTATTTGAACATTTCTAAAAAACTCATTTTAGAAGTTATGGATCAGAAGTGGACAGAATATGGTGAAAGAATTTCTTTGAGTCGTGACACTATAGGATTACAAGCTTACGCGCAGAGAGATCCTATAATTGAATATAGTCGATTATGCAGCCAAGAATTTTCAGATTTAATAAAAGAAACTCAATCGCTTATAATAACTAGTCTTATAAATTTTAGTGAATTAAATAAAACCTATCTTGGTGTTTAATTTTATGCTAAAATTACAGAAACTTTTAAGTCAAAAATAATTACTTACTTGACTTTATTATTTACATAAAAAAAAAAGACTCTTATGACTAAACGTACATTAGAAGGAACGAAGAAAAAAGCAATACGTAAATCAGGTTTTCGTGCTCGAATGAGAACAAAAAATGGCCAAAATGTTTTAAATGCTCGTCGTAGAAAAAATAGAAGACGTGTAGCAAAAACGATACATAGTTAGTTTGAGTATCTGAAAAGATTTTGAAAATGAGTTTCGAGGAAGAAATTGTTTTATTTATTAAAGCAAAATCACCATTAATCTACATTATAAGTGCTGAGGAAGAACGTGTTGAATATGCTTTGCGTAAACTCATGGCATCTAGATTAAAACGTGTGGTTTATAGTTGGGATTTTGTTAATGGTTTCAACCCTAATGTCTTGAATGAAGCTTATAACCGAAATCCCTTTGAAGCATTATCAAAAGTTCGTAATATATTTAGTCAGGTTCCTTCTTTAATTCTTTTTAAGGATTTTCAGAATTTTTTTTCTGACCTTTCGATTTCTAGAGAGTTAAAAAATTTACTACCTATTATTCGCAAACAACCCAAAACTATTGTTTTCATTAGCGATCAAAAAATTATACCAAATGAATTAGTCGATAAATTTATTTTTATTGAATTCGGTTTACCTAATATTATTGAAATTGAAAAAGAATTAAATCGATTATTTAGTACATTAAATATTAATTTAAAAAATGAAGTATTTGATTTATTAGTTAATTCGTGCCGTGGTTTGTCATTAGAAAAGATTAGACATTTAATTGCAAAATCAATAGTTTCAAAAAAACAATTAGATTTTTCAACTGTTGAGCTTATATTACAAGAGAAAAGACAAATCATTTCACGCACGGAAATACTTGAATTTTGGCAACCTAGCGAACATTTAAATGATATTGGTGGTTTAGATGGTTTAAAATCTTGGCTGGGTAAACGTAGATTACACTTTTCTGAACCAGCAACAAATTATGGCTTACCTGTACCGCGAGGCATACTTTTAGTTGGTGTTCAAGGAACTGGAAAGTCAATGACAGCCAAAGCTATAGCGAATGACTGGTTCTTACCTCTTCTAAGATTAGATACGGGTCGATTATTTGGAGGAGTCGTTGGTGAATCTGAACGTCGTATTAGAGAGATGATTGAAATTTCAGAATCTTTGTCACCTTGTGTGCTTTGGATTGATGAAATTGAAAAAAGTTTTACGAGTACCACACAAACAGGTGATAGTGGAACCACAAATAGAGTTTTAAGTACACTTTTGACATGGTTAGCTGAAAAAAAATCTTTTGTATTCGTTGTTGCAACAGCAAATGCATTAGAAAATATTCAATTAGAATTAATTCGAAAAGGTAGATTTGATGAAATTTTTTTCTTAGATTTACCCACTAAAAATGAGCGTAAAAGTATCTTTAAAGCTCAATTAAAAACGTTTCGACCTGAAAGTTGGAAACTTTACGATATAAATGAATTAAGCCAATTAACTCCGTCTTTTTCAGGAGCTGAAATTAAACAATTAATAATTGAAGCAATGTACCAAGCTTTTTCCGAAGGACGTGAATTTAGAACTCAAGATATTGTTAAAGAAATTGATAATTCTATACCTTTAGCAAAATTACAACAAGAATCAATTCAAAAATTACAAGCTTGGGCACGTTCAGGTAGAATAAGATTAGGTTCACTTGATGTCTCAGATAATACTAATGAAAATTAATTACAATTTAATCTTATGCGTTTTATTATAAGATGGTTATCAAATATTAAAGTAGCAATTTTTCTGCTTGCAATTTTAATATTTTGTAGCTTAATAGGATCAGTTGTTGAACAAACTGATAAACCAATTAGTCAGGTATTAGAAAATACTGGGGATTTTTCTTTTAATAATATTTCTAGCTTTTTTCGATTCTCAAATATTTTTAATAATGGTTGGTTTTTTTGTTTAAATTTACTACTAGGTTTAAGTTTAATATCATGTACTTTTACACAACAATTACCTTCGTTTGATTTTTGTAGAAGTTTGAACTTTTTAAAGAGGTTTTTAGAAACAGAAAAATTTGATGGGTCACTAGTTTTCCCTACAAATTGGTTCCCTTTTGTAATTTCTAGAATGTCTACAAAAAACTATTTTCTTTTCCAAAAAAGTAAAGCGATTTATGCTTCAAAAGGCTTAATTGGTAGATTGGGTCCTGTTTTTGTTCATTTAAGTCTTATTTTAATATTGTTAGCTTCTTTAATTTCAGCTCTGGGTGGCTTACTTGCCCAGGAATTTGTACCTAAGGGCGAAATTGCTTATTTACAGAATTTTCCGTCCGATCACTTAATTGATAATTTACCAATATATCCTATTAGAGTAAATGATTTTTGGGTAAGCCATATAAATGGTTTAATTCATCAGTTTTATACAAATATTTCAAGTTTGAATGATTATGGTAAAGAGTCAACCTCATTTACCATATCTGTAAATCATCCTTTTTATCAGCAACGGGTTATTTGGTATCAAACAGACTGGGATATAATAGGATTAAAATGTAAATTAAATGACTTAGTTTATCAAATACCAGTTACTTCAATATCTACAGCCGGAAAACGTTTATGGATAAGTTGGTTGCCTTTTTCAGAAAGTGGCTCTACGCTATTTTTTGAAACCTTAAGAGGTGACTTTATTTTACCTTCACTTACTTTGAATGAATCGATTTATGCCGAAATCGGACAAAATCTACAAATCTTAAACTCAATTGATACAACAATTCTAGATATACTTACATGTACTGGATTACAAGTTCGTGGCGATCCTGGTGAATTGTTTCTATCTTTAGGTTTTGGAAGTTTGATTCTAAGTACTTTTATTAGTTACATATCTTATTCAAGAATATGGATCATTAAAAGATTAGACAGCATTCAAATTGGTGGTTTAACAAATAGAGCTAAGTTAAGATTTGATTATCACTTGCTAAACTTATTTGACTCTATAACTATAACCTTAAATGTTAAACAGTAGTTAAAACTTATTTAAATTATATATATATTATTTAATAATTAAACTTTATGAAAAATTCCTTATCTCGTTATGAATCCTTATTAATTTTCTCATCAGATTATTCACCTAAACAGTTGAGATTTTTAGGTTACTATTATGCAAAGACACTCCGTGAATGGGGAGCTTCTAAGATACATGTAAGATATAGAGGTAAACGAAGCTTATCTTACAATATCAAAGGATCAAAAATTGGTGACTATATTGAGATTCGTTTTAACCTTCTACCGTCAAATTTATCTTTTTATCAATCTCTAATTAAATTAGACAACCATATTCTTAGATCTTTCATTCGTAAAAAAACAACAAATATTAAATTTGTTTCAATGTAAACAAATTCATTAAAAGCTTCTGCTTTTAATGAATTTATTCATATTAATTACTATAAATTAATTGTGGATTATTAGATTTTTTAACTTATTACAAAAATAAATAAAATTTTAAATAGTTTTAGAATTAAAGGAAAAATTATTACGATTTACCTGTTAAAAGGGTTTAAATAGTGTCTGTATTAGTAAAAGTCTCTTAACAGTAGAATAATTTTAATTTAACCTATCCAGCCGTAACTGTGTAAACCTTTTCCAAGGAAATTTACCCCTAAATAACATACCCAAATAATTACAAAACCTATGCTACCAATAGTAGCTGTTTTTTGTCCGGTCCAACCTTTAATTAAGCGAGCATGTAAGTAAATAGCAAATGTAAGCCAAGTAATTAGAGCCCAACTTTCTTTTGGATCCCAACTCCAATAAGCACCCCAAGCTTCATTTGCCCAAACAGCACCTGAAATAATCCCCAAAGTTAGGAAAGGAAAGCCTAGTCCAATTAATCTATAACTCCAAATGTCGATAATATCTAGTAAAGATTTACCTAAATTTTTTGCTTCAAGAAGCTTATTATTAGTTTCATCACTTGTTATACTAATTGCTGATGTTGTAACGGCTGTACCTGTCTTTTTTGGTGCATATGTTTTTAATAATAAAAACAATAGACATAACAAAGACCCTAATATCAATGTTCCATAACTTAACATCATAACGCTAACGTGCATCATTAACCAGTTTGATTGTAATGATGGAGCTAGACCAGTAATGATTCGCATTTCTGGTGGAAGACCCGAATTACCAAACCAATATAAACAAAGAACAAGAGGAAGATTTAAACATCGAATTAAACGTGTGGATAATTTTAATTCTGCGAGCTGTTGACCAATAAGAAGTATCGCGCATAGAAATAAAATTGACTCGTAAAGATTACTAATTGGAAAATATTTCCCGTTTGTCCATCTGGATACAAGTAGCCCTACAACGAAAATGCTTGAAAAAAGTGTACTTAATTTAGAAATATTTGACCAAATTTTTGATTTTAAGAAAAATAAATTGATCCAACTTGTACAAGTTGCTAAAGTTAATGCATAAAAAGTCGTGTTACCTAAAACACTTTCAATTGTTTTCATTTCTATCATAGGAAATTTTAACTATTTAAACCTTTGTCAAAACCAATTATAGCAAACTTATAGATAAATCGAGAAGTTCTCGAGATAATAGGATATGAAAAATAGAGCAATTTTGTATTTAAAATTATTAAAAATATGAGTATTTTGCCTTTTTATAATACGAAATTCCTAAATAATGTAAAATTATTAATATAATCCATTTAAACTTTACAAAAGTATTATGACAACTTTTTTAGATCACAAGCAAATAGATTTAGTTAGACAAGGTTGTAGATTTACAGAACGTTGTGTTAAACCATTACGTGATAATACGTATAAATATGGCTTCGCTACGGTTATAGAATCAGACGAAATTAAATCTGGTTTAGATTTAAATACCATAAAACTTATTTCAGCTAAAAAAGATGAAAGTGGTTTTATTATTGATTTTAGATCTAGAGCTTTTAAAAAATGGCAATCCATTAAAGATCCTGCTTGGGCAGAATTAAATTATCCACCAATAGATTATCAAGCCATTAAATATTATTCATCACCAAAAGTACAAGAGAAATTAAAAAGTCTAGATGAAGTTGACCCAGAATTGCGTGATACTTTTGAAAGATTAGGTATTCCTTTAAATGAACAAAAACGTTTAGCTAATGTTGCCGTTGATGCAGTTTTTGATAGTGTTTCTATTTTTACAACATTTAAAAGAGAACTTCTAAAATTAGGCATTATTTTTTGCTCAATTTCTGAAGCAATTAATACATATCCCGAATTAGTAAAAAAATATTTAGGTAGTGTCGTTCCAATTACGGATAACTATTTCGTAGCGTTAAATTCAGCTGTTTTTACTGATGGATCTTTTGCTTATATTCCAAAAAATCTTCAATCTCCTATAGAATTATCTACATATTTCCGTATTAATAATGAACAATCTGGACAATTTGAACGTACACTTATTATCGCAGAATCAGGTAGTATGATAAGTTATTTAGAAGGCTGTACAGCACCTAAATACGATAGTAATCAATTACACGCAGCTGTCGTAGAATTAGTTTCTCATGAAGGTGCCCATATTCGTTATTCAACAGTCCAAAATTGGTATGCAGGCGATAAAAAAGGGAAAGGCGGTGTTTATAATTTTGTTACGAAAAGAGGCTTATGTTTAGGTAATGAATCAAAAATTTCTTGGACTCAAGTTGAAACAGGATCTGCGGTAACATGGAAATATCCAAGCTGTTTGTTAATGGGAAATGCTTCGCAAGGTGAATTTTATTCTGTTGCTTTGACAACAAACTATCAACAAGCGGATACGGGAACAAAAATGATTCATATTGGTAAAAATACGAGAAGTCGTATTTTATCTAAGGGTATTTCGGGTGGTCATTCAAAAAATACATACCGAGGACTTATTCAATTTGGTCGTAAAGCATTACAAGCTGTAAGCTATTCTCAATGTGATTCACTTTTATTAGCCCATCAATCTGAGACAAATACTTTCCCTTATATAAATGTACGAAATTCTAGTGCTCGAGTTGAGCATGAAGCATCAATATCAAGAATAGGGGAAGAACAAATATTTTATTTCCATCAACGTGGTATTCCAGAAGAAGACGCTATCAAGTTAATTGTTAATGGGTTTTGCCAAGAAGTATTTAGAAAATTACCAATGGAATTTGCTTTAGAAGCTGAAAAACTTTTAGATTTAAAAGTTGAAAAAAGTCTTACTTAAATTAAATAGGATACAAAAAAGCTTATCTTTTTAAGTTTAAGAGTTAATTGTCGTATGATAAAACAAAATAGAAAAAATGCTTGAAATAAAAAATTTAACTGCAGCAACAAGTATTAAAGAAGGTAAGCGAAATGTAGCTTCAATCTTAAAAGGGGTAAACTTAAATTTAAAAGCTGGCGAAATTCAAATTGTAATGGGTTCAAATGGATCAGGTAAAAGTACTTTAGCAAAGCTGTTAGCGGGTCATCCGGCTTATAACATGCTTCATGGTTCGATAAGATTTCGAAATGAAAAACTTATACGATGTTTACCTGAGACACGGGCAAGATTGGGACTCTTCTTAGGTTTTCAGTATCCTATGGAAGTTGGTGGGGTAAGTAATCAAGATTTCCTACGTCTTGCGTATCATTCTAGATACAAAAAGAAAGATGATATTCTAAATACGAGTTTAAGATTTGCAAATAGAATTTTAAATTACGTAAAAATTTTAGATATGGATCCTAGTTTTTTACCAAGACCTTTAAATCAAGGATTTTCTGGTGGTGAAAAGAAAAAGAATGAAATTCTTCAAATGGCCATTACGGGTTGTGAATTAGCGGTATTAGATGAAATCGATTCGGGTTTAGATGTCGATGCTTTAAAAACTTTATCTAAAACAATTTTAATTTACCAACTTGATAGTTTATTTAATTCACGTTTTCTTCAAACAACAAAAAGTTTAATTCTCATTACACATTATCAACGTCTTTTAGAATATATTAGACCAGATAAAATTCAGGTTATGAAAGAAGGAAAAATTGTATGTAGCGGAAAATCTAACTTAGGTAATATTGTTGATAGAAAAGGTTATGATTGGTTATCCGGTACTGGTTTAGGATCATGTCTAATAGAAAATATAAATAAAAAAAAATTACAAACGTTAAAAAATAGCGTATTTTAAATTTAAAACTTTTTCGTACCTATTTTTAATCTGTTTCTTAATATAAAATTATTTTTAATAATTTTATGAAAACTAATCATTTTTAATTTTAATAATTTCAAAATTTTTTAAAAAAGAGGAAAAAATGAACTACAGAGTCTACTTTGAACTTGATGAAGATGAGTTATATGAGTTAAATAGATTTACTCGTGATTTAACAATGTCCGCTGAACTAGGATTATTAGACCCATTGATTGGACGCGAACGTGAATTAGATCGAATGGTTAGAATTTTATGTCGTAGGACAAAAAATAATCCTGTAATTATTGGTGAGCCTGGTGTAGGAAAAACAGCATTAGTTGAAGGGTTAGCACAAAAGATTGCTAATCAAGAAGTCCCAAGGCAACTTTTAGACGCTAGTGTTGTAACAGTCGATCTTGGTGCTCTAGTTGCCGGAACACGTTATCGTGGCGAATTTGAAGAAAGACTTCAACTTTTAATCGAACATGCGCAGGATGTGCCGGACACAATTTTGTTTATTGATGAAATTCATACATTAATTGGTGCTGGATCTGCAGAAGGTACAATGGATGCTGCAAATATGTTAAAACCGGTTTTATCTAGAGGTAAATTTAGATGTATTGGTGCAACAACAACTGACGAATACAAAAAATATATCGAACGTGATCCTGCTCTAGAAAGACGTTTTCAACCTATTTTAGTAGAACCACCAAGCCCTGCATCGACTGTTCGAATTTTATCGCGTGTTAGAAAATCATTTGAATCATTTCATAATGTTGTCATTTCAAATGAAGCTTTAGTTGAAGCTGTTGAGCTTTCTGAACGTTACATTGCAGATCGATTTTTACCTGATAAAGCAATTGATGTTATCGATGAAGCTTGTACCTTAGTGGCAATGAAAGCAGTTAAGCATCCACCAGGTATTGGTCCTTTTTATGAAAGGCTAGCAGCTATGCAAGAGGAAAAGGAGGAAATGCTAAGGATGAATGATTATTATGGTGCAGCAAGAATAAATGAGCAAGAAACTCGTTTACGTACTGCTATTGATCACTATCAAAGATTTTATTCTGGTTTACCCGATGACGATAAATGGGTTTTAAAAAATCAAAAAGAATTTGTACAACGTTTTATTCCATCGATGGAAAACCCACAAAGTTTAGAAGAAGTTTTACATGAATTAGAATGGCTCATTAAATCAGAAACAGATAGTAAAACATCAAGTGTCAAAGAAGAAATATATACACAAAATGAAGACCTTGATTTTGACAATAATATCTAAGATTACGATTTAAGTAAGACTATATGTAAATGTAAATCTTTGACACTTGACACTAAATTAATTTAATGGTACATTTGTATTGACCCCTCTTTATAAGAGGGGTTTGGGTTGCTAACTCAATGGTAGAGTACTCGGCTTTTAACCGAAAAGTTCTGGGTTCGAGCCCCAGGCAACTCACCTAATTAAATTTAATAATTGTATATCTATATATATATAATTATATTTAGTGGTGTCAGGATTTAAACTTAATTAAATCCTTTTGTACAATAGTTGAGAATCATTTAAATATTTATAAAGGAAAACACTACATGGACGGACGAATCTTCGTTGTATTTATACCAGTTTTTGGTGCAGCCCTGTGGGTAGTTTATAATATTGGTAGAGTTGCATTACAACAGTTGAAAAAAGCAACGCGTTAATTACTATTTTCGGCTTATACATTTGGAAATAAAAGAAAGACTCTTTCTTTATTTCCAAATAAAAAATATAGTATGTTGATATTGTTTATACAGATTGCGAGTATAGCTCAGCGGTAGAGCGCAACCTTGCCAAGGTTGATGTCGCGCGTTCAAATCGCGTTACTCGCTTAATTTTTTGAGATAACCTTACTTATTAGTATAAAAAAAAATTATCTAAATTATCAGATAATCGTTATCTGATAATTTAGAAATTAGACTAAAGAAAATTCTAAAATATATTCAATAGCTTTAAATTAAAGTGCACTTGCTTTTTTAAAAGCTAAAACAGCAATGACAATAGGTCCTGATAAAATTATCAGGGTTAAAGCAATTAACTGGCTAAGAACTTGTAGGTTCATACAGTAATCTAAAATTTAAAATATAGCTAAATTAATCCTCCTGACATTAATATTATTATCAAATAATATTAACACTTGACATTTCTTTTGTATTACAGGAAAATAATAACTGTCTCGTAACACAAGCCCCCATCGTCTAGTGGCCTAGGACATCTCCCTTTCACGGAGGTAACAGGGATTCGAATTCCCTTGGGGGTATAAATAAAAACAAAACTGTAGATTTCCTTAGTTCAAATTAAGGGAGTCTATAGTTTTAAGAACTAACAAATTCAGTTTGAGTTTGTTGAATTAAACCTTTTAATAGCGTTTCTAGTTCAGGTGTTAATTTTTTTTCATCACGAATCCCGTTTGTAAATTCAGGATTAACACGAAGTTTTTCACGTAAACTAGCTAAGAATGTTTTAACATTTGAAATATCAACGTTATCTAGATAACCATTAGTACCAGTATAAATTAATGCTACTTGATCTTCTACAGAAAGTGGTGAGTATTGGGGTTGTTTTAATAACTCACGTAATCTTTGCCCACGAGCTAATTGACGTTGGGTTGTTGGATCAAGATCTGATGCAAATTGTGAGAAAGCCTGAAGTTCATCAAATTGTGCTAGCTCAAGTTTTAATGTACCTGCAACTTGTTTCATTGCTTTAATTTGAGCTGCAGAACCCACACGTGATACCGAAATACCAACGTTAATTGCGGGTCTAATACCTGAGTTAAATAAATCTTCAGAAAGGAAGATTTGTCCATCCGTAATTGAAATTACGTTCGTTGGAATATATGCTGATACATCTCCAGCTTGTGTTTCAATAATCGGTAGCGCCGTCATACTACCGCCACCAAATACATCGTTTAGTTTTGCTGCTCTTTCTAATAGTCTAGAGTGTAAATAAAATACATCACCAGGGTAAGCTTCACGACCTGGCGGTCGACGAAGTAAAAGAGACATTTGACGATAAGCCTGTGCTTGTTTTGTTAAATCATCGTAAATTACTAATGTATGACGTCCTGAATACATGTAATATTCAGCAATACTAGCACCTACATATGGCGCAATATACTGCATTGGAGCTGGAGCATCAGCATTTGCTGCAATAACTACTGTATATTTTAAGGCACCTTTTTCATTTAAAACACGAACAGCAGAAGCTACTGACGAGGCCTTTTGTCCAATTGCCACATAAACGCAAACTACATTTTCAGTTGCTTGATTAATGATTGTATCTAATGCAATAGCTGTTTTACCTGTTTGTCGGTCACCAATGATAAGCTCACGTTGGCCTCTACCAATAGGAATAATAGAGTCAATAGCAACAATACCAGTTTGTAAAGGTTCACATACTGATTGTCTTTCAACAATACCAGGAACCGTTGGTTCTAACATTCTTGATGTTTCAATTGTAATAGGACCTTTACCGTCTAATGGACTAGTAAGTGGATCAAGAACACGACCTAACATATCAGGGCCGATAGGTACTGTCGCAACTCGTCCAGTTCTTTCAACTACAGTACCTTCTTTAATACTTGTAGAATTTGTTACAATAACAACACCTGTATATAACTCTTCTAAGTTTAAAGCGATTCCTATAATTTCTCCTTCGGCACCTGGTACTTTGAAGTTTAAGATCTCACCTACTACAACGAAATTTAGACCATATACTTGAGCAATACCGTCACCTACTTGAATTACTGTTCCAGTTTCTTTAACAAAGTTATCTTGAACAGAGAAACGCGTAGCTAACTCATCAAGTTGATCGTAGAAAACATTACTCATTTTATTAAACTAAATCCTAAATTTTATAGTTGTCCTAAATTCCTAGAAACCCTAGAATAAATTAATTCTCATTAAATGAGAATTTATTAAGTATTATGTGAGAAATTTAATTGTAAAAATTCTCGATTAATTGCGATCCTAATAAACGATTCGTTGTAAAATTAAATACAACAGAGTCTACTCGACAAGTATAACCACGAACTATATTTTTGCTCGTTACTTGCTTTTTAATTAAGAAAGCATGATCTGACGGATTCAAACGTTCTGGATTTTCATCCGTAAAATCTAAAACATCTGAAAGTTTATCTAGTAATTTATCACTATTAAAACTTGATGTCCAATCATTTACCGTACAAATCTCATCAACGATTCGAAGTCTATGTAAGCGACAAATACGATCAAATACAGATGGAAATACCGAGATTAATGAAGAAACGATTCTATTTCGAAAACTTTCATAAAACCATTTCCCAAATACTAAATCAAATCCGTGATTAAATGATGTTTTCCAAGTTGGTAATAATACCCTCCAGGTAACAAAATCCTCAGAATCTTTACGACGTGCAGCAATTTTATAACGTATGTTATTTTTAAAAGATCTACGTACTAAACTTGAATTTAAGTTAGTTTTAGCTTGTTTTGGTATTACTTCTGTAGAAGGAAACGTTTGTGCTGTATGATACGATAATGTTTTAAACCAAACCCCAATATGATACATATCATATGCGTTTGGTACAGCTTGAAATGCTTTTACAAAATTTTGAATCAAATTTTGGCTTAATTGGACCTTGTCAAGACATCCCATACGATTCAATAATATTTCTTTAATTTATTACTAACGGCTTTGCCTTATAGTTTTGCCTGTCAATTTTTTTGAAGGACTATTTTCATGCTTTTGATAAGAACGAAATATTCTATTTACTAATTGTCTATCAAAAGATCTATATTGACCTAAGACTAATGCCTTTAATGCTTTGACTTCCTCAGCAACGTAAGGTTGAAACTGAGCAAAGTTTGAAGTTTTTGTTTGTCTTAGTTCTTCTATTTTTTCTTTTTGTAAATCGATAGCTTTAATACGTATTTTTTCTAAAGATTCTACAGTATCTTTATAACGAAAATTAGCAAGTATCAATCGATTAGCTGCATTATCCAAATTGTCAGAAATTCGTTCTTGACGACTCTTTAAACTTGTTCGGACTGAATCCGCAAATGCAAAAATTAATAATCCTATCAAAAGTAGAATATTAATTAAATTGGTTTCTAAGATATCAGTATTGATTCCAAACCCAGCTTCACTCATATAAGAAGTCCTTTAGTTTCGAAAACATCCCATTTATTAATTTTATACTCGATTAATAGGTGGTCTAACCCGTAGGTATCTATTAATTTCTTGGACTACACCCGGTATTAAATCACGAGCTTCAGTTGCTGTAGTAATATAGTTTTTTACCATTGCTTCCCTAGTATCTCGTACCTTGGCTTCCATATACTTTTTAGATCTAATAACAGCTGTTTGTCGCTTTACTTCGACTTCTCTAGATCTAATTAAATGTCTTTCACGAACAGATTGTAAAATCCGACGTATTTTTTGTTGCAGTTTTTCTACTTCCTCTAGACTAACTCGAGCATTTTTGAGATTATTTTCAATTTCTTGTTCCCTTTGTTTTAATATTGTTTGGATCGGATTAAATAAAAGGAAGGATAAAATTTGAACCAACAAAAAAAACTGTATAGTCATAACAGGTAATGTAGCATCTATATCAAATAAGCCACCTGTCTTTTCTAGACTAAGGTATAGATAGGGTAATGATGTGTACATATCCAGAATTTTATTGGATTTGACTTAAGTTGAGGCCTTATAAGATGATCTTAGACTAACTAAGATCATCTTATAAGGCCTAGTTTGGATCTTTACTTAAGAACTAAAAGGGTTTGCGAAAATTAATGAAAGTGCAACTACAAGTCCATAAATTGTTAAGGCTTCCATGAAGGCTAAACTTAGAAGTAATGTTCCTCTAATTTTATCTTCTGCTTCAGGTTGACGTGCAATACCTTCTACAGCTTGACCTGCTGCATTACCTTGCCCAATTCCAGGTCCGATAGCTGCTAAACCAACAGCGATTCCTGCAGCGATAACTGATGCTGCTGATACAATTGAATCTGTCATAATATTACCTTTTGATCTTTTCGAAAAAAATTGACAGCTTTCTTAGATATATTAAATTAAAATTTAATATTTAATGATGGCCTTCGACTGATTCACCTATATAAGCTGCAGCCAAAGTTGCGAAGATCAATGCTTGAATTGAACTTGCGAATAAACCTAATATCATAATAGGTAGTGGTATTAAGATAGGTACTAATAGTGTTAATACACTAACTGTTAATTCATCCGCTAAAATGTTACCGAACAACCTAAAACTTAATGATAAAGGTTTAGTAAAATCTTCTAAAATATTGATCGGTAATAACACAGGAGTTGGTTGGAAATATTTCTTAAAGTAAGAAAATCCTTTTTTCTTTAATCCAGCATAAAAATATGTAATAGATGTTGCTAAAGCTAGTGATATAGTTGTGTTAATATCGTTTGTAGGGGCAGCTAGTTCACCTTCTGGTAAATGAATTAATTTCCAAGGTATTAAAGCTCCTAACCAATTTGATATAAGAATAAATAAGAATAATGTTCCAACGAAGGGAACCCATTCTACAAAGTTCGAACCCATTTGATTCTTTGCAATACCTTGAACATATTCAACTACAACTTCCATTATATTTTGCCAGTTATTACGTGGCACTTGATTTAATGTTATAGTGGCCAAAATAGAAGCTCCTAAAATTAGACCAATAACAAGCCAGCTAACAAGAAACACTTGTCCGTGTAGTGAATATCCAAAAACTTCCCAATAGAAATGTTTTCCTACCTCTAAATCTGCTAATGGTAAAGTTGAGATAGTTGGGTTGTAGTCTAAATATAAGGTTGATGTCATAATTACTGTTTAAATCGAAAAGAACGACTTTCTATCTCATGAATATTATACGTTATTCCGTATATGTAGTTAAAGTAATTTTATTCGCGCTAAATAGCCAAAACAAAATTTTATTTTTTAATTTAAAGCCGCTTGTACTAGTAACTTATGATTTTGACTCTGTTGATGACCTGCAATTGCTCTTGCTAATCTATGTAAAACATAACGAATTGCTTTCACAGAATCATCATTTCCAGGAATACCTAAATCAACTAAATCTGGATTTGAATTACTGTCAATGATTGAAATAATAGGAATTTTTAAAGTTTTACATTCTTTAATTGCTGTTAATTCATGCTCTTGATCTATTAAAACAACAACATCAGGCAAGTAGGGCATATTTTTTATTCCTGCTAAGTAATTATTTAATTTCTCAAGTTCACGTTTCAATTTTGCTGATTCTTTTTTTGGGTAATAATTAAGAATTCCATAAGCCTGTAATGTTTCTAGAACTCTTAATCGTCGAATTCGCTTTTGAATAGTTTTCCAATTTGTCAACATTCCTCCAAGCCAGCGATAATTAACATAAAATGCACCACAGCGCATTGCTTCTTGTTGAATTGCACTAGCTAACCTTTTTTTCGTTCCAACAAATAGTATAACCTTTCTTTTTAGTGAAGCTGCTCGCAAGTAACGACACGCTTTATTTAAATATTTTTGAGTCTCATAAAGGTTAATAAAATGATATTCTCTGTTGACCTCAGGAAAAGAATGGAATAAAAATGGGACCATTTTAGGGTTCCATTCTTTCTTTTTATGACCATAGTGAAGTCCAACTTTAAAGAAGCGAGCTAATTTTTGATTTATGGTTTGGCGTGTTCCTTCTGCCATATTTTTGTATTATTTTTTGTGTATTCTGTAAATATCGTTTGAAAAAATAAAATATTTTAAACGTTATATAAATTATACATAATTTATATAACGTTTAAAATATTTTATTCTAATTATATTTATTTACTTTATCTTAATTCACAAACGATTTATCTAAGTTAGTAAAATATATTAACTTTTTTCCTTAATTCCTCTAAGTCGAGAACGGAGTGTTGAATGATTTTCCTCACTTAAATCAACATTTTCATTTGTAATAGTAGGACAGACATTTTGTTTTTGTAATTTCTTTCTTAAAAATTTCCGACGAGTTGTTAAAGAAACTACACTACGACCATATAGAAAAATATGTTTAGCAATCCATTCATCCAAAAATGTTAAAATACCTGTACCAGAAGGTATTAACCCACCAACAATAACTTTTTCTTTTAATCCTCGTAGCCAATCAACTTTCCCCTCAATTGCAGCTTGAGTTAAAATTCTAACGGTTTCTTGAAAACTAGCTGCGGAAATGAAACTTTCGGTAGTTAAAGCTGCTTTTGTTAAACCCAAAATAGCGGGTTTATAATAAACTAAATGTTTTTGTTTTTTTTCAAGCATATTATTTAAGATTAATAATTGTTGAACGTCTAAGTATTCGCCAGAAACCAATGGTGTATTTCCAGGAAATTCAATCTTGGCTTTTATTATCATCTGTCTAACAATTACTTCTAAATGTCTATCCACAATTTTAATACCTTGGCTTGCATAAACACCTTGAATGGCTTTAATAAACATCGATGCTAATCGATACAAACTTCGTAATGTTGCTTTGTGATGCGAATCTCTTTGTCTAAAATAATCAAATGAAATATCTAAAAGTTGTTGAGGATCAACTAATCCTTTATGAAAACGTTCAGTTAGATTAATATATTGGTAAGGTTCTACTTCAAGATTTTCGGAATCAATTTCTTCAATTAGATATGGTACTTCTCTAATTGTTCTTAATTGCTTAATATTAGATAAAACTTCAATTTGGCTACTTCTGCTTCTAGCATGAGTCATTATCTTAGTGATAATACCAGCTTTTTCAGCAATAAGTGCTCGATCGGAGGAGCTTCTTGCCTCTAAAATTTCTTCAACTTTGGGTAAACCTTGAATAATATCTTGTGTTTTAAAAATTCTATACGTTACAAAACCTAAAACTGTACTCTCTGGGGCGAAATCTTCATGGTTCTTATAGACTTTAGCCCCTTCTGTAAATAAATAAGGTTTACCAATTCTAAATTGGATTTTTGAGCCAGTGTAACTTAGTATTTTTCCCCCAATTGTTGAAACAAGTCCATTACCAATATTATCTCCTGCAAAAACAAAATCTTTGTTTCTATTTTTTAACGTTGTTTCATCAAAATATAGCTCTCGAATATGATCATTACTGACAATCATAAGCTCCTGAGATTGATAACGACTAGAATATTGAGATCGAAGGCTAATAGGTTGTCCTATAATATCTCCTCTTACTTCAGAACACCCAATTAATGTATAAGGTTCTAATATCTGGTTTTGTTTAACCGATGAAATTGTTTTTATTTGTTGAAATTTCAAACGTCTTGGACTAATTTTTGGTCTATTTAGATCTTGAAAACGACCAAATTCAAGACACCATCTTTTATTTTGGACTTCTCTAAAATTAATAAGGATATTAATTTTATTTTTTTGTATTTTACTTGGATTACCAACAAAGAGTCCAGTCTCAATTAAACTTTTTGGAAAATTTTTATTGGCGCTTATTGGCTCATTTAATTTGAAAGTGAAAAATCGCTTTATTTTAACGATTAATTCATCACTAACAACATTTGAGTTATGGCCAATTGGATTATACTGTTGTGATTGTGGAATGCTATAAATACTAATAGGCCTAAGAATTAATTTAATAGAATTTAATGAATATATTATTTGTGAATAAACAATTCGATTAACTTTAATTTGTCCAAATAATATTTCACCGGGAAAAAGTAATTGTGAATCGAATTTTAACTTAAAGTGTTCAATGTTAACTTTTTCTCTCTTAAACGTTAAGATTGTACCAGATTGAATAGATAAATCATTTATTTTACGGGTTTGCTTGCGATAAGAAATTAAACCATTAATTGGAGAAAAAATATTCTGATCGATCCAATAATCCTTTTTTATAAAGTTGCCTTCCTTTACATGAAAAAGCCCATTTGAAGTTATGTGCTTATAAATTTCCTCTGGTAACCATAAATAAAGTCCACCTTTATTTATTTTGTTCCATAAAGGTAGTTTAGATTTTACTAAAAAACTTTTGTTTAAGTTAATAGAATATAAATTTCCACCAGTATTGACTGTATAAGCTTTTGTTAAATATTTTCCTATGTAACCATTTGAATTATCGAGTTGACTCGGATTTAAAGTTTTTTGTAAGATTAACTTCTGTTTATTTTTAAATTCTAGAATAAAAAATCTAGACTTTTTAGATTTAAAACTTTTGTGGGAAAAAATTCTTAGTTGTTCTAACTCAAAGAATCTAGAAATTAAAGCTATATTATTATTTCTAAAAACACAAATTGTTTCTGTAAAAGGATTTGATTTGATTACCAACTTTGTTTTTGCAAATACTTGATTATTAGGTTTATAAGATCTAACAATTTGTTTAGCTTCAAATGGTAATGTGACAAGATTTCCAGCTAAAACCCAAACAATCATATTGTATTCAAAAAAGTTATACTTTTGTCGAGCCTGGTAGTAAATCTCACCAGGAAACTTCGTTGACAAGGTTTTTTGTATTTCTGTATCAGAATCTTCTAAGTCTGATGCCGATTGAACAATGGGTTGTCCCTTTTTTATAAATTCCTGATTTCTTATCATCAGCAAGTCATCACGTTCGACTCTTATTCTAACGACTTCATTTTTATACGTTCGAATCTCAAAAAATGAGGTAGTTAGAATAACTTGACCATAATCACCTTGAGTTGTTCTAATGAATTGAGTTTTCAAGTTATTAGCGAATTCTACTTGACCTGAATGATTACTTCGTACTTGTTGGCTTAACTCGCGACTGAAAACGCCACCCGTATGAAATGTTCGCATAGTCAGCTGTGTACCTGGTTCTCCAATAGATTGAGCAGCTATAATACCAATAGCTTCTCCAATTTCAATTAAACGATATTGTGTTAAATCCCATCCAAAACAAGTTTGACAAACAGAGCGATAAGACTGGCACGTTAAAGGAGAACGAACACTGATAATAGGAATTTTTAATTCATTTATTTTATTTGAAAGATGAAAATCAATTTCTTGGCCTCGATTTGCAAGTAATGTTTTTGTAGCTGGATCAATTAAAGGTTTAGCTAAAATTCTTCCAATTAAGCGTTCCTCAAATGAAGCCTTTGTCTGATTATCGTAAGGTCTTGAGCAAACTATTAAAATACCATATTTGGATTGGCAATCAAATTGTCGTACAACAACATCTTGTGCTATATCGATAAGACGTCTTGTCATATAACCAGAGTCAGCAGTTCGAATTGCAGTATCAACTAATCCTTTTCTCGCACCATAAGATGATATTAAGAAATCAATAACAGTTAAACCTTCTCTAAAATTCTTTTGAATTGCCGATCCAATCATTTCGCCTTTTTGATCGGACATTAAACCTCTCATACCAATTAGTTGTCGTACTTGTGAAAGATTTCCCCTTGCACCAGAAAAAGTCATCATGTAAAGCGGATTTAAAGGATCTGTCCTTTCAAAGAACTCAACAATTTCATTTTTTAAGACTTCACTTGTTAAATTCCATGCCATTACTTGTTTTTGAAACCACTCAGAACTAGTTAGTTCACCTCTTTGATATTTAGTTTCACCATTTGCTAACTCTTTATTTGTAGAACTAACTAATGGAGTTTTTGTTCTAGGAACTTTTAGATCCTCTAAACTGATTGAAAGCCCACCTTTGGTTGCATAATTAAAGCCTGCCTCTTTTAGTAACTCGGCTAACATACATGTTTTTCGAATTCCATAATTTCGAAACATCCATAGTAATAACTCTTCTAATTCTTTTTTTGTAATTACTTGATTTAGGAAAATAAAACTTCGGGGATTATAGGAATCTATATTTTTCAATTTTGACTGTAAATTTTGCATTTTTGTAGACACTTTAGATTAAATAACGTTTAATGTTTAAAAATTAATACCTAAATTTTCTATCTTTTAAGTTTCCTTAATATGTTTGTGTAAACCAAGTGGTCTAGCATAAATCGCTGCTGCTACTAATTCATTAATTAAAATGCGACCAGGGGTTGTTCGAATATATGAAGAGATTATTTTATTATTTGCATCTCGTATGACTTGAATGTCATCAAAAATTTCTAATGTTTTGTTACTGACCAATATTTCTTTTCGTATTAAATTTTTGTCTTTTTTTGTAATTCCAGTAATTTTTCCTACATATTTAATCCAAACAGTAGAATGAAGTGAAATAGTTCCATGCTCTAAAGCTTCAGAAATTTTAGAGAAGGAAGTAAAGTAACGATTTCCACCTTTTCTATTTGGAAGAGTTCTAGTTGTAATATAATACCATCCCAATACAATATCTTGACTTGGTGTTAATAGAGGTCTACCATTTGCTGGTGACAAAAGATTATTTGATGAGAGCATTCTATAGGCTTCTAATTGAGTTTTACGAGTAAGAGGTAAATGAACACCCATTTGGTCACCGTCAAAATCGGCATTAAAACCAGCACAAACAAGAGGATGTAATTGAATTGCTCGACCTGTTATTAAAATTGGTCTAAAAGCTTGAATGCCAAGTCTGTGTAAAGTTGGTGCTCTATTCAAAAGTACTAATGAAACTGAAACTATCAACGTTAACAGAGTCCACACTATTGGATAATTTCTTTGTAATGCGGATGTTAAATCGCTTGTATCTAGTTCTCTTGCTCTTGGTATAATTTCTCTAATTTTATAAATTAGATAAGGGCCAAATAAATTTAATGCCATTTCATAAGGTAAAGCACACTGATCAAGCATTAATGTAGGTCCAACTACAATTACAGATCGGCCAGAATAATCGACACGTTTTCCTAAGAGATTTTGTCTAAAACGTCCTTCTTTACCAGCAATCAAGTCATTTAAGCATCGAAGTGGTTTATTTCTTGGGCCATATGAATCTCGTCCAAAACGGCTACCATTATCAATTAAATCATCGACTGCGTCTTGAATCAAAATCTTTTCATTGATTACGACAAAATCTGGAACAATTTGCTCACAAAATCGAAGGAGTCGATTATTTCTCATAACGATTCTACGATAGTGCTCATTAAATTCTGAACTCATATAAGTTCCATTAGGTAGTTCGAAAACAGGTCTTAGTGCCGGAGGTAAAACTGGCAATACTGTTAAAACCATCCAAGATGGTTCCGTTTTTGTTGCTAAAAATGTTTCTAAAAGACGCAGCCTTTTCAATAAACGATCACGTTTACTAATAGAAGAGTGAAATAACTCAGTTCTAACATATTTAACCTCTTCTCTTAAATTAAGAGATTCCAGCATATTTAATATTTTTTTTGAACCATGATTTGCAAGTAACAATGCATTGACTTCTTCATCAACCCATTCTTGATATGTAGTAGGACGCTTCTGTCGATTTAATAACTTTTTAACCCGTGGGATTTCTAAGTTTTTAGACTTACTCAACTTACTTCTTAACTCTTCTTTACTTAATTCTGAAAATACGATATTTTCGGTATCGTTAATTATATCTTGAGTAATTGTATTACACGCCCTTAACCATTCTGAGACCCATTTGTCCAATTCGATCTCTTCAGTTTCATCTGATTTTGAATCTTCTGTTGGGTTATTAGGTCCTAATAATCGTTTAACAGATTCTCTAGCCTCGTTTTCTAACTCCTCTAAAGTTTTTTCTTCTTCAACCAAATAAACAATAGTTTCTAAGTCTTTTAAAGGCTGATCAAGAATAATACTGAGATAACTAGGGGAACCTTTTAAATACCACGTATGTGTAATGGGATAATTTAAAGCTACATGCCCCATTCGATGGCGTCTAACATGACTCTCAGTAACTTCAACGCCACAGCTTGCGCAATAAAAAGGCTTTGTTTTTGGTCTGAACTTATATTGTCCACATCCACATTCCCAACTTTTTAAAGGTCCAAAAATTTTTTCGCATAATAAACCATCGGGTTCAGGTCTTCCCGTTCGATAATTCATTGTATCTGGTTTACGTATTTCACCAATAATTTCACCGTTAGGTAGCTTACGTTCGCTCCATTCACGTATTTTTTGAGGCGATGCTAATTTTACACCAACCATCTCAAATCGATTTCTATTTGTTTGAGAAGAAATTGTCCGAGAATTTTTTAAATTTTTTCGTTTAATAACTCTCTTATCGGATAACATATTGGTTTCATTATTAAGATTTTTTATTGGAACGGTTTTTTTTTGTGACATATTTTTCTACTATCAACTGATTGAACTAAAATTTAACAGGCTTTACATTTGGTTCAAGTTTTCCAGATGAATGAGCCATAAATCGTAAAGCATGAATATCTACAGCTAAAGATCTTAATTCACGAAGTAAAACTCTAAAAGATTCAGGAATTCCAGGTGATGGCATCTGATTATGCCCAACAATAGCTTTATATGCCCTTAATCGACCTGATATGTCGTCTGATTTTAAAGTTAACAATTCCTGTAAGGTGTGGGCCGTACCATATGCTTCTAAAGCCCACACTTCCATCTCACCAAATCTTTGTCCTCCTTCTCGCGATCGCCCACCTAAAGGTTGCTGTGTAATAACGGAATATGGTCCTATTGACCTTGCATGAATTTTATCATCTACCAAGTGGATTAACTTCAACATATATGGTTTACCTACTGTAATAGGATTATCAAAAGGTTGGCCTGTTCGACCATCACGTAAAACAACTTTCCCTGGTGTAGATTTTTTTAATATTTGCTCTTCCTCAGATAATTCACCTGTAATTTCAGACAATTTTTGATAAACTAGAGTTCTTGACGCTTCTGTCCCATACATTTCATCAAACGGGAAGACTTTAAATCTACGTTCTAACTTTTCGCCAGCCCAACCTAATAAACATTCAAATAATTGACCAACATTCATACGTGAAGGTACACCTAATGGATTTAAGATGATGTCAACTAGTGTACCGTCGGGTAAAAAAGGTAAATCTGCTAATGGTGCTAAGGTTGAAATTACACCTTTGTTACCATGGCGCCCTGCCATTTTATCACCAATCTGCATCCGTCTTATATTAGCAATAAAAACTTGAATAATATAAAACACTTTTGGTGGCATGTCTAAAGCGCTTTCTCTATTAAGAACTCGAACATCTAAAGTTTTACCCACCATACCTAATGGAACTCTTAAGGATGTGTCAGCAACTGAAGTGGCATCTCCAAATAATTCTTCAAGTAATCTTCCATATGTATTTTCACGACGTTTAGGAGAAAGTTTTCCAACTAGTGCATCGCCAGGTTGTACATATACACCAATGTAAACTAAACCATTTTCATCTAAGTTTCGTAAACGATATTTTTCAGCCGTACTTTCAGGTAAATCACGAGTTACATAATCTGGCCCACGATCATTATCTTCAATTTCAATCTCAAGTTTTTCTATATGTATAGAAGTAAATAAATTTTCATAAACTAATCGTTCACTTACGACAATTGCATCCTCGTAATTGTAACCAGCCCAAGGCATATACGCAACTGTGACATTTTTACCTAACGCTAATTCACCTTCATCTGTACTTGGGCCATCAGCAATAACACTACCAGATTCTACCTGTTCACCTATCCACACAATAGCGCGCTGACTAATAATTGTTGATTGATTTGATGATTGTGCTTTTTCAAGTTTGTAAACAATTGTTTTTTCATATTTGTCTCGGATCCATATAGAATTTGACGAGACAAATCTTACAATACCTTTACTATAACTTAAAACTAATGACCCGGATTCTATAGCTAAATGTGATTCTATACCTGTTCCTACAATTGGTTTTTGAGGCCTCAATAAAGGCACTGCTTGACGTTGCATATGTGCACCCATTAAAGTTCTATTGGCATCATCATGTTCAAAGAAAGGTATTAAACCAACTGCGGGTGAAAAAAGCTGGAAAGGAGAAATTGAAAGATATTCAATTTCGGAAGGTGATGTAATACGAAATTCGTCATTTTCTTTCACACCAATTCTTTTGGTTAATAAAAATCCCTTTGAACTTATAAGACTATCTCCCATTGCAATGGATTTACCATTTTCTTGTCCTACACTTAAGTAATCTAGTCCAGTAATTTTACCTTTGTTAATTGAGAAAAATGGTGTTTTTAAAAACCCTTGAGCATCCGTTTGAACAAAAGTAGCAAGTGATGCTACTAACCCAGCTTTTTCTCCTTCAGGAGTATCAATTGGACATAAACGTCCGTAATAACTTGGATGAATATCGCGAATAGCTAAACTTGCTTTCTCAAATGGAATACCTCCAGGTCCTAAAACAGTAACTCTTCGTTTATGTATTAACTCTGCTAGAGGGTTAATTTGATCTAAATACTGAGATAAAGGATTCGTGGCAAAAAATTCATCAACCGCCGATTGAATAGGAAAAGGATTGATTAAGACACTTAAATCAAGTGTATTCATCGTATCTCTCTTTTCGTCTAGAAAAGCTCCAAATCTTAGGAAAGCTTGAGAAAATTGTGATTGGAGTAATTCTCCTATAGATCTAATTCGTCTATTTTCTAAACTATCAATATCATCCACATTTCCAATTAAGACTCTTAATCCAATTAAATAGTCAATAATTTCGACCAAATCATGCAAAGTTAATGTTTGAGCTTTATCAGGTAAAGATAATCCCAATTTTTTGTTAACTTTATAACGACCAACTTTTCCAAGACTATAGTATTTAGGCTCAAAAATTTCACTTTTCAATAATTCCCATCTTGATTGATATTCTTCATAGGGAAAGTCAGAACCTTTTGTATAAATTTTTCTTGAATGGGCTAAAATATATTCAAAATAATGTGAGTTTTCGAGATGAGAAAACATTGTATTTGAATGAGCTCCAATATCTTCTAATAATATAGAAATTGGAATTTTTTCAATTCGATCTGTTTTTATCCAAACAAGCTTTTCACGATCATATTCGAAATATAACCATGAGCCACGATTTGATATTAACGTGGCTGCAATTGTAGAAATTTGACTATTAATAGCATCTACCTTGTAATAAATACCTGGGCTTCTAACTATTTGACCCAAAATCACTCTCTCGCAACCATTAATAACAAATGTTCCTCGATTTGTCATTAGTGGTAATTCACATAAACACAATGTATGTAATTCAATAGTTTGAGTTCTTTTATCCTCAACTTCGATTGGCATATAAAGCCTTATAGAATAAGAAAGTCTATCTCTTCGAGACTCATTTGGTATTCGAAACGGCGCATGAAAATAGAAGTCATTATGGAAAAATCTGACTTCAAAAGTTTCCATAAAATCGGCGAGACTCGAAAGATTTCTTAGTTCCTCACTTAATCCTTCTTCCAGGAACCAACAAAAACTAGTCTTTTGAATTTCAACTAGATCTGGCATATTTGCCAGAAAAACTTTTCGCATGGATTTTACCTACTCCTTGATTATTTATTTCAAAAAATGTGTATACAACTAGTGTATTCTAGTTGTATACTGTTAAAACAATAATAATATATTAAACTTAACTGCTATGAAAATTAATATTAATTCTTTTAACTAAATTAAGGTTTACCCACCTTTTTCAAAACATTACTAATACGAGATTTTTGTCTTGCTGCTTTTCTTAAATGGAAAACTTTTTTTTTAGCTGCTTTATCAATTCGACTATAAATTTTTGAAATTAACGTTTGTAAAACTTGATAGGTTTCACTAGTGCGATTTGATTCAAACGTTTTAATATTAGTTCTATATTTTTTTACTAAAGTTTTAATACTTGATTTATAAAATCTATTCATTTTACGGTTTCTTTCACCAATACGAACTCTTTTTTTCGCAGATTTGATATTAGCCATAATGTTTTATTGTTTTTTTATGAGTGTTAAATGGACTTCAAAGTTTTTTACAAATAAATTCAGTTACCTAAAAGTATCTAAATATTATAAATTAAATTGAAATAATAACATAGTCATTTGACTAGCTTCGTAATAAAAATTTCTTATAATTAATTATATACAATTCTATAATAGAAAATTTACAAATCCAAAAGAAAAAATGGCAAAACAAAAAGGTAGCCGTATTATTATACATATCGAGTGTACAACTTGTCGTACAAATACGAATAAACGGTCTGAAGGAGTGTCACGCTACACTACTGTAAAAAATCGTCGTAATACGCCAGCAAGATTAGAAATAAAAAAATTCTGTCCACACTGTAACTCCCATACAGTACATAAAGAAACTAAATAAATAGTATGAGAAAAATGAAAGCTAAACTTTCGCCTTTAGGCTTAAATCGTGACATTGATTACAAAGACCTTTTGTTGTTACGCTCATTTACTACGAGTTACGGTAAAATTTTAGGTCGTCACGTCAGTAATCTAACCAAAATTCAACAAAGTCGTTTAAAAAAAGCTATAAAACACGCAAGACTTTTAGGATTATTTCCTTTTGTACCTAATAAAGCTCTTTAGCTTTAGATAAATAAAATTTAGAAACAAAAATATCTCAAAGGATGAATCAACAAAACGACAACTTTCTTGACAAAACCTTTACGATTATGGCAGATATAGTAATCAAAGTACTACCTGCTAGTCAGCAAGAAAAAGAAGCCTTCACGTACTATAAAGAAGGTTTAGTCGCACAATCTTCTGGACAATACGCTCAAGCACTAGAAAGTTACTATGAAGCGCTACAACTAGAAGAAGACCCGATTGATCGTAGTTATATTCTTTATAACATTGCTTTAATTTACTCAAATAATGGAGAGTACTCAATAGCTCTTCAATATTACCATCAATCACTAGAATTAAATCCAAAATTGTCACAAGCTTACAATAACATTGCTGTAATTTACCATTACCAAGGTGTTAAATCATCAGAAAAGCGACAATCTGAAATAGCTAAAAAGCTCTTTAATAAAGCAGCTGATTATTGGAAAGAAGCCATTAGGTTGGCTCCAAATAATTATATTGAGGCAGAGAATTGGTTAATTACAACAGGTCGTGAATTAAACTAAGTAGTTTACCTTTTGTGATTAATCGTAGAAACATTTAAATTAAGAAAAAACCGAAAGGGAAACCCTATTTATTTTCTTCTGTATACCTAAAATACAAACCTTAAGAATATGCGCAGCAAATCTTCAGAGTTTTCATTCCTTGGACCTGTAGGCGGAAAAGTTTCACAGGTTATTGGACCCGTAATCGATATTCGTTATAAAGGAAGATCAATTCCTGACATTTATACAGCAATTGAAATCATGGATTCATCATCGTCTAAATTGGCGAAATATGTACAAGTAGTTGCTGAAGTACAACAGATGGTTGGCGGAAGTACTGTACGTACAATTGCTATGAATCCAACAGAAGGTTTAGCTCGTAACTATATCGCAGTTGATACTGGTAAACCAATTTCGGTCCCTGTAGGTAATCAAGTTTTAGGTAGAATTTTTAACGTTTTAGGACAAACAATTGATAATCTTGCAAGTATTGAATCACCTGAATTAAATTGGCCAATTCATAGAAATGCCCCTTCATTCTATGAATTAGAAACAAAACCCTTAATTTTCGAAACAGGTATCAAAGTAGTAGATCTACTTGCTCCTTATAGAAAAGGTGGTAAAATTGGTTTATTTGGTGGTGCTGGCGTTGGAAAAACAGTACTTATTATGGAACTTATCAATAATGTTGCTAAAGCTTATGGGGGTGTATCAGTATTTGCTGGTGTAGGTGAACGTACTCGTGAAGGTAACGATTTATATCGTGAAATGATTGAGTCTGGAGTTATCGTTGCTTCTGACTTATCAAAATCAAAAGTTGCACTTGTGTACGGTCAAATGAATGAACCACCAGGAGCAAGAATGCGCGTAGCATTAAGTGCTCTGACAATGGCAGAATATTTCCGTGATGTACAGAACCAAGATGTATTATTCTTTGTGGATAATATTTTCAGATTTGTACAAGCTGGTTCTGAGGTATCTGCATTATTAGGACGCGTTCCGTCTGCGGTAGGTTACCAACCAACACTAGCAACAGAGATGGGTATGCTTCAAGAACGTATTACATCAACACTTAAAGGTTCAATTACATCAATCCAAGCAGTATATGTACCAGCTGATGATTTAACTGACCCTGCTCCGGCAACAGTATTTGCGCACTTAGATGCAACCACAGTATTATCACGAAATTTAGCAGCAAAAGGTATTTATCCAGCTGTAGATCCTTTAGCATCTAAATCAACAATGTTAGAACCTTTAATTGTTGGTGATGAGCACTATCAAATTGCGCAAGATGTTAAAGAAACTCTTCAACGTTACAAAGAGTTACAAGATATTATTGCAATTTTAGGTATTGATGAACTTTCAGAAAGTGATAAGTTGATTGTTGCTCGTGCTAGAAAAGTTGAAAGATTCCTTTCACAACCTTTCTTCGTCGCAGAAATATTTACAGGTAGTCCAGGAAAGTATGTTACTTTAAGAGATTCAATCAAAGCATTCCAAGCTATTTTGGCTGGTGAGTTTGATTCTTTACCTGAGCAGGCATTCTATCTTGTAGGAGACATTAGTGAAGCTTTAGAAAAGGCGAAAAAACTTACAGAATAGGAGTAGATATTTTATGTTAATAACGACGAATATCTTAGCAACTAATCGAACAATTACCAACTGGAAAGTTAAAGAAGCTGTTTTACCTACAACAACAGGTGAACTTGGTATTTTACCAAATCATAGTAGATTACTTACAGCTTTAGATATAGGTGTTCTTAGAATAAAGGCTGAGAATAATTGGATACCAATTGTAATACTAGACGGAATTGCCGAAATTGAAGATAATAATCTTAAAATTATTGTTAGACAGGTTGAGGAATTATCTGATATTAAAATGGATATTGATCAAGCAAAAAAAGAACTTGATGAGACAATACAAAACTTAGCTAAATCAAGTAAGCAGAATGAAAAGCTTTTAAATACAATTAATTTAAAGCGCTCATTAGCTCGATTCCAAGCATTAAGTTTTGCTCAATCAAACTCTAATTAATTAAGATTAGAGTATTAGGTACAAAATCCCTAGGCTTTATATCTAATACTCTAATTTCCAATTTTTATATGCAATTTAAATTTAATTTATCTATATTAGACAAAGCAACAGCACCTAAGATTTACATGGGGTTGAAAGAGCATAACCAAGAGCTAAGAGAACGTTTATTTCAATTACTCATTTTTCTAATAATATTAGTTGGTTTTTGTTTTTCTCAGACAAAGATGTTAGCCCAATTTCTTCAAAGTGCAATCGATGGCATCAAATTTTTTCAACCTTCTCCAGATGAATATTTTTTCTTGAGCTTTAAGCTTTCACTATCAACAGCAATTTTTTTAGAAAGTCCTTTTATTATTATTTATGGAATATGTTATCTTTTTCCCGCTTTACTAAGTCGAGAAAAATTTGCTTTTGGTAGCCTATTGTGTTTGTCACTAACTTTGGTTTTCGCCGGAAGCTTTTATGCATACAATGTAGTTGCACCGGCGGCCTTAACATTTTTCTTTGCTTACACAAAAGATATCCTTGAACCTTTATGGTCATTTCAAGAATATGTTGATTTTTTATGGATTTTGTTCCTTGGATCAATTTATACCTTTCAAATCCCTGTAATTCAAATTCTTTTAGGATTTATAGGATTATGTACTTCAAAAAATTGCGTTAATGGGCTTCGATATGTTTTATTGGCTTCAACTGTTTTAGCAGCCGTAATTACTCCTTCAACAGATCCCCTTACACAATTAGTTTTCACTGTAGCCATTTTGGTTCTATTTATTATAGGTAGTGGTTTGTTATTTGCTTTAGAGAAATTAAAGGTTATATGTTAGTACTTTGAAACTCTTGTATAAAAATAATTTTAAAACCGGTAAATTTTGTTAATTTTTGATTAATTTAAACAAGTTAAAACGGACGATATGCGAAAAGAATGGCGCAGTAAAATCGGAAAAAGCTTCGATTTTCTTGTTATAGCAAGTATTGCTATTCAGCAATTGTTAGTATCTGCTACTCAAGTAAACGCATTTCCAATATATGCTCAACAAGCATATAAGAATCCTAGAGAAGCAAATGGTAGAATTGTTTGTGCTAACTGTCATTTAGCTGCTAAAACAGTTGAATTAGAAGCACCACAATCAATTTTACCAGATCAAGTTTTTGAAACAACAGTTAAAATTCCTTATGACACAACTAAAAAACAAATTTTAGGTAGTGGTAAAAAAGGTGGATTAAACGTCGGTGCAGTATTAGTTTTACCTGAAGGTTTTAAATTGGCTCCAAAAGATAAGCTAAGTGCTGAATTAAAAGCAAAAACATCTTCAGTATATATTACACCATATAGCCCTACTTTAGAGAACATTTTAGTTGTAGGTCCAGTAGCTGGTGAAAAAAATCAGGAAATTCATTTCCCTATACTAGCTCCAAACCCCGAAACGGATAAACGCGTACATTTTTTCAAATACCCACTTTATGTTGGTGGAAACCGTGGACGTGGACAAGTATATCCTGATGGGCAAAAAACAAACAACAATCAATATTTATCGTCAGTTAGTGGTAAAGTCATAAATATTGAAGTAAACGAAAAGACAGGAACAAAAGTGAGTGTTCAAGATACTAGTGGAAATAGTATTGAGCAAGTGGTACCTGCTGGATTAGATTTACTTATTTCAAAAAATGATATTGTTAGAGTAGATCAACCTCTTACTATTGATCCTAATGTTGGAGGATTTGGCCAAACAGACAAAGAAATTGTCTTACAAAATCCAGCTAGAATTTATGGTTATGTAGCTTTTGCTTTTGTTACGATGTTAACTCAAGTTCTTTTAGTTGTTAAGAAAAAACAATTTGAAAAAGTTCAAGCAGCCGAAATGAATTTTTAAATAATTATGTTTTTTAGTTACTCAAGTATTTTTACTTATTGTAAAGCTTTATAAAGCTTTACAATAAGTAAGATTTTCAATTTTTTTTATTTTAGTTAAATTAATAAATAAAGCTTACTTATTAGCCACCACCTACAATTGTTACAAATTCAATTTGATCAAAAGGATTCAAAAATATTTTTTTTGACAAATCGGGTTTTAGGATTACTTGGTTATATTCAGTAATTAAAACGTTATGTTTAATATCTAAAAATTCAAAGAGTTGACTGAGGTTAACAGTATAATTAATGGCGTAAACTTCACCATTAATTAAAACCCAATTTTCTGGATTCGGATATAATTCATTTTTGATAAAAGTCATCGGTATTTGTAGATATATAACGAATAATTATTATTCAGATAAATTTTAAAAATGATTAAATTTTTTATTTTAGGTCTTAAAATGACCTAAAAATATTAAAATAGATAAAATTGTTGTATATTAAAGAAATCATTCATATAATATTTATGTATCTAAAATAGTTCAAATTAGAGATTTATATATTGAATATTAATTAATTTTCAATAAAATCTCAAGTTAAATGGGTTTTGCTTTTCAAGTTCGGTTTAAATTGCCGAAGGGACCATTTAAAATTTCCGAGAACCAGAGAATTTACTGCTATATAAAAGGAGTCCTAAATGTTTCAATCTGTAGAAGAAAGAACACGTATTAAAAACGAACGTTATGAATCAGGTGTAATCCCTTACGCTGAAATGGGTTACTGGGATGCAAACTACACAATTAAAGATACTGATGTACTTGCATTATTCCGTATCACTCCACAACCAGGGGTTGATCCAATTGAAGCTGCGGCTGCCATCGCTGGTGAATCTTCAACAGCTACATGGACTGTAGTATGGACTGACTTATTAACAGCTTGCGATGTTTATCGAGCAAAAGCTTACAAAGTTGATTCAGTTCCAGGTACTAGCGACCAATACTTCGGTTACGTTGCATACGAATGTGATCTTTTTGAAGAAGGTTCAATTGCTAACTTAACAGCTTCAATTATCGGTAACGTATTTGGATTCAAAGCTGTAAAAGCATTACGTCTTGAAGATATGCGTATGCCTTACGCTTACTTAAAAACATTCCAAGGTCCAGCTACTGGTGTGATTGTTGAACGTGAGCGTTTAGACAAATTCGGACGTCCTTTATTAGGTGCAACTGTAAAACCTAAACTTGGTTTATCAGGTAAAAACTATGGACGTGTTGTATACGAAGGTTTAAAAGGTGGTTTAGACTTCTTAAAAGATGACGAAAACATTAACTCTCAACCATTCATGCGTTGGCGTGAACGTTTCTCGTACGTAATGGAAGGTGTTAATAGATCAGCTGCAGCTTCTGGTGAAGTTAAAGGTTCTTACCTTAACGTTACTGCAGCAACTATGGAAGAAATGTACGAACGTGCTGAATTTGCTAAACTTGTTGGTTCAGTAATTATCATGATCGACTTAGTAATTGGTTATACTGCAATTCAATCGATGGCTGTTTGGTCTCGTAAGAATGATATGATCCTTCACTTACACCGTGCAGGTAACTCAGCATATGCTCGTCAAAAGAACCATGGTATTAACTTCCGTGTAATTTGTAAATGGATGCGTATGGCTGGTGTTGACCACATCCATGCAGGTACAGTTGTAGGTAAATTAGAAGGTGACCCTCTAATGGTTAAAGGTTTCTACAACGTATTATTACAAACATCACTAGATATTAACTTACCACAAGGGATCTTCTTCGAACAAGATTGGGCTTCTTTAAGAAAAACACTACCTGTAGCTTCTGGTGGTATCCATTGTGGACAAATGCACCAGTTACTTAACTATCTAGGTGAAGACTGTGTACTACAATTTGGTGGTGGTACAATTGGTCACCCTGATGGTATCGCTTCTGGTGCGACTGCTAACCGCGTAGCTATGGAGTCAGTGCTTTTAGCTAAATATGAAGGTAAAGATTACATTAACGAAGGACCAAAAATTTTACGTGCGGCGGCAGAAAGTTGTGCGCCATTACGTTCTGCTTTAGATCTTTGGAAAGATATTGCTTTCAACTATACATCAACAGATACTGCTGATTACATTGAAACTGCAACTAAACAGTAATCGTATAAAAACAATATCAATCAGTTTAACATACTAAAGGAGTATTTGAAGAGTGAGATTAACACAAGGTGCATTTTCGTACTTACCGGATTTAACAAACGAACAAATTTTAGGTCAACTTAAATTTATCTGTAGCAAAGGTTGGGCTTGTAGTATCGAATGGACGGAAGATCCACATCCTCGTAACACATACTGGGAACTATGGGGGATGCCTTTATTCGATATTAAAGACGCTTCTGTAATTATGTATGAATTAGATCAATGTCGCGCTGCACATCCAACAACATATATCAAAATTAATGCTTTTGATAATACTCGTGGGACTGAAAGTTGTGCATTATCTTTTATCGCGCAACGTCCTTATGAAGAACCAGGTTTCTATCTAGAAAGACAAGAAACTGAAGGTCGTAACATCCGTTACACTATTCATAGTTATGTTGTTAACAAATATCCTCCTGGAGAACGTTACGTTTTATAATTCTTAAAATAAGTAACAACTAATTCATCAATTTGATGAATTAGTTGTTACTTATTTTATTAGATCAATTTTTATAATTTACTAGAATGTATACATACCGCGTTCACTTTATTTTTGAGTAAAATTAAATTCCATTTGAAATCGTTCGCTTATCTTCTTTACCTATCTATCCATGAAGTTAGTTTGAGTATAATACTTAGACGCTTAGTTAAGTTGGATAGAGCAACAATACTATAAAATAGTATTTTTACACTTAATTTAGGAAATATATAAAAAAGTCTAGGTCTAGGCCTTATATACTTAAAAAAGTCTAACCGTTTCATTTTTACTTAATTAAATTAGATCAAAAAAATTATTACATATGAGTGATTAAAAATCACTCATATGTAATTAAATATTCTTAAGCATTAACAGCAGGAGCGTTTAATGCAACTGGAAGAACATTAGACACGGCTAAATCTAGAGGGAAGTTGTGCGCGTTACGTTCGTGCATTACTTCCATACCTAAATCAGCACGGTTGATAATGTCAGCCCAAGTGTTGATCACACGACCTTGACTATCAACAACTGATTGGTTGAAGTTGAAACCGTTTAAGTTAAATGCCATAGTACTAACACCAAGAGCAGTTAACCAGATACCTACAACTGGCCATGCAGCTAAGAAGAAGTGTAAAGCACGTGAGTTGTTGAAACTCGCGTATTGGAAGATTAAACGTCCAAAGTAACCGTGTGCAGCTACGATGTTGTAAGTTTCTTCTTCTTGTCCGAATTTGTAACCGTAGTTAGCAGATACGCCGTCTTCAGTTTCACGGATTAAACTAGATGTTACAAGAGAACCGTGCATAGCACTGAATAAAGATCCACCAAACACACCAGCAACACCAGCCATATGGAATGGGTGCATAAGAATGTTGTGTTCTGCTTGGAATACTAACATGAAGTTGAAAGTACCAGAAATACCTAAAGGCATACCATCAGAGAAGCTACCTTGTCCAATTGGGTAAACTAAGAATACTGCAGATGCTGCAGCTACTGGAGCTGAGAAAGCTACGAAAATCCAAGGACGCATCCCTAAACGGTAGCTAAGTTCCCATTCACGTCCCATGTAGCAAGCTACACCTAATAAGAAGTGTAATACTACAAGTTGGTAAGGACCACCGTTGTAAAGCCACTCGTCTACAGACGCAGCTTCCCAAACTGGGTAGAAGTGAATACCAATAGCGTTAGAACTAGGAATAACTGCACCTGTGATAATGTTGTTTCCGTATAAAAGTGATCCAGCCACTGGTTCACGGATACCATCGATATCTACTGGAGGTGCTGCGATGAAAGCGATGATGAAGCAGCTTGTAGCTGTTAATAATGTTGGGATCATTAAAACACCGAACCAACCGATGTATAAACGGTTTTCTGTGCTAGTGATCCAAGAGCAGAAGCGCTCCCATAAGCTAGTACTTTCTCTTCTTTCTAAAGTTGCTGTCATAATGAGTACTAGGATAAATAGGGAAATAAACTTCCTAGGATCATAGGTCTGGCAGTAATTGCAAGAGTCTATTTTGCAAAGGATGAGTATTTCGTGTATGATGAGGGGGGGATAACAGGAATTTCTACAAAGCTGTTTTGTTTAACTTTATTCTACGATATTTTAAAGAATCTTGTGGGTTAAATACTTATACTTTTGTTCTTAAATGAATAATTTATACAAGTGTATGATAATTTTTCCAACCTAATTCTTTAAAAGTTGTTTGTCTTTCTAATGGTTTACAAATTAAATCTAAGATATTTTTAGCATTTGTAAAACCATGAATTTGTGAAAATGTAAACTCGACTGACCATTTTGTATTTATCCCTCTAGCTTCTAGTGGGTTAGCATGGGCCATACCCGTTATAACTAAATCAGGATGCAAATCTTTAATACGATTCAATTGATTATAATTATCAGGTTTTTCGACAATTACAGGTAAAAACGTTCCCATTTCTTGACAGGTTTTTTCAAGTAAAGCTAATTCGCCACCTTGATAACGTTTATCTAAGTATGGAATCCCAATTTCATAGACAGACATTCCACATCTTATAAAGAATCGTGCTAAGGAAATTTCTAATAAATTATCTCCCATAAAAAAAACGGATTTACCACGTAGAACTTTTAAATAAGGTTCCAAGTTTTTCCAAGCCTTTTCTTCACGATCATTAAGACCGGGTGTAGGTACATTAAATACAGAACAAATTTTTTCGACCCAAGCTTTAGTTCCATCAGGTCCTATTGGAAATGGTGCACCTATAAGTTGACACTTGCGTCGACGCATTAATGTAGTTGCCGTACGACTTAAATAAGGGTTTACACCACATACGAAGTCTCTTTCATTCAACGTAGGAAATTCTGTGTATCTTTTTGCGGGAAGCCAACCTTTTACATCAATACCATAAGTTTTTAATTCATTACTTAATTCATAAACTACAGTGTTTGGTACAGAACCAAAAATAATTAAATTTGGTATATTGTTATTACTTTCTGTAATAGCAGATTTTGTTCCAAATGTTTGTGCTAAAGCAGCCAAAACTGTATCTTCACCCTGTGTGAAAGCATAATCTAAACCATTTGCTCTAGCAACTATGATTGGAATACCAAGCTCATTTTCTAATTTTGGTGCAATCCCCTCAAGATCCATCTTAATAATTTCGGTAGTACAAGTCCCAATCCAGAAAATAACACTCGGATTTCGATCCTTTTTAATAAGTGTGCACAAACGTTTTAATTCTAGATAATCATTTAAATGCGCGGAGATATCAGCTTCTTCAAGTTCAGCCATTGCGTACCTTGGTTCAGCAAATATCATTACCCCTAATGCATTCTGTAAGAAATAGCCACACGTTTTTGTTCCAATTACCAAAAAGAAACTGTCTTCAATTTTTTGATATAACCAAGCAACACAACTTATAGGACAAAATGTATGATAATTACCAGTTTCGCATTCAAAAGTAATGGAATTAGAATTAATTAATGAACCTTGTTCTGTATTCATATTATTTAAATTCCTTTTTAATTTTTTTATTCATTAAGACGTAATTTAATTATTAAAAAGATCCATCTCCATATTGTCTAAATTTTGTTCTGTATCCGAGGGTTTTAAATAAAAATCAGATAAAAGAGTAAATAATTCACGATCAGCTGATTCTTTTGGAATTACACCTTCTGGTTGAGCTATAAGTTGATCTGCAATATTTAAGTAATAATCACAAATGTACTCCAATGAGGGATCAATTATAGACATCTCAAAAAGCGTTTTACCTTTAATTCTTGAAACCCGTATATCTTCAATTAGTGGCAAAACTTCAAGAACTGGGATTGGTACAGTTTGAATATATTTATCAATTAAATCACGTGTTGCAGTTCGATTACCTATTAAACCAGCTAATCTTAAACTATGAGTCCTAGCTTTTTCGCGAACCGAAGCTGCAATTCTATTTGCGGCAAATAAGGCATCAAAGCCATTGTCTGTAACAATTAAACAGTAATCCGCATAATTCAATGGTGCTGCAAATCCACCGCAAACTACATCACCTAATACATCAAAAAGAATAACATCGTATTCATCAAATGCATTAAGCTCTTTTAAAAGTTTAACAGTTTCACCAACGACGTAACCACCACAACCAGCTCCAGCTGGCGGTCCACCAGCTTCAACACAATCTACACCATTAAATCCTCTATAAATTACATCTTCAGGCCAAACATCCTCATAGTGGTAATCTTTGACTTGTAATGTATCAATAATTGTTGGAATTAAAAATCCTGTTAATGTAAAAGTGCTATCATGCTTCGGATCACATCCAATTTGTAAAACTTTTTTACCTCTTTGTGCTAACGCTACTGAAATATTACAGCTTGTAGTAGATTTTCCAATACCACCTTTACCATAAACTGCTAATCGCATTTTTTTCTCCTAGAAGTAACCGCAAATTTATTTTTTATAAATTGCTCATAAAATACTATAATATAAGGTCTAGAGTGTCAGAGTTAAAAAATCAGACAACTAGTATCTAAATTCTGGGAGTAAAGAGTATCTTCTCAAAAACATTTGTTTATCTGTAACCCTTAAAATATCATGTTTAATTTTTTATACTCAGTACGTCTTAGGCCCAGTAGGATTCGAACCTACATTAGAAACTTAGAAGGTTTCTGTCCTAATCCCTTAGACGATGAGCCCTATGGGCAGTACAGGATTTGAACCTGTGGCCTTCTGCTTGTAAGGCAGAAGCTCTACCGCTGAGCTAACTGCCCTTTTGTTTATATATAGCACTTATTTACGTTTATCATAAGGCGCATTATTTCTATTTATTTAATATGCCTTATGATAAATACCAAACTTTTAATTAGTTATTAATATTCTGTGTAGGGTTACGTGACGGGTCATTTGAAATAAATCCAAACCAAAATAGATAAACGAAAAAGCTAACAACTGTGTAAACTGCTATTTTTAGTACTAACATATATACCTCTTTAGTTAAAAAATTATAAACTGGTTTAGGTTAACCAAACAATACTTTTGAAATGTTCTATTAGATATTTTAATAGAAAAAAGTTAAATCAAAAGAATCGACCCATATTTTTAATAAAAATATTGAGAAGAGAGAGTGGGATTCGAACCCACGGAACCATTCCTAGTTCTTCTGATTTCAAGTCAGACGCAATCGACCACTCTGCCATCTCTCCTAAGATCATACCCTTCAAGTAAAAGTAAAAGGATATGAATTAAGATGTATTTTAATACCATCTAGAAATAAATTCTAGGTATTTGATTGAAACTTTAAAGAAGCTGGGTTTGGGTTTCCACCAATTGAAGCATCACGTTTACCAACTGGAGAACGACCTTGGTTTACTTTCTCGGGGAAAACTCCATCAAAAGGATGTAGTAAAGTAATATCCAATGGTGGATAGATACGAAAAATTTTATAATTTGTGATCTTAAAACCACGTAATTGAGATCCTAGTGCTAAACATTGCTCTTTACGTGCAAAGTAAGCCACGTTATTTCCAGCATTCATTTTTGCTGTTCCACCCGTAGGCATTTCAAATAAAGAAGCATCTTTACTAGTCCAAATAATTACGTATTTTTCTTCATTTTTAGCAGCACTAAGCCAACCACCTGTCGATCCTTCAAATTTTGGAAAGTCACTTTGCTTTAATTTAAGATTCATGGCATCTTCATCCCTTTGTTGTCAAATTTTGGTTGACTAGTCAAATTAAGACTGTTTAATCAAAAGGCATAGACGGCTGTTTATAGCGGAGAGTGGACTTGAACCACTGACCTTCGGATTATGAGCCCAACGAGCTACCAATCTGCTCTACCCCGCCATTACCTAATATCTAGAATACACGATTTATAAAAAAGTGTTAATAGATGAATAAAAACAATAGTGCAATCAGAAAAATAATTCCTAGAACTAGAAATTGAAGGGTTTTAGTAAGACGGGCTATTAAAGGAACCAATTGATAATGATAGAGCAATCGTTCATGACGAAGAATACTAGGTGGCTTTATCCAAATACGTCCGTCATACCACCCTGATTCTTCATACCAAACTTTTGCTGCAACTAATCGTTTTCCAGCATATAACCAAGTGATTAAAAAATAGCTATAAATAAGACTTTGAAAAATTAAAGTAACCAAAAGATTTACTAAAATTGCTTGAGAGGGGTAGTATAAAAGTGAAATAAACCAAGATGTAAAAGGTAAAGTTATACAGAATATCGCTAAGAGACTTAAAAAGAACCTTCGGGCATAATTCGATTCATTTAATCCTACCCAACCTAAAATAGTTGAATCTTTTCGCTTTATATATTCGTAAAATGGCCTTTGATCTCTAGGAACAGGACATAATACGAACCAATCCATTTTATTCATAAAAACTTTATCGCTTAAAAGAAAATGTTCATAATCTACAAGTTATCTACATTTAAATGCAAATAATGTAACTATTAAACTGACAACTAATACAATTATCGTTTTATCTAAACTTTGATTTCTTGCTTTTTCAAATCCAGGTAATCGTGCTGGATTACGAGAAATTACTAATATAGCTAGCAATAAAACTTGAGATAAAAATATTACGTTTAATAAAATACTCATAAAAAGAAAAGAATTTTATTCTCCTTTTTTAAGAAAGGAGAATAAAAATTTAGTTATTTAGCTTGTACTCTTAAAAGTAAAAAACCAAGCGAAAGACCAATAATTGTTATTCCAAAAGCAATTCCACCGACAGTTAATATTTCTTGCATAAATTAATTTCAAATTCAAAAAATTAAAAACCGTTTCTACCCCATACCACCATTGCTAGTGAAAAACTAAATACAACTAGCACCATTGACCAACCTAGAGCAATAACGTCCATAAGGTTATCCTTTTTGACTGTCTTTGGGTTTTTAATTTTATAAGAAATACTTTAGATTAATAAAACAATTAATTGTTTTATATTTTAAGTTTAATTAATTTTATTGATATTCTCAATAACACCAGATTTAACTAAAAAATTTCTAACTGTTAATGTAGGTTGAGCACCTTGTGATAAGCGAAGTTTAATTCTATCTTGATTATAAACAAGTTCGTTACTCATAGGATTATAATAACCTAATTCTTCAATAGCTCGACCATCTCGTCTGGCCTGACTTTTTACTAAAACAATTCTATAACTTGGTAATTTTTTTCTACCACATCTTTTTAGTCTAATTTTTAACATTTTTTGATTTTAATCCTTTGTTTTCTTTAATTTTTAATAAAAGATTTTCTTAAATAGGTAATATCTTTTCACCAAAGATAGCCAAAACTAGTATATCTATAATCTCAAGGCAAACAACTCTTCCTTTTACATCCACACAATAAGTTGTTAATATTCTATAAAAGCGTGAAATAAAAGATTTTATTTGTTCAATTAAAAGCCAAGCAAAAATTGCAGATAATCCTTTCGGTAAGATTTCTTCAGACGCTTTAAAATATGGTTCCGATAAGTTAAATATGATTTGTTCAAATATACCACCTTCGGTTAAATTTATGCTAGGGTACCACTCCATTACAAATCGTAGCGATAAAATAACTTCATAAAAAACCATAAAATGGTGCAAGATTAATAACCAAAATCGTCCAGACATGAATAAAAGTGTACTTGGACCCTTTAATAAAGAAGTAAAAATATTTAGTGAACTGATAAGAATTAAAAATAACCTTGATGTTACTTTATTTAAAGGAAAGAGTAAATTAAGTAAAGATAAAATCTTGCGATTACCAGTTATAAGTGTTTTTATTACTAACGTGTAATAAGGAAAATAATCTTTATAAGAAACAGCAAAACAATAAAGCTTTATTAAGCGATTTTTTATAATAGGAAAGGTTTGCATCGTATATACGTGGAATATAAAAAGCATTAAAAGATGAAGTACCTTAACTTTGAAATTTAATAGCTTCTATTTAAAATAGTCTCAACAAATAAATATAATTAAATTCAGTTTTTCAAAAATTATATCTAATTGTACCAAATTTTAGCAACTAAAAGAATTTAAAACAATAGATAAACTAAGAGGGTGAACGACGGGATTTGAACCCGCGCATGACGGAACCACAACCCATTGCCTTAACCACTTGGCTACGCCCACCATTCATATAATTTTATTATTTCAAAGACTTCAAAAGTTAATCTATATATTGACGGTTACACTATTTTCATTATACTTTTCTTAATATTTCTAACAAAACATGGAGTAATTTTAAGTATGTCTCGATACCGAGGACCCCGTTTAAGACTTCAAAGAAGATTAGGTGTTCAATTAAGTCATTTAACTCGAAAACGTGTACGCAATAAAAAGCGTCAGAATACATTACCGGGCCAACATGGTTATAGTCGTAAAAAAATTCGTCGTTCAGAATATAGAATGCGATTAGAAGAAAAACAAAAGCTTAGATTTAATTATTGTATTACAGAAGCTCAGTTATTCAGATATGTAAAAGAAGCTCGAAGAATTAAAGGTTCAACAGGACTTATTATTCTTCAACTTTTAGAAATGCGGCTAGATACAATTGTATTTAGGTTAAATCTTAGCCCAACGATTCTTTCAGCTCGTCAGTTAGTTTCACATGGTCACGTTAAAGTTAATAATCATGTAGTTACAATTGCTAGTTTCCAATGTCAACCTGGTGATAGCATTCAACTTTCAGACAAAAAATCAATAAGAGAAATTGTTGAAGAAAATGCAAGCTCAAAAAGAAGAACGTACCTTCCTTATCATTTAGCAGGATCTTTGAAACAACTTAAAGGTGGAGTAAAAAAAGTTGTTGATCGTAAAGATATTAGACTGCCAGTAAATGAATTACTAGTAGTGGAATACTATTCAAGACGTTAAAATTTCTTTTAAAATGAAACCAAAAATCAGTTTCAAAAAGTTGATCTTTGGTTTCATTTTAAAAGATTATTTTGATCTAAATAAATTTTTAAGCTCTTAGACTCAGGTTTTGATGTTAACAAAAAAACAGCCTGCAAAATAAAAGGTTTTCCTTTTACCCAAATAATTCTTATATCTTTTGTTGTATACTTCCAATTAGAATTTAAAAATAAGATTGCTTTTATTGACTCTTCTTCATTTATCATTAAATTTAAGTTAAACAATTTTGTAGGATTATAAAAATTTAATGTAATGGTAGAGGTCTCTTCATTTATCGAAGATGTAAATCTTATAAAATCTGGAATTAAATTTTCTAAAGTATTTGAGTGAACTTCAAATTTTATTTTCAACGTCATAAAAAAGTATATAAAACTCTTCTTAGATTTATTGTATACATAATAGTAAGAGCTTGTAGCTCAGTGGATAGAGCATATGGCTACGAACCATAGTGTCGGGGGTTCAAATCCCTCCTAGCTCGTCAAAGCTTTTTACACCAAATTATGATAGTTTTTATTGTTTAAAATAAAAACTATCCTTTTGGGGCGTCGCCAAGTGGTAAGGCAACGGACTTTGACTCCGTTATTCGTAGGTTCGAATCCTCCCGCCCCAGCTTATAGTTAAATAATAATATATATATTAATTTACAAGGAGGTAACAAGTGAAAATAGATAACCCTCATGCTATTATACCCTCAGATTCTGTTCAATTGTGTTTAGAAAATGGCATTAAAAGAATTGAATTACTACTTGGAGAGACTTATGGCCCTTCTGGTAAAAATATCATTTTTGATAAAAAAGATATATCAAACCCCGAACTGTTTAAAAACGGGTCAAAAATAATTCGCAATCTTCGTACTAATAATGAGATTGAAAATTTAGTTTATCTTATGCTAGAAGATTCTTTTCAAAAAATTAATAGTGTTAGTGGGGATGGGACCAAAACGTTTTTCTTAATTTTATCTTATCTAGTATTAAATGGTTTTAAGAATATAACCCAAAATACCTATTCACTCGAAACAAAAATTGGAATAACGAAAACTCTCGATTATGCGCTAAAAATTTTAAATGATAAAAGTTTACCAATTACGACAAAAAAATTTTGGGATAAAGTTTTAGAAAGATATATACCACAGGAAGATAACCTTGTAGAAATATTTCGTGAAGCATTTAAAAAAATTGGTAAGACGGGACAGTTAAAAATAAAAACGGAAACTGGCAAAAAAAGTAGCTTAGTTTTGGAAAGGGGTATGCAAATAAGTAGAGGTTATTTTTCGCCTTACTTTATGACTGATACGAAGAAAATGACAGTTCAGTTTGAGAATCCTTATATTCTTGTCAGTTTACAAAAGATTACATTAGAGGAGGATTATCTTATTCGTTTATTAGAACCTATAATTTATGAAAAAAAACCACTCGTAATAGTGAGCGCAGATATAGATGAGCATGCATTAGCAACATTAATTTTAAACAAGATCAACGGAATACTAGATCTAGCTTATATCAAAATACCTCAAACATTTTTGTATGACAAAACAGTTTTAGAAGATTTAGCTTTATATACTAACGCAAAATTGATAACCTCTTCAAGAGATTGGAAGTCAATAAAAAAGTCTAATTTGGGTCAAGTTAACAAAATACTACTAACAAAGACAAAAAGTATTTTTTGGGCAAAATCTGGCGCGCAGAATGAACTAATAGAGAAAAGATGCCAAGATTTAAAACAGCAGATACTTTTCAGTGATTCTGATTATGAGAATGAAAAACGTGAAGATAGAAGAAGAAATTTTACAGGTGCAAATGCCATTATCGAGATAGGAGGAATAACCGATCTTGAAACTTCTGATTTACGCGCACGAACTGAAATAGGTTTAGTAGGCGCGCAAGCTTGTCTTTATGAAGGGGTTTTACCTGGTGGTGGGTTAAGCTTTCTTCAATTAACTGAAGAACTTGAAAACTGGGCAAGAAGTAACTTGCACGGTAATTCTATTAGCGGAAGTAAGTTGGTGATTAATTCATTAATAAAACCAATTCAAAAATTAATGGAACAACAAATTAATAAGAATACTTTAATTCCTCAATCTTTGAGGAAACTCGAGAAAATTGGGGAAATTCAAGATCTTTGCTCATCTTATGATATTAAGCAAAATAAAATAAAAAATATTGTAGATTCGGGAATTTTAGATTCCTTTAAGAGCATCCGTATAGGCCTTCAAACTGCAGCTTCTTTAACTTATTCAATTTTATCCATCGCAAACATCATAATTTAAAAACAAAACAACTATAGGTTCTATTATTTATAGAATAAGTCGATTATAATTAACCTATTTAATGTAATACGAGTATCTTTAGGAGGATCAAATTTATGTCATTAGATTTATTACCTAGTTTTTTTGTACCCCTTGTAGGTTTAGTACTTCCACTTTTTTCAATCATAGGTTTATTCCTTTATATTGAAAAGGAAAATAGAGAAGTTTTTGATCCAACAACTTATAAATTTTAAAAAAGCTATAAGTTACCGTAGACTTTATAGATAGCTACGGTAACTTATTAAAAATGTTTTTAAAGAGATGATCCTAAACCTGAATACGAACCATAAATAAAAACTCCAACAATAGTTATAATTCCTAAACCTGCAACAAAGGCTACAAGCCACAACGGAACACGCCCAGCACTTGCCATAATAACTTTCTCCGTAAATTAAAAATGGGATACCTAGTTAAGTTATAAGAAAAAAATATTTTCCTATTTTAAAAAGATTAATTAAAGAAATAACTTGAAAATAAAACAGCTAAAACAAAAATAAGTAAAAGACCCCAATATAATGAAGTTCGATTTAATTCGACCGGACTTGAATTTGGATTTGGTCCTGGTGTATTTGATGACATAACTTTGCTCCTAACGTTGAATGAATTGCATTGAAGTAATTGCACCTAAGAAAAAGATCGTCGGTACTGCTAACCCATGTACTGCTAACCAACGAAACGTAAAGATAGGGTAAACAACAGGTTGGTTTGTATTTCTAATCATAATTACAGTCCTTTAGTTAAATCATCTAATTCTTGTTTTGCATTAAATCTATCATTAACAAGTGGAACTTGTTGACGATCTTGTGAGAAATACTCATTTGGTCTTGGTGTTCCAAAGACATCATAAGCTAATCCTGTACCAACAAATAACCAACCCGAAACAAATAAAGAAGGAATAGTTATACTATGTATAATCCAGTATCTTACACTAGTAATAATGTCTGAGAATGGGCGTTCGCCAGTAGAACCCGCCATACAACGATTTAGAGTTGAAGAAGATATTAATCATTTCAGGTTCTGAATTTACAGCGGGTGGGGGGAATCGAACCCCCATAGTCAGCTTGGAAGGCTGAAGTTTTACCACTAAACTACACCCGCTACTCAACAACAATTATTATACAAAATTGTTGAAAGAGTGGTACTAATATATTATATCTTATTTAGTTCTATCAACAATTTCTGTGTTAAAACCCATTTCTAGACCTAAATTTGTAATAAAAGATTCTGAAAGAATAAATTTTGAGGGATCTTGTGTAGACCATATAGGAATTTCTCTGTTACCTTCTAAAACTAAAAATAGACCCTGTTTTCTAACTGGACTATCCGTGTACATTATTTTGATACACTGTAATTCTTTAAAACTGTAAGAAAAAAATATTCGTTCATTTTTTCCTGGATAGCCTTTAAAAGCCAATGTTATTTGTTGATTACTTTTATCAAATCGTATTGAACCAGCACCTATATCTAATAACGCTGAGAATAAAAGGAATCCACCTAAAACAAGAGCACCACTACCATAACTTAATAAACTAAAGCTTTGTGCCCCAAACCCGTTTAAAAGGGGTTTTGTTGGTGTTGAATGTAATATATTTATCGTAAATAAATCAGAAAATACAGAGCAAAATCCTGTGTAGCTATAAGCTCCAAGACCTGCAACCAATAAAATAATTGGTATAAAGTAATTTTGAAGCTGATTATTCCCTGGTAAGCTTATCTGCCATTCATTTTCATTAAATTCTAACATTTTTTCTCCAAGTTGCAAAAATTAAACTAAAATTTCCAATTAACGTTAGGATTGATTGAAAACCTATTAACCAATTTAGTATTTCAAAATTTAAAAAATAATGCCAACTCAAGATACAGATAGCACTAAGAAAAAATAAGGTTAAAGCTGGGATAAAACGAATAAGAGTCCTTGACTTTATTTGATATGCGTATTGCCAAAAAACCTCAATAAATACTAACCAATCAATTACACTTAAGGAGTGAATATACCAAGTTTGAAATGATAATTTTAATATCATAGCAGTTTTAAATTTTGATGTAACTAAGAATTATTATATAGACTATATCACTTTTTAATTAAGTTAATTTAATTTGAATTTTATTTTTCTATTAAAATTAAAAAATTAAGAATAAAAATTTTTAAAATTTTTATACCAAGATCATTTACATTTTGGAAAACTGAAAAGTTAGATCTAAAAGAAACCTTTATCTTATGGAATAAAATGAAACCATAGACAAAGGGTTTCTAAAACTTGTATATTAAATTAGTTTTACTAATTTTAATCCTAAAAATACCGCCGATGCTGTTGCTATAGAAAAAACAAGTAGAACTAAATAGTAACTGATTAATATCATCTCTAACAAACCTTTTCTTACTTTATTAATAATTTTATCTTAGTTTTTAAATATTGATTTATTAACTAAGATGTTAATATATTATAACAAAATAAAAAATATAAAAAGTTCTAACTTGCTTTATTACTAAAAAAAAGACATTTTTATCTTTTTGTATGCTATAATAATTTTGGTAAATAAAATAGAGAAAAATTATGGTCAGTTTCATCAAGCCTTACAGGCAAGATCCCTTCGTAGGTCATTTAGCAACACCTATTACTACTTCGGCTTTTACAAGGGCGTATCTTAAAGTTCTTCCAGCTTATCGACCAGGACTAACACCACTTTCAAGGGGAGCTGAAATTGGTTTTACACATGGTTATTTCCTTATTGGACCATTTTATACCTATGGCCCGTTACGTTCTGTAGAATTTTCACTTACATCGTTAGCTGCTGGTTTACTTGCTGCAATAACTCTACTATTAATTTTAACAGTGGGATTATCAATTTATGGACAAGTTACTTATGATGTTTATGACAATGCTCTTATCGTAAAACTTGTGCGACAAATGGTAGGGTCAGAAAGAACACAAGACTTACCTCAAATTAAAGGAACAAGCGAACTAGACACTGTTCTCGGTTGGCAAAAATTCTCAGAGGGGTTCTTTAGTGGCGGATTAATCGGTAGCATCGTTGCTGCAGTTGGTATAGCCTTATACTCAACGTACTTATAAATCTAATGCTTAAAGCATTAGATTTATAAATATTCTAAATTATTGTATGATTTGACAAAGATAGGGTCGATGCCCGAGTGGTTAAAGGGGGCGGACTGTAAATCCGCTGGCTCAGCCTACGTTGGTTCAAATCCAACTCGGCCTATTTATGAAAAAGTTTTTTTAGTTGTGTTATGTACAAAAGATTCTGCACTTAAGCCAATCATTTGAGAATTACTTTTACCAGGTGCAACCATTGGGTAACAGTTTTCTGTCTCATTTACTTCAAAATCAATTAGCATTGCTTGATTTGTTAAAACAATGTCATTTTCTATTTTAGAAAATTCCTCAGGAGTTTTTATTCGGCAACCTTTGATACCATATGACTCTGCAAGTTTAACAAAATCAGGCATTCCATCTTTCATAGAGGAATGTGAGTAACGCTCATCATAGAAGGATTGTTGCCATTGACGTACCATACCTTGCCAACGATTATTTAGAATAAGAATTTTGATCGGTAAATTATATTGAGCTATAGTTCCAAGTTCTTGGATATTCATTTGAAAACTAGCATCTCCTGTAATACAAATTACGTTTGAAGTAGGAAAAGCTAATTGTGCACCTATTGCAGCAGGTAAACCGTAACCCATAGTACCTAAACCGGCACTTGACATCCATTTTCTAATATTACATTTTAAAAATTGAGCGGCCCACATTTGATGCTGTCCAACATCAGTAGTAAAATATGCATTTGGAAGAAGTTCAGCAACACGATTAACAATTTGTTGAGGAGATAAACCTAAAGGTATATTTGGAATAATTAAAGGATAACGCTCTTTCCATTTTACTATTCGTTCTCGCCAAAATCTTGTTTGTGTAGCATCATATGCCGGCGTTATAGTACTCGAATGTTTTAATAGCTGTTGTAAAACTTTTTTTATATCGCCAATGATAGCTAAATGTGGAATTTTATTTTTACCTATTTCATTAGGATCTATGTCGATTTGAAGAATCTGTGCTTGTGAAGCAAAATCTTCAAGTTTACCAGTAACCCTATCATCAAACCTTGCTCCAATAGCTATAAGCAAATCACATTCACTTACTGCAAAGTTAGCATATCCAGTACCATGCATACCTAACATTCCTAAGTATAAACGGTGATTTTCGTGAAAGGCTCCTTTCCCCATTAATGTGGTTGTTACGGGTATTTCAAATGTTTCAGCTAAAGCTAAGAGTTCTTGTCTAGCTTCAGCTAAAACGGCTCCTCCTCCTACATATAGTAAAGGCTGGGAAGATTGTCTCATCAATGCTAAAGCTGAACGAATTTGATCAAAAGGAGTTTGAAATAAAAATTCATAACGCTTACTTTTCGTTGTCTCCTGTTGATAAATAGGTAAATACTGATTTATCTCTTCTAATCCTACGTCCTTAGGTATATCAATTAGAACAGGACCTGGACGTCCATTTTTTGCTAAGTAAAAGGCTTCTGACACAATTTCTGCAATAGTACTTGCATCATTAACAACATAAGAAGCTTTTACGATTGGTTTTGTTATATTATAAATGTCTACTTCTTGGAATGCATCTGTTCCAATGAATGCTCGACCCACCTGACCAGTAATTACAATCATTGGAATTGAATCCATATCCGCAGTTGCAATTCCAGTAACTAAATTTGTTGCTCCAGGACCTGAAGTTGCAAAACAAATGCCTACTTTACCACTTGCACGAGAATAAGCGTCAGCGGCATGCGCAGCACCTTGTTCATGTCGAACTAAAATATGTTCAATTAGTCCTTCTTCTTCCCAAAGATATAACTCGTCATAAATAGGTAGAATTGCACCACCTGGATAACCAAAGATTGTTTTTCCGCCATTACGTACTAAACTATCAATTAATGCAAATGCACCAGTATGTATTCTTCGAGTTTGTTTCTTGATTTTCACTTATTTACCTTTTCAACTTTTTTATAAAATTAAATTTTGAATTGCTATTTTATAAAACACAAAATTTTGATTTATTTATTTTTACTAAAAATTAAAATATTTTAAAAGTTAATTAAACTTAACATAAATAGTTAAGAATTGCTTGTTTTTTATCTCTTTTAATTGTATAGTATTTTATACTATTTTAGGAACAAATCGAAGAGTTATTTTATGAATAAATCTAAAACAAGAAAATCAGCTGTAAAAAGATACAAGCAAACAGCAAACAAAAACTTCATTAGGAAAAAGGCTTTTAAAGGACATTTACTACAAAAAAAGTCTTCTTCTAGAAAAAGAAGGCTTTGTTCGTCAATAACTGTAGGAAATACTGAAAGATTAACAGTTAAAAAATTCTTTAACAATTAAAATAAATAAAGTAAAATGATACGTGTTAAAAGAGGAAATGTAGCCCGAAAATCCCGGAAAAAAGTATTAGGACTTGCAAAAGGTTACGTTGGTAGTCATTCAAGATTATTTAGGATTGCCAATCAGCAAGTATCGCGGGCTCTACGTTATAGCTATTCTGGGCGAAAAGATAGAAAACGCTGGTTTAGACGTTTATGGATAACTAGAATTAATATAGCATCTCGAAATATTGGACTAAACTATAGCCGTTTAGTATATAAACTTAAGTCGGAAAGTATTGGTCTAAATCGTAAGATGCTTGCACATCTAGCCGTTCTAGATCCACAAATATGGGCAACATTAGGCGAACCCATCGTAGTACCCAATAACTGGTTCGAAAAACGTGAGAAGGAAATTTCTCAAGAAAGAACAAAAGCTTAGAAAAATTCTATAAATACATAAAATAAAAAAAAGGAAGGTCATGGTTAATGAGCGCTTCATTAACAAGCTCAGTTTCTAGACCCGAATTTCCTACAGTATCGGTTGGCGATACTGTTAGAATTGGAGTCTTACTGATCGAAGGGAATAAAGAACGTACACAATATTTTGAGGGTACAATTATTGCGATCAAGAAACGTGAGGGAAAACAAAGTTTACGCGTTAGAAAATTATCTCAAGGTATAGGAATTGAAAAACTATTTTTATTAGATTCACCAAAAATAGTTTCTATAGAACGTAAAAAAATAACGAAGGTACGTCGTGCAAAACTTTACTTCTTAAGGACTTTAGTTGGCACTAAAACTAAAAAGTTAAAAGACCAATCTTGGAAATTAAAATCAGGATCATAAAGTTAAAAAATTATTTGTGATTAAAACATTATAAAAATTTAGGTAATATTACCTAAATTTTTATAACTTGATTACTTTTTTTATTAATATTTAGATGTACTAATCAATGTTTTAAAGGGGAAAAGAAGCAATCTTTTATACTACTTAAAAACTTAAATATTGTAGAACCCAGGCATTGAGCTACCTTCCCTAAGGGCTTCCCCTTAAGTATTATTGCCGCTAGAGCGTTTCACATCTGAGTTCGAAATGGATCAGTGTGGTTCC
>Ga0160419_100112_pt1 | contig 57643 bp, 51 predicted proteins | sample CelAP2metagpilot_2_FD_108196 | JGI IMG/M metagenome (GOLD analysis project Ga0160419, IMG submission 108196) | Phycosphere-associated microbial communities from Cellana algal ponds in Kailua-Kona, Hawaii, USA - Cellana AP2-4-25 metagenome pilot ...
AATACCACTTACGAACGGATGAGGGGGGGAGAGGGGGGGAGGAGGGCTAGGCGAGGAGGAGAGGTGGTGGGTGGAGGCGGGGGAGGGGGGGGAGGGGGGGGAGGAGGAGGAGGAGGAGGAGGAAAGCAATAGTGAGGAGGGTGGGAGTGAGAGCGAGGTGGAGGGCTTGGAAGAAAGTGGAGATGAGGATGAGGTGCAGGTGGTCAACTGCAAGGCGCAACGGCGGCACTCCTCGGTGCTGGAGGACATAGTAAGCCCGGAGGACGAAAATGACGAGGACAGCGTCTAGCGCTGGAGAGAAAGTGGGTGGGTGTTGGTATGTGTGCCTGTGCGGTATTAGTACTATTAGTAATCTAGTGTGACAGTAGCTTCTCAGAAAAAATCACATTGTATGGGCATGGAAGTAAATTGGTAAACAAAAATGACGATCTTGATGCACGCCCGTTCAACAAAAGAACAAGAAACAAACAAAAACATGCGACGAACGTAACCATGACCGACAAACACCATCACCATGAACATTTCGCGATTCTTCTCTTGTCAAAATGGCCAAAACCCCAGGCCGCCTCACTGTCAAGATGTTCAGACACGTATAGGCCAAGGGCTCGTTTACTCGGCGTGCCCTCGATTTCCACTCACAGACCCTTTCTTGCCACCAAAAACAGACGAGCAAGCACCAGCCTCCCCCTTCCCAGTGAGTCATCACCCGCACAAGCAAGGTCTCCATGCGCCATAACAAGACGACCTGTCAAAGATGAACCCCACCGACGAGGCGTCGCCTATACCACCTGTGACGCCGCCCCGCAACGGCCACCGCCACCTCATCGGTCGGTTTCTAATTAAAGTGCAAGGTGTAGTTGCTAACGGGCAAGGCAGTGCTGGTGTCCTTGGAGTTGCCCTAGTTAGTCCCTTGGCGTTTTCCCACCTGCCCTGGTTGCTAGGCGTGTTGCTTGTCTTTCTGGTAGGCATTGCGATTGAGGTTGGGCCGGGCTTGGCACTTCATTTCTTGGGCCCCCTTGAAACTCAGAAGCAGGCTGTGACGGGAGTAGGGAACCCGGGCCGCAGCGCTGCTTCCTCTCTGGCTGCTGTCCCTGTCCCGACATCCACGCCGATCCGAGCAAGTAGCGCCTGCATATTGGCTGCTGCAAATAGGAAAATGGCCTCCGCCACCGGCGCTGCAGGCACAGGGGACCAAGCAGCAAACGCAAGGAGTTGTTCTTTGTTTGGAGCGTGTATAGAGATCAAGGCATTTCGGGTGGTAGAAAAAAGCTTCGCGAGCTACAAGGTGGCAGTGACGTGTCCTGTTGACAATAACAGCAGCAGTAGCAGTACCAGCAGTTGGTCGGTGTGGAAGCGATATTCGGATTTTGAAGATTTGCGGGAGAGCTTGGACAAGCGCAGGCCGAGGCACGGAGGCTCTCTACCGCCAATACCTCCCAAGACTCTATTCAAGAATTTATCGCCCAAGTTTTTAACAAAGCGGGCGGAAAGTCTCGAGGAATTCATGACGGAGATTCTGAGGCGGCGAGACACGTGTGATGATCCGATTTTAAGGCAGTTTTTGGATACGGGACCTCTTGGTCCGCCGCAGGCTCAAGGGCAGCAGCAGCAGCAGCAGGAGGAGGAGGGGAAGAAAGGGGGGAGGGACGATGAAAGGAGAATACCAACAGCAGCAGTCACCATGCCGCACTCATCCTCTGCAATGGCGGCAGGGGGTATACCCCTATTCCCACCACCCTCACACGATGGGGAGAAAGAGAAGCAAAGGAAGGGGAAAGGGAAGGAAACATCGATAATCAATCCGATGCTTCTGCCGCGACATCGTCGGGCTAGTAGGGTAAGCTTGAATTCCACGGACGGCAACGAGGTGGAAATGGAGGTGGAGGATGAGGACATGGACGAGGACGAGAAAGTAGAAGCAGCAGCAGCAGAAGCAGCAGCAGGGGCAGCCACCGGGGGAATCACCTGTGCAACAAATCGCTTCCCAATTGATTTGTATCTTAAGGCTGATGGTTGTACAGTTGAAGGCAAGGAAAACGTGAACTTGGAAGGAATGGATGAAAGGGACGAGCTGCAGATCTCTGGGGGCCGCCCGACTCTCTCTACGGCCAGCACCGATGACGGCATGGATGACGAGGTACGTGCCTCGAGGACAGCCAGCCAGATCATGGAGAAAGTCCGTGCCTTGTCCACTCACTCCTCTTCCGAATGGGGCCGCATTGTGCCCTCCTCTTCGTGTTCCTCTCTTCCTTTCCTGTCAACGGGGGACGCCGAGAGCTCTTCCTCCGCAGAACTAGCTGAAGCGCCATCTTCAGCCCCACCAGGACCACCCCGACTCCCTTACCTTAAAGGACGTTATTCAGGCATGTCCCTCGAAAAGTATGCATCAGTAGGCCTCCGTGTCCAACACCCCTTTGCATATTATGACCCTGGGAATGACAACACATTTTATGTCCGGGGGAAGCACTACCTCCAAGATAGGCGTAAATTCTCTGCGGGCCCCCCTGTGGGGAAACTGGTCATGGCCTGTGTTTTCAAGATTCCTCCAGAATATTCCGGCCAGCGAGAAGATCACATAGCAAGTCGCGGGAGAATGGCAGACATGCTACGAGAGATGCAAGATTTGGACGCGCGAGATGGACGGCCACCGTTTTTGTTTTTGGTCAATTTTCAGGTCCCAGGCGATCCGCCGTTGAGCACGGTAACGGTATTTGCGTTGCCACGTGATAGGCGGGAGGAGGATGGGTGTTTCTGGGCCCTGTTTGATCGGTTTTTGGGTTTTCCGATGGAAGAGGGGGAGGAGAGAGGGGGGAAGGGAGGGAAGTTCAGCTTGAGCGACTTTAAAAACAAGAGGTTTAAATTGATTCCGAGCATCGTCGAGGGTCCCTCGATGATTAAGTGGGCGGTAGGCAACAAGCCAACGATTTTAGGCCAGAAGCTCACGCAGCGTTATTTCCGGGGAGAGAACTATGTTGAGGTTGATGTGGATATTGCGAGCTCGGCGTTGGCGAGTCAGATCGTGTCCTTGTGTCGGGGGTACGCACGATATCTAAAGGTGGAGATGGGAATTGTCCTGCAGGGGGAAGAGGAGGCGGTGGAGTTGCCGGAGAAATTGCTGGGGACGATTGGGATCGTGAATCTGGATATCAATGCATATGGAAAGGACGAGTATTTGAATATACCGGAGGGAGAGAGGGAATAAGGGCGGGTGGAGGAAGGCGGATGGCTAGAACTGTGTACATTTAGATGGTTAGGTTGTCTCCAACAAATAGAAGTAGGTGTCTAGTAAACTAAATTACGACACATTGTACAGCACGTAAGACAGCAACAAGAACAATAAGAAGACAGAGAGAAAGTAACGGTACCGAATCTCATAGATTACATTTACGCCCTTCGCTCCCTCCACTCCCTCTTCATCCTTCCAATAACCGCATCCCGGATTCACCATTTTGCCTGTGTAACGACTGGTACACCAATACCAAGTCCTCCGTGCCCTCCACATGATCATCTAGCACCGCCACATCAAGCGTGGCTTCCAACAGCCCCTCTATCACCGAACGAAGCCGCGGCCCCGTTTGTTTGAAGTCCGGTCCCGGATTTACTTCCAGCAGGTGAACTTGCGGGAGTGGCTTAGGCGTTTCATCTTTCTCATTGTCCTCGTCGAGAGATACAAGGAAATCCAGCCCCAGCAGCTCGAAGCACTGCGGGATAGGGGCAAAGACTGTGCGTTCTAGATGTAAGGCTTTGAACAGCTCTGCTGTCACCTCCTCCATCCCTTTTCGAATATCCTCCACCACACTCTCTGCTTCTCCCCACTTAAGCCCCCGACTTTCTTTCAAATCTGCCACCAAGTCATCCAACAAAAAGACGCACTCCTCCTCCACCACGAGGTGCGATTCTCCGTCTTCCACTTGCCGAGCGGTGTTTGTAATGTGCACAAGTTGATTTCGCAAGTCCTGCTCATTGTACTCCATTGCCGAGCTCAACAGCAACACCTGCCGCCAGACGTACACAGACAAATCTCCCACAGCCAGGACATAGCAACGTAAATGAAACTTCTTTCGGCGGTGAAGCAGCGGTCGAGTGACATATGCTTGCAACACCCACTCTCGGACGTCCGGCCATTCCCCCACCACGTCTGCTATTGTCACATAATCCCGCAGCACCGTGACTTCCGCGCCTTTGTTGGTGACACTAGGCTTAAGGATCCAGATCTGTCCCTGCGTTTGGGCGAGCCGCTCTTTGGTATCCCGGAGGCACCATTCCAGGCGGTCCCGCTGTGAAAGGTTGGCCGTGAGATTTTGATCGAACGTCGCACCCAAGGCCCCAAAGCTCATTTCCTCCTCAAAGGCTTCCCAGGTTTCAATCACCAATGTCTCAGGTATGGCTCCGTGCAGCGCTGATTCTGGTCTTTTAGCCATGTACTTCCGCAACTGGTAAGCCAGCTGAGCCTTGCGACCAAGGCCTTTCCTAATCAGGTAGGAGTTGGCCTTGATCTCGCCATGGCCAGCCAAGACACGGTCGAAATTTAGGTCCTCGTAGTCCGCCCACAAGATCGAAGCATCCTCCTCTCGTTTGACTAGCGCCAAGCGGGGCTGTCGACGGGCAATGGCGTGGATGAGGAGTCGTCGTGTATAATCGCAGGGCACCTTCACCCAAACCCGAGCGACGTTGGCGTCGAGAGGCACAGGCTTCGTACAAACGGGATCTATGGATGAAAAGTATGGTGTCGTATTGATCTCAAACTGTGTGGAGTCCATTTGGGAAGTATTCCAGACCATGGCGCATTTGTCGAGTGGTGTACGGATGTGTTGAATGAGGAGGGAGGAGGTTGATGGCGCTGCTTAATGACAGGGATGCCCAGGCGTGCAAATTGAACGCCACCCTGACGACTATTTGTGTGATAAAAATCCCTGTCAGATCCTTTGTTGTGACTTCACAGTGTTTTGGTGATGTGAATAGTGGGGGTTGTGTTTGGACTGTCGGTCAAGAGAGCAAGGACACCGCCTCGCTGAGCATTATTTTTGTTTCTATACACGCACGCCGGGCCACATAGTTTCATTTTGTGGGCTAGACTGTGCTTGACAGCAGCTTCATGCTTTGGTGAATGAATTTTAATTTTGTTGAATGCAGATCAAAGACACCATATAACTTTTGTAGTTCCTGCTTATAATCGTCTTACCATGACCTTGCCTTTCCAGCCACCTCCCACGCCCGGTCCCTTGATACCTCTCATAGCCATTTACCCAATACCAGGTACTATGGATCATCGGCTCCTCTGAATTTCCTGGAAGCCAGATTCTCTTTTTTCTCAAGAAGTGGTCGCATCCGGGCAACAATCATTTTGTGCTGCTGCTGCAATTTGCCTACCTCAGGCAATTGTTGAGCGTCGGGACGAGTCAAACACGTCCCCCAAGTGTATTCTAGGCGATTCAAGAGCCACATCCGCCAGTCTGTCTCCTGGCGACCAGGCCCCCGGTACCACTGGGATGCAGTGGTGGCAAGGGAAGCATCGTTAAAGGGACTAACACGGGGCACACGGCGCAATTGAGCCTCGGCGGTCGCCAAGGAAACCGTGGGGCTGAGGTACAAAAGATGGTAATAGGCCAAGCCCAGGTTATTTAGTGTGTGTGTCGTGTGCTCAGGGTCATGTGCAACTAGCACTTCAAGCCACCATGCCGCATCCAAGAAATGCTTCAGCACCAGCGTGGAGGACATTTTGGTCGTTGTGGGGCTGTGTATCATATCGTCGTTGCCTCCTCCCGCACTTCTGTTGTAAAGGTTCTGGTGCCCAATCGCTTCGTCGAGTGCGTGCGCCGCAGTCTCGGCCAAATGATCTAGATAGTCGCGCCTGATTTCATACTCCCACTTCCCTCGCTGGTACTTATCAAGGGCAGGGAGCTCCGCAAGTGACAATAAGTTTTGCGAGTGCTGCTGAAGAAGATGCCATGTTTCAAAGATTCGCTTGAGCCATTCTTTCATTGTCCACACGTCTTCGCGCCGAAAAAGCTGCATGTTCAAGCCCATCGGCAGCATTGTAAAGACAGATCGAAGCTGCTCCTCGGTCTGAGAAAATGTCAGGTTTCCTGCCACAAAAATGCCCCCAACCCGGTCGATATTGGCGTCCACAAACTGATGCATGGCAAAAGCCTGGCCTCCGCGCGCCAAGCAATGATTTTCTGGAACGTGGTGTGCACCGGGAAAAATAACTTTTCCACTGTGATGACTGCCCAATGACGGCCACCATGGAAGGCTCATGAGCGACAACTTTAGAATCGTCACGTCCAGCCGGTAGTTCTTACAGCTTTGCATGTACCGCAACGAATTCCATTGCAATTTATGATTTACGAGTAGCAACGAATCCGGCGGTAAGGGCGCGAGCAAGCTCCGAGCATATTTTTCGGAGTAGGTGTTGGCGTACTGGCCCGACATCGCAAAGTGCTGCTGAAATTGCCACAAGGCCAGAACCACGCATACGGCCTGAGCCAATGAGGCCGTCAGATTAAACGAAGATCGCGAATCCTGTTGTCTTCCCACCTGCCACTGCCCCCGCGCCACCACACACGACAGCCAATCCATACCAACGCCTGCCAACATAAAGACCAACAAGTTAGCTTGCATCCAGAAGCGCGCCATCATGTTGTAAGACAACTCAACGCTCTCATTCAGTGGCTCTGACGAGAAAAAGTCAAAAGCAAACAGAGACAAGACCCAGGCTCCTCCAAGAGCCCAAATCACGTGGTGACTCTCTTGGCGTGCCTTTGCCTCGGCTTTGTGGTAGGGACCTTGGCTTCGAGCATCCTTAGTGTGCGTGCATGGTGGTTGCGGAGCCGGTACATTTGTAAGAATTTGCTGAATATATCCGTCCGTTGCCCGTGTCACCTTGGCTCGTTCACCCCTGTAGCGCGGAGGTAACAGGAACGGTGCCGTAAAGACCGTGGCTGCGACATAACCCAACAGCGCCAGCAGAGGCACCAAACCCCATTGACCCTGACGCAAGATTAGATCCCACGCATAAGCACCCTGCGAACAGTAAGCTGACTCCCGATAGGTTACATCATCCAGATCTGAGGCTGGTTGTAAATCAGGGAATTCTCCCTGGCGTAATTGGCTCCATATTTCTTGCCATGTTATCATGTTGCCAAGTCTGCCGATTTGAGGGCGCCACAAAACACTCAAGAGTGCGTAAACCAATGGAAATAAGCCCAAAATAAACCATCTCCCAAGCTCGATGATGATACCGCTCGGCTGCCTCGCCAAGTCGCGCCGCAGGCACCAGGCCAAATAGAACACAACCGGTACTTCAACAAGAATGGCCGTATGCTGATTAGCCAGGGCCAGACCACAAAGCAATGTAGTGGTGCAGGCCCAAAAGCGCCTATCCTGAGATGTCCAACTGGAGGCAAAGCGGAGTGTAGTGTATAGCATAAGGGCCAGCAGAGCATTGTTCAAAGCAAAGACCTCGGCTGAAACTGCGTATCGCCATACCAAAGGCGACCACGCAAAAAGCCCTGCACCCGCAGCCGCAGCCACCAATGTCGTCGTATTTGTCGCTGTTGCAAGGGAATCATTGCTCGAAGACATAGAGGGATGATAGCATCGATGCCGCGCCTGCCCAAACACCACAATGCACAAGAAAAGGCACCCAGCGGCCATAGTCGTGCAAATAGCCGAGATTATGTTGGCCTTCCAAGAAGGACTCCCGGCCACAGGCAAGCACAGAATCACCAGACGTTGTAGAAGCGTCAAGAGCGGGTATTGTGTTAATCGGAGGGTATCCAATCGGCACGCCTCAGCGACAAGCTTCCCGCTATCCCCGCCAGCAATGACCTCGCCGAGCGTTGTCCAATAACTAGCCATGATTAGACCACACGTGACCCAGAGCCATACCCAAGTGACCAAGTCATGTCGGTGGGATGGTAGTGACAATGCTCGTGCTGAGACCGATGCGAACAACACTTTGAAACGATCTGTCACTTCCTGCGCTTGGGCAGCACGCCGTTCCGCCCGTCGCTGAAGTTGAGACGGAGGCAACCACCTAGACGACGAGGAAACCCGACGTCTACTGGTTGTGGCAGCAGCCGCTGACAATTGTTCTGCCTCAAAAATAGGCTGCACCGGATGCCGGCCGGTGGAACCCTCAAACATTCCTTTGCGGTCTTAGTCTGGAGTCGGGGTGTAGGAGGAGGGGTAGGAGGGGTGGTTTGGAGCTATCGATTGACAGACAAAAGACTAGCACACCGTGTTACACGCACTAAGAGGAGTTATAGGCGTGGATTGTGCTGAGCACCATAGCAGCGCTGACACGAGTAACGAGAAGGTTCCTTGAGAAGTGGAACGTAACGTGCAGACCGTACGAGAAACACTTGCTTTCTTCGTTCACTCCTCTATCCCGAGGCAATTTCAAGAATAGCTTCTCAAGCCAGGCATAATTTTGTTTTCACGCTGTCTGAGATCACCACCACCACATACACTTAAAATTTTGAGCAATAGACATATAGTGAGAGGCAGAGACAGGACCGAAGGAGGCAGGACAGACAGCAAGCCAACACAACCACCACGACCACCAAGAAACCTCACGATGCCGGGCACGCGTCTATTCGTGGGCAATCTTACGTCCGCCGCCACGGCGGAGGATCTGCGGGACCTGTTTAAGGAATTCGGCCCCATTGACCGCATTGATATGAAGAAGGAAGGCGGATTTGGCTTTGTCGAGTTCATCCGTGGGCGTGACGGAGAAGAGGCTCTAGTGAAGGCCGCCCAGAGCGTGAACGGCAAGGAGCTGCATGGCGTAACCTTGACGGTAGAGGAGGCGAAAGGACCGAAGCGCGAAGGTCCCCGCCCACAGATGCAGCGAAGTGAGCACCGGGTCCGCGTGGAGGGCATGCCACGTGGGAGCACGTGGCAAGACCTAAAGGACTTCGCGCGGGGGAGCACGGGCTTAGCTCCTTTGTACACGGAAGTGGTGCGAGGCAACCCTAGCGTGGGCATCATTGAGTACCATCGACGGGAGGATATGATTGAAGCCCTGCGGCAAATCAACAACACTGAATTAAGGGGCGTGATGGTGCAGGTGTACGAGGTGAGATTGAGAGGGGTAAGGAGGTTGAGGCTCAACCACATGGCTTTATGGGAAACAAAGCAAGAATCACCGCGATGAAGAGATGAAATACGACACACACTCTATCCGTACTAATTCAATTCCATCCTCTTATATGAAATACTCTTCAGGATGCCCCCTCTGGCCGTGGCCGTGGTGACGAGCGACGCCGAAGCTACAGCCCTCCCCGACGAGAACCATCCCGCGGAGGAGATATCCGCGGAGGGTACTACGACGAATTTCGTCCTCCACTACGCGGTCCAGGTCCACGTGATTACCACCGTGATCGCGATCGTCTTCCCCGCTCCAGGTCTCGAGAAAGGTACCCCGCGCATCACATACCTCCCGCCGCCTACGCCTTTGGTCGAGGTCGCTCACGGTCCCGCAGCCCCGTCCGCAGTCATTATCCCCCCCCTCTTTCTGCGCCTCCTGTTGCTGTTAACCATGACGATCTATATCGACGTGGTGGCGGCCGTGACGGACCTCTCTCCCTCCTCCCTCCCCCTCCTGCCTATCATGATGACTACGAGTACCGGCGAGGCGGCCGAGGAGAAAGAGGAGGAAGAGGAGGAGGGCGTTCTCGTTCTCCGCCATCTTCCCGCTATGGAGATCTTCCTCCCCCTCACTATTCTACTTCGTCTTCGTATCCGTCCCAGCAATATGCACACGCGCCGCCGTCGGTTTATCCTGAGTACAGCTCCCACAGGCAGCGAGGAGGGCCAGGGGAGGATTACAGCTATCATGCCCCTTCCCCTCACTCGCGCTACCTTGCTGCTGGTGACCAGTACATTAATCGACGGAGCGATGCAAGTAGCGGTGCTCTTGGTGATACAGGCGGTGTAAGTGGTGGATTTGCCGGAGGAGGAAGAGGGAGATACGAGGATTCTCGCGGGGAAGGGCCGCCGCCTCAGTCATCGGGGTCGTCGTCAACACTCCCTCCTCCACCCCATGGTGGTGTCTATGCAGGTACTGTCCCTCCGCTCCTCCCATCTGATCCAAGAAAAGGAGGTGGCAGTGTTGGTGGCAACATTCGTGACCCCCGACGAAGGGATTGGGGACAAGACCGACGAGGTGCTGGGGGAGGGGCAGGCGGTGGAGTCTATCGGTAGACAGAGAGAACTGCTTGATTTCTTGTGCTGTACTGACCAATTCGGATAGTTGTATAGCCATGAGAGGGTGTGTCGGTATTGGCGCGAAGGGACGACGAGAGGCCTTTACAATTAGAGAAAGTTTCAGCCTGCGTAAGGTTTGTTGCGTAGCAAGGCCGAAGGTTCCTTCACCCTTTTTAAACGAACACGAAAAGCAAAGACAACGTTTCCAACCGAAAAGCATGCGGTGCAGGCAGGTTCTCCTTCCATCCACGTCGTGTCGATCCACAGGTCCTTTTCTTTCCCCCCCTTCATCCTCTCGGGTCCTCCGCTGCGGCTGCCGCACTTTCATCCACTCTTGAATTTCCTCGCTCCATGATTCCATCATCACCTTAGATGCACTGTCCTATTCACACCTAATTATGTGTCCTCTCCGTTATTCCTCCCCGCCCACAGGAGCTAAGAATGACTCCGCAACGGGCATCGGGGCTACAAAAAGAAGTTCTCAGCCTCTACCGGCAGCTTTTGCGCGCCGCCCGGCGGAAAGATCCCACCAAAGAGGATGGGGGGACATGGACACTTGCCCGTACTCGCTTCCGGGAGGACGCTGGGTCGGTCAAGCGGATGGATTTCCAAAAGATTGAGTTTCTGTTGCGCCATGGCCGAAAGCAGCTCAAATATCTGGACATGCCCAGCTTCGTCAAGGGCACTTCCGTCACGCCCTCCTCATCGCCATCTAGATGACCGAGAAATGTAGAAAGTACAAGTACATATGCGCGTTGCCACAGCTAAAGCTTAACTAAGAAAATGGGGTAGCTCGCCACAATAGTGGATTCCGGATTTTGCAGTTTATTTTATTTCTTACTTTAATTTTTTAAATTAAAGATTATGCCGTGCCTTCCCTTTTCCTTATTACTGCTTACCCTGATCACCGTCGAGCATCACCCCGCAAACGTCTTTCATTTCCCCGCTCAGCCCTTTCCTCTTCTTCCGCCTTGTCACTGTTCAGCTTATCTAGCTCCTGCGCCATGCTGACCATTGCACGATTCGGGTCCAGCTGACGCATGGAAACGCATAAAGGCTCCAGTATCTCCAAAGCCCGGCAGTGGTAAAGCATCTCTGCCCGTAATGTCTCCTCAAGCATAGCCTTCATTTCTATCACCCTACTCTTCTCGAAACAACGAAAATTACTGTCCACCACCTCATCCGTGTGCTTGGCGCATTCCCCGTAATTGGCTAGCTTTTGCCGCTTCAGGTCATCGTCGTCCTCGAGGTTGAGCATACCTAGCAAGGTTCGTTCTCCAGCGTCTAATTGTTGAACAAAGATGAGAAATGATGAATGAAAAAACATATTCCATGGAAGCAATGCGCCCGACCGGTCTGCTTGTTAGTGTTGCGTGGTCCCATCATGTCCTCCCTTCTTCCCTCCCCAAGCACTCACATGTGAGTTTCCTCTCCATGGCCCGAGATCTGGCAAGAGCTCGCTCCCGGTCTCTAAGTAAGAGCTTTGTTGGAAGCAATATATGCGCCTGCACGTACTCGATAGTAGAAAGCACCCGCTCTTCTGCACGCTCGCACATAATCATCCTTCGCTCCTCCGCCAAGCGCTTGGTGCACTCGGCAATGGCAATGAGATCTTCTTGGAGGTCGATGAACTGCTCCTGCGCAGCCGTGTCCCGAACCTTTTGCGAAAGGTCGAGCGTGGCATTGCATCCTTCCTTGTGGTTTTTCAGCAATGCCTTGACTCCAAGCTGCAGCGTCTTGACATTTCGCTCGCAAAAATCGAGGCGGCCTTGCAGCGCCCGCCCCTTTTCGTCCATATGCTACTCGAATTTGGAGTAAGAGCATGACAAATCTTTAATGTTGACATAAAAAAAATGTTGCTGCGACTTATATGAGCGCATTGGGGGTATATGGACTGCAGGCCAAATCCAAAAGAGAGGCGAAATATATGCTATAGCTACTGCTCGCCAATTTTCAAGGGCCCGTTACCATTATTCGTCCCTTCCCAATTCAAAATACCTCGCGATCTGGAACATCCATAATGCCCGGAAAGGGCCCCTTGTGAGGTTTTGCTTGATAATTTTGGCGCTGTTCCTATTCCCAAAGTCTTGAAGCTCAAGAACTGCCGATTTACCTCCTTACCTACCTCCAAAGCAATGGACGAGCTTGCGGGAGAGGCGCTTACGCGATGTCCAAGGACGCAAAGCAGATGGGTTTGGCTAAATAAATTTCCCAAAAAAATGATTCTCTCTGAGAGTCTTGGTTGATCACATTGCTTTCTGTTGTGAGGAGAAGGCGCAGAACCGTAAAATAGAAACGAGAAAACGAACAGAAGCCCGCAGCAAGCATTTTGGATAGATACTTGTGTACGCGAGAAATGAAGGAGGATAATTCTCGAGTAATCACACTTCGCTTCATAAATAAATCTTTGACCATCATCAACAGCAGCCATCATATCAGATTTCACATTTAAACATTTTCCATTTGCTCTACTCGGCCTCAACGGGCTTTGCTATTTCCTCTCCCCTGTCTCCCTCCCTCTCCTCTATTCATTTACCCCCTCACGCTATTAACCGACACTCTCATCCCTTACCCTTCACCCCACTATTCTTCCCAAAAGAATTTGGGCGACGTCGGCAAGCGTCCCGTCAACGCCTCAACCCCCGAAGGGGTAATGAGCAAGGTATGCTCAAACTGCGCCGACCGTCGACCATCTGCCGTCGTGGCCGTCCACTTATCAGGCCATAGAATGTGTTTATTCGTGCCTTCACAAATCATTGGTTCAATGGTGAAGGTGTGCCCGGGCTGCATCACACCAGCGGGTTGGCTGTTCTTGAAATGGAGGACGTTCGGAGTGGTATGAAAGACCTTTCCTAATCCATGTCCGCAGAATTCTCTTACGGTGGTAAACCCCTCTTTGGTGACATATTCTTCGATGATCGCGCCGATATCCTTGTAGGGCCGCCCGGGCTTGCAAAAGTCAATTGCTTTTTGCCACGCGTCGTAGGTGACTTTGACCAATTTTTTCCCGGCTTCGTCTACTTGACCGACGCAGAAGGTTTCGGAGCAGTCCCCGTGGTAGCCTTTGTAGAATACTGTTACGTCCACATTGACAATGTCTCCGTCTTGGAGGACAGTGGAAACGTCGGGGATCCCGTGACAGACCACTTCGTTCAAACTCGTGCAGCAGGATTTGGGGAAGCCGTGGTAATTCAAGGGAGAAGGGTAGGCGCCCCTTTTGACTGTCTCCCCGTGCACGATCATGTCGATTTCGTCCGTGGTCATTCCTACTTTAATTTGGCGGGCCACAGCGTCAAGCACTTCGCGGGCAACCAAACCGGAGGCACGCATGGCGGCGATGTCTTCGGGGCTCTTGACCTCGATCATCCAGGGCAAGGGGGGGTCGCGGGTTTTGGGGACACTGTGGTTGGTTGCGTGTGGGGTGCGTGGAGAAGGGAGGGAGGAAGGATGTTAGAATGCGTGGAGAGACATCAGCTTACGCTGCGAGCGGGTGACCAATAAGCAAGGCATGAAGAAAGGAGGAGAGTGCAAAGGAAAAGAGCCAAACAGGAGAGGTGAAAAAGTCTGAAAAGAGTCTTCCTCACTCCGCATTCAGAAAACTAGCCAAATCACGTATCCATACATCCATACTCTCAGCGTCGTCACCCCCAAATTCGCCCACACTTGCGCCGAAAAAAGACAGGTATCTTACTGTATACGCATGCAAATACACTCATCTACGAGTGGCACGTACCCGTCCAGTGCATAGTCGGGCCGCATAATCTCCTCAGGCACCTCTCGGATTGGGCTCAGCACACCCGGCTTTAGACGTCCGCTGTATTTATACTTGTCAGCCTTAGCCTTCGCCCCGAATCCAAAGCCTTTCGACGCCGATGGCCCACTGCTACTGCTGCCCCCCTTTTTGCAGACCACGTTTCCTCGAGACCGTCCGCGTTGCTGCAGCGATGACGAGGTGGTTCCAGAAGGGGAAAGGGGAGAGGACGGCTGGAAGGCAGCGGCGGGCTCACCAAGCACCAACGCAACAAGGACTAGGAACTGCAGGACGAGATTGATAAGGGCCAACCCTTTGGGCCGTTCGAGTGATGATGGTGACAGCATTTCGAGCACTGCAAGCAAGGGGAAGTATCTTAGATGATGATGATGATGATGAGGGCGAGGCTAGCGGTGCATGAGCGCCTATAGGTTGGTGGCAGAACCGGCAAGAGTTAGACAGGGGAAAAGATGTGCATCTTGTCCTTGGGTAGGTAGCATTGCGTACTACGATCGAGGAAAAGGGAGTGGAAAGGGCAAAGAAGGAGCATGCTCGCTTTTCCCAACGAGAATTTCTTGACGACATGCCGCCCAGTGGGAAGGCAAAACCTTGAATTTGCTTGCATCTGACTTGACCACAGGCAAATCTCCACTAAATATCCCTGTATATGAGTATATGTATACATATCTCCATCACCCAAACCCACTTATAATCATTGTTTCCCTGCGCTAGAAACGGGGGCCACTTCCCATTAGCCACCGGAAGTGTCTAGTGTATGTATGGCCGCCCCTACGACAAAAAACACGGTGACTACCATGACCACAGGCACCGCAGCAGATCAAGTGCGATGAAGCAATCATCGGTGCTGTCCTTGCTAAGCATATTTCTTTTTTAGCCTTGACTTACACGCTGGGAGTACGAGTCAGTGTAAGGAAAAATACGCCAGGACCATGAGGGGCACGTGGGCAGTCTGCGACATGGCGAGCGCTGTCTGCACCATCATCTGCGAGGCCAGCGTCCGGAGCAAATGAAGCAGCAGCAACTTGAGCAACGTGGCCAATACCGGGCGCGATCATGGCTATATATGTGTAAATGCTTGCAGGTATAAATGTAGACGATAGAGTGCGTTCACGGCTTTCAGGGAGGCGGAGGAAGGACGGGATGACGTGCGTATTGCACCGGGGATTGACACACGCAGGTTTGATCGGGGGGAATGATGAGACGCGGAGCCCAAGGGGAATAGAGAAACGTGGAGACGAAATGGGGTCGCTGACGGGAAAGTGTGGAGTGAACAAGCGGAAGGGAGGGACAGGATGCATGTTTCCGTCAATGGATTGAAACCAAGCCGAAAAAAGTACGATTCGCAAAATAGAGCGCAGTGGAAGGAAATTCTGCTTGTTCTGGAGTCGATCTTGTTTATGATTCTTTTGTTGACTAAGCCACACACACAAAACTTGTCGCTCTTTCGGGAGAGCGAAGAAAAGCAGAGAAAGAGATGAGGGGAAAACAACACTGTCTCTCTCCAAAACGATCTACAGGCACGCTATCTTCTGGCGGCATGTCTCTTCCTAATCGCGAATCCATACCCTTTTGATAAATCGAGACCTTATGCTTGCCCAACATTCACTCACTCTTCCTTTTTTTCATCTTTTTCTTTTGCTTCTCTCCTCTCTTCACCTACGCCGATCTTCCTCGTCCCCTCCGGATGACTGGCCGAGATTTCGCATCTCTTTGTGCGCTTTTCCTGTTATTTTGTCGTATAGGTTTAATCGAAAGGGGGAAATTAATTTTCCTGTGCACTTAAACCGCCGCTTTTTTTTTTTTATTTTTTATTTTTTTATTTTTAAATCGCTGTCTAATCCTCGTTGTCCGCCTCTTTTCTTTCTTTTTCATCTTCTCTCTTCTAGTAAGGTTTCCATCTCTTTCTTACTATTATTCTATCTCTTCTTTTTCTTCCCTTCTGCGACCGGTCGGTGCCTGGACTGATTGGTAGAATATTTGAGTTCTCAGCTTCTCTCTCTGTCTCCCTCTCTGAATCTCTTTCTCCCAGTCTCCCTCTCTCTATCTCTTTCACTCTCTCTCTCCCTCTCCCTCTGAATAAACTCTCTTTATCCCTTCCACACGCGGGTGACGAAAAAAGTGAAAACAAATGAAAGAGTACATCGAGAAGACTAATAGGATTGAATAGATACCACCTCGCCTTCAAGACTCCAAGGCGTCTGATCCTTCTCCCTCTCTGATCCTCCACTCCAAATCTGCGCTCTCATCTAAAAGGCATCCTCCCTTGACCGCTGCCTGCGCCTTCATTTGCTCTGTACACAGAGCATGGCTACCCACCTGCTCTCCCTCCCTCCCTCCCTCCCTCCCTCCCTCCCCAATTCTTTCAACCTCCGCCTTTCCTTCCACCAAATGGTGTGAGAGAAAACAGATAGTTCAAAAAGAAAAGGAACGGATGAGATCACCCCTATAACCTAAATGCCCCCTTTCTCCTTCCAGCTGTCCCTCCCTCCTTCACTCCCTTTCACTGCTTCTTGCCCAACAAGAGATCGTTTCTAATATACACACTCTCTTATGCTCCCCTTTCTCCTACCCTCCCTCCGTCCATGTCTTCCATTCCCTGAGGATAACAAACGAACAGGAGAGGGGTAATGGTGGAGAGTATGGGAGAGGAAGCGGATGAGGTGCGTAGGATGCATGGAAGAGCCCCCGCTCATCAACGACAGACGGGCAGACCGAAATGGACTGAGGTTTCAAACGCACACACGCACACACCCACTCGCGCTCTCTCTCACACACACATTCAAAAGCACACACACGAAAACACACTGACAAACACCAACATTGCCACCCGTCCGCCTACTCTAATTTCTACCCCTCCTACTTCTTCCCTCCCTCTCTCCCTCCATCTCTCCGGAAAGTAAGCCCCGCAGGCACCACTCCCGACCCACCCACCGTCCCTCCTCCCTCCCCCCTTTCCCTGCTTAAGCCACGCGTCCATGGATCCAAGAATAAGGCGTCTTGGGCATCTTTTTCACCCGGTCAAGACTCATCTCGGCAAGCCTCATGTATCGGGGCGCGAGCTTGCAGAGCTTCTCCTGGTATTTGGCCCCTTCAGAAGACAGGCCTCCCATATGCTCGATGTCCCATGTCTCCACCAAATATTCCAGGATGTTGGCGTAGTCCACTGCCGTGTAGACACCGAGCTTCTGCGCCGTGACCGAGAAGTGCTCGAAGAGGTCCGGGTCGTGGCCGTCCGTCATCATCACGGCAGGCATGGTGATCTGAGATGAGGGAGGGAGGGAGGGAGGGAGGGAGAGAGGGAGGGAGGAGGGAAAGGTAAACAGCCGTATCTTGGCCGATGGTGAAAGTACTTGTGTCGTTCCCTCCCTCCTAATGCGTACCTACCTCCCTCCCTTTCCCCTCCCTCTCCTCCGCCCTCCCTACCTGATCACTCATTAACTCATAGAAGCTCTTCAACCCCCCTTCCGGGTCCTTCTTGAGGATCTCCTGGAAGATGGCTTGGTATGCCTTCTCGTGCCTCGACTCATCCCCTGCAATCTTACTGCAGATCAGACCCAGGTTGCCATCACCGGCGCTGTTGGCCAGCCGCGCCACATTCTGATGGGAGATCTTGGTTGCTCGCTCTTGGAAGGAGGTGTATACGAAACCCTTGTACGGATCCTTCTTGATTTTGGGGTTGAAACCGCTCGAAATCTAATTTACGGACGCAGAGGGAGGGAGGGTGGGAAGAATGAGTTAGACATCGCGCGAGACGAAGGGGGGGAACACAAGAACAGGAGCCTTCCTCCATCCCTCCCTCTCTCCCTCCCTCCCATCCCCACGTACCAGGTGCTGAATCGTGCACTCGATCGCGCGCATGTCCACGCGCCCCGTCAAGTACAAGTACCGGTTGAGCAGATCCCCGTGCCTGTTCTCCTCGCTCGTCCACCCCCGTGTCCATCGGCACCAGGCCGAAGGACTCGTCCCGGTGGGGTCATCCACGCCCTCGAACGTGTTCAACAGCGTCTGGTAAGTGGGCAACGCCTCCTCAGTCACCATGTCCCCCACCAAGACCACCAGCGTCTCGTCCGGCAACGTCTCCGCCTTTTCCCTGAATTCCTTTACCTCGTCTTCCCACCCTTCCTTGGTCAGGTCCGGGACAAAGTCGGACGGTTGCCAAGCCTTCTCCCCCGTGGGGAGGAGGAGCTTCGAGAGCATCCCTTCCACCATGGGCTCCATGCTGACAATGACTTCGTGCTTGTCGGGGTAGACGTGCATCAGCTCGTTGGCAGCCCTGTGCATCAGTGGAGGGAAAGAGGGAGGGAGGACAGGAGGGGAGGACGTGAGTGGGTGCGAGGGGAGGAAAAGGCTACTTTTTGATCCCCACCTGCTCATGAACAACGTGAGGGAGAGAAGCAGAAGACAGCAGCTGACAGACGTGCGCCCTGTCTGCCGGCCTTCAGAGACAAGACCGACATTCTTTAATAGACCTTCCAAACCTTCTCTTACCACCTCACATTCCCGCATGTGCCCTCCTTGGGTGAGACATACATTCCACGGGCCAGGAAACCGGCCTGCCAAGGCGGCAGCGTATGTGACCCACCAAAACATGTGGCGCAGTAAGACTCCCGATTCCCAACACTTCCCCTCTCCACACCTACTCATGCTATACATATATCCACTTACAGTACAAACACGCACGAGCCATCAGGTCATTTCTCTATCCCTCCCTCGGAAGTGACTTACTGCTTGCGTCGAAACTCCGCCTCCCAGTCGGGCTTGGCGGCCTGGGCGGGGGGGGCGACGGCAGGGGGCTCGATGGCCACGGCCCGCAGAGGAGCCACTGTGATGCCAGAGAAGTAAGGGCGGGAGCGTGTGAGTGTCGGCATGTGCTCGTTGTTTGTCGCCAGGCTCACGCATGTGTGTTCTTCGGGGTGCTTTCCCCCCTGCTCTCCTGCTGACTGTGCGCATGCAAGCACAACACGTACCTCGATGAGACGATGCAGGAGCGCCCGGGCGGAGGCTCTGGGAGGAGGGGACGACAAAGGCTAGGCTGGTGGAAAGGACCAGGGCCGTGACGGTGCCACGAAGCAAGGCTTTGGCACCTTGGGTGCTGCTGCTGCTCTCCATAATGAAAAAAGGTCGAGACGAGATGTCGCTTGCCTTGTGTGCTGTGTCTTGATGGTGGTAAAGGGAACCCATGGAGAGGTGTGGTGTGAGTACCCTGGCGTGCCCGTACCGAAAAGCGCCGCCTTCGCCTCAGGGGATTGTCACTGCCTTATCGCTGCGCGATTCCGTCATCAGGCAAAAAACATGCCGTAGTGGGGGACGGCCAAGTGCAAGGAGGGGCTTCTCGAAAAACTTATGAAGCCGACTCGGTCCAACACCTGGCATGACGTGGCGTGAAATGCCGTAATGGCTCGTGTGCTATCAACAAGCCCGTCCATGCCTGCGTGCTGAGAACGTGAGTAAGTGAAACGAGTGTGCAGACGGGTGAATCACTTCATTCAACACGCACATGGGAGAGAGTGCGAGACACGGTCTCGCGACGAATGCGCGACACGGGCATTTGGCATCATCATCATCGACGCGGCATACTGCCTCATCCGAAAACACCGCGACTTTGTCATCGAATAAAGAGTATGATGTTGTATTGCTTGTCCTGTGCACACCACAAAGGACGGGAACCGCGGTGAATGGGGGCTGGACGAATTGTATCTCTAGAGCCTTCGAACTCGTTTGATGAGGCCGTGGGCGATGACGCGACGTAGTCACCAGGGGCTGTTCGTGTTGATCTGGTGTTTCTGGAGTTCAGGGCGCCAAAAATCGATGGATGGTTCATTTCGCGGATATTAATACGACCTTTCCCTTAGTATGACTCGAGGTTGACTGTAAATCGGGGTGCAGATGCGTCCTAGAAAGCCAAAAAGACCCTTGTAATCGGTGGAAGTGGTTCGGAGAGCGGCTCGGAATGCGCGAAACCCCCTTCGTCACGGACCATGCCTCTCGGCGATCAACCTCAAATTCATGTGAAGAGGGCAGCGCGTCGGGGTCGCCATCGCAACGCTCGGTAAGTGGTCGGATGAGTATACAACGTGTGAATGTATTTGATCTTGGGAAAAGGACATTGCGCTCCACGGCCCCACTTCCAATTTCTGCTCCCACACTCCACAGTCGACGAGCTGGACCAGGGCATCATCCTGCAGTCCTGGTTCACGAGAATCAGCTCTACTCCCGCGGGCCCGAACTGCCAATGCCTTGTGTTGGTGGAGCCGCGAGACTCGACGAATACCTGCGTGCGGCAGACGATCGTCAGGAGCGACAACCGGACGGATGACAAGCATCTGTGCGACGTTATCCATGGCCGCGACCTTCGCCAAGGGCTCCCTGTCAACCTCATCCTTGACAAGCGCTTTGTGGGTCTGTGTGACGCGCTCGCGGTGAGGCGCCTGTTCGACGCCGTGTCGCTGTCGGGCTTCTCCCTCCCGTTCGGCGACCGGCGGAAGCGGAAGCGGCACCTGCGTGCAACAGAGCAGGAGGATGTGGTGGATACGCCGCGTTGCGACACCTATCCGAAAGCTATTTCTAAGAGCAGTTCGTGTCCTCCCACACGGACTCCCCCTTCGAGGGCAAAAAGTGTTCGTAAAAAAAGCTTATTGACGGGCAGTCGCAGCGCGGCGCCTCCTTCCCATCCTCCTGCTCCGCTGTGCGGCTCTCCTCGAACGTCTCCACACACTCCTCATGGTCATAGGCCTGCTCGGGTTTCCCTTCACGACGTTGTTCTCATCGTCGAGAGACAGGAAGGCAAAGGCTGCAGAAACTGCCGCTGCGCCGCTTTCTTGGTGATCAACGGGAAGGCGCCAGAAACGGGGGGTTTGTGACGGTGTGGGAGGGACGACGATGTTGAAGGCAGGCCGCAGGCACTGCGTCAAGCAAGTCCCGGTCTTGAAGCCTCCTCTTCACAACAATGAAAGCAAAAAGCCAAGTCACGGTCCAATGTCATTGTCACAAGGTGTTCTTTCCTGCTACCTTCCTTAAAACCATTTCTTGTTGTGCTCGTTTGTTGGTGATGCATCTATTCTTCGATTGCCAGCCAGCATGGCTCCAAAGCGACTTTGATTCAATCGTTTTGAAAACACGGAAAATCCGTGCCTTGAATGAAAATGCTAATGTCACATGTACCTCTAACTATTTATATCGATCCAGCCGCCCCACAGCGCCAACCCCTCCCTCCTCCTCCTTCTCCTTATCCTCCATCTCTTGCTCCTACTCCCCATCCTCCTCGCTATCATCCGACAACCCTCTATCTAGCTCGTCAGACGTCGACTCTGAAATCTCCTCAAAGTCCTCCTCATCGAAATCCTCTTCTGTTGACGGGGAGGGCGACGGCGCCACTGCTGCCGAGGCCTGCTGCCAGCTGCTGGTACTGCTGTTAAGCCCCACCGCTTGCAATGCTTCCCCACCAGTCCCGGTTGCTGAAGGATCCACGGATGGCAACAAGAGCAGTGGCACCGGCATGGGAGGAGAACCCCTGGTGGCCGGCGATAACAGAGGGGTCGTCATCGTCGTTGCCGGCGCGGTGTTGCTGCTGCTGGTGGCTGTGATAGCGGTGCTCGTAGAATTGAGCGGACTTATTGTCAAGGCAGACAGCTGGTCTTCGATCAGGCAGAGGGTCTCGTGACACTTGCTTCGATTAGAAGTATACTTAACCGAAGGTGCCTTTGCCCCGGCTAACAACCACGAGATCCGCTCCCACTTTGTGCGGTCCAAGAACCGCAGACACACCTTCATCGTCTCCTTGCTCAGCATGGTGGATGAAAAATCTCCCCTATAAATATCACAGACTTTGGGCAAAATAACCAATCTCTTCTTCGTGTCCACTTTCAAGGTGTACCCCACAAAACGAGCACTCGCCTTATCCAACTGCTCGTCTAAATGAGCCGCGTGAAAGACAGTGACGAAAGGAGGTGCAGAGATACTGCCATTGATCAATGCGAAATTAATGCGATAATCGGACATGCCTAAAGCATAGCTGTAGTGATCGTCGTCGAGGGGGGGAGGGGATGGCATGTGGCGAGGGAGGGTTCGAGGACGGGAGAGGCGCCCGCGCAGGACGCAATACTCCAGCTCACTGAGGGAGAAGACGTCCGTGCCGAGCTCGTAGGAAACGGAGGCAAAAAAGGCAGACCAGTCTTTACTGGAGGGAGGGCCCAGAAGGAGGAGGGCGTGCTGGAGAAGGGTATGGTAGATGTTGAGGAAGAACGCCAATGCCTCTGCAGAGTCCAAGTCAAGCAAATGCAAGGGCAACACCCGAAAAGACGAACACAAATCCAAGAACGCCACCAATCGCTCCGTCCCAGAATCGGGCGAGAGATCATACACGAGCCTCAGAGCCTTCTCTGACAGCTGACAAGGAGACATACTCAAAGCAGCCGTCGTTGCAGGCGCCGCCACATCAAAACTCATCCTCCGAGCATTCAGAATGATTCGACTGGCCGGACGCCATTGTCCAGACTTCAACACAAATGCCTCTCGGGGGTCGGAAATCACCACCCCCACAGGGATCTCATAGGTCGCCTGCCCTCCAACCCGTACAGCCAACGAACTCAGCCAGCTATCCCTGATGGCCTCGGTGGCAAAACAGAGGTAATGGACTCGACCGAGTGTCTCGAGCCCCAAAAAATATTTTCCGGGGAATTGGGCACAGAGCTTGCTGGCGCCTTGAGGGACCTTGACGGCCAAAATGTCGTGGAGGAAGACAGACCAGCCTGGCTTTTTGGTGCCCATCGAGAAGAAGGAGACGTGGGAGGAGTAGAGCACTATCCATTCTTCCTTCCAGTGGGACTCCCACAAGGCGCGCGCCACCATATTTTGCTGGAGGGGAGGGCCGCTGGGTTTGGAAGGGACGGTGACGGCCATGTCTGCGGCAGTACCGGTGAGGAACCAGGCATCAAGGTTATTGCGACGACGGAGGATGGAGTAGAGTGCAGCCTTGCAGGATGGAAGGACCCGGGTCTCGTCCACCTCGAAAGCGTCTTCGGCGTCGAGATGGCGGAAGGTGGAAGAGAGGGAGTGACGGGCGGAAGCGGGGGTGGCACTGGGTGGGGTGGAGCGCGGGGAGGAGGAGGGAGAGGGGAGAGAGCTGTTGATTGCACCGAGGAGTTGGGCAAGCAAGCGCACGCTCTGATCGGCGGGGTTTTGGTGATGTAGGGGCTGGGTGGTGGAGGGGAGAGGAGGGGGCAGGCCGTCCATGCTGGGGCCGCGAGAGCGCCTTTTCCCTTCTCCTCCCTCGCTGCTCTTGCCTTCCTTGGAAGTCTTGGAGCCTTTTCTTTTCCTTTCCTTAATGGGAGTGACATTCAGCATATACGCACTATCTCTTCCTGCAAGTATACTACTGTTGTCGCTGCTACTGCCACCTCCCATCCCTCCTCCTGTTACCACCCTTTCCCTTTCTTCCCCGTCGCCCCCTGTCCCATTCCCTTCCGCGTCCCAATGCGACCGTCCAACCATCGCCGCCGAGGCAGCCGCCGCCGCTGCTGCTGATGCTTGCTGCTTGTGGAGCTGCCGTCGACGCTGCATCTGAATGACGAACGCAAGGTCAATTCCTGTCCGCAGGGCCATCCACTGCGCTGTCTCCTCCCCCGTCTCTGGATGCCTAAACCTCACCCTCAAAGCGTAGGCTAGCTGCGGCTTCTTATTATGCCTGTGCACCATCTCAATCCACGCCGGCACATCAACCACCATCCCTTCCTCCACCTCTTCCGATGTAAAAGCCCTTTCCACGAAAAAGAGACCCTGCCCCTCCAGAGGCGATCCCGGCTCTCCTTCCCCCCCTACCTCTTCTCCTCTCACCGCCGCAGCAGCTGCCACGGCTGCAGCCGCTTGAACCGCTTTGCTTCTTGCATATTTTCTGGCCTTCCGTCCCCCCGCTTTCACCCCTTCCTCTCCCTCGTCCTCGTCCTCCACCACCACCATGCTCCCATCATCCAAGGGCATCTGCGGTGGCAGCCCCCCCCCGTCTCTCCCTCCCCCCATCCCTTCCTCCCCCCTCGGCGCCTGAAATTTGAGCTGCAAGGGACTCAGCCAGGTCTTGCTCCTTTTGCTCTGAAACATTCGCTTGCGGTTACTCGTTTGATACAACCCCAGCATCCTCCCTCCGTACTCCGAATTGACACTATCAGTTATCCCCACCTCGTAAGAGGCCCACTTGTTATGCCTCAGTTTGAACGCCCTTCCAACCGTCAGCCTCTCACCTTCCTCCAACCCCGCGATCACAAAATGCGCCCGCGACGAGGAGGAGGAGGGAGGATTGGGTGTCCACCACAACCACCAGCCTTTGTAAACGCTCAAATACTTCCCGTTCACGGAATTACGCAATATTACCACATCGTTGTTACACAAGAAATCAGTTCGGAAGTAAGCGGTCGTCCCTCCTACCTTGATCAAATGCACGTCCAAGGGCGCGGCGCCTGGCCGGGCAATACAGTATCCTTTCCCCTCCGTCACGCAAGCCCATCCTCCCGCAGACGCACCCATTCCTCCCCCTCCCATAGCAGCAGCAGCAGCAGCAGTTGATAGGTCGTCTAGGGAAGAAGAGGTGGCTGCCAAGAGAGGGACAATATCACCAGATCGGACGTACATCTCTGCGCTCAACATCGCTTCCTCCCCCTCTTCCTCTTCCTCGTCCTCCACCACCCCACCCTCATTCACATTCTGGCCTTCATCGGCTCCTTCGCCACCACTAGTACCTGTATATGTAGCACCGCCCCCCCCTCCAACTCCCCCCCCTGCCAACCCCCCCCATCCTCCTTCTGCTGCTGCTGCTGCTGCTGCTGCTGCTGCTCCTCCTCCCCCTCCTCCACTCACGCTCACATTCGACAACGATTTTTCCTTCCCCAACTTCGGCGACGACAGTCTCCTACTAGAGCTCCGCTCCCCACCCACCCCCACTCCTCCAACTCCACTGCTACTAACCCCCGTCTCCGTCGCCCCCAACAAATCCCCTCTCCCCCCGCCCGGTTCCTCTCCCTTCCCCTGCATCAACTCACAATGGTAAAAGTATCGCTTATCGCACTTCCGGTGCCTGTCCCCCCCCCCGCCTGCTGCTCTAGCATCCAAGTCATACACCACGATGTGCACACTCGAATCCCCAAAATACCCGGCCAAATCAATCGACTTCTGTCCCGCTATGTTCACCAGCTGCCACTGGGCGAAGTCCATGTACATACTGTGAAAACTCATCGAGTACGTCGGGCCTAGCACAAACTGCGGCTCCTCCCCTTTCCCCCTCCTCGGTATTCTCACCTCGTCCGGCTCAAAAAACTCCTTCCCAAGGGGAGGGATCTTCCCTCCCACGGGTGTTATGACCAACCGATCCATCCCTCGGCTCAACGGAAATGTCAAATGTGGCAGCTCCACCTCATCCGCGTCCTGACCCCCCCCAGCCTTATCCCCAAAGGAGTAATGCAAGTTCTTTAGCACCCTCCTCGCAAAACCCAAGATCATTCCCGCAACGGTCTTCGTCACCAGACCCATATGCATTCTCTCCGTCAGCTCCGCTCCCATGTACAAGACACCTTGAGGCAGCTTTTTGAACTTCCCTTGAATCTGCATCTCAAACAACCGTTGTTTGCCAGCGAAATGCGCGACGTACCTTGGGTCTTCCGGCTTGGTTCGGAGCATAAACAGGACATGCCCTTTAAAATATTCGTTTTCAAAATCAACGACCTCGTTGAATGGCACCTGCGTCCCCGTCCAATCAATTAGCTTGACTCCATTATAGCGGGGATCACGCAACGTCTGAGCAAACCTCGCGCTGCTCTCACGGCTCCTTCCCCCAGACCTCCCACTCCAAGGCTGCTGGGGCTGCGTGCCGTTACCGTCCGAGCCCGTCTCACCATTAGTACCACTGCCCCATGCTCCTCCCCGTGCTCCTCCTCCCGCTCCTCCTCCAGGAGCATCAGCTTCTACCCCAGCCAAGCCCGTCTGGCTAGCAATTCGCCGCAACGCCGAAACTGCTTGTCCGGCTGCCTGCCCCGCGGCCTCTACCATCGTCGACGGCACGGCCACTAGCGAAGGGGAAGAAGACGCGGGTGAGGATGACGAAGACGAATTAGGCGATATCCTGCGATTTGAAGGGTGGTCATGTCCGTGTGGGTACCCGTGCCCTGCTACCCCTCGGTGTCCATCAATTCTCGCTGATCCCGAACGGCCCATGGTTTGCACCTGATCTGTTGCTCCGCCTGGACCTGGGCCCAACGGCGCCAGCAAATTTACATCTTGCCCCCGCGCTTTGAGGATAAGGATGACAAGGGTGGCACCCAGAACCATGCCTATAAGTAAGCCTACATCGAGCTCCGGGCTGGAAAGGAGGCGGTTCGCGGCCGCCCACCCTATTGTATAAAGGATTTGTGGGACGAATAAACGATGAGCACAGCGTAAACACCATCTGATTTGAGTACGACTTGTGCCAAGCCACTTCCCCTCTACATGGCCTCCACTTCCCCTCTACATGGTCATCACGCTTGCCTCTCCCACTCTCTGCACTCTGTCGTTGTCGACGTACCGGTGCCCGCGGCGGCTGCCAATACCAAGGGTTCGAAATATGTGTCCATGATGGTTGTATGCTCTGCCGACGACACCGACGCTACCCACGCCTCTCCTGGAGCCGTACTATACCGAAAGGCCCCGCTCTGCGTACCTTGCCCTTGTGACTTATGGTATGTTGTAACTCCTCCCGCCTCTCCAAGTGAGGCCAAAGGGATACTGGGGCGTCCTATATCGAGTGCATGGAGAGGGGAGCGACAGTAGGTTGATGATGATGTGGGTGTCGAGTGTTGAGGGTTTCAAAAAAGGCTCACACGTCCACCAGAGGGCTTTCGATCCGCACCCAATCGCAGCTCACATCACAACGGAGCGGGTTTTGCTCCCAGGAGGCAATTTCATAGCTGGGAAGCGACATGGGGTTCAGCGATGACTTCGAAAAAAACGGGCTCGACAGTGCAAAGTCCTGCGGCTAAAGACACCGACCTTCCCATTTCGCCCCCCGTTTACTTTACGCTCACCCTTCCATTCATCTGAGCTCGCAACTACGCAATCATGCCCTGGAGCCATCGCAGCGTTGGAAGAGGGCGGCGTGCCAAGGTCACGTGTGTCGACCGATGTGCTCTGTTCTTTTGTTTCGATCTCTTCGTTGTCGTTTGTTCATCACTGGGAGAGCATGCCGCTCTGCTCTCGTCGAGTGCACTTATTGAGAGCGCTTAGGAGCTCGGCTCACAATTCCTCCCGGGTAGGTGTGCGGGAACAAGCGGCAACTCAGCGGACTCCAGGTCCCGAGGCAGCTTGTCTTGGCTGTCATGTCCAGATCTCATTCCTTTTCCCAGCACGAGTGGGGCATAGAATAGGCGAGAAGAGGGGGCAATAGATCGGGAGAAAGAAAAAAAAGAAGATTTGCGCCTCGACACAAGCACAGAGTCCTCGGGTTAAGCCGTAAAGCCATGTGGATGACAGGCATATTAAGCCACCTATGTGAAAGTTGTGGAGAGAATGTGGCGTGGAAATTCGGGGTTTGTGTGTATTGTAACATGAAGGATGGATGGCAGCTATCTTGTCTGTATATGCATAGGGCGAAAAGATAGAGGCATCTGTGCGAGACATTAGTGAAGGCGTGTTGTCGCACAAGTGTGGCTGTGCAAGTGTGGTAAATGGGGAGGTCAGGGTGAGTCAGGAAAGGAGCCACGAAAGAGCATTAAAAACAAACGAAGCAGCAAGGTAAAGTTTAATGAATTCTTGCCTTCTTTCGTCTCTTTTTCTTAACGCCTAAAGGGTTACACCCCACTCCACCATCAACAAGTCTGCACCAGCGGGACACGAACCATCTTAGACAGGAGTGCAAAAAGTGGTGCGTCAACGTAAAATGTGCCTGCGCCTACAAAAGGAATCAAGCCGAGCCAGCAGAGAGATATTAATTGTCCTGTTGAAAAGGAAGCCTCACGGTTCAACTCGACGTACATAGCAAGCGGGGAGCTGGGCCATAGGCGAGTGAATCCGAAGAACATGGTTTACCGATGTTGTTTACCGTCTCTCGGTCCAATTGAGCGAAGCTTCCATGCATGATACGATGGTACCAGCAGAAGCAAACTTCAGCCTCATCCATCGCTCGTCTGGATTCGCATACTATTTCCTTTCCTTTGATTTACCTCTGCAGCGATATGATAATACAAGAAAGAGATACTCAAACGAAAGGGACACGTCTTGCCGGCCCGGGCGCTTCGGTGAATTTTTGTCTTTCTCAAAACAGTGCCAACTCTGTTTAACCAGGCTTGAGCGGGAGAGTTGACCCCCTCCCCTTCCCTTCCGTTCCCCCCCCTCCCCCCCACTTTCCACGGGCGTGCGACATTTATTTGGAGCATGGGCACCGCGCGTCATCTTGTAGGCACCATCGTCCACATTCTCTTTCTTCAACCCCTTTTTCCAGAGCATACAGGGATGGTCACTGCTCAAGACACCCGCTTCAGTCATCAGGAATAATGATAAGGGATGGCTCTGGGGAAGGCCGACCGCCAGTCAGAGGCGGCGTAGCGTCCTACTCCCCTTACCCTTATCCTTCCGGTAGCCCCCCTTTGGTGTCCTCCTACCCCCATCACCACGATGACCACGCTTCGCACAACCTCACGGAGAATCAACAGCAGCAGCTGAAGAAATTCAAGAAACAGATGGTAGCCGGACGAGTACGACGGACGATAGGCCTGTGCGTACTCTGCGCATTATGCATGGCGGGAAGCATGCTGTTGGGGGCCAGAGTGCTTTCCCTCGGCGGGACGGCGCTCTTCTGGCCAGGCCCACCGATCCTTGCCATGTTTTTGGCGTTGAATCCTTCGTGGATGCGGCGGTGGTTGTCTATGGCAGCGCTTCTCGTGTATTTAACGTGTATCCTCTTGAATAGTGGGAAGCTCAACGATAGTTTGTTCCTCAACTTCGTCTTCATGATAGTTGACGCCACGGAGGTGTTCTGCGTCACGGTGTGTCTGCACGCGGTCATGCAGGTGGCGCCTCCAGGCTTCGTTCGGACGGGGGTAGGGATAAATGCAATCATGCTTTATCCTTTGCTGCTGGCACCGTTGAAGGTGGGTTTGAACACTTTGTTAATCTACATGACTTTCGGCCCGTTGCATCTACCGCTGTTTGAAACCCTTGTCATCTGGTTGATAGGCGACTTGTTCACGGATTTTTTTGTCTTATATTCAGTGTTGGTGTTTCGATTTTATTGGTTACAGTATCGGGAATTGGTAGATGATTGGAAAATGACGTGTGAGAGAGAAGGGAGGAAGGAGAAGGAGAAGGAGAGAATGAAGGAGGAGTCGGCGGCGGGTAGTATGGGGAGAGAAGCTGCACACGTAGGGGGAGGCCTAGCGAGGCCTGCTCGGGCAGATGTTGGAAATATTGAGATGATAGTGTGTCAGAAGAAAGGTGAAGATGACGTGGGGGAGGAAGAGAAAGATGATAGCGACGGCGAAAGTGACTACACCGACTATGGAGAAGAGACGGAGGAGGAGGGAGAGGAGGAGGAGGAGGAGGAGGAGGTCGAGGGGAAGGGGGAGGAAGAAGGTCACCACGAGACGAACAGCAACATTGTCAAGAGCAGTTCGGAGCCGCAAGTCGAGGAGGAGTGGCTGCGTGGTGCTAAGCGCTCTTCTTCCACCAAGGGCGGCGGGACGGCTGACCGGCAAGAGGGCCGCAATGGTGGCTGTGTAGCGGGCAAGGGCGAAGCCAGCTATGGAAGCGGCAGTACTGAACAGCAGCAACAGCAGCAGCAGCATCACCCTAAGCTAGGCGAGGCCCACCCTCTGGAGGTCTGGTTCAGGTCTCCCCACATCGGCCGAGACATATTCGTCTTTATTTTCTTCGTGGCCATCATTATTTTGTCATCGTTTGCTTCCATCCTTAACCATACGACCGTTGTGCGTCAGCCGTTATTTTATTTGTGGAGTCGGTTACTCTTTCCTGTGATCGGGTACGTGACTGTCCGGTATGGGCAGTTGGTGTCGTGCTTCAATGTGGCGGCTGTGGCGGCGAGTATGCTGGTGACGGATTTTTTCATCAACGAGGAGAAGAAAACGTACGGTTCGATTTACATCACCTCCTTCAGCACCTTGTTCCAGGCTTTGGTTTGCCCAACGTTGATTGTAATTGTGTCGTGGTCCATCTCCTACCTGGCTGTCGCCCTGGCGGAACGCCAAGACACCTTGAGGCTGCTTCGTGATAAAAACGCCCAGCTTCTGGCACAAGAAAAAGAACTTCGAGAAGCCAAACTGGCTGCCGAGGATGCCCTTTCGTCCAAGACAGAATTTTTTGCGCGGGTCTCTCACGAATTTCGAACTCCTCTGAATGTTGTGCTGGGTTTCTCGGAAGAGTTGATCAAACCGCCATCACCAGTGGGGAGAGGGGGAGAGGGAGGACAGGGGGCAATGACGACCATAACACCAGAAACGGCCGACCGAGTGCAGTATATATTGGCTGCCGGGGAAAGTCTCTTGAGGGTCGTGGATGACATATTAGAGTTGTTTCGTCTGTCCTCCACGCACTCCCAGACAGGGACACAGCTGTTGCAGATTAATTTGACGGCTGTTGATATCCCGAGTTTCTTTGGGACGGTTTGCGATTTGGTCGAGGTCATAACCAAGGAAAACGGGCAGCATTTCATCAAGCACCTTGATCCCTCCCTCCCTCGCTACCTCGTCATTGATCGAGGGCGATTTTCCCAGCTTGTGATGAACCTGGCATCGAACGCGTGCAAGTACAGCCGCCCTGCAGGGGGTGTGATCTCCATCCGGTTGACGAATGAAGGGCCTGTGGAGGATGGGAGACCTGGTTTCATCACCCTGAGGTTGGACGTGCAAGACAATGGCCCCGGCATCCCTCCGGAGCTGAAAGATCGAATTTTCGAGTCGTTTTTTCGCGGGGGGCCATCGGCGGAGGAGGCAGAGATGGAGGCGGAGGAAGCAGCAATTGCGGCAGCGGCAGGGGCGCCATATTATTATCCTTTGCCGACTACGGTTGGGGGGGGGGGGAGAGATGATGGGATACGTAAGCCTCTGACGGCGACACAGCACTTTCAACAGCAGCAAATGGAGCAGCAGGAGCAGTATCAGCACCAGCAGCACCACTACGGTAATGCTTATCACCCTTTTCCGTCCTCCTCCACCACCATCTCCTCTTCCTCCTCTTCCACACCTGCTTCCTCTCCCACTTTCACCAGCCTAAAAAGCACCCATCCCGTCTCCGGAAGTCACTTCGTCGGCAGGCGCAACCCTCATCCCCTCCCCCCTCCTTCCTCCCCTCCCTCCTCCTACCCTCCCTCCTCCTACGCCTCCCTTTCCCCAACCCATTCCGCCGCCGCCAGTGCCGCTATTGCTGGGTTTCACTCGGCGTCTCCTCCCCTTTTTCTTCCCCCCACCCAACAGCACCAGCACAAGGCCAAAGGCCACGGACTCGGATTAGCAATCACGAAGCAATTAGTAGATTTATTGCATGGACGAATAGACGTTCAATCGTCTTTGGGACTGGGCAGCTTGTTTTCAATTTTTTTACCGGCCGAGATCGCGGACGGATGCAGCAGTGAGGATAACATGGGGGTGCATGAGAGAGGAGGAGGAGGAGGAGGAGGAATCGTCGGAGGAGGAATTGGGATGGGGGGCGGAGGAGGGGGGGCGGGGGGGGAGGCTCCGCCGGTGAGGGAGTTGAAGATTTTGTCTGTGGAGGACATATTGGTGAACCAGATCGTGTTGGGAGGGATGTTGCAGCAGGATGGACATCGGGTGGTCTTCGTGGAGACGGGGACGGCGGCACTGACAGGAATTGACCCGAGTTTTGATTTGATACTGCTGGATTTGCAGTTACCTGATATGCATGGCATTGATGTGTTGAAAACCTTGAGGGGGCACAGTGATCCGCGGTTGGCTTCCATGCCCATCGTGGTGGTTTCGGCGTTGGTTCTGGATAGGGAGAAGCAGGAGTGTGCCTTGGCGGGCGCGGACGGGTTTATTACCAAGCCGGTCAAATTGAATCTGTTGAGGAAGGAGATCAGGGGCTTGTGGGACTCGGGGAGGTTGAGGAAGGGTGGGAAGAGGGGGGATGAAGAAGAAGAGGAAGGGAAGGAGGACAATGGAAAGGTGGGTGGAGGCGGGCACGGGTGGGTGGTGGAAGAGGAAGTACAGGCGAAGGAGGGGATGACTTTAGACGATTCTCGGTGTTAAACACATCATGTGACTAGGTTCTGAAGAAGGAATGGCTTGAGCCCGAATGCTTACCAAATTGTTCTTTTCAAATCAAGAGATCAAAACAACAAATGGAAGTAAATTAACCAAACGAAAAGAGAAGATTCCACAAGTTACAACAATAAATAAAATTCAGGATTGCCACTGCACCGTCGTACTTTGTCCCCATGTCTCTTTTTGATTTCATACCTATCACTTCCTCCCATCTCCTCCCATTCCTCCCTTCTTCCGTCCCAATATCGGCATCTCGCTCCAGGCCATCTGGGTAACCATCCTCATTAACTTCGCGGGAAATATTGCCGTCGCTAATACAAAGCCCTGATTCACCACTCCAGGTATGACGATACTATCCCCTCGTAGCATCCCTTTCACCCCTGCCCGTGCCACTCGATCAGCAGACATCGCTAGGCCAGGCATCGAGAACGCCATCGCTGCATGCGCTTCTGCCCGCCCCTGAAACTCCGTAAACGTCGCCCCAGGGACCAAATTCGTGATTGATACCCCCAAGGGTTCCAGTTCATGTTGAATCGCCAATGTAAAAGAAGTGACGAATGCCTTTGTAGCGCTGTAAACGGCAACGAGCGGGCCAGGAGCAGCGCCTGCGATCGATGAGACTGACATGATGCGTCCTCGGCCTCGCTTCGCCATTTCTGACCCGAAGAGACGTGTAAGAGTCGTGAGAGCCAAGGTGTTCAGATGAATAATCTCTTCAATTTTTGAGATGGACATGTTAATGAAAGATTCGGTGTGTCCGAGGCCGGCGTTATTGATGAGAGCAGTGACCCTCAGTCCTTTCTCGAGTACTACTGTATTGAATAGGTGCTGGGCAGCGTCAGGCTTGGTCAAGTCTGCAGACACGATATGAACGGGTATTTTATTTTGTAAAGTCGGTTCACTGGTCATTTGAATGTCTGCCGCTAACTCATTAAGCTTGTCGGCGCGGCGAGCGACAAGGACAAGGCCGAACCCTTTCTTGGCGAGCTCAAGACTGATTTCACGCCCGATGCCGCTTGATGCCCCCGTCACTAACGCCAGCTCTTTTTCGCCAGGAGGCAGCACCGGACAAGCCGGAAGCTTTCGTCTTGATTGATGATATCCAAAAGCGCTGGCGCTCATGCCGCCCATGGTGGCCAGTATGACTCGTTGCGCCAGCCCGCCATGTGGGAGGACCGAAAAGCCTGCGACGGCGGCCGTTAAAGGGGGGACGTAGAGGTAAATTTCACGCAGTGGGCCGGCAAACAACGACGCGGCTACCACACCAGCGCCGATAGCTGTGATGTCGTATGGGGAAGGAGTGTACACCGAGATCAAAGCGGACCGATGTAAAAACCATCAAAGCAAGCATGGAAGAAGCAAGTTGTTTGCATTGAATGCCATGCAGGAAGGCGATGGCGATGATGCGGAGAAGGCTGAAATGAAAACCCTTACGCACCTTGCCAGCTACCCAACCCCGGCAGCTTCATTTTTTGGATCGATGCGTTTAGATAGACGTGTCTGAGTTGTGTTTATGTGCTATGTTAGTCGTGAATTGTGTGTCTTCATCGGTTGGGGGAGCAAGGGTGGGGGAGGTCACCCACAGACCCACCGCGCCTCGAGGATGCAGTCAAGGCATCCTTTCCTCTAGATCCTCTACTGCAGCAGTTGCTGTGTACTGTCTCTCAGGATATAATATCTGCATAAACATAAAACACGCAACACGCAACACAGGCTTTCAAGCCCCACTCTCCAAGCCAGCATCAACATGCCGTCGTCCTCAACGTCCTCGTCGATCTGCCTCCTGCTGGGCTTGCTACTGGTCTCCGTCCAAGGTTTCTTCTTCACCCCGACACGTTTATCCTTGGGTATGACACAATTGTCCTCCCTCCCTGCAGCTGCCACCGTCGTCCCCGGGCGGCTGCCCCTCTCCTTGCTGTACATGAGCCAGACAATGAACGAGGAGCCCTTGATCTTGACAGAGGAAAATGCAGCCATGGTGCTGCAGCAAGCTCGGGAGGAGCTTAGCACGATGTTTGGGTATTTGGATGAGAATAAGGCGGTTGGGATCACGGGGGAAGTGGATTTGGTGGCCGTGGAAGGTATAAGCATCATTGTTCGCCTGAGGAATCGATTTTGGCATGATAAAAGGATGGTGTTGGCGCGTGTGAGTAAGTACATGACGGACCGCATTCCTGAGGCGATGGTGGAGATCGAGGACGAGAGGCAATTGGACGGGGATGATGCCAAGAGTGTCTCAGATTTTTATAAGCACTAATTGAATGGGGAGGGGAGGGAGGCAAGGAATGGAGGAGGGGAGGGGAGAAAAATGAAAAGCACACCACGTAGTAGAGGGAAAGGTAAGTTTGTGGTGTAATTCACTTTCTATTTGGTGAATAACATCTTCGCCATTCATTGTTTGTGTCACTGGCCAATGAGTTTGATTTCTTTACCTGTTACAATTTTAGTTTCATTCTCTTTCCTTCACTCTCTCTCTCTAACACTCTCTCTGCTCCTAAATCTACCAAGTCCTCTAAGCCCTCCCTCATACTCCCCCTGTCGTTTTCCCCTCTTCTTCTTCCCTCTTCAATACCTCTCTCCACGCCGCCTCCAATGCCCTCCAATTCACGTCACCCTTGAAATTCCTTTCGATTCTCCCAAACCTGACCCTCGTCGGCTTCGCCCCCTTCGACACCTTCCCCCCCGCCTCCCTCACGAATGTCCTCTCCACCTCCTCCCTCCCTCCCTCCCCCAACATCTCAATTGTCACCATACAATCATCCTCATGCTCACTCCTCACCCGCAATCCCACCGCCGCCAAGATGAACCCCCCTCCTCCTCCTCCTTTCCCTCCTTCCTCCCCCCTCCCCTCCCCCAGCCCCTCATATCTCTCATTCACAAACCGAGTCAGTTCCCGACTTATCTGCTCATAGGAATAATTCGTCCCTCCCCTTATCAGCAGATTAGAGGTTCTCGATACCCAATAAAAGTCTTTCACCCCGCCCTCGGCCTCTGCCCCTCCCTCCCCCCCTCCTTCCTTCGCCCCCCGCAGCCAAAACCCCACATCGCCAAGATTCACATACCATCCCCCCGCTTCGGCATGCACGGCCTTCTTAGTGGCGTCCACGCCCTGCACGTACCCCCTCATGACATTCCGACCGCGCGTTACCAACAGGCCCTGTTTCCCTTCCGGGCACTCCATCAAGTAGGAGGAAGGGAGGGAGGGGTCGATCCCCTCCACCACCATCAACTCGGTAAAGGGAGGATGAGGGCGACCGATGTAATACCCCGGCTCACCCTCACCTCCTCTTCCTCCTTCTCTCTTTCCACCATCGCCACCATCACCACCACTACCGACCCCTCCTCCCCCTCCTTCAGCTATAGCCCATCCCTTCCTGAAAGCATCCAGCCTTTCTTCCCCACTCCTCGTCATGGGCGTGCCACACACCTGCAAACACGTCTCCGTCGACCCAAAACGCACCACAGGCACTTGTCCGATGTATTTCATAAATCGATTAACAGTGCTAGGACCGACGGGAGCTGAGCCGAGGAGGAAGGTAATGAGGGGGAGGGAGGGAGGGAGGGAGGGAGGAGGAGAAGAGGACGAGGAGGGAGGACGGGGAGATGGAGGCAGGGAGGGACATGAAAAAGATGTGATTATTTTGAAGATTTCAGGGGAGGGAAAATGCAAGGTGGAGAGCTTTTCTGGGTCTTGAAGGATGGACTCGAGGAAGTCGAAGTGTCGGCTGACGGTGGGGAGGATGAGGCGGATGCCCCTCTGGCGTTGTTCCAACAGAAGGGCTTGGATGGTGGCGTGGTCTGAGGAGAGGGGGAGGGAGGGGTGGAGGCCGAGGGCCAGGTGGAGAAGGGTAGACCAGTAGGAGGAGGTGTAGCGTTCATAGAGGTGGAGGTGGGTGTGGGGGCGACGGAGGGCAAGGTCGGAAAAGGCGGTGGAGTTGGTGTGGTGGAGGGGGTTGGCGAGGAGGGGAGTGAAGAGGGAAAGGGAGGGGGGGTCATTTTCGAGAAGGAGAAAGGATTCAAAGGTGGCACGGTTGGTGAGATAGTTTTCGAAGGAGAGGAGGACGCCTTTGGGGTCGCCAGAGGAGCCGGATGTATAGATGATGATGCGCGTATCGGCAGGGGTGAGGACGGGTTCGAATTCGGATTCAGGGAGGAGGGGAAGGGAGGAAGGGTGAACGTTGATTTGAGGACCACATGGCTGAGCGCCTGCTCCTTCGGACCGAAAAATGTCTTCGACAGCCAATATCATTACTCCGGGGGCTTGGGACTGCACGGCGGCGATTTGCTCTGGCGGCGTTTTGGCATGCGTGAGGACGACCTTGGCTTGACTGCTTTGAACCTGAAGTCGATCGTGTAAAATTTTCATGAGTTACACGACCCATTCGTAGACATATATCACGATGATGATGCCACTGCCTTAAAATACACTTATTAATGGATAGCATACCTTGAACACGACGCGGTCGATGGGGTCAGAGTCCCAATTAACCGTCACCGGCACCGTGCCCACCATCACTGACGCCAGGCGCAACGCCACGTCCTCTACGCTGTTGGCTGCAAACAAATGCACCTGGCAGTCACCTTTACGTAGCTTGGCTGTGTGTTTGAGCATGTGGGCAAAGCGCTGGGCCAACGTCCAAAGCTCGCCGCGAGTCCAGGTGATCTTAGCCGTGGAGGGAGACGAGGGGCTTGGGACAGGGTAGAACGTCAAGAATGGCTCATCTTCATGTCCTTGGAACGCGGGCAGGTAGCCCTTTAGGGCCTCAGAGACCATCATGGTTCTGTGGGTGTGTGGGGTTAGTGGGGTATGAGGGCTTTAACTTCAGGTAAGGAGGTGAAGCAAAAGCAATCAATCGCTGAATATGGCGGTAGTCTGTGACCCAACCCGCTCACGCATGTGCCTCGAGAAGATGCCTACAGTTGTAGTGCCATTTCCTGCTTCGCTCACTGCGGAAGCGCGACTTCATCTTCTCACCGCATGAGGTAAAAACCTCCTCCCTCCCTCCCCTGGCCCTACTAGTCAGGAGCATGGACCATCAGCATCACCCGCAGCATCAGCAACCTCACCACCCGACCAGATCTGCTTCACCCTCGCAGGAAGTAGGCATCTTTATCCCCGACCTCCGAGGCTTTTTGCGTCAACTCAAGCGTTATTGGAATGCGCTTGCCGTCTCGTCCTCCTCGTCGTCGCCCTGGGCCCGTCTACCAAGCTACGACGACTTTGAAGCATTTTGCCTGGTGGCCCTCCGCGCCTACATGCACGCAAATCACGGCCATACCTATATTGAGCGTGGTTTCACAACCGATTCCTTCGCCAAAATTGAAGCGACCGTGGAGGCCATCCGCGTCCCTCTTTACGTCTACGACATGATTCGCGAGATGGCCCGCCCCATGATCCTCTCTGACCACGAACACCTCCTGCCGTACATGCCTTTCCTGAGCATGCGTGCCACACGCGGTCAAGGATCTGTGCCGGGCTTGGGCTTCAAGTGTGTCCGGGATCCCCTCGTGACCGTCATGCTCTCGGGACTTTTATGGGGAGACCAGCAGCCGCAGCAGCAGCCGCAGCAGCAGCAGCAGCAGCAGCAAATGATGCCAATCGTTAAAGAAAATCCAGATTTAGTCAAATGTCCCGCGTCTATCTGCAATAAATCATCCTTGGTGGTATACGGTGTGCATACTCTTAGAGACAATCAGCCTAGTCTCCCTGAATGGCGCGTGAAGGCTTGCTGCATCTTGCGTCATCTCCAACCATCCTGTCCATGGTACCGAAGCATTCAACTACGAGCTGTGACTGGAGGAGGGGAAGAAGGAGGTGGTAGAGGACGAGGGGGGACAGGAGAGGGGCTTATTCAAACTGAGGGAACGTATGGAAAGCCTGCTCGGTTCTACCGGGCGGACGAGAGCCCTGTGCTGCAACGGCCGGAGGAGGATTACGCTGGAATAGCAGGGCAGCAGCAGCAGCAGCAGCAGGAGGGACATCAGCAGAGGCAGCAGCAGCAGCAGGTCTGGGGGCAGTCGCCAGAATTGATGGTGGAGTCTCAATCGAAGTTGCTGGTTGAGGGGGAGGACGACGAGGTCGTGCTTGTGGCAAGAGAGCCTGCAGAGATGCCTCATTTGCTAAGGCATCTGTTGGACAATGTAGGTGGGGGAAGTCTGGGTTATGACGTGCCACTATTTTCATCTCAAGGAGTTGACATGCTTGCGCCCTTCCCTTGCGAGCGGTCAGCAGCAGCAGCAGCAGTGGCAGCAAAAGCAGTGGCAGCAGCGGAGATAGGAGGACATGGAAGAGGGCCGGGTGAGCGTGCGGCGACTACGGCAGCTGGCAAGATGGCAGGGCTGTTTAGGCTGCACAAATGAGAGGATAAATGGGAACGCAAGATTACGAGAATCGCTTGGAGAAACACATTAAGCAATACGTGAACAGAGGAAAGAAAATGAGGCTTTGTGCAAAGAACGAGTAGGCCTTGTCTTGAGTGACTGGTCTATTCTTTCGTCCCCTTTCCTCCTTCACGCGCACCCCTCCCACACACCTGAAATTGAAAGGAAAGAAAGCCTCACCCACCCTTCCATTCCAACTCATACACTTAACAAATTCTCCCTCAAAAATGATACCACTTCCCGCTGCTGCTGCTGCTGCTGCTGCTGCTGCTGCTGCTGCTGCTGCTGCTGCTGCTGCTGCTGCTTCTTCTCCTCCTCGACTCCTCCTCCACCTCCTCAATCCTTCCACTGTCTTATGCGGATAGGTCCTTTGGGTCGTAAGGTAGGCCCACACTCTTCTTGAAGTCTGCGGTCAGCGCGGGGTAGACCATCCAGCACGCCATGATGCCTACAAAGGATTTTAAGGGGGTGAAAGGAGGGCGGTCGTGAGTATAAGTTAGATGGATGGTTTGTGGTTTGATGGCTGATCGAAAGAGTAATGTATTTTTCTTAGGTTGAATCATGCATTCAGCATGCCATTACGTCCGTGGTACATGCATTGAGGCCGTTTGGTGACCCTCGTAATGAGTTGTACAGTCGACGTGAATGAATTCATACGGTTACCAGACCATCCTCCATCCGCCCAAGCTTACTTACCAGCGGGGGCGCCCCAGGGAGCTAAACGCATCGCTTCTCCGCCAAGCTTCTTGACCATCTGTGTGGCATACTTTTGGGCAATAGCGGCGCTAGCAGGAATCATCTTGTCCTGTAGAAGTGAGAGAGAGTGTTGCAGATGGAAGTGGGAAGGGAGATAAGAGGGAGTAACTAAACCAGATTACCCAGGAAGACAGGGCCGCACGTCTGAAGGCAAATAACTAATCAAGGACATTTGTCGTCGCTTGGGTGCTCACGTAGGCGTGGATATCACCCACAGAGCCAAGGAGGCCGGCAGCCTCCTCCCCCTTGAACGAACGTGCACTCCCGGGGAAGAGCAAGGTGCACCGACTGTCCCCGCCAGCCATCCTAGTAGCTACCCATGCATTCCCCTCATGACTGTAGCTTGGTGCGCGTGTTTTAGCCGGGGCGTGTCTGGCCTTCCCAACGACTGCAAGACAAGGTACGGTCGAGCGGTGGCTGCGTGCCACGAGGCAAGGGTCCAGCACTGTCTTCCTTCCCACCGGCTCTCTTATGCTTCATGCACGTATCCATCTCTGCACGCATACTGCTCGAGCGCGTATTGCGGCTTGGTACATCGCATGGTGGTGCGTACATTGTTGTTGAGAGTAGGCAGAACGACCCTACAAGGTGTGTGTGTGTGTGTTAATTGTAGTATTCGCTTGGTGTTGTTGGCAAGCAAAATTGCGCGAAGACAACCGGTCTAAATGGGCCATCGCCATACCTCCTTTGTCGTATTTTTCGACCTCATCCTTGCACTGAGCACATCTTCGATGCTATTTACTATTACGATTTTGAAACTAGAAACAGGGTTGTAGCAACGGAACCAAAGTGTGGGGTCGAACATTGTCATTGCCGTCGCATCAAGTCCTGTTCACACATTCCTTGCCTGCTGCAGCCTGGCCAACAAGAGTGGGTTGATTGGCACCCAAAGCCACCAACTTTTTAGGATTACGTGTCCTTGAAAAATAAGTGGGGCCTTGGACATGCTTTTTTGTACACATAACGTTGTTGAAATCACAAATCAGAAGCTCGGGAGGACTTTAGGTTGTAGCGATTACAAGCCAAGCCCTGAAAGAACAGAAAAGGACGCGATAAATATATTTTTAATACTAAATTTCTTCCAAGCACGCTTTTAATCACTTACTTTTCTTTCTCGCTTCGTACTTAAGACCAATTTACACGTCTTTATGCCGTCTGTCGTTACTCCTCCCCACCCTTCTACATTTGGCTATAGAACTCAGTGCATTCAATCCCATTAACAAACACATCCTACTTTCACCAGGGTATCATTCGTCGATGCCGATAAAAAAATCCTCCTGGACATTCGTCCGGGTGCAGCGCCGCCCACACCACGTCCAAGGCCGCTTCCCTCGGTGACACAGCATCAACCACAGCATCATCATCGCACATACTCGTCGCAACATCCCCCGGGCACAACGCCAACACCCGCAGCCGAAGTCTATTCCTGCCAGCCTCTGCCGCAGTCTCCTGTGTCTGGGCGTGCATCAAGCGTGTCGCTGTATTTAGTACCGATTTCGAAAAGCAATACGCCGGCCATGGCACAGGCGCCAGGCCTCCCCCTTTTGGCCAGAGGCCTTGCTCCTGATTGCTTGCCACTCGGTTGGCGTACTGACGTAGCGTTCCCTTGCTTTTCATCTCCCTTAGGCGCTTGGCCACCAGACTGTGCAAATATGCCAACTCACCATCCCCGCTCGAGATGTTAATGACACATCCAAACCCACGTTTTTGCATGCCTGGCAAACATGCGTCCATCAGTGCTACGGGTCCCCACGCATTAACGTCCAGCGTGCGCTGATACACGCCTTCCCTCCCTCCGCTCCCATCTACTGCCGCTGCTTCGTCTTCGTCACGCACGCAGATCCCTGCGTTATTGATCCATAAATGCGGCATGCCTTCCCGCAGCTCCTTGTCCTGCTTCAAGTGTGCCATCAAAGTCTGGATGCTTTCTGGCTGGCTCACGTCCAAAGGCACAAATTCACATCGATCTTGCCCATGCCGCTTCTGAATGTCCATGACGTGCGCCTGGCCTTCCTCCACGTTGCGCGCCGTTAGAATGACACGGTAGCCCATTTCAGCCAATAATTCGGCCGTGGCCAGGCCCAGTCCTCGATTGCCGCCCGTGACCACGGCGCTGATGCGGGGCGTAAAGGCTTGGGTCAAGTGGGGGAGGAGGAGGACGAGGAGGAGGGGGAAGAGGAGGAGAGGAAACGGTGTGGGCGGGGCGAGACAGTTCCTCCGGCGCCGCTGCAGGTGCATCAAGGCGCGGTCGTTGGCGAGGATGTTCTATTTCATATCTGCTCTGTGTTTGAGTTGGATTATATAGAATACGAGGACATTGCGCGAGAAGCGGTGCAACAGCTGAGCGCCTTGCCTCCCTGTTGCCCCCATGCACTGTTTCCCACCCCACTCAATCTACCACGCATATACAAGACGGCCATTACTCGTTATTCACAAACTACTAAAAAGATTGTCAGCCTGTTGTGTGGGGGTGCCCCATGGCGCCGTCTACAGTGCCGGCATGCTGTTATCAAAGCAAGGATCGCTGTTGCGGATGCAAAACACGGCACGACCGTCTCCATTTTTTCTTACAATTGTTTGACCGAAACTCCACCCACACGACAGCACAGGCCACAGCATAGACCTCGCTCTCAAGTCCCCAATTTTTCCCGCTTCGTCATGATGGCGACCTTGCGCCGCTCAGGTGGAGCTGCGATCGAAACCTCCATCGTTCTCCTCGTCCTCCTGTGCCTTTCTTCAACCAGGGCCTTCGTGCCTGGGCTACCCCGCCAGTCTATCAGTGCCTGGCCATCGCCATCATTCAAGATGCAGCCGTCACTACAGCAGCAACAGGTACGTGAACCATGTGTCATGGAAGCGGAGAGAGTGCGTGGTGCAGTAGGAGGATTAAAGGGACATCACAATGACGTGGCCCGAGTTCTGACATCCTCAACCATAGACTCATCCACTGACCCCCGCCCCCCTCCTACCTATTCGACAACAGCTCTCTCGCAGTACAATAGGCTCCACGCAACTCAGCGCGGTGGACGACGCCGATGAAGTCACAAAAAAATTCGGACTGGAAGCGGGCCTCTTCTCCATATTCAAGTCAGGCGCAAACAAAGAAGGCAAGGCCGTGCAAGCCAAGGATCTATTGGCCAAATACGGATCCGCCTACCTCGCCACCTCCATCTCCCTCTCAATTGTCTCCTTCTCCTTGTGTTATGCCTTGGTCACAGCCGGAGTAGACGTGCCGTCCTTGCTAGCCAAGGTGGGCATCACGGCGAGCTCCCAAACCGAGACTGCGGGGACGGTTGCTCTTGCCTACGCAGCACACAAGGCCGCTTCTCCCATTCGTTTTCCGCCCACAGTGGCGTTGACGCCGTTTGTAGCCAATGCGTTCGGCAAGAAGCCGGCGGCGGAAGACGCGGAGGAGTAGGTTGAGATATGATGAAAAAAGGATTGAGACCTGGGAGTCGGTTTGACACGGGAGGACACAGAATAGAAAGATGGTGTCCTTGTGGAAGGAAAAGTCGGGTAGCGAGACAGGCTCCTTATTTGCAGTTAACATATATATAAATACTTATGGAAGTTAATGAGTGAAAAGAGGCAAGTATGTTTAATGAGGTCTTCGCACGAAAATGTCTATTTTTGTTTGTCATTTCACCTTTCGTAGGAGTGGGTCCAATCAGTTAGGATCATGAGTAGGGATTGAGAAGGTGGGGATGAATAGCGACGTAAGTAAGCTCCAACACGAACACCAACACCAAAAAGAAGATAAAAAGAAGCAAATATGTGTGTACGTAAAAAACAGAAGGAGTATGGTTGGAAAGTGTTTCTTTTAGGGAGCTAGCCACACGTCAAGAAGACACCAAAGATGACCAAACCCTGGCTTCTATACATTAGGCTTTTTATTCAGTTCACACGCTGTTTCGGTGCTGTCCAATCAGGTAGGTGATTTTCTCAACGGCCTCGCCCAAGCCGTTTCCGCGATCAATCGACCGGATTGCGAAGGAAGCACGGCACACACACACTGTGCAGTTAATGCGCCAATGCAGTGCAGCAGCATACAGTGGGCATGATGGCATGCACAAGATGCTCCAGCCGCTTATGGTCGAGGTGCCCAAGCCGGTGCCCTGATCGCTCGTCAAGCAACATCATCATCGTCATCCGCCGCTCCCGCCCTCTCTCCAACGTGCCCATAATAACTTACGAGCACGGGCTGCGTCTCTCGTTCGATCGGCTTATTATGTCCTTGTTCCCGTAAGCTTTACAATAGGATATGATTTAGCCGTACAAGTCTTGATTTTGCTGATGCTCTTGAATCCTACGCGCTCCTTTCTACTAGGCGCGAAAAGCATACAGACAACGACCACCCTTCTCTATCATCGCAAAGAACAGCGACCAGGCACGCAAAACACAACCGCCACAATTGGACTGAAAGGCTCATTCGCTGCCCCTATCTCTCCCTGGACAGGTTGGCCTTGCCTGGGTCTCCCTGTTCTTCGTCCTAGGAGGAAGCACGACCACCATGTTTATGAAACAGGCAACCTCCGACCGATTGCTGGGCATGCTGGTGACTCTTGCAACGGGCGCAGCTATCCTCTACATCCAGGTGAGTGATGATTGTCAAGGATGCGCATACATAAGCAGCAAAAATTTTGAGTGTCCATGACCTTATGTCTGCAGGGGCTCATACACCTCTACCATTTCAACCCCTTACAGCATCGCATCAAGGTCTTTGTCAATAGACGCAAGGCAAGCGGCAAAGGGGAACGGTCAGAAACCAAGAAGGTACGTCCAGCGAGAACAGTCGCACCCCGCTGCGCGCGGCAGGGCACCGTCACCGTCACCTCATGTGCCGTTCCGCTGTGTTGGTTGACATAACAGAAGAGACTGCATGTGTGTATGTATGTACCGGTGGTTGCTCTCTCGACCTCTTCTCCGTCCCTGTGCCTCTTCCGCTAGCTTCCCATGGGCCCATCCCACCTTTCCTTCTCCCACTATCCAACCACCTCACTTACCTAGCCATCCACCCCACCTATAAATCGAGTCACTCACTATTATTTCGCTCTTCCCTCCTCTCCACCACCACAACAACCACCACCCTCGTCAAATCAGGCAACGGACTACGGCGACCCCTACTTCCGCGCACGATGGGGCCGAAAAAGCAGCGGCAATGGAGGTATCTTCGAGCTGGTCCACCACATAGGCACCTGCATGTGTGGTCGCTTTGGCTTCCGATTGCTGGCACCAGCAGAACTTAAGGCCCTTGATTGCCCTGGAAGGGTCAGGTACCCTCATGTTTTCGTGCCTGTCAGTTCGTTTCAACCCTTGGCGGATCTGCGATTGTTGACTCTATTTTCAGCAAGGGGCGGGGGCTTGGCGAGTCATAATGTGGTGGTGCACGCATTTTGTACCTCGTGTGGAGTGCCCGTGTTTCGGGCGTCGGATGGGGCGATAGATACCTTGGTGGTGAATATTGAGTGTTTGCGCGGGGAGAGTGTCAAGAGTCTGGAGGTGACTTATTACGAAGATTTGCTCGGTTTTCCCCGAGACGACGTGCAGGAAGGAGTGGAAGGAGGGGGGGAAGGAAGGCCGGAACAGCAGCAGCGGGCGGGGTCGCCGACTTGGGGAGAGGGTGTTGGGGAGAGAGGAGGGGGGAAGGGGGCGTGGTTTGGTGCGAACGCCGGGGGTGAAGGAGGAGGATCGAGACCAGCTGATGCAGCGACAATGAGCGGTAGTAGTAGTAGCGATGCGGGCGCGCTAGTGCGGGCGACGACCGCGGAGTGGTCAAGAGCAGGAGCAGGAGCGGAGGGAGGGGTCTGTAGATGGGGAGGGAAGATGACGAGTCTGGTGGACGCCATTCTGCCGGTTCGAGGCTTGTTCGCTGCGTCTGGTGATGGTGGGCTTCGGGGCAGCAGCATCAGTAGCAGCAACGGTTGCTACGGGAGGCCCTCGTCAGCGCTGATGGGAAGAATGGGGGCGACCTCTCTCCTCTCCCACCTTCTCTCCCGCGCGTCTCTTTCCACCTGCCCTCCCTCCTCGTCCTCCCGTCCTTTGGCGATTGAGACATGCGGGCATCGAGGGTTGGGGGAGGAGGATGACGATGATCCTTGCAGCGGCAGCAATAACAGCAGCAGCAGTGACAGCAGGAGCCCTGCTTGGCCGACGGCCGGAGCCTCCGCAAGTATGTGGCATGCGTGGGATGAATCTTGTGAGGTGAGGAGAGAACGAGGAGGACGAGGTAGAGGAGGGGGTGGGTGGTGGGCGGGGAGTGGCAGCAGCTACAAGACGCCTGCGACGTCGACGATAACTGGGTTGTCCGTCCCCGTGCCGGGAGGTGTGGGCGGTGTCGGAAGAGGAGGAGGAGGAGATATCGGGGGAGGAAGCTTTTACCATAAAGGGATGGGGGGGGCCTCGGGGTGGGAGAGAGTGAGTGGGGGATGCACACCTCCGTCGATGCATCAGTTAAGATACCATTTGAAAAGGCACGTGAAAAGGAGGCTGAGTTGGTTAAACGGTAATGGGGGAGGAGGGGGGGATGGAGGGATGGGTGGAAGAGAGGATACGGGCTTCCCGGTTGACCACTACTTTCATCACCTCCCTCAGCAAGAGAATGACCATGAAGAGGAATATGAGGGAATGGCAGAAAAAAGAGAGGAGGAGGAGCAACATCAGCAACAGCAGCAGCATCGTGCGGCAATAACACCACCACCATCAGCAGCAGCAGCAGCAGCAGCAGATTCATTCTCCTCGCCTACCACCAGCACCCCTCTAGCTGATACAACCAATCTGCAGCAGCAACAGCAGGAGCAAGCGCAACAGCCGTCAACACTCTCATCGCGGTCCAGCTCGGACGGAGTGACGGTGAGCAAGGGCAGCATACCGGCAGCAGCAGCGGTTGCAGCCTCGAACGGCATGAGAAAAAAACAGCAGCCCTTTCGAGAAGGGGGAGAAAACAGGGCCCCCATTGCAAAAGGTGGAAAGGCCGACTAAACCTGCGGCGGCTCGGGTGGGGGAAAGGGAGGGAGGGAGGAGGATGAGAAACAGACATGCAGAAGAGTGTGCGCGCGTGAAAAGACTGACCAAAGCGGTAGGAAGGGAGAGAAGACGCGCACACATGTTAAGCACAGACCCCTTTAAAGGGTTGACTTATCAACGTACACATTCATATAAACAGAACGGTACTCTCTTCTTCTAATTAGGATCCCATTATGGGAGCGGGGTAGAGAGAAGAAGAAGGGAGAAGGCATAAGACCTCTTTTTCAAACAAAAAACACACCCACAATGTCGATATCACTATCATCCACCATCAGCCAATCATTATCAACATTAGTTTCTCTACAAAAAACAAAGCCCGTTACGTACGTATAAGTTGTGGATGACTGCTTGTATTCTTGAGGCGTGAGATAAGAAGCAGGGAAGGGGTGAGTGAAAAAGAGAGAAGACGGAAAATAAAGCAACGCAACCGCAAAGGACCAATTGGACAGGAATGGACAACTGACTGAGGCTTGAGTAAGAAACTCGAATAACTCATCTTCCACTTGCGTACATGTTTGCTTTCTGTTCTGTTAGTAACGCAGGTACCAAGTGTAGTACGTCACGAAGGGGTCAGAGGCAAAGCCCGCCTGTTCCTCTCACGCCGCGAGGGAAGGAAAAAGGCGTTTCCTGGCTACGCTCGTTTGTCTAAATACACCCACGCGCCACTCACACAACCCATGAAATATACCATGCATGAACGTAAACAGGTGTCTCCTTCCTGTACACGCATGAGCTGCTAGCACCGGAAGTGCTACACGACAAAGCGGACCGGCTACGACAAAGTTCATCGTCGATCTCGAGTCCTCCGTCATCCGTGCTGGGAATTAACCACCCAACTAGCCCTTGGACTGCGCCACGACCGCGGTATCATGGACCGTGGAAATAACCATGTGGCCAGCAGGTCTCAACGGTGGCATTTCTTGCTTCCGGGCTTGTTTGGTTGCCTCCTTTTGGGCATCTTTCTCACGCCCGCACCCTTATATCAGGGAAGCGTTGGGTCCGTCGTGAGCAGCAAGGAGGAGGCGGAAGACATATGGCTGCGCGGCAAGCACTCACAGCACTCCCGTGACACCACCCCCATAATGGACTTGGTGGTGGCCAACCAGCGAAATGATACTAAGGGCTTGCTGCGGTACTTTGCCGAGGCTCATATCAAGGGCCAGTTGAGTGCCGAGGCCTTTAAAGAGGTCGAGCACCTGCTGCTTCTGGAGCAACAACACCACCAGCCTCAGCGATCACGGATAAATGCGGATAAGCCCTATGAATCAGGTGCTGCGTCTCTTTCAAATATGACCCAGAGCCCCCACGCTTTGGTACAGGAGGAGATATACTGGCGGGGTCGCGATCGCCGGGAGGCCGAGCTGACTAGAATTCACCACAACTACTCGGCCATCAAGCCATTCAATAGCTGGGGGCCTATATACATTTGGGATTGGTTCAATCCGGATCATTTGTGCCCGACTATGGAACGGGTGGGTCGTGTTGGAGATGGGGGCAAATGGATGTGTGGGTTGGAGACGCTTCGGAAACGCCCCGAGGAGGTTGGACGGCCTTGCATTGTATATGCGTTTGGGATAAATGACGACACCTCCTTTGAAGAGGAACTGGTAAATATAACGCATTGCCAGGTGTTTGCCTTTGACCCGACAGTTAAGAACTTGCCGGCCTCAGCGTTGAATGCCACGCCGCCCCTGCACTTCTACAAACAGGCCTTAGGGCCCCGGGACGCGCCGTCGCGAAATTTCTTGATCGAGAGGAATCTGTTGAGTATCATGAAGGAGTTGGGACACACATACATTGATGTGCTGAAAGTAGACGTGGAAGGTGCGGAGTGGGCGTCCTTCGCCCCGGTATTCGCAGCAGGTCCGTTACCCGTGGGGCAACTGCTGATCGAATTGCATTACCAGGACGTGGCCACCACCTTTGACTTCTTTGATCAATTGGAAAAGCAGGGCTTTCGCGCATTTTCCCGAGAGACCAACTACCATCCATGTGTGACGGGGAAGATGCCCGTTGCAATAGAGTATTCCTTCATCCAACCCGCCACCTTTCCCAAGGGTGATGCCTTGCAAGCCTCTAAAGCCATGCTGGCCGGCCTCCCCACCTACCAGCGACAAAACGGCGTCATCTACTTGCTGACGCAACGGACACGGGTGCACAGTCATTTAATTGCAATGCTCAAGGGCCTGGACAAGTACTTCAATGCGGCGCCTGGCCGGTCGTATCCGATTGTAATTTTCCATGATGACTTCACCCCTGCTGATGAGGCGGCCGTGCGGGCAGCGACGTCCAGCCCTCTGACTTTTCACCGCATTGAGTTTGACATCCCGGCGTTTCTAGACAAGGAGAAGATTCCGGAGCGGACGGAGTGTAGCAAACATTCCTCGACTGTGGGATATCGTCACATGTGTCGTTTTCTGGGGTTGCAGGTACAGCATTTGCTGAAGCATTTTGAGTGGCATTGGCGGTTGGATGACGATTCGCTGTTTTTGTCTCCTATTGGGTACGATCCTTTCACATTGATGTTGCAAAATGGGAAGAAGTATGGATTTAATCGGATTTTGCACGATAATGAGAACTGTGTGGTGGGTCTGTGGGATGTTGCGAAGGACTTTGCCAAGGACAGGGGAATATCTCCGACTTTCTTGGATAACTGGGACGACGGCGTGACGTTCTATAACAATTTTGAGATTTCACATCGATCAATTTGGACAAACCCGGTGGTGATGGATTTTATGGAGCACGTGGATAGGTTGGGAGGGATCTATTATGTGCGGTGGGGGGATGCGCCGATCCGATCGTTGGCTGTTGCGTTGGTGGTGCCTGAGACTGAGGTCCACTATTTCTCGGATATCGGATATGCGCATTTGCCTTATCATCGACAGGAGCCACGGCCATTGCCTCCACCATTTGCGGGTGCTTTGTGGTATTTGGATGGGGCGTCTCAGTATATCAGGGATGTTGAGGAGAATAACAGGTTGGATCGCATGGGGGCGTTAAAACGGAGGCGGCAGCATGGGGTGGTGGTAATTTTTAGCACGAGTGAACGGTTTGAAGCGCTAAAGAGGTGCTTGGCGAGTTTTGAGGAGAAGTTTAACAAACATAGGGGGTATCATGTGTGGGTGTGGTCACACGGGTTGACGTACGAGCAGCGGTTGGAGTTGAGGGCTTTGTCGTCATCCCCTGTGCGGATCGACACGATGGAGCGGCCACTGCATCTTACTGAGGGAGGTGAGAACAGAGCAGCGACAGGGAGCAAGGGGCCATGTGGACCTCATGATGTGAATTCGACGCGGTTGTTGGGGTGGGAGATCTCGAGGATTATCGCCAAGAGATATATTTGGCAATGGAGGTTGGCGGACAATGCTTTTTTTACAGAGGACTTGATCGACGACCCCTTCTTGACAATGGTTCAGAGCAGGGCTACATATGGAGTAGCGGCTTTTGGGACTGTCCCTGCTATGCATCGGGCGTGTGTGCGGCAATTGGTCAATACGGTGACGACGAGGTTTGCGTTTGAGAAGAAGGGGAGGGAGGAATTGTTGGATACAGTGGAGTCGGTGTACTTTGACCCAAGTTTTGAGATTTCACATCGGGCTTTGTGGGAGGACCCCAGATGGGATAGCTTGATTGAGATTGTAGAGACGGGGGGAACGGCTGTGAGTTGGGAGGAGAAGGCACCCACTCCCTTTGTGGGGCATGTGGACGGGGCGTATATCCGGAGTTTGGGTGTAGCTCTACACTTGCAGGGAGGGGAGGGAGGTTTGCATATCTTTGATAATTTGCATGCAGTGGACTTATCGGCAAGCGTTATGATTTCCAACCGCAGCAATTCTAATAAGCAGCAGCAGGAGGGGGAGACACGGCGCATCGCTGGGCATGGCTTGGAAGTGTCGCATGACTCTCAGGTGCTGGGTAAATTGTTTCGTCCGCAACGTTTGGGGTTTCTGGACGCAATGCTAGGCACTCCTGTAAGCTTGCCGCGGAAACCGTCCTCTGTTACTCATGGTGCTACTCCTCCAGCGGCGGTTGTAGTGACCAATACCCCGGAGATGGTCTGGATGTTGGGGGAGACGCGGATTGGTCACATGAACAATACCAAGCCCGAGGCCGCATTTGTCCTTGATGATGCCGTCGCTCTCCTATCACCAGCCAACAAGATCATTGATTACTTTTGGAGGCATCGAGAGAATCAGGGTATGCCCGCGTCTATCCTAAATGATGGAACGCTGGGTTCGGATCAGACCCTCTTACCCACGGCGGGCTTGGCCGTGGTCCCTGAGCGACACCCTGATCAAGTTCGACTCATCCTGCTCTGCCAACGTCAGAACGTAAGTGCATCTTACATTGAAGGCGAGCGCACACAGCTCGGCTCGGCAGTGGTGGTGGTTACGAATGCCCAGATGCCGCCTAGTAGGTGGGTGTACGACGTGAGACAATTTCCAGGGACGGACAAATGGAATGGATGGCACACAGCGATGGCTCTGACGGATGGCAGCCTTGTCTCGCGCAACCCGACGACGGATTCTGTGTATATTATGGGAGAACAAACTACGAATGTGACAACAGAGAACTCGTGGTATTTGAAGAGGGAGCACGTGGTTTCCAAGGTACCCCTGGTTTCCTTGATGCGCATGTCGGTGGAAAAGATGGAAATTTTTGCTACTGCTGCTGCGGTAGGTGCTGCTGATGAGGAAGTAAGAAATGAAGGACAATGGGTTTCGTACGCTGAGACGGTGCTGGAGACGGGAAGTCCAGCAGAGGCTGCTGAGCGACTGCGAAATCACTCCAAGACGTTGCTTCCGTCGGAAGAGGGACAGGCCAAAGCATTGGTCATGGAACGCGTGGGGCTGGGTTACTTGTCTGGCCCTAAACTCTGGTTTATGGGCGACATTCTTTTAGATGATGACAACGGGGAGGAGGAAGGGAAGCGCCTGGTTGTCAAGACGTCACCTGCGATCACCGGTCCGTGGGAGGATCACACTGTCATGCGCTTGCCTTCTGAATATTCCACGCGACAGTATATTTGTCCCAGCTTGTATGTGCTGCCGGATATGGCGCAAGATCAGCAGTGGGAGGTGGCGTTGGGGTTGGCTTGCTTGGTCAGGGGGCATGGTGCCACACCTGTGCAGGAAGGGAGGAGTCAATTGAGTGCTCAGGTCGGCCCTACGACTGTGGACGTATTTCGGGTCCGGTTTAAGGCGCCGGCAGAGGCGGTGATTGATCCAATTCCCACAGTGTAGAAGGAGAAAAGGACGAATGAAAAGTGAATGAGTGGATTGAAGGGCAGAGTAATGGAAGGAGAGTGTGGCCCTGAATCGCTCAGTCGAGGGTAGAAAGTAAAGAGAATTGCAACGCAGAGCAGTATGGAAATGAGTGACAAGTAAAAACATGACTGACAGTTGTATTGTTGTGGCAATAACGGATAATGGATGGTCGAACAGATGCAAGATAAAATTTATGGTGGTGAATGTACGTGTGTGTGTGTGTGTGTGTGTGTGTGTGTGTGCGCGCGCGCGTAAGTGAAAGGGGGGGAGTTGAGACGCCATCTCATTCTTCGATTGTGCATTATTGCACCAGGGCGAATGAGTGTGGGTATGTGCTTGCTTGATGCTCGTACTTGGTATTTGGATCACATAAACATATTTCAAATGTATTTAACGAACTGGGCTTCAACAAAAAGCAACAAGATAGGAGCGACTGCAGTGTTTCAAGTTGCATACTTTGCCTTGTTACTCAGCAACTGAATCTTACACCTACATAATTATCGTGAATCTTCTCTTTAACTCTCTGTTTCTTACTTGCATGCCGCCGCCGCTGCTGCTACATCTCCTATCTTTCCTCATCTTCGGCATCAAAGCCCATCGCGCAGCTCGAAAAAGCAAGCTTCTTGACCCCGACTTTCTACAGGAGTAAAAAAAGCAACTTTAGCCTAATTGTTGCTGAACGATAAACCGTCGTCTCGGCCCGAGAAAAATCCGTTAAACCTTAGCGAGCGCCAACCACATGTGAGGGAAAGAATTTTAAACTAATGCGAGCCCATTGAAATTTGCTTTGACCCTTCTTTCTTTCTTGTTTCTTCGCATTATATTGTAAAAGACTCTGTATTGCGAGGAATTATTTGAAGCAGCAAGCACCCGCGATCTTTTCCCTCTTTGTCCCTCCTTGCCCTGCCTGTCAAAACAAGCACAACGTACCTGGTCTCCTCACACATTACGCCCTTCTTCAAGACCTTCCTTAACTTGACATGGAAACGCCAACCTTTCCACTAATAACCTACATTTCTACTCGAAGCCGCATTTCCCTCTTCTCTTATTTGACTTTTTCGCCGGCTCGCAAAAAGTTGATACTTTACTTGTGTGCCTCGACCAGGGCCAGGAGCTTGTCCTTGGCAGCGCCCATCAGCTCCCCGACCTTCTTCCCATTCTTGTACACTTGGAAGGTGGGCATGGCCGAGATGCCCGCAGAGGACGCCACTTCCTCGTTCTCGTCGACGTCAACCTTAATGGTTTGTCGGGGTGGGTGGGCATGTTGGGAGAGATGGTTTTGGTTCAGCAGGAGAAACTAGTGATCAGGAGAAAGTCAAACGACATGTTATAGCCCCACCCCCTTTGATATCTTCCCATCATTATCTCTTTTCTATTCCTACCTTAATGAAAACAACGTTGGTGAATTGCTTGGAGAGCTCCTCATAGTAAGGGGCAATGACCTTGCATGGCCCGCACCATGTGGCGTAGAAGTCCACCACCACGGCCTTGTCCCCCGCGCTGGCTAGAACCTCGTCAAATTCCGCCTTATTACCGACTATCTTGACCATAATTGAATTGATTGCTGGAGAGGGTTTAGCTATGTGTATAAGGGAGGAATATAAATAGCGTGGGTAAGGGAGAGAAAGGGACATCATCAGATAAGATGGCTCTTCAGGGTTAAGCCTCCTTGCTGCCCGAGCAATATTCAACTGTACGTGCTGGCAGTGCAATGCTATATCCTATGTCCCGGTACATGGAGCGTGGCCTGGACTTGGATAGTCCTTGCAAAGGCAACGAAAGAGAGGCGGGGAAGGGAAAGAGGATAAATGAGTGTGTTCTTCATGACAGCCACCGCGTCTGAATCAGTCCCGCACGCAGTGACAATAGCTAGGCAAGGCTGGACGACCACATGCTTGTTGAAATGGGATGTGCTGCTCTAGTGGTAATATATGGATGTGGCGGGTATGTTTCCTAATGTCCTCTTCCTTGGTGCATGATGAGGGTCCTTTCCCCAAGGGAAGGAGCAACCCGCGAATTTCCCGAATTCAAGTCGATCGCCAAGAAAAAGGGGGCTCGTAAAGTACCCAAGAAGTCCCATGACGAGACCAATCGCACCCAGGCAAATCAGAAACAGCTAGGATGCCGTGTCTGTCTCTCTAAAATATCAAATTAAAAAAAAACTGTCGGCTTCAGAAACCTCCCTTCTGAACCTGGGGAAAAGGACGTCGTCGCATTCACAAAGCACCCTTTTTTGTCTGGGACAAAGCAGGAAACCAGATTATGTTGAGGGGAAAGGGGACGATTACCACCTCTTTCATTCATATACCATTCTTTCTTTGAGGGCATGTGTCGGGCCGCGTGATCTGCTCCGTAGGAGAGTAGTTCCCTCCCTTGTCACTGTCAGTGCCCTTTTCATCCAGTTTGGTCTCTACATATATCCCCGTCCTTATCCTCCCTTTCTCCCTTCCTCCACTTTCTCCATTCCCGAATTCAGGGCGATGTCCGCGAAGCGTGGCCCGAGACCATAGACCGCTCCTCATTCAAGCGCTGCTGCAACCGGTTAAGCTCATTCGCAAACCGGATCATGTCTGTTTTACCAACCAAGGGCTTCTCCAGCTCCGGGCTGCGGACGGTGCTGGACTTGCGTTTGGCGCCTCTTTTGAATAAGGACCGCGAACTAGGACTGCTGCTCTTGGTACTGAATTGACTGCTGCTGTTGCTGTTGATGCTTATGTTGTTGACGTTGGTGGCGGCGGCGTACAGACGACTCGAAAAGGAAGGCGGGCTCTCTGGCTGAGTCTTGATGGCCGTGGTCTCCGTCCAGTCATCCCCTCGCCACTTCTCCCGCTGCTGCAGCTGCTGCTGCTTTTGCTGTTGTTGATGCTGCTGTTTGTAAATCGCCAACAGTTCCATGTCCCTCTCCTGCTCTTGTAATTTATCGACGGTCTTCACTCCCTTGGTTGCCCTAGCTTTCCTTTTAAGCAACGACAAGGAAGTAGCAGGGACCGGAGGAGGGTTTGCCGGTGTGGAAACAGCGGCAGCTGTAGCAGCATCAACGGCAACAACAACATGAGTGGGAGAAGAAGACGGAGAAGGACTAAATGACAAATGGGGCGAGTGTACTCGTTGGGTTCTTTCCGAGGTGGGAATGTGTACAGTAGTGTTGCTGCTGCTACTGCTGCTGCTGCTGCTGCTGCTCCTTTTTGTTTTGGTCTCAGGAGCGGCTCGTAGCTCAGCCTTACGTTGCGCCAGACACCTACGTGAATATGCGACCTCTTCAGTTAGCATTATCATTTGTTCGTCGATGCTCCGTTTTTGATGGGAGAGCTGCGTGCTGAGCGCCTCCATTCGCCGGCGTTCCTCTCTCAATTTTCGTCGTTGGGCTTTCAGGCGGCTTTCTTCCTCGTACAGGATTGCGTGGTTGGGGATAGGGTAGTACGGGTGCGGATTAGGGCGAGAAAGGGATGGAGAGAGGGAGGTGGGCGGAGAATGGTCTTGCCATTGCGTCTGCTGCTCCTGCTCCTGCTCCTGCTGCTGCTCCTGCTGCTGCTGCTGCTGCTGCTGCTGCTGGCCTAGCTGTTGGTGGCGGGGCACGGTGCTGTCACTGCTGGTGGAAGTGATGGTGGGGAGGGGTTCAGTAACACGAATTGGAGCAGAAGCAGGGTGGGTACGGGCCGTGAGCGTCGCAGTATTCTCAAAAAGGCCTCTGCTTCTATTCCTACTATTGCTGTTGCTGCTAGTGCTGCTGCTGTCAATGACTCCGACGACTTCTTCGCTAATAAGTTCGTTTTCGAGCAAGGCGTGAGCCTCGTATTGCTCCCGCAACGCCTCCTCCAATGCCCCCTTCGTCGCTTGGAGAGCCAAGAGAACCTCGGCATCCGAGCCAGCCACGGCCATTTTCCTCCCTTCGTCCAACTCGTGCTGCTTCATCCCAACACCGCCGATGCTGCCTTTGCTAATCTTGCTTCCCTCGTTGCTTCGCATACGGCTGCTGCAACTATTATCCTCGATCTCGGTCGCTTGTAAGAGCACCTCCGCGTGCGCCACAAACCCAGCAGCCTTGGCACTTACTGCCTGTGTCATCTCCCTCAACCGCATGCAATGCTGGACGGCATACATGGCTTTGGCCTCATAAAAGAGTTTCTCTCTCCTCACCCTCTCTAGCTCCATCTCAAACTCTGTCGATTTCCTCGTCAGAGTCTCCGCGATTTCCATGGCCCTCAATGCAAGCTGCTGCACGATTAGTTGCCTGCGATTTTCATACTCCTCTGCAGCTGCTGTTCTCGCTGCAGCTGCTGCTGCTCCCTCTCCTTCATCATCCATATGCGCCCATTCACTTAGATCCTCATGCGGGACCAGCTCCTCAGGCTGAATAAAGAGGCCATCACTGCTGTTGTCGCAGTCCGAGAGGAACGAAAAGGAAGCGAAAAGTGTCTCTCCACCTCCTTTTCCCCCTTCTACTCCTCCTCCTCCTTCTTCTAAGGAAGTATGAGATTGCTGCTCGAGTTGACTGAGAATGGTAGCGATTTGGCCCACCAGCGCCGTCAGCCCCTCGCCCTTCAGCTGCTGTTGCTGCTGTTGCTGCTGTTGCTGCGGCTGCTTCTGCTTCTGCTGCTGTACCAGCCGCAGGTTCTGAATGCCATAGTTTGCCTCTCGCAGCTCCGCGGCGTCACGTTGCGCCTGGTGGAATAAGGCAGTCTGAGCAGCCAGCGCCCTTTTCAATCTTCGAACTTCTTTCTCCAGGACTGCATCTCGCGCGATGGTGGTGTCAGAGGTGGGGGGCGACGAGGAGCAGGAGGTGGGGGAGAGGACAAGACCCCCTTTGTCATCTTCGCCCGTCTCGGCCACAGCAGCACTGGTAGCATTAGAAGCGAAATCAGCTGTACCAGCAGCCACAATCGTGGCAGCAGCAGCCGCATGCTCCATTTCCCGCTGCTGGGCCTCCGCACGCTCCGTCTGTTCGATCAACGCCTGCTGCAATAGCTTGATCTCCCCTAACCACTCCGCCTCCTGCACCTCCCACCCCTCCAACCGCTCTCGCATTTTCTCTTCAGCCCTTTGCCCCCCCTCACAGCCTAACATATCCCGCATTGCTTGCATCTCCGCCTGCATCCGCTGCAACGTCTCCGCCACTGCTTCTTTTTCTTCCTTCGATGCTTGCGCCTCTGTTTTGAAATGCCTTATTTCCCCCTCTAGTTCATTGATCCTCCGTCCCTTTCTCACGTTCTCCTCCTTCGTCGCCTGCTCCATCCCCAGCATACGCTGTAATTTTACAAGAATTGTATATTTAGTCTCCTCCATGCTCTGAGCCTCCTTTCTTAGATGTCTCAGTTCCTCTTCAAACTTCCTGATCTTCCGCACCTTCTCAATGTCTTCCGCCTTTGTAACGAACCCCAATTTGGTCAGTTTTAAGCGTTCCGAGGACAGCTGCTCTTCCGCTGAAGCCACTCGTTCGAGCAAAGCTTTCTTTTCTTGGTTTATATGTGCAATCTGTCCAAGCAAGCCTTCTTTCTCTCGCACGAGTCGCTGCTCAAGCACGGTCAAAGGGGCAGGGGATCGGGGGGAGGGGGAACAGGGGGATGAGGAGGAAGAGGAGGGGAAAGATGAAGAGGAGGAAGGTGCAACGGATGAACGAGGGGCTATGGGCATTGATGAGGTGATGATGGTTGGAGACGATGGTCGTGGACAGAGAGGTGTCGCGTCATGAGGTGGGGGCGTGGGCAGGCTGCGTTCTGATGGTGCTGTCGTCACCGTCGTCGTTGTCGTCTCCAGGTTGGCTGTCACGGTTGTCGCCACCTCTGATGCAACCTCTGGCACGTGGGGAGTAGAAAGCCTTTCGTCACTTGAAGGGCTGCCATTGATATCCGGTAACACTGTCAGCAGAGATAGCTTGAAGTCGTCTGGAGTAACCACCACGCCTCCCTCCTGCCTCAATTCCTCCTCCTCCTCCTCCTCCTCCTCCTCCTCCTCCTCCTCCTCCTTATCCTCTGCTATACCTCCCG
>Ga0160419_100113_pt1 | contig 57326 bp, 78 predicted proteins | sample CelAP2metagpilot_2_FD_108196 | JGI IMG/M metagenome (GOLD analysis project Ga0160419, IMG submission 108196) | Phycosphere-associated microbial communities from Cellana algal ponds in Kailua-Kona, Hawaii, USA - Cellana AP2-4-25 metagenome pilot ...
CCTCCTCCTCCTCCTCCTCCTCCTCCTCCTCCTCCTCCTCCTCCTCCTCCTCTACCCTGACATGGGGAGGAGGGAGGGAAGGAGGGAGGGACATGCACTACCGGCGAAGGCTGCCTTCGTTCGTGGAGACCAAATGCCAGTATTTGAGCGTGCGGGCGCTATTGGCGGATATCCACGATCGGGTGCACCAGTAAGAAGGGAGGGAAGGAGTGAGGACGGGCGGATGGGCAGCAGGGAGGAAGGGAAGGTGTTGAACTTATTATTACATTCACACTTACATGTATGCTGTCACTTTCTCCCTCTCTCCCTCTCTCCCTCCCTCGCTTCCCCTGCCCTTCCTCCCCCCACAGAGGCATGACTACCATCCTCAAAAAGCACATCTTCGTCGGCGCGGTGGACGATACTTTCTCCCTCCTCCAGCACGACACCAAGCTCCTCCTCGTCCGCCACGTGGAGCTCTGCAAGGAATTGTTTTACCAACTGGCCATTCGTCGATTTGGGTGCATGCCCAGGTACGCCCCCTCCCGCCCTCCTTCCCGCTCTCCTTCCCTCCCTCCCTCCTGTGCCTCCCTGTCTGCAGGTACTCGACAGGTCCTGGCCCTCCCATCCTCCTTCTCTCCTTCCCCCTCCTTTTTCATCTTCTCGGTCATCTCTTCTTCTCTTTTTTCTGTCTCGCTGCTCCGGCTGTTGAACTTCCTCCCCTCCCTCCTTCCCTCCCTCCTTCCCTCCCTCTCCCTCCCTTCCCCCCCTTCCACAGACTCTCCCTCGCCAGTAATCCGGTTCCTCTTCACTCCGCCCTCCGCGTAGCCCTGGACCTCCCCGAGATGGACTGGAAGGAAGAATACGGTTCCAAAGATGAGGTCCACACCATCCCTCCCTCCCTCCCTGCCTGCCCCCTTCCCTCCTTTCCTTCCTCCTTCGCCTTTTCACTTGATTTTTCCTGCTCCCCTCCTCCCTCCCTCCCTCCCTCCCTCCCTCCTTCCCTCCCTCATTCCCTCCTTGCCTCTCTCCCCTACCAGCTCGCCGAACGGGCCGCCGCAGTCCTCCTTGCCAAAGCCGGGATGCTCGACGAATATTACCGCATCTCCTTCGACCCCTGTGCTGACGAGGGAAGAGGGGCCTTGACCTCTCTCCCCGACTTGCTGCCTCGCTTCACCCCTTCCCCTGCGGGCCTGCCCGTGTTTCTGCTGAGGCTGGCCACGGAGGTGAATTGGGAGCAGGAGCAGGTGTGTTTTGAGGGCGTGGCGACGGAGCTCGGGCTTTATTACAGTGATTTGTCCTGCCATTTTGAAGAGGACGAAGAGGGGGAAGAGGATGGGAAGGACGAGGAGGGGGGGAGTGAGAAAAGGGAGGAAAAGGAGGAAGAGGAGGCGGACGACGAGGTGGTAGTTGTGGGGAAGGAGGAGAAAGGGAAGGGGAAAGGGAGAAGAGGAGAGAAAAAGGAGGAGGGAGGGAAGGAGGAAGGGGAGACAGGGCCTGTGCCCAAGAAGTATGAGTATATGTTGCAGCATGTCTTGTACCCGGCGTTTCGGTCCGTTTTTCTTCCACCCCGAGAGTTAGCCGCACCCCAGGCGCAGGTGATAGTGCAGATTGCGGCCTTGGAGCAGTTGTATAAGGTGTTTGAGCGATGTTGAGACGAAGGAGGGAGGGAGGGAGAGGGATAGGAGGGGAAAGAGGGAAAAAGGAAGGGAGGGGTGACATGTGTGGGGCGGATGTGTATATCTAGACGTGAGGTGCATATCAAAGCAAGTTTGCAAGGCAAGTAAGAAAATGGTACAGAGGCGTTGACACGGAACTCAACAATGCTTCTTTTCCATCCCTTCTTATTAGTATTTATTCTTAGATCATGCACCCGAGGGGGAAGGCACATGCCACGCTCTCTTCCTCTTCCCGCCCTTCCCTCTCCCCGTGCTGATTCGACCACAACCATCCCCCCGGTCTCCTTTCCCCCCGTTTTTTATTATAAGCAAGTCTTTGAAACATAACCGTGCCTTCTTGCCTTGAAGCGACGCATAAAGACGGCTACTTGACAGGTTGCTGTCTGGGTGCCGTTGGTGAAACGCAAGCAAGGCCTGCACGCTTTGCCCGTAATGATCGAGCACTGCTTTCCAAGTAGAGGGAACGGAAGACGGTGTGTTTCTCTTGTCTTCGCCCTGTGCTTTCAAGTCGATGTTGAGGGCCTGCCAGACAACAGGTAGTGTGCAGGATGCCTTCGAAGAGAATGGCAGCCCCACGAGAACCGATTCGAGGATGTGCCCGCACATAGAATAGGAACGTTGGTATTCCTCCACCAGTGCCGAGAAGGACGCGAATATCAAAGCTTTGTCCATGAGCTCTGAAGATCGGCTCATTCCCATAGCTCCCCATCGCTGATGGCTCTCGGAGGTCAGCGCAAGGACAATGTGCTTGTGTGTCTGGCCCGTCTGAAGCACACGCGTCGTGAAACTTAGAGGCAGTCGGTGAACGGGTAATCTGGTCGTAAGGTGCGCCGCCACCATAACAGCTTCAAGGCATTGTATCGGCTTGTCCTTTCTTAATATATTGCGTCCCACCTGGTCTATCTTGTGCATGCCTTGTGCCCCGACTCGCTGCTTGTCGAGGGACGGATGGTGGGCCTCGTAAGTCAAACGGGTCATGCTGGACTGCGCCTTCGAGACGTGGGCTTGAATCTCATCTAGTGCACGCAATGGCATGACACCTCAGGGAAAGTATTTATGTGACCTGCTTAAGACTCCTAAGAAAAAGGATGCCGACGTCAGTGTCAAGCATGAGGAAGAGGGAGGCATGTCCAAATGCGTGTTAACGTGTGACGCACGCCCTTTTCAAAGCGGCAACGGCCGCGAAATGCTCGTCCAAAATGTCTCTCTTTTCGCCATCAACAGCAATTTCTTCATCATTCGCCCACATGTTACCGGTAACACTAACAGAGCTATGGCTTTTCTGCTCAGTAGTCCTGAGAATGCCAAGGCTACAAACCCTTACGACTTCGACATTAGCTCCGACGACGAGGGCGACGACGACGACCAGGACATAATCTTCGCAGGTGGCATTAATTGCAAGACATCCAGCGTCTCTAATGCTCTTTTGCAGTCGCCTTTAGCAGGAGCCTATGTCAAGAAGAAGCCGGGTCCTATCTCAATAGCCAGTAGCAGTAGTAGCAGCGGCAGCAGCAGCAGCAGCAGCAGCAGTAGCAGTAGTAGCAGCAGCAGCAGCAGCAGCAGCAGCAGCAGCAGCAGCAGCAGCAGCAGCAGCGGCGGCAGCAGTGTGACCAGCGACAGCAGCAGGAATGCCGGGGTTTTGGCAAAGGGGGACGAGGACGAAGATAACGAGGGTGAGAACGAGGATAATGAGGAGAAAGACAAGGATGAAGACAGCAACGCTTCGACCCAATTAGACCATCTCAACAGTAACAAAGAACAACAGCAGCGGGATAACAACGATATATCTCGGCGATGTTTGACCATTGACGACTTGGGCGCCGTCCTCTTGTTAGCAGACGGTCACACAGAGGAGGAAGCACAAGCAGTCGCGGGATTTGCAGTCACAGGTACATCACCTTCAATTCCGTCATCGCTGTCTAAAATTATTTCCTCCTCATTGGCTGCATCATCAACCACTCGAGTCGTAGAAATGAGTGACCAAGGCACGCAATTTACTTCTCGAATCGTACAAACGAGTGACCAAAGCACGCAATGCCAGCTCACAGACATCGACGCCGCAGCGCAAACGGGACAAGAAATACTCCCTCCACCATACTTAGTCTGTCCAACACTGCTGAATTTCCCATCATCCACCAGCAATTTGAAAGAAGCAAGTCGACGGGAAATTTGGCTGGCGTACCTGGCTTTGTTGGAAGAGCAGCAAGCCCATTTTGTACGCACACGCCAAGAGATGATGACCCTTATACGGCAAGCCCGTCGCACAAGGGAGAAGTAGAGCAAAGTCAATAATGAAGAACACGCCTTGGTGGCCGCCATGAGGAGGCTTAGCAATTTTTGCACAAATATGAGACGTTCGAGCAAAGGCAAGACAACTTGAGCACCTTACGCGCCCTTTTGTCATCGACTTGTCAGTCTAAGCTTACGGTATTAGTATTGATATTCATTTGTTTCTGAGACGTCACACCCAAAGCAAATGAAGGGAATGCTTTTGCTAGAATTGGGTTGCGTAGGGTTTGAAACTGGGAGGGGAAGATCTGATGGGCCGAGGACTCAAGGGTTACTCATTTTCTCCCCTGTATTTATGATCAGAGGCTATCATATTTAAGCCGTCGCGAAATGGCATGTCATCTTGAGTGTTCTATCCTATGTCTTTTTTAAATAGGGCTTCCATGTGTGGCTGTTGGCACGTAAAAATCGCGAAAACGATACTACCGGCGAACAACCTCACGGCTCCATCGTCATGTCTTACTCCGCATTCCCTTGCTTCGAAAAAGTCCCTCAAAGCGCATCCATCACGCAACCCGCAGAAACGCTCACCCCCCCAAAAAGACGCAGGCTAGCGTGCTGTCCTTTCCCCTCCCATGGTCCTTTACTACGAATGGGGCAGCACCATCGAAGCCTTGAGCGACGAGGACCTGCGCACGGCCGTACGGAGCGTTTTTGACCAGCTGGGGGCGAAGCAAAACGTCCTCATCGTGCCCCCGGACTTCACTCGCTTCAATTCCAAGGCAGGAGTGCTGACTCAGCATGCCTACGAGTACTATGGCGAGGCTTTGAAGGATGTTCTTCCTGCCTTGGGGACGCATGACCCCGTCTCGGGACACCAGCGCGAGCGAATGTTTGGAGCAGTGCCCGAGAGTTTGTTTCGTGTGCATGACTGGCGCAACGACGTGGTTACCATTGGTCATGTCCCTGCCGAGATGGTACGGGCCGCAAGCGATGGCAAATTGGACCAGCCTTGGCCGGCCCAATTGAATAAGCTGATGGTAGAGGGAGGGCATGACCTGGTCTTGTCCATCGGGCAGGTGGTGCCACACGAAGTGCTGGGCATGGCCAATTACAATAAGAACTTGTTCGTGGGGATTGGCGGAGCGGAAGCGATAAATTTGAGTCATTTCATAGGGGCGGTGTATGGGATGGAGAGGATGATGGGGGTGGCAGATAATCCGTTGCGGCGTGTGTTGAACCATGCTTCCGAAAAGTTCCTGGCTGGGACTTACCCCCTCTTGTATATCCTCACCGTCATCGGACCTTCGCTGGAAAACCCTCGAGAGTTAAAGACTCGTGGTTTATTCATCGGTGACGATGCCGAGTGCTTTTTCAAGGCGGCCGCGTTGTCGATTCAGGTTAATTTTACACTGTTGGAAAAACCGGTAAAGAAGGTCGTGGCCTATCTGGATGAGGAGGAGTTTCTATCGACTTGGCTAGGGAATAAGGCTATCTATAGGACTCGAATGCTCATCGAGGATGGAGGGGAGTTGTTGGTGTTGGCGCCGGGGGTGAAAAAGTTTGGGGAGGACGAGGCGATTGACGCGTTGATCCGGTAAATGCAAGGGAGGGGGGAAGGAAGGGTGGGAGGGTAGAGGAGTAAAAAGAAAGGGTTTGTGCGCCTTAAAATACCGATCGCTTTTCCGATCATCCATGTAAACGATACTGAGTTAGTGCATTTAATCATACCTCCCTCCCTCCCTTTTCCTCTTCCTTCCTTTTTGTTTCCCTTTCTCCCCATCCTCTAGCAAGTACGGTTATCGGACCACGCCGGAGCTGATGTCCCTCCTCAAAGCCAATGATGAGCTCCAGCACAACCTCTCTGCGGTCGCTCACCTCGTTCACGGCTCCAGCGAAGGCCGTTTCACGATCACATACGCCACTAATCCCGACGAGGGGGGCCTGACCCAGGGGGAGGTAGAAGGTGTGGGGTATGGATGGAGGGACTACAGGGAAGCGATCAAACTTTATGACCCTCACACTATGACACAAGGAGTGAATGTCATGCGGAAGGAGGGAGGGGACGGAGGCGGAGGGGAGGAGGAAGAGGTGTATTTTGTTCAGGCTCCCGCGTTGGGCTTGTGGGCGGCCAAAACGAGGTTTCAACGAGATTTGGATGGTGGCGGTGGTGGTGGAAAAGTAGGAACAGGAGGAGGAGAAGGAACAGCGGGATTGGAGGGAGGAAAGGAGGAAGAGAGGATACCTGCCACGGCCTCGACGTCGTCGCCTGTGCGAGAGCGGCCGACCAAGAGAACCAAGGGCGGAGAGGGGGAAGAGAAGGAGGAAGAGGGAGGGGGGGGGGGTCGTGTCGGTTCTAGTGGCACTGCTGTGTAGAAAGAGGCAGAAGCGCGAGGAGGAGCGTAGGGAAGGAGGGGAGGAGGGGGACGGACGGAAGGAGGGTGCTTTGATTCACTGTGCATCGGCTAGGCTTCCTCTTCTCTTCTTCCTCTTTTTCGTCATTCCGAAGTATGACACCCGTTCCCACGGCCGGAAAAAGGAAAAATGAGGGATTTATAATTTAATTGGACTGAATTGGCCGGGCAATCTGCCCGCATGTATGACCCCTCCCCGGCTACGCTTGCCCTCGGCAACACCACCGCTAGAGCCAGTGGAAGGAAGAAGACGACATGTAGAGAATGGACACGCACACATCAAGTGAACGCTCACGCACATCCAAAGACAACAAAACGAAAAGAGAGCAATCAATCGCCGACCCCTTTCTTTGCTCTCGTTTCCTTCTTTTGCTCTTCCTAACTCTCCCTCCCCCTCCCTCCCCCCATCCTCCTCGCGCTCGCCGGGTTCACATTCGTCTTAAATTGTCAGCTCCATGATGGCATTGACGATATCCCCCTCGTTCTTCTTCAATGCCCCCACGGCCCTCGCCCGCGAGCACCCAGCTTGGCTCATGACCAGCTCAATATCCTTGGCTTCCACCCCCGTTTCGTCTACATCCCCTTCCTCCTCTACTACGCCCGAGGGGATCCCCCCTCCACCCCCAGCAGCAGCTGCCGCCGCCGCCATTGCACCCTGAGGCATAGACATGGGCTCACGGGAGAACTGCGCGGCCGCAGCGCTTTGGGCCTGAGCTCCCAGGTCCTCAAGCTTGGCCTCACCAAACACGATATAAGTGTCCGAGACAGGGGACTTAAAGACGTCAGGCTGACCGATGACGAACAAGATGTTCTTGCTCTTCTTGACCGTGACGCGGGCAATGCCAGGGACTGGTTTCATGCCCTGATGTACAAGGGAGGGTATGAAGGGAGGGAGGGAAGAAAGGGAGGGAGGAAAGGGAGAAAGGGAGGGAGCGTGAATGGAAGGCGAAATTTGGTACGACCGAGCTAGACAACATGCAGATACGAGACACGAAATATGTGATGAATAGGAGGAGGGCTAGGCAGGTCAACCACCAAACATCTCTACCTCAAAGGAAGGACAAAATCCACGCAAGGTAGATGTCCTTTCCCCTTCTCTCTGCCCTTCAGACCTCCTGAATCCCCATCTCCGCCTCTCTTGAACACCCAAGCACTCCGCATTTAATTTCCCCTTTCCCTCTCTCTATTCACGACGTACCAGCTTCTGGACGGCCTTTCGGCTCTTCTTCTCGCTGCGGCTTTGCTTGCCACCCTTGCCACCTGCCTCTTCTTCCTCATCGGAGCCCTCCTCCGACTCCTCCTCCTCCTCCTCTTCGCTCTCCTCCACCACCTTGGGCTCTTGCTCCTTGGCCATGATTTTCTGTGTTGTCTTCCTAGTGTGTACTGTCGTTGTTTAGCGTGCGGTGAAGGGGGGATGGAGGGTTGTGGTTAGTGTTTGCAGGTGTCCAACTTAAGAGAGTATCCCAGCGAAGGAGAGAAGAACCTAGGCACGGGCACAGGGGAGGGGAGGCTAATAAAAGCGACGATAACGCGTAACCGGGGCCGGGGCGTTCTACTGGCATGCACACGCGACCCCTTAAGAGGCCTACCGAGACGTGAGCGTACGCATATTCCTCGGTCACGAGCACAGAAGTGGAAGGAGCGCGCGTTTTCATCACCACCACCACATTGCTTCGCAGCCGCTCGGTCTAGCTCTCTCGGGAGGGTGCTTCTCCCATCAGCAGCACTGCTCATCGCCCAAGGCGATATACGTGCGTTGCCTCGATGCCCAAAATGAAAGTTGACGGGGGTATATTGTGAGGGGACGCAGGTGTGGAAGAAGGCCATGACGAGCGTGGGCAAATGTGCCAGCCTACACAACTTGGCTGCTCCTCATTCTTCTTTTCAAAACCATAAACACAATTTTATTCACCCCACTCACGCCCCCCGCTCTTACTCCTTTCACAGGGCCGTTGTCCTCGATGTCCTCGTTCCCCCCTCGACAACGACAAGACAAGCCGCGGCAGCAGCAGCGCCAATGGGAGGAAGGGTTGGAGGAGGAGAAGGAGGAGGAGCGGCAGTACCAACAACACCAACCCCTTTATCAGCAGCAGCACCATCAACCCCCCCCGCAACAGCACCAGAATCAGCACCAGCAGCAGCCGCAGCGATACGCTCTCCTCCTCAACCCGCACTTCGCCTCGCCCTCCTCCTCCACCTCCTCCTCCTTCACGCCCTCCTCCTCCCTACCTCCTCCTCTCCATCACAGTAACCATCAGCCCCCCGACAACAATTCCAGTCCCCTGTCCCCGCGAGCAAATCAGAGCGATCTCATGAACGCGTCTGGAGACCGACAGCGAAGAAGAAGAAAAAGAAAGGGGGGAAGAGAGGAAGGGCAAGAGGGAAGAAATGTGAAGGGATTAGACTCGTGGGTCCACGCGCAGGAAGCCTGCGTGCCGGGGTTATCTGACAAATTGCAAAGGACAGCCAGCAGGCATCGGGAGAGGGAGGAAGGGCTCAAGGGCGGGAGAGAGGGAGGGCCGGAAGGAGGACGGGATGATGGAGTCACTGAGGTGTACAATTATGAATATGGAGAGACGGATTCCTTGGTCCATGCCCAAGAAGCGAGCTTATCGAAGTTGGCGCAACAATTGCTCAGGACACAAAGCAGGCTGATGGAAATGGAGGGGGAGGGAGGGCAGGGGGGAGGCAGGGAAGGTGGGCTGGGACAAGCAAAGGGGAAGAGGAAAACAAAAAACGGGAGAAGAAGAGGAGGGAGGGAAGGAGGGAGGGAGGAGGCACGGGGCGAGGGAGTGGAGGCGTTGAAGGAGGCCTTGCAAACGAAGGAGAGGGAGGTGGCGGTCCTCCTTCACTCCCTCGAAGCTCTCCAGCTCCACGCCCCTCCATCCCCTCCTCCCCCTCCCCCTCCTCCTTCGTCGATCTCTCCCATACACCGTCAGCCGGAAGCGGCAGGGCTGGAGGGAGGGACGGAGGCCTCTGGGCACCAGAAGAAAACGGTTGAAGAGGAAAATGAGACAACAGGGGAAGGAAGGGAAAATGAGAAGGAGAGGAAGAAGAAAAAGAGCAAGGAGAAGGGGAAAGGAGGGGGGCAGCGGAGGAGGGGGGAAAAGAAGAGCCTGCTTGCGCTCAGTGACACGTACACGCGGGACAAGGAGTGGAGGAAAGAGAATGAAGCTTCTTCATCCTCCCCTTCCTCCTCCTCCTCCCCTTCTTCTTCCTCCTCCTCGTCGCCATCGTCGTCGTTTTCGGGCTCCTACTCTTCGTCAGAAGAGGAAAACGAGAGAACGCGGAAGAGGAGGAAAGAAAGGAGAAGGGGGCAACAGCAGCAGCAGCAGCAGGAGCGGCAGCAGTTGAGGAGAAGACTGAAAAAGATCCGAGAGGAGGAGGAGGGGGAGGAGCGAGAGGACGTGAGAAGGAAAGGGGGGGTGGGGAGGTGGAAGGATGCAGGGAAGGATGAGAAGGAGGAGAAAGAGAAAGAGGAGAGGGAATGCATGAGGAAGAGCCTTGAAGAGCTAAAGCAGCAGGTGCAGAAAGTATGCCTTGAGGTACCACCCCTCCCTCCCTCCCTTCCTCCCTCCATCCCATCCCCTTGCCCATCTTCTACTGTGCTCGGACACCCATTTTCTCCCTCTCTCCCTCCCTCCCTTCCTCCCTTCCTCCCTCCCTCCTTCAGGCCGATGAGCATCGCAATTCCCTTCTTGCTCAGTGGGAGGAAGAAAGGGCATCTTGGGCTCGAGAACAAAAACACTTGCTGTCAATTTTGCTGCAGCAGCAGCAGCAGCAGCAGCAGCAGCACACGAGGGAGGAGGGAAGGAAGGAAGGAAGAGTGGAGGAAGGGGGGGGTGGGAAAGAGGAGCCGTCATCGCTAATGGGACAAAGGGTGGAGGAATTGGTGGGAGGACGAGAAGGAAGACGGGAAGGAGGAGGGGGAGGAGGACGGGAAGGAGAAGGGGGAGGAGGAGGGGAAAGAGAGAGGGGGAAGGAGGAGGAGGAGGAGGAGGAAGGGGAGAGAAGGTTGGCGAATTCGGTCGAGGAAACAGCGGAAGATACCCGGAGGTAGGTTGATACGGTCCTTCCTCCCTCCCTTCTTCCCTCCCTTCTTCCCTTAATCAAGCAAGGATCACGTAAGGCATGGAGAGAGTCGCCCACTCACTCCTCCATCCCTCCTTCCCTCCCTCCCTCACTTGCCAGGGCCCTCGTTCGACTGGAGGCAGCCCGTGAAGAGGCACAGAGAGAGATCAATCAGTTGCGGCATGAGGTGGGCTTGGAGGAGGAGGAAGTGCAGGGGCTGCTGCTGGAGCTGGAGAAGGAGAGGGAGAGGAGTGAGGGGCTTCGGTAAGTAGCGAGGGTGGGAGAAAGGGAGGAAGGGGGGCGAGGAGTGACCATTAATCCTCAGTGTCCTGTAATTCCTTCTTTTACTTCATTCGTAGGCGAGAGTTGGCAGCACGCACCCTTCAGAATGCACTACAGCATGGCTCTCCCTCCCTCCCTCCCTCCTCCTCATCCTCCTCGGTGCGTCTCCACTATTTTCCGGGGGCCAAAGAAGAACGTGGGAGAGGACGAGGAGCAGGAGGAAGGGGGGGAGGAGGAGGAGGAGCAGCAGCGAAGGGGACGTCGCGCCTGTGCAATGTAGTAGAGCGGCTCCAAGCAAAGGTCAGTCCCACCCTCCTTCCCTCCCTCCCTCCCTTCCTTTCTATTATTAACGTGCGGTGATTGAACCAGTATCCTGTCCTATGCGCCCACTCATTGTTGCCTCCCTCCCTCCTTCCCTCCCTCCCTCCTTTTCTTTCCCAGGTTCCTTCTGCCGCTCAATACACTGCCCTCGAGCAGCGGCTGCGGGAGAAGCAACGGTTGCTCATCCTGGCCAAACAAGAAATCAAAATTCAAAAATTTAAAATCGAGGAATTGAAACAACAACGGCACCAAGATGAGCTCTGTGTGAATAGGTGGAAAGAAGAGATGAATGGGTGGGAGGTACGGTGGAGGGAGGCAGGGAGGGAGAGCGCGCGTAAGAACCAGCTGCTCCAGGCGTTGATGCGGGAGGTGCAGCAGGCACGGGGGGAAGGAGGGAGGGAGGAAGGGACGGAGGGAGGGAGGGAGAGGGAGTTGGAGAGGGAGGTGGCGGAGGCGAGGAAGGGGCTGGCGTTGTACGGGGAAGAGATTGCGCGGTTGAAACGGCTAGCGAGGAGGATGGAGGAAGAGGGGAAGGGGGGAAAGAGGGAGTCTCGGGCGGACTATGATTGATAGCATGAAGGAGGCGTGTATAATGGCTGGAGGATCTGAAAGAAGAGGGTTCATGTGGAGAGAGAGGGGGGTTTAAAAAAAGAAGAATTTGAAACCGAAAAAACGAGGCTGGTGCTAAAAGACAGGAGAAAGCGAAAGAGAGGGAGGAAGGAAGGGAGATGGTATCACGTGGCCTTGGATGTGTGTGTGTGTGTGTGTGTGTGTGTGTGTGTGTGTGTGTGCCTGTAAGGGTGTTATCACGTTCTCTTCTTCTTTTCATTCCCCTTTTCATTCTGTAGGTTTCATCCATGTAGCTGGTCCTGCCTCCGAATCCCCCCTCTCTCCGATCCTTTCCTCCTTCCCTCTCGCACAGCAGCCTTCTCTTCACCGAATCATCACAAAAATCAATCAATCACAAAGCCATACTAGCACTCACACCTCATTCACATAATGCACTTCCTCTTTCCCACTCCCCTCCTCCCCCCCCTTCCCCTCCCTCCCCCTCGACCCGCCTACTCATCCTCCTCCAGCTCCTCCACCCTTCGACTCGCCAACTGGGCATCCGCCAAGCCACTCAAGTACTCGAAGTCCATGTCCGTTTGTGCCTGCGGGCCATCCAAAGCATCAAACACATACTGCAACGCCTCCCTCTCCTTGGGGCTGACACCCGGGTGCCAGAACCGCATAAGAAGAACGTACCGATCTTTTTCGCTCTCGTTCCCCGTCTCGTGGAAATAGTGCGTGTCAAATGCCAGGGCCTTGCCGTTTTTCCACTCCTTTTTCTCACCCCCTACCTTGATCCAGCATTCCCCCTCGGGCACGTCCAAACCCAAATGCGCCGTCAAGACAAAATTACACCCATCCGAGTGCGGTTGGATGCCCGTCTTGCCCTTTTGCTTGGCGAAGAAAACCTCCACGGTGGGCGCTCCAATGTCACGCAGCAGTTGTACAGTCTTGGGGAAAATGCGGCAGTTGGTGTCGTCCCAGGCACGGTCCTAAGGAGGGAGGGAAGGAAGGAGGGATCAAGGGTGAGTGCTCTCTGTTCTCCGTCTCCGTCCAGTCAACAGAGAAAAAGGCATGCTTTCGAGCATGCAGGACGTGAAAGAGAGAGGATGGGATGGTAGAAGGGAAGGAGGGAGAGGATACCTGCAGCACAAGTGTCTTCCAGTCGGGGCCATAGGCAGCCCCTTCACTCGTCAGTGCACCGATCCAGACGTTATTGCCCGTTTTTTCTAACATCTCGCCCATCTGAAGGGCCTCTTTCAGCTCCTGCTGGACTACTGCGGCGTTCTCCTCCAGCTTCTGCAGCCACGGGAACCTAGAGAGAAGCGCGTGTGCAAGGAAAAGGAAACGGAAGGGAAGAGTGTTAAAAGGAGGAGGGAAAGGACAAGCCAGAAAAGTGGAGAGAAGAGGGAGGGGAAAAGACGGCCACGGGTCATATAATCACTCACTTGGAGACATCGTGCCAGGGCTTGGCCTCGAGGCCGTCGATGTAAGAGGTGGCGAATCGCTGCGTCTCCTTGTCCTCGAAGGGCACATTTTCCACCATCCGGTCCCAGGACTTGAGCACGCGGTACACGTCCTGCATCGATATGTGGGGAAGGGGATAGATGAATGTATGCTTACGTTTATCGACGGGTGATGAATTGCGGATTAGAAAACAAATTGATGGGTCGAATTAGTAAATTAGTGATTTGATTGATTACATAGGTAGGATTTAAATGAGACTTATCACTACAAATTACGAAAATACATAGTTTAAATGTCCCCACCGAGCAGTTGACCACACGGCATGGTTACAAAGCCGTGCGCTTATCAGGTATATAGTGGGAGAGATGCAGAGTTTCTGTTTCTCTGATGTGTAGCTGTACATTCGAAAAGGAGCAGACGGACCGAGGTGGGGGTGATTTTTTACACTCGCGCTGCGCTGCATGACAGCAAGATGGCTTACCAACGACTGAAGAATTTCATTTATTCTACGGGGTAATGAGATAATTAAAGATATGTCGGGGGGAGATGCGACGCAGAGCATGCTCTCATGATATGCGTACACATCTCGAAAGGGGAGAAGGGTAAGACAATCAGGAAAAGGTGGACATCCGTACAAATAATGAGTACGAGAGAGCGGCAACAGTTGCAGAAGCATCATTTTCTCTTATGCCTCATTCCGGTGCAATTCCCCTTCGCTGTCACGACAAAGATGCACGCCTTGCTCCGGGAGCAGCGACCTCCTCTCTTTCTTTCCTCCCTTCTTTTCCCCTCCCTCCGTACCTCGGGCATGTGACGTATGAGGAGACCGTCCTTGATCCGGTCGGCCACGGCATTTTCATCCAAAAGCAGGGAGGACATGGACAACGGCGCGGGGGCCCAAGTCGTCCGCAGCGTAGAGGTCGAGGGGAGGGTGGGGGGGAGGAAGGCCTGGGCCAGGGGGAGGAGGGAGAGGACGAGGGAGGAGGGCGAGAGCTTCATGGTTGGCTAGCTGCGACGCTCTGTTGTTGCCGCTTGGTCAGAGATCAGGAAGTCTCTGTCTTTGCGTGCGGGGTGTCGATGCGGAGGAATGATTAAGAATGCGAGAGCAGGCTGGCTTCAAGGTCAACCACACACAGAACAAAAGGAAGAAAGGATATACATGTGCCTTTCCCGCCATCATTTGCGACACCCGCGACGCTGTCCGTGCCAGAGTTGTGAGCCGCCATGACGCTGGGGAGTAAAGTGGCTGCGGTACGCTTCGTGGATTGTCGGGGTTGATGCCTTGGTGTCCTAGCAAATGTGCAGGAAAGGAAGAGCGAGAAGAAGTACTGCACTCGCGTGATGATAGAGGGAGTCGTCGGTCGTCGCTGTCGCCGGTGGAACCCAAAACCACGCGTTTTGAGGCGGCAGCATATCGACAATACCTTTCAGGACAAAACCATCGTGTGAGTGATCACCTACTTGCCTGGTTCAATCGGCTTCGGGGTTTGCATACTTTTGTTTTATTTATTGAACCTACCCCGTCCGACCTCCCCACCCCATTTCTTCAGCCGCACTAACTCTCACGCCCGGATACTGAAACTCAATGCGTACACAAACACAGGGTTGGGTCTGTGCCAGTGGATCCCTTCGTCATTCCTTTATTGTCACAAGACGGCAGGAGCAGTAGCATTATCAGGAGCACCAGCCATGGTCCTTCTTACCGGGTTCCTCAAAATGATGGGTACCGCCTCAGTTGCCCTGACGGTAGGCACCACCAGTCAAACCGCTAGTCGAGGGCTTGCGTCCTCTTTTTCGTCCACCACTATCACCCCTGCCCCCGCTGCTGTCACTGCAGACCCGACTATCAACGCCGTGACCGCGACGGCAGTGGCGGCGGCCATTACGGGAGGACCAGGCGGGGAGGCCATGCGGATCAAGTCACCTTTGATCTATTCCTTCTCTATGTCTAGCCTCGAAAATGTACGTCCCTTATACACATTGAGGCATCCACACATCATCTGTCCATCCTGTATTTCGTCTTGTGATTTCTCCATCCCGATCTCTTTCCAACGCACTCACTTCCCCCTCCCTCCCTCCCTCCCTCCCCCCCTCCCTCCCTCGCAGTCTCCCCCCATATACCTAAAGCTTGACGTCTTACAACCTTCCGGCTCCTTTAAAGACCGAGGTATGGCTACGCTCTGCGCCTCTCTCCAGCAGCAAGGTGCGCGTCGCCTTATTTCCTCCTCGGGGGGGAACGCTGGCTTGAGCGCCGCATTGTGTGGGCGTATCTTGAATCTCCCAGTGAGGGTGATTGTCCCCACGACGACCAAGCCTTTAATGCTGGAGAAAATTAGGGCTCAAGGCGCGGAAGTGGAGGTATTTGGGAACAATTGGAATGAGGCCGATGCCCGGGCACGGTGGCTGGTGGAGAAGGGAGGGAGGGAGGGGGGGGAAGACGGGGAGGGAGGGCAGGCGGCGTACATTCCGCCGTACGACCACCCTCTCTTGTGGCAGGGACACAGTTCTCTGGTGGATGAGTTAGTGGAAAGTGGAATTGAGAAACCGGCCGCCATCGTGGCGAGTGTGGGGGGAGGCGGGTTGTTGTGTGGCATTTTTGAAGGACTCAGCAGGTATGAGAAGGGGGAGGACGGGAGGGAGGGCTGGGCGGACGTAGGGGTGGTAGGAGCAGAGACGGAGGGCGCTGCGTCGTTTGCGGCCGGGATGGCGGCAGGGAAGGTGGTGAGGTTGGAAGGGATTTCGTCTCTGGCTACCTCCCTGGGGGCCTTGGAGGTGACTCCGCAGGCACTCGCATACGCGTTGAAGGGAGGGAGGGAGGGAGGGAGGGAGGGAGGGAGAGAAGGAGGGGTGGGGAGTGGGGAGAGGGTAATCTTGAGCGAGGTGGTTAGTGATAAGGACGCGGTACATGCTTGTAGGAGATTTCTGCAAGACCATCGGCTTTTGGTTGAGCCGGCGTGTGGCGCGGCGCTGGCGTTGGTGTATTCGAAGAGGGGCAGGGAGAGACTGAAGGCCCTGTCAGACGCCAAGGGGGGAAAGCCGGTGGTGGTGGTGGTGTGTGGGGGCAGTGGGATCACGCCAGAAATACTGGCAGAGATGGAGAGGAGCCTTGGGTTGGCGGCATGAGGAGGGAGGGAGGGAGGGAGAGAGGGAGGGAGGGAAGGGATATACGATGTATAGAGAAGGTCACAGAGATATTAGGAAGTGCGAACAAATGAAGCTTATAGAAGAAAGTGAGAAAGACAAGGCATAGAAACATATATAATTTAATGAAATTGATCTATCCAAATGATCATTGCGCTCGCCAAGTGATATCAGAGGGGGACTCTGTAATTACTTCTCGTGGTTCTTTCGTGATGTGGTTTATCTTTCACTTTGCCCCATTAGACAAACGAAAGGATGAAAGGAACGACAAAAATGGTGGACAATTAAGATCGGCGTGGGGAAGAAGGGGCTGCCTGACGCAGCAGCAGCAGCAGGGTTTCCGGCAGGTTTCAATATCAACAGGTACCCGACAACACAACGTCCATGCATCCCCTTGGAATAAGAGGGCTAAGAACGCATCCTGACCTCCCCATGGGACTCTGCGTGTCTAGGCCTGTTGGAAGCAAAACAAGCTCTAGGCGCACCCTGCTCGAAAGACATCTACCTCTCCATGGTGGCATTTCTTGGCCCAGCAAGGACGTAAACTCTTGATTTGAATCATCTGGTTTATGACTATTTTCCTTGCGTTTGCATTCCCACACTTTCTGCCTCTCTCCCTCCCTACATGAGGGTCTTACATTTGTAACTTTCTCCCTACTCAGCCACCTCCTCATCCATCTCCCACCCTTCCTCCCTATCTCCCTACCATCCCACCGTTACAGCTGCAACGGCAATGATCCAATCGTCGTTCTTATCCCCCATGGCCGGCAGCGCAATGCCGCTCGAAGCCCGCATCCCTCCCCGCTGAATCTCAATCGGCAATAGTTGACCGTACGGGAAAACTTTTTTTACGGCCTCGGTGTCAATGTCTTTGGCGTCGACGGGGACGGCGAGTTGGACTCGCACCTAGGGAAGGAAAGAAAAGAGGAGAGGAAGTTTGATTGGAAGGGTGAGAAGGGAAGGAAGGGGAGTAAGGGAGGGAGAGAGGCGAAGAGATGGCTGAGAAGAGTTAGATAAGATAATGAGAGTCACATAATCTGCCATCGGTTGTCAATATAGACTTGCTTATCCCAAAGATCTGGTGTTTATTCAAACAAGGTCGACTCAATGAGGACTGCAAAAAACGCACGGTAGGAGGAATAGACTTAAGAGCGACTGAGCGAGGGAGGGGAGAGCAGACGTCAAAAGGTTATTAGACGGATTCACGATTTAAGTATACGGAGGCGTGCACAAAACATAGACGGAATGTGAGTTAAGACGGGGTTAGAGCCGAAATTCGAAATCGTCACACCAACCAGATAATCAACGTACTTTCATGCCATCGTAACCCCCAGGGACGATCTGATTTATGGAAGGGAGGGAGTTCCACTCAATGGCGCTGCGACAGGCTTTAATCGCTGCCTTGGTGGCGTCTTGTCCGTGCTGGTCGCTGCCGAAACCAACCTGGAGAGACGGTAATTGGATGTACAAGGTATGTGTGTGTTGTTCCGGTAAGCAGTGATGGGAATGTAGGGGGGAGAGGGACGGGAGGAGAACTTTGAGGTGTGATTCTGATTACAGCATGCTTTGCACTGCCTTGTAAATCCTGCCACCTGCATTTACACCATAACTAAGATATATATATATACCCTATCAAACCATCTATACCTTTATTCATTCATGTTCAAGCACTTTATGTCACGCCTCATGCATAGTACTGCGGCGAAGGCTCTCCCTCAAGTCATTTTGGGCGTCACGAAATAAAGCTGCTATGCCTAAGCCTCATCCTTACCTCGACAAAGAGCACTTGCTGCATTCCTTCCACATTTGAAGATGAAGGAGAGGAAGAAGCGGACATTCTGTTCGCAATAATATTACTAGTGGTTGTTCGTGCGCGCGGTACCGCGGTGGTGCTTGACGATGGGTATGAGAGGAGAAAGGCGTGAGTGTTGGAGCAGTGCGTAGCTAGCAGTAGTAGTAGGCAGGCAAGGAAATAGGAGGAGTTGCCTATCTGCAGCATTTGAGTATTAAGTGCTCTGTGTGTCCGGGTAGAGGATGCGTCTGGATTAAGTGTCAGGAAATAGGCAATTGGACGTGTACAAGACGTGGAGCTAGACTGTTCGGTTGGGTCAGCGAACTGCGATGTTTGCTCGAAAAATACGTTCCCAAAAACTTTGAGGTAAATACATGACTTTGGCACAGGAACATTTATATAAGAGCGTGTGAAAAGGATGCTGTTGCTTTGTGGTATTCTCTTTTTGATGATGCCTACCGTGCCCAGTCTCAAATTCGTGTAAGTGAGGTCGTGCGCACAGATGGTCAATACTTTGGTGTCAAGAGCCCTTGCAGCCGCTACGGCAGAAACAGCAAGCACTGAACACCCACTCAGTCGGTCGTAAAATATCCCTTTCTGGGGTTGTTTAAGGAACAGAAACCCCAAAAAATCCAAAATAAATCTCTGACACCTCGCCCGCCTTTCTCTTCTTGTTTTCAACATACCTTTATGATTTACTTTTTACTCTTTTTTTGGTACTTTTCAAATGTCTGCAGTCTAGTCTCTCCACCCTGATATTTTTAGCTGATGACTGCGTTTACAATTTCGTGTAGGAATGTATATAATTGCAATGCACAGACATCGTACTTTCCTCCATAACACCTTGCGAAATACTTGGCCGGCGATAGAGACAAGTGTTCCCTCCGCTTTTTCCTAATCTTTGTTCGTTGCTAAATCTGCATATATTGCTGTGTATGAATACAATTAATACACAAAACAAAGAAGCGAAAGAAAATTCTTAAAGGAAGTTTGAGTATATGGCTGATTTATTGCCTTGTTCCCTCACTCCATTATCCCCTATGCACCCGCCCCTGTGCCATTCGACCCCTCCACTCCTTCTGTCCTCCCTCCATCCTTGCCTCCTCGCACTATACCGGCTTCGATCACAAAGAGGAAGAGGGAAAAGAAGAAGTTGTGGGGGAGGCAGATGGAGATGACAATGTTCTAATGCCCCTTGGTGACGTCAGAACATAAGTGCGCTGCTTGAACAACTTCCTTGCGGGCCCGACGCTCGATGACGAGGCCATCACCAAAGGCAAGGTCACGACCGTGCTGACACTGTCATATTGCTTTTGCTGCTGCTGCTGGTGGTGGTGGTGGTGGTGGTGGTTGTAGTGGTGATGGGTCTTTCCGCTGCTGCTCTGCGTGGCTCCGATAGACGAGGGGACGCACATCAAGCCGCGAGGCGATGTAAGAACGTAGCTCCTTTTAGTTTCCTGACGCCGCAGCTCCTCCTTTTTCCTTTCCCCACCATCCGCCACAACCATTGAAGAGGACGATGTGTAAGTCCACACCGTCGCTGTGGTGCCCACAGCAGCCACGCCCGTCAAGATAGGCTTCGTTATTCTGAGGAGACGGGAGGCGAAAGACGACATGATAAGGGCGTGCAGAGTCAGGTGGGAAAGAAGACAAGGAAGAAGGGCGACGGGCACGAAGCCCTGCGAAATTTTTCCGTGTAGGTGTGCGTGTGTGGGTGGTTGGGTGAGTTTATGAAGTGAATGAGTGGTATCAAAGGTGTCAGAAGCCGTCAACGACAAATGAAAATTTTGGTTTTTCAAAATGAGAGTAGGGGGGCCAAAGGTGTGTCGCCAGAAAGCACAAAAAATGGCAGTATGCTTCCCCTGGCAAAATCTCCCTCTAACCCAAACCTCCACCCCTGGCCCCCCTTTTTGGGGCCTCCTATCTTTTACCTCCGATCGTCCAAATCATATGTATTGACAGCAAATCTGCTACCATGCTTTATTTCTTCACCCTGGCTAAAAGGGCATGAGCAGGGGGTTGGCGTGTTGAACCTCTCTGTTAGCCGCCACGAAAAGCCCTCCTCGATTGCCTGAGATGCCAAAATGTCGTTTTTGCATAGCTAGTAGGATCAACAGTAAGACTTCTTGTTAATTTGTCCTCAATCGGGGGTCACGGACTCATGAAATTCTCCATCGAACTCGACCCGAGGCCTCCCTCCCCCTCCATTCAAACGTGTTGGTCTTCCTTTGATATGATTCCTTCTTTTTCTCCTCCAGCTAGCAAATTGCGAGAAAAATAAGCAAAACATGAGTCAGACTAGATGTCGTCATCGTCCAAGTGGCAAATTTTATCCGGGGGGGGGGCACTTCATTGCACTGTCTCCCCTCTCTAACTCCGCCTTTCTGTCTTTCATTTCCTTCCTTCTTTCGTGGTTCTCCCCTCATTTCCAACGCACAACAAAATTGATGTATCGTTCGCTGGTTTATATCGAAACATCTCTCAAAAGTGTGTGTGTCCTCTCACGCCAAAATCAAAATGATACACCCTCCCATCCCTCTCTCCCTCCCTCCCTCCTTCTTCATTTCCTCCCTCCTCCCCTCCCTCCATTCTCCTCACGCGGTCCTAAGGCGTGCCTCCACCTTCTTCAAATCTCCCTGAATCTTCTTTCTCAAGTCTCCCAAGTCCAATTTCATTTTCTTTTCGTCCCGTTTGGCTTCTTCTAATTTGGCACGGAGAAGGGTGCGTAAGGCGAGTAAATCCTCCCTGCTGGCCGTGACGCTGTCGACGAGGAGAGGATGCTGAGCGAAGGGGGGAAGGATGGAAAGAGAAAGGGTAAGGGAGGGTAAGAATAGCGGGGATTATCCATGGGCAAGGCGATCGAGGAAGGGAGAAAGGGAGAAAGGGGAAAGGAGGGAAGGAAGGAATGCACGTACCGCGAGGTCAGACCTTGCCATGCTCTCCCTCCGTCGGGCCAGTGCCTCGGGATCCTCTAAGCTTGTGAGGAATGGAACAAGAGGGGGGAGGGGAGGGAAGAGTACAGAATGAGATGGGAGAACAGAGACGGGAAAAGGGATGCATACATTAGGGGAAGGATGCAGACAGAGACATGCGGCATATCATATTTTCCTCCTATATTTTAATGCCATCTTACCCTCCCCTCCCTTTCCTTCCATCTCCGTGTGTGCCCCTGCTCCGCTTTTATTATTCCTTCTTCTCTTATTCTTTCCATCCCTCCCTCCCACCTCGGCTCACTCACCTGAGGCTGCCGCTGACTCCAAGTGCGCCTTCATCACACCCAGCACACCTGGCAAGTCGTCCGCCGCGGCCTCCACCGCCTGTGTGAGTGGGTTGATAGATGGGAGTAAGGGTATATGTGTAGGTGTATGTGGATAGGGTGCGGGTGGAGGTGGAGGCGGATGTACATGGGTTTGCGATATACGATATATTATATGGGTAGGATGTGGGTGGTTGGGTAAGAAAAAGAGAGAGAGAGAGAGAGAGAGAGAACGAGAAACGCCGACAGAGAGATCAAAAGGGAGAAGGAGAAAGAATATAAATATGAATCAATCGACTCGTCCTCCTTCCCCTCCCCATTTATCGGTACCTGCCTCCCCTCCTCCTTCAAGTCCACCTTCCACACTCAACCCTCCCTCCCTCCCTCCCTCCCTTCCTTCCTCCCTCCTCACCAAGTTGGGCAGCCAGCCATTAGGCCCAATCTCACACACATACCGCACGCGGGTGGTATAAGCATCCAGGCTATCCAGGAGCACCACACTGTTGATGTTCCCGCGCACGGCGCCGCTGTTCTCAGGGAGGGCCGTGGCAGCGTTGGTCTGTAGGAAGGCCTGGGAGCCCACACGCCCACCCACGTCACTGGCAGGGATCCTGAGGGTGGAAGGGAGGGAGGGACGGAGGGAGGGACGGACAGAGGGAGAGAAGCAGATGTGAGTCCAAGAGAGAGAAGCAGCACTAGACAAGATCCCAACTTCTGGTTCAGGAACGGAGGGAGGGAAGGAGGGAGGGAAGGAGGGAGGGAAGGAGGGAGGGAAGAAGGGACTGATAGAGGAGAGGAGAGGAGGGAGGGAGCCACTTCATGGCACAATCACACATTCTCGTAAGGCGACCATCGGACACATGACCGTCGTCCTCTCCCTCACTCATTCCCTCCCTCCTTCCCTCCTTCCCTCCCTCTCCTCCCTCCCCTCCTTACTTGTGGCTGACAAACACAAAGTCCCGCGAGCTTATCATCGGCTTCGGAGCTCCCTTGATGTATACCAGACGGCAGTTCTTCCCATACTCCTCCACCACCTCCGAAGCAAGAGTATTCGCCTTGTCCCAAAGAATGCGGCCATTGAACACCCACCATAGCGTGGCCACCTGGAAGAAAGGGTGCAAATCAAAGGAGGGAAGAGGGTAGTGGAATATATAGATAAGACCTTTTCTGTAGCGCCCTCCGTTCATTCCAGCCTCCCGCCCGTTTCACCTGGTCTAACGGCGCCTTGATAACCGCCTCCCCAATCCTCGCCACAGGCAGGCCAGTCTTCGTCCCTCCCTCCCCAGGATCCGGGATCGATCCTTCCTTGACCGTGTAAATCTTTACCCCAGCCTTCTCTTTCTTGAACTTCCCGACGTCATCGAGCGAGGGGGCTGCCAGATACTTTCTCATACGGGAAATCACGGCTTGCGTGTCGCTGGCATCCGTAGGGGGGAGGGGGACTTGATGGTATTCCGGGATCGCGGTAGCGGAGCAAAAGGCAGGCGACGGAGAGGAAAGAAAAAAGGAGGCGAGCGATGGGGCGGAGGCGGTGTTGGACAAGGAGGAGGCGGTGGAAGAAGGGAGGTGGAGGAGAACGTGATGTTGAAGGTGGTAGGGATGGTCGCTTTCCTCCTGTTGCTGTTGTTGCTGGCGGTGCACGCGGGCGGCAAACTCGCCGCTGACCGTAACGCCAGCTGCAAGGGCAAGAGAACGTTGCAGGGAGCGGCTGTACATCCTTGTCCTTGGTGGGTTTGGCTGCGGTTTTGTGTGGAGCTTTGTGTGGGATTTGTGAGTGGAAGTGTTCTGCGGAACTTTAGTAGTTGAAGAGGGAGAAAGTGATTTGTGGAAGCAACGAGGACGAGTGAAGTGTATGACCATACGGAAACATGACCATAAACAAAGTGCACATAACGGGCGAGAGGAGGGCTCCGTTGTGTTCGCTGTGTGACTGCATGTGTGTAGTAACTTGCATCCCGGCCGTTTCACCAACGCTTCTCAGAGGCTCTCCCTCGCCGTCTCCCAAGTAGCCACTCTCTGGGAATCATCTCATCCCTCTGTCCGTCCACCCCTTCCTCCCTCCCTCCCTTCCTCCACATAGGCACCAAAGGCGCCAGCTGCATCCATCAAGCGCGGCGGTGTGAGTCACGCGGTGGCTGCTATGTCAGAGGGAAGCAAGCCCGCGCCTACCCTTTGCTAAGTATAATAATATGTCGATGAGAGATGGGGTGGTTAAAAATATTTTTGTAATTTTTTTTTCTTTTGCATGCATGGGAAAAATCGCAAAGGTGAGGGCGCAAATTATTTCGTTGATTTGAAAACTCTCATCCCCGTTTGTATGCATGGACAAAAACATCTTGGGTCAGGAAGCAAGATCAAGTGGTACAACCAGCTAGACTCAGGGACACTTTACGCCATAATTTCTTTTCAAGTTGTATGTCAGAAGGACCTTTGTTTTCTCTTTTATTGTCGTGCAATTTCCCTTTTTTTACTCTATTCCATTCTGTCCTGCTCACGTTTCGATGCAATCTTCGTCTTCCAAGGAGGACTCTTTTCTTACCGTAGAGTTCATTTATCTGTCTTCAAATACGTCTTTTTGCCACCCATTGCCTTTTCCTGTTCATGTTCTCCTCTCTTTCATGTGATGTGACATCTTTTTTCCCCTTTCTCCCTCTCTTCTTTCCTTTTTCCTTTGCACATTCACTAAAATCACCACTTAACAAATGTAAAATCTTGTAAATAGGAATTACATGTACTTGAGTCAAAATGTGCTGCTTTCCTCTTCGCATTCAATTCTATCGCAACATTTTTGATCCTGAGTTGTCACTTGCAGGGTGCAGGGTAAAAGTAAATTGTCTTTTAAGCCCTTGGCCCTGTATACGTACGTACGCCCATACCTCTTCCTCCTCTTCCTTCCCACTCCACATCGAGTTATACGCCCGTTAGTCCTTGCTTCCACCTCAGAAATGATTCCACATTGCACTCTTGTCTCTCCCAATGTGTATACTTCTGAAATCGTAGCACCCCTCTATCACGTTTCCATCCCTAATTACTTTTCAACGTCTCCTCCATTTCACCGTCTACTTCTTCGAGGGATCAATAATTTTTAGACCGCCATCTTGTTCGGGGAAGCCACCAGCTCGGGTGCAGAGGGTTCCAAAGATCTGTTTGGTCCTATCTTAGTCGTGCTAAAGCTCAAGCTGGCGCGTTTTGCCAAGGTGAGGTACACGATGCCGACCAATAACAGGCTCTGGATGACCGCCCGGACGAAAAGGAGGCCCCAAGTGTAGGAGACAGTAGAGGCAGTGACGTTCTCGCCGGGCAAGACGAAGCAGCCGCTGGCTTCGCAGACGGTCAAAAAGACAGGATTGTTGCTAATGTAGTTTCAGCGCGTCATGGGTGGGAGGTGAGAGGAGGAGTTGATATGAGCAATTTGATGTTAGAAGGTAGGCTAGCCGTAGGGTGCTTTAGAACCTTCGTCGACTGATATATGCGAGTAGGCATGAACCTACGACTTAAGGATAAGTACGAGGTCTAACTGATTCATTTCCCTGGATACTTACACAAGGACTCCCCACAGGCCGAGCGTCGTTAAGTTCAAAGACAAGTCAATCGCCGCAAGCCATGAGCAACGCCCGAGGATGAAAACAGAAATCTCGGAACGGGACTTGTTCGCACGGTAGTAAGCCACGCCCGTCAAAACGCAAGCCACAGCGCTCAGAATGGCCGTGATTCGGGAGCTATGAATGCCAGTGAGTGCGTCGGGGTTGGCGCCATTGGCGATTACCCAGCCGTGATACCCGGTGCTGAGGAGGCCAGACGACTGCGACTCAAAATCAATGCCAAAAAGCCCGTACTTGGCACTGAAGTCGTTGCGGAATGCAGGGGTGCTGGCATCAGAGTTTCCCGTATAGGTAAAGTTATACCAGCCTGGTGGGATTTGGGAGAGGGCCTTGATTACTATCATTTATCAATCTTTTGCTCGACTGAGTAACTGAGCCGTGTGCCAAAAGGGGGGTCTGGGCTGGCCGATCGCTGCCGCCCACTCCCGGCTCCAGCTTTCTCGCAAAATATCGCACTACATACTTATGAAAGCTTTCTAAGGAAGCGATACGCGTGCCTCGAGCACCAAGGCATAAAAGAAATCTAGTCCATCCGATAGTAAAATGCACTTACCCTTGGTGAAGAGGCCCACCCAGACCAACGGGAATGTCATCGCCCATGCTAGCTTGACTGTGGTTGTGTAGCATATATAAAGATGTGTAAAAAGGGTGGATTGGGAGCGCAAGGCAATGTTGGGCGGCATCGCGGCAGAGGCCTGCCGACAGCCAAGTTCCGGTAGAAGAGCGGGCAGATCGTGGCCCATCTCATTCTTCTGCTTCTCCCAAGGTCCCCTCGTCCCCCATTCCCTCCTCCCAGCTCCACAGCAGCTTACCTGTGAGGTTCGCAAGGGACTCTTTCGTAAAGGTCATGATCGTGGTCTCTGTGGGCTGCGTATGTAGAAATAAGGAAGGAAGGTGAAGGATCGATATCGGAGAACATACGCTGGCTTGCCTTCTTGCCTTTCCTCCTCCGCCAGGACTGCAACATAAACGTAAAGGGACCCTAAGAAATTCCCGTGTGGGCAGCTTGTATTGCACGAAAGAAGGTTGATTCGTCAAATTCATCGAAAGTACCGTAAGATCTGCCCCAAAAGTCGTTCAGAAGTAATGACAGGGCCCCCGATAATCTCGGCTGCGGGCCGCGGGATGCCTAGGGCCTCCTTGAGGTTGGGCGCTCCTCCTTGTGAGCGAGTATTGCCCGAAAGTTGACGTGTCTGCAATGTCCATTTCATACCGCCGTTCAATTGAAACCTGGACACGACCCACCAACCCGTAGCGACACTGCAATACAGACGTTCTGTTTGCCACATTCTTCACGGAAAGCGGTGGTGGCGTTGTTTCATTGCATTTTCTGGCCCTCCATGATATTCTTAGGCGTGACACCCATGGCAAGCGGACTCCCCATTGTTCTTTTGACTTGCGGATTCCAAATCCTAAGGCCTGGATTGTGTGTGTGCTATGGTGATTATCTGGCAGAAGTCACGCATGGCGTATGCAGGGCCTTGTGTCATTGTCCAGGCCGTGACGCTAGTCAAGTTATGTAAGGCTTTCGGACTCCTCGCTCAGCGAGCGCGATCAGCTCGAAGAGACGCCACGGACACATTCTTACAAATACCTTTACAACAACCATACAGGAGATCAAATCATCAAAACCCGCGACGGGACGATCAGCTCTCGAACAACTTTAGGGGACAAGTGAATAGCTCCAAGAGCAGCAGCAGCGGTAGCTGGAGCAGCAGCAGACGGAGGTCGCCCGAGGTGAGTAGGAATGCTTCGATACGAAGAGGACTGAGGTCGGTAGGGCGAATATCAAATGTATTCTGTCTCTCTGTTTGGTTGAAGTGTCATAGGCATGATGTGGGAAAGGGGAAGGAGAAAAAATAGAGGTAGGAAGGTGGGTCGAGACACGTATGCTCCTCTCGAAGCCCCGCCAGCACACCACTCTCACACATTCGCACACATACACCACGACACAGAGGTGGTCAAAACCCAGGAGGGTCCGTTCCCTTGATTGCTCTCTTCTTTCTTCCGAGCCCGCTGTCCTCCATTCCTACTGTCATCCTCCCTTTTTGGTGTGTCCAAGACGCGAGCAGCAGCCCTCCTTCCCTTCCCCCCTCCCTCCCTCCCTTCCTCCCTCCCTTACGTCTATTTTTCCTGCCGCTTTTACATAAATCATCTCCTCTGTCAATTGTGTTGAAGTAGGAGTGCGACTGCATAGGCACGTTTCCTTTTCCCGTTACCTGTAATATTTGATTTGAATCTAGAAGACGGGAAAGAGACTCTCTCAACCCCAAAACCCAATACAAGATAAAGAGAGGTGAAGAAGTGGCACCAGCAAGTGGTTGATTCAACGACGTGGAAGATGTTTTCCAAGCGATTATAATTCTGACGGATGAAAAGAGAGTGACTTTTTGGAGCCTAGCCGTGTGTCCCGTGTTCTGCACGCGCGCCTTCTGCTCCTCCCTCCCCTCCCTCCTCCTCGCATTTCAATACCATTCCCCCGTGTAGGAAGGCTGTGGGAGAGAAGGGATTAGAGAGAGAGAGAGAGAGCAGAGTAGATAAGGACGAGGACGAGGTCAACAGTAGGGGGGAGATAGTGAGGGGTAAAGAGGAAGTCGCGGCGGTACGAAAGCGCTTAGGGGGCGGCAAGAAAAACAAGAACGAGAAGAAGAAGAGAAAGAAGAGGAAGAAGAAGAAGGATAGGAGACAAAGCAGGAGGTAGAAAGGGCGGGAACGGGAAGAAGAGAAGGAATTTGAGTCAGGTGCGGTGGACAACATGGCTTCATCGATCGGGGAACTACAGCATAGAGGGCAGCACGTTGGGGCTGTCTTTGGGGATATCATGGTCTATGTACAGGTAAGGAGGGAGGGAGGGAGGGAGGGCTGCAGGCTATGAAGATTTGGATTTTTTAGCGTTACTGCTTTGTATTTGTAAGTCCCTTCCCTCCCTCCCCTCCCTCCCTCCCTCCCTCCCTCCGTAGGAAGTTAACCCTCGTCGCACCGGTCGTCGGAAGGACCATCACCAGCAGCAGGGGGAGGAGGGAGGGCACGAGGGAGGGAAGCGGCCACTTACGCTCAAGAGCTGGAGTACGATCAAGGACGTCAAACAGACGCTGCAGACATTGTTGCATGTTCCCATGAACAAGCAAAGGCTCTTCTTCAACGGGCGGGAGCTCTCCTCCCCCTCCTCCGCCGGCATCTCGCCCTCGGCCTCCGTCGATCCCTCCCTCTCTCCCTCTTCCGACTCCTCCTCCTCCTCGGCAGCTGTCCTGAGGCGCAGGCACACCACTGGTGAAAGCGGCGAAGGAGGAAGCGAAGCAGGAAGAGGAGGAGGAGGAGGCGGCGGGGCGGGCGGAGCACGAGGAAAAGGGTTACGCGAGCTCGACAATTACGGTCACTCCCTCCAAGACTGTGGCATCATTCGGGACGGAGAAACTATCTACTTCACCATTGCCCGCCCTCCATCCCTGGATATGGGCCACTCGGGGCCGATCCTCCGGCCGTACGGTCTCTTGCAGCCTCCGCGGCGGTTGGGGAGGGCGATCAAGCAGGTGGGTTGGGTTGCTGCTGTCTCCTTATTTTTTTACTTCCTTTATCTCTTCCTTCCTTCCCTTTTTCCTTCCTCTTGTTCGTTTATTGAAGGAGGTCCCTCTCGTTTGGTCCTCTCTCTCGTTTGGTCCCTCCTTCCTTCCCTCCCTCCCTCCCTCCCTCCCTTCCTCCTTTCCTTGTTCCTCCTTCATCCTTCCTTACTTCCCTCCCTCCCATCTCCCTTCTTATTCCCGCCTGGTCGACCTCTTTTGTGGACCCTCCGACCCCCAATGAGGCCGTCAACAGCAGCTTTTTCATCTTCTTCCCCTCCCTCCCTCCCTCCCTCCCTCCTTCCCTTCCCATCAGGTCCGTCGGGCAATGGACATGGGCATCCATGGGCCGAAGCTCACCATTGAGGGCTTTGGTGGCACCTACTTCCTCTTCGATCCCCGTCGGCGTCCTCTCGCCGTCTTTAAGCCTGCCGATGAAGAGCCCTACGCCCCTCTCAATCCACGAGGGCCTGAGCTGGTGGCCGAATGGGGGAGGGTCGCCGTGGCCATGTCCCCCGGCAGTGAAGGAGGAGGAGGGAAAGGGAAGGTGGAGGAGGTGTTTCAAATGCGGCCGGGTGTGACCCCTGGTGAGGGGTATATGCGGGAGGTGGCTGCCTACCTCCTGGACCATAACGGCTTTTCCGGAGTTCCGGAAACGACCGTGGTGGAAGCCCGCCACCGAGCCTTTCACTACCCCTCCTCCTCCTCCTCGGCTATCAGGGCGTCGAGGGTGGGAGGGAAGAACGTCAAGGTGGGTTCGTTCCAAGAATTTGTCCGACATGACGCCGTAGGGGAGGATTTATCTCCCTCTCTCTTCCCTGTGAGGGAGGTGCATAAAATCGCCCTGTTGGACCTGCGGCTGTTGAACAGCGATCGGAATGGAGGGAATATACTGGTGAGGAAGGTCTTGGGGGCGGGAGGGAAGGGAGGCGGCGGGAGGAAGGAGGGCGGGGGGAGGGCCGGGATTCGATACGAGTTGATTCCGATAGATCACGGTTATTGCTTGCCGGAGGTGTTGTGTATCGACGAGACGCTTAATCTGTGTTGGTTCGGATGGAAGCAGATGCACGTCCCGTGTGACGAGGCCACGTGTGCGTACATCTCGACGTTAAATGCCGTAACGGACGCCGGGCTGTTAAAGGCACATTTGGGGATCAGGCGGGCGGCCTTGGACTTGCTGCGCGTGAGCACGCGATTGCTGCAGATTGGTGTGGTGGAATATGGACTGACGCTGTACGAAATAGCCCTGCTGCTGGTGCGGGAGAGCAGTGACAAGCCCTCCCCTGTGGAGAAGGTGAGGGAGGCAGCGGAGGCCTTGGCACTGGCCGTGACAAGGTCGAGGGGGGCGGTAAGGACGGCGGCGAAGAGAGGAGAAGGGGGAGTGAGGGGGGGAGGAAGGGGGGGAGGGAGGGAAGCGCTTGGTCTGAGCCGGCCGGTGTCGGCGATGTGTTTGAGGAGGAGCAGGAGTATACCGATGACGGGAGCAGCCCTTCCTCCCTCCCGCCCTCCTTCGCGGCCGCAGCAGCAGCAGCACGGGATGAAGGAGAAGGGGGGAAGAGGGGAGGGAAGGAGGGAGGGGGAGGCATTGGTAGAGCTTGGGAGGAGTCTGGAAAGCGAAGGTGACCCTGATCACCTCCACCTACTTGCTTCCTCTTCCTCCTCTTCCTCCTCTTCCTCCTCCTCCTCCTCCTCCTCGTCTTCTTCTCTCTCGCCTCCATTTCCCTATCACGAACCGTTGGCCAACACCAGACGCGCAACAACAACAAGAGTATCAGAGCCAGGAGCTGCAGCTGGAGGAGGAGGAGGAGGAGGAGGAGGAGGAGGAGGAGGAGGAGGAGGAGGAGGAGGAGGAGGTCCAAGCCCTCCCGCCTTCCAAGCCCCCCTCCCTCCTTCCACCGACGGCCATGCCATCTACTCGCAAGGAAAGGGAGCTACACCCACGCTGACCATCTGTCTGGACCACCTTCCTTCCTCCCTCCCTCCTCCTTCCTTCTCCTCGGCCTCGTCTGCGGCGGTGATGATGTGCATGGAAGGGGCCGAGCGGGAGGGAGGGCGGGAGGGAGACGACCTCCGCGGAAGAAGAGGAGGAGAAGGAAGAGGACGGACGGAAGAGAGGGTAATGACGGGATCGCCGGCTTCGCCCACGGGGTTTTGGAGCGTGTCAATGGCTGAAATGCACGCACGGGCCGAACGGGCAGCGGCGGTGTATGCGAAGGAGAGAGGAAAGGAGGGAGGGGGGGGGCGGTCGCCGTCTTCGTCTTCCTCCTCCTCTTCTTCTTCTTCCTCGAGGTGGATGGATGGAAGGGGGGGGGGTAGGGAGGGAGGAAAAAAAGAGGCACTTGAAGGAGGGAAGGAGATGGAAGAAGGGGAGGAGGGAGGGGGGGAGGACGAGGAGCATGGTAGGGAGGAAGACGATGGTTACAGTTGGACCTTTGATATGGATGTGGAGCATCAGCAACACCAGCATCCGCACCAGCACCAGCACCAGCACCAGCACCAGCACCAGCACCAGCACGAAGAAGAAGAAGAAGAAGAAGGGGACGAAAGAGGAAGGGGGGATCTTGTCCCTTCCCCCTCCTCTTCCTCCTCCTCCTCCTCCTCCACCTCCTCCTCCTCCTCCTCCTCTGTGTTGGATGCATCGAGGAGCACCCATGCCTCCTCCCCTTCTTCCCCCCCTTCCTCCTCCTCTTCCTTCTCGTCCTCCTCCTACAGGCACGTGCCTCATGCAGGTGTGGAGGCAGCGGGGCAGACCCAAAAGAAGAAAGGGAAAGCAAGCAGCAGCAGCAGCAGCAGCAGCAGCAGCAGCGTGAACCTCAGCAACCACAACAATAAACAGAAGCAGGGCAGTTGTGACCACGAAAAGGAGGTGGTGGAACTAGGGGAGGAAGGGACAGAGGGAAGGGGGAAGAGGGAGGGGACCAGCGCGATTGTGATTGCGGCAGAGAGAGAGAGGACACATCACATCCTCGTAAATCGAGACCATCGCCAGTTACAGCAAGAGCAGCAACAGCAGCAACAGCAGCAAGAGAGGGTCAGCGAGGGAGGGAGGGAGGGAGGGAGGGAGGGAGGTAGTTTCCCTATGTATGGGCGAACCTTGGCTCGAGCTATTTCCTCCCCTGACTTGAAGAAAGGGCAGCAGAGTCTTGTCATCCATCAGAAGGAGGAGGGAGGGAGGGAGGGAGGGAGGGAAAGGGAGGGGTCTACAGCAGCAGGAGGTGGAGGATGGGGAATGGCGATGTCGACTGCGGCATCAACCGGCTTGCTTCCTCCTCTTCCTCATCTCAGCAGCAATAACTATCTAGCTGGAGTTAATGGCCGGAAGCAAGGAGGGGGGGAGAGGGGGGGGGAGGAGGGGCTGTCCGGCTACCCCGGGGTATTCCGAGAAGGGAATTTACCGGTGAGCACGATGAGGGAAAAGAAGGAGAAGGCGGTGATGGATTCGGAAGAGTATAGGGAGGCGTATTTTCACTATATTGATGTTTTGCTAAGGGATTTGGTGAAGAGAAAGGTGGGCGGGGAGGCAGGGAGGAGACGGAGGAGGAAGGAGAGGGGTTGGGGGGAGGAAGAGGACGAGGTGAGGGTCATGGGCTGAGGAAGGAGAGGAGGAGGTGAAGCAGTAGACGGAGAAGTACAGTATTTTTCATAGCTCATCAATTTCCACGATTTCTGACATGATGTTTATTGAGGAACATTACGGAGAAGAATGTGTGCAATTGTGGGGGGGTATGAGGAGGTGCGGAGGGGGTCACAGGAGGAATGGAGAGACGCGTGAGTAGTGTAAATGTGCATGGTTAGTCAAAGATGGAGGGAGGCAGAAGTGTATGTGCATAAGGTTTTGTGTTTTTTGTGCAGGTTGGATTGAATCCTTCCCCAGATCATTCGGTTCTGATATAAGAGTGGGGATGGAAGTAGGAGAAGAAAGAGAGAGGGGGGGGAAGACAAGTTTTTTGTTTGGTGGAGACAGAATGAGAAAGACGAGAGTAGATATCTTTCTGGGGGCACGAAGGAGATGGGGGAGGAGGTAGGGGACGAGGAACGAAGAGACAAAGAGAGTACACAGGACACGTCCGGACAGACTTTGCCAAGTGGGTGGGTGGGAGATGAGGTATTTTCAGCGAAACCCGATATATTACTGACGCTGTGACGAGAGCCGCAGCAACAGCAGCATTAGCAGTAGCAGCACCAACAGCAGCAATGAGGACAACAGTTAGAATGATACCACCTACAAATTTTAATTTCTACAGCAAACAACACCACTACATAAATTGAGAAAAAGAGATAGAATCAAAGAGGGAAAATGAGAGAAAAAGGAGGCGGCGAGAGCATTACAGATAGCATGCACACGCACGAGCAAGACCAACAGGAATTCCTCTACCTCTAAAAATAGCTATGGCGATTACAGTAGACGACAACAAACGTAAAATAAGAGGGAAAAATCTGTTCCAGCAAACTGGTTCGAAACTTTTTTTGTAATATTACATGCCTTCCTTTAGACGTGGCTTCAGGAAGTAGGAAACAAAGAAGGAAACCCCTAAGCTGTCCTCCTTGCTTTTATGACAAGCTCTGGACACCCGGTACTTGGAATGTCTAGACGCAGCGTGCACCTTTTCCCGAAGCAGCCCCACGAGGAGTCGCACAGTCGTTCCGAGCCGCTCGGTGCTCCCTAGCCCCTCTTTTTGTCTGTCTGGGATTCACCATTCCGAAAGATTTTGCATATACCACCGCCTCTCCCAGGCGCATATCTGACTGCGTGCTCCTTGCCCACGTATCGGCTTGAGTGATGCTGCTAGCCGGTGCTTGCCGGCGTTGGACACTCGCCCATCCCGATTTTGGAGAAGGGCTTCCATCCACCGCAGCCCGTCACATCATCATCCTTGCTGCTTCTTTCGGTGTGTCCCCTCTTTTCAGTCTTCCCAAATTCTCTTGCACAACACACCACAGGCGATAGTAGCAGGAGACGAAGCAGGATAATAACCCCGCGTAGCCATGATGAACGCCCCGGTGATGGTATTGAGTAAGTTCTTTTCCCCTTTTCCTTCTCCACCTCCTCAAATAATAGAACAAATTCGTAGGCTCCCCCCCTTCCCTTCGCACCACTCAGACCACCTCCCTCCCTCCATCGCTTCCGTTCACGCGTCCATCACTCGTGCTGAGATTGACATGGATAAGCTATGCCAGTGGTTGATGTGCGGTGAACTGTAGGTCCACCCATTCTCGTCCCCTCTCACCCCCTCCCTCTCTCCCTCCCTCCGCTCCTTCCTAAGACGCCAACACCAAGCGCGAAACGGGCCGCACCGCCCAGCTGGGCAATATTTCTGCAGCAAAAGCTGTGGCTGATATTATCAGAACGACACTGGGGCCTAGGGCGATGCTTAAGATGCTATTGGATCCGATGGGAGGCATCGTGATAACGAATGATGGGCATTGTATTTTGAGGGAGGTCGATGTCTCGCACCCCGCAGCGAAGAGCATGATTGAGCTGAGTAGGGCGCAGGATGAGGAAGTGGGGGATGGAACGACGAGCGTGATTATTTTGACAGGTATGTGTTTTCTTCTCATTTCTTTGTTTTGTTGTAAAGATAGACCGACCAACATCCTCCCTCCTCCCTCTCTCCTCCTCTCCTTTCTCCTTCCCACCCTCCTTCCCACCCTCCTTCCCTCCTAGGTGAAATGCTCGCTCAAGCCGAGCAATTTCTGCATCGCAACATCCACCCCACGCAAATCGTTGCAGGTTACTCCAAGGCCCTCCAAGAAGCTATGCTCGTTTGCAACTCCCTGGCCAAACCCATTGACGTGAAGGACAAGAAAGCGCTTTCTCAGATCGTGTCTGCGTGCGTCGGCACCAAGTTCTCGTCTCGCTGGGGTCCGTTCATGGTCGACTTAGCCGTGGAAAGTGTATTGAAGGTCGTGAGAGAGGTGGGGCCCGAGGGAGGGGGGGAGGGAGGGGTGGGGAACTACAAGGAGTGTGACGTCAAGCGGTATGTGAGAGTGGAGAAAATCCCGGGGGGGGAGCTGGGGGAGAGTAAGGTCATTGATGGCGTTATGTTCAACAAGGACGTGACGCACTCGAAGATGAGGCGAAAGATTGAGCGGCCGCGGATCCTCTTGTTGGACTGTCCGTTGGAGTACAAGAAGGGGGAGAGCCAGACGAATGTGGAGGTGAAGGAGGAGGAGGATTGGAACACCCTCTTGAGGATGGAGGAGGAATTCATTGAGAAGATGTGCGCAGAGATTGTGGCGTTTCGACCCGATATTGTCATAACGGAGAAGGGGGTGAGTGACCTGGCGCAGCATTACCTGTTGAAAGCGGGGGTGACGGCGTTTAGGCGTGTGCGGAAAAGCGACAACAACCGGATAGCGCGAGCTGTGGGGGCGACCATTGTCTCTCGACCGGACGAGATCCAAGAGGGTGATATTGGCACAGGTTGCGGTTTGTTTGAAGTCCGCAAGATCGGCGACGAATATTTTGTATTTTTGGAAGCTTGCGACCAGCCCAAGGCGTGCACGGTGCTCTTGCGCGGGGCTTCCAAAGATGTCCTGAACGAGATCGAGCGTAATCTCCAAGACGCCCTGCAAGTCGTGCGAAACTTGGTCTTTGAGTCCAAACTCCTCCCGGGGGGGGGTGCGACGGAGATGGCCGTTGGACAGGCCTTGGCGCGTGCAGCGTCGAAGATCGAGGGTGTTCAACAGTTTCCGTTCAAAGCCGTTGGGGAAGCGCTCGAGGTGATCCCGCGGACGCTCGCGCAGAATTGTGGGACGAACGTCCTGCGAATCATGACTCAGTTGAGGGCGAAGCATACGCAAGGCCCAAGCACCTGGGGTATCGATGGGGAGAAGGGCGTGTTGGTCCAGATGGAGGATTTGGGTGTGTGGGAACCATATGCCGTTAAGGTGCAGACGATTAAGACGGCAGTGGAGGCGGCGTGTATGTTGTTGAGGATCGATGATGTGGTGAGTGGAATGAAGAAGAAGAAGTAGATGAGGAGTGGCGGGGGAGATAGGCGTGGTGGTGGTGGTGGTGGAGGAGCAGGGTCAATAAAAGAGGATTTAAATTTTGCATGTTTGAGTATGTGTGGGTTTGGATCGGAGAAAAACAGGTAGGAGAGAGAGTGAGACGAGGAGGAGAAAGTGATAAAACAGAGGAAGGGAAAGATGAAGGAAGAGAAGTAGAGAACGCATCAGAAAGAAACGTGCAAGTGATTTAGAATCAACCAATCAAAACCGAATCAATCAATCTACGGCGAAGAGGCTCCGTGAGAGGAATCCTAACAACTAACGGACAACAGGATTTTGAAAAAGGTAAACCAAATTAAAAATTAAACGAAGAAACGACACCAATTTATCCAGTCATCCAACAATGACACTTGTCTCCTGTACTTTCGTTTATTACATCAAATCACTCTCTATCACTTGCCTCGTCCTCCCTATCCTTCCATTCCCGCTAGCGATACCTCATTCTTACTTTTCTTCTGCTCTCGCCGCAGGTGCCTTTAGCTTTATCTTCAGCCTCTTGGGGGCACTACCTCCACTGCTGCCACTCCTGCTACCACTTCCAATGCCGATGCGACTGCTGTTACCAGCATCGAATCCCACTCCTCGGGTGGGGAAGGAGGACAGCATGCCTCCTGGTGGTGCTACGGCAGCCGTCTTCGGAAAGGGCGTATTGATCGCTATGCTACTGTTTTCACACCCTTTTTTCTCTGTGACTTTCCTCTCAGCCTCCTGCTCCTCCTTTTCCTCCTCCTCCTTCTCTGTTTCTCCCCTCCCCCTTGAAACTCTCTCAGGGGATAACAATGCCTGCAGCCGATTCTTCATCCCTCCCTCCTTCCCATCATCCCCCTCCCCCTCATCCAGTACATCCATAGGCTTCTGGCCCATGGCGTTGACCACCTGGGGGTCTGCACCTGCCGCTAGGAGAAGCTCGGCGATCTCCACAGCATCAGCCGTGTTTTTGTCGTCAATGGAGGAGCAGTCGCGGCTACCTTTCTCTTTCTGTCTATTTCCCCCGCCCTCCATCCTTTCTTTCTCTTGCGACGAAAAGGTTGATGACTGTGCCAACCAGAAAAGGGGCGTCTCCCCACTGCTTGTCCTGGCATTGACCACGACCTTGATCCTCTCCTTCTTCTTCTTCTCTTCCTCCCCATCCTCTCTTACCTTGGCGCCGACGGGTGGTGCCCCTGCCACGGCAAGGAGGGCCCGCACTCCTGCCACATTTCGGTGTTGGCACATGTAATGCAGCGGCCCACGTTGATAGCAATCCTTTTCCTCTGTCAGCTGCCATCCCGTCTCATATTGTGAGAGTCTCTCTAGTAGATAGATGAAAATCTCTGTACGGTCATTCTCAGCGGCAAGCAACAAAGGGGTCCGTAACCGGGCATCTTTTATGCGCAGCTTCGTTAGCGGTCCCACCAACATCTTCACGAAGTCTACCATTGGGCGCCCGGCCATTGTGGCCACGACTCCCAAGGGACTTCGACCTTGCTCGTCTTGGTAGTTGACAGAACTTCTGCTGCTATGGTAACCTTCCCTGGCGTAAAGGTTCATGAAGCTGTCGATTTCCGCAGGGGTTTTCGTTGGGAAGCCGAGAACACAATCTAACAAGAAAGAGTCGGGTGGATTGGAGGTATTCATAATGCGATGCCACAGCGGTGTGTCTATTTGAGTGTGTATATGTGCATATATATATATGTTAGTGTGCATGTGTGTTCTGGTGTGTGTGTTGGTGTGTGTTGGTGTGTGTTGGTGTGTGATTGTGTGTATGTGCTAGTGTGCGTGTGTGTGTGTGTGTGTTGATGGGTGTGGTGAGCGTTGGTTATGAGTATCATCTTCAGGCGTACAGAAACGCTACAGAGATATAAGCAACCCATTCTTTAGCAGAAGAGAGATTGTACATCTAAGAGCAGTTTACGGCGGCGGTGGTGCAATCCTTGTGTCTCTCGCTTGGAAACGTGCAGCGAGTTGGTTGAAGCAGCGGAAATCCGAGTTCCGACCTCCCGACTCTCTGAATCGAAAAACTAAGCCACACGCACACACGCACAATCTCAGGGTGGGCTTACAGTGTAACGCGTGCTTTCGAGCCCCTGTTTATTGTGACTATCTTCTGTTTTTTGGGTAGGAGGTGCTCCATGATTCGGTGGTAATGGGTAAGAAGGGATCTCAGAAGAAAGAACGCTCACGCTGCTGACAGTTTTTGTCTGTTCCACATTTTGATCGCTTGGCTCCAACAAAAAGGATAAACGCTGTGGGCTCAGTTGTCTCTTTTCTAACTGTGAGAATATACACAATGTGCACACAGGCATCAGGAGAAGAGGAGAACGCATCACCTCCTGTGGCTCGGTCCATTTGAAGCTCGTCCCAAGTCCCCCTTCAACGTATGTCAGAACCCGATGTAAACAACGCCGCCATTTCAGCCCGGGAGCTCCTCCATGCCGCCGTTCTGGACATTGCCCAGGCACAATTCGACAAGTTGCCTAGGCCGGAGGAATGCATCGTCCTTTTCTCAGGCGGGGTGGACTCTTCCGTCTCGCTTCACCTCGCTGCCTCCTTGCTCGGCGTAAAGCATGCCATCACTGTGCTTGTGCAGGATACTCCGGCCTCCGATGAGCCTTGGGCCGAGGCCACCGCAAAAAAATTTCCTGGTGTGACTCATATTGTGCTGCGGCCCACGCTGGATGAGCTTTTGGGCCAGGACATGCCCTTTTTGGTGCAAACGATTCATTCGTTCGACGGGATGGCTTTGCGGAATTCAGTCTGTGCCACGCATGGTCTTCGGCACGCGGCCTCCTTGGGATTCAAGTATGTCTTGACAGGCGATGCAGCGGACGAATTAATGGGTGGATACCGCTTTACGCACAGATATGATGACGAGGCGTGGACCCAACAACGCGCTACGATGGTTGCCAAATGGCATTTTGACAGCAGTGTAGTCGGCGATGCTTTGGGCATGCGCGTCACCTCGCCCTTTCTCCATCCGCCATTTGTGGACTTCTGTTTGAAAAGTCTCAGGAAACTGGATTGTGTCGGTCCCTATTCCTTGCGGGTGACTCCTTCCGCAGCCCTGGAGGACGGCGTCATCACAGGAAAGCTGCCGTTGCGTGGGGCTTTTCCCGAGCTCCTTTCTTCTTCCCGACGTAAGGATCCTCAGGAAATTGGCTGTGGAACTACCATGTTGGGCGCGGCTCCTTGGGCATCGCCGCCGCGTCAAGGTTACTTTGACACCCGGATTGAGGACGCAGTGTTGGCGAGTGAAAAGGCGCGGATCGCAGATGAGTATGCAATCAAAATCCGGGATAAAGAGCATTTGGCCTATTTCCACAAATTTGAGAAGTTATTCGGAATCATCGAAGAAGTGGACGACGAGGAGAAGAAGCGAGTGACAAAAAAGGTGCTGAATGTGCCTAATAAACCGCGTCCGAATGACGACCCTTGTCCAGCTTGTGGCTTCAAACTTGATACTCCCACGCAGACCTTTTGCTTGGTATGCGGTCACTATGAAGAGACATTGCGGTTCCGAAAACAAGGAGACAAGGTTGGAGGGGTGGCTCGAACAGGGCAAGATGACGTTGAGGAGATCGAGCAATAGTTCATTATATTGAATGATAAAACAACTCTCTGTGATGTGCGTTTGTCTCCCTAAATGAATAACAATGTAGATAAAATGAGCCAATGCGTTTTTCAGTTTTTGGTTTATAGATGTGATGCCGCTCCCTTTTCTTTCACGCTTGTCCCACCTCCTCTCCTCCCACCGTTGGTGCATCTTCAGCTTCCGCCTCTGGTTTTCTCCATCGCTCCCAAACGATGTTTGCTGCTTCAGCCGCCGTGCAAAACTCCAAAAACTCGTAGGGGGATACATCAGATTCAGGCGGATACAACATATACCTAATATCATAGTCTGGCAAAATACAGCGCCCATCTGGCCGTCGCTTTAGTTTTGCCACTTCCACATCCGTGTCCAGACCACGGTCTGCAAAATCTTGGCGATACAAAGTCAAGAAATCATCCCATCTCTTCGGACCCATGCTTGCGCGCATTATTGCTGTATCGGGATGTTCCACACCCAAGACCGCACAGATGAAAGGGAGGGCAACGCAGAGGGGAATGAGTGTAGGCTTCGAAGGAGCCGTCGAAGGGTGTGGAGGTTTAAGTAGAGGAGGAGGCAAAGGAGCTGCCAATGTTGTAAATGAAGGAGGTGGCAAAGAGAAGACTGTGGCGGCTTCTTCTGCTTCCAACCTGACTTCCCCTGTTTGCACGCTTCGCGCTGCGGTCATTGTCGCTGTTTCTTCTCGGTCTTGAACACGCACCGGTGATGAAGGGCAGGCCCTCTCTCCAGGTATAGGCCGTTCCACCTGGCGCTGACGATGACGAGAAAAGAGTAGCCATTCCTCTTTGTCTTCCTCCGTTTCCTCTTCATCTTTCTTCTCTTCCGCTGCCGGCGGCCGTTCCATCACTTCCCCTGCAGGTTCCCTAGCAGGGACTTGAACGGGTGATGGTAAGGGTGCATGACGGATTGTTGCCATGGCCTGCAGCTCACCTATGGCTTCTTCTTTCCCTCCTTGGTTTTCCTCCTCTATCTCTCCCTCTATCCGTTCTAGTCCTGCAACTCCTCCTCCATCTCCCACATCTAGTTTTGTAGTTAGTGCTGGTGTCGTCGCCACGGCCCGCCGCGCCCACCACCACATATAGCATCCAAAGGCGCACGATACAGCCGCTATGATCCAGGGCAACGCGGCATCAGTCAAAGATATCATACGCCACCAGGTACGGATCCATGCCGTGGGCATTGGAGGAACAATACTCTGGGCTGCGCGCAAAGTGCTTTTCCGCACATTTTCGATGCTGTGGCGGACACTTGTCGCAAAGTGTGCGCCTGCTTGAACGACAGATTGTTGAGCTTGCCATATGATCGAGATTATCGATTGTTGCACGGCCGCAACGAACGCCTTGGTCATAACCCAGGTCCCCATCACCAAGTTGCGTACATCCGTAATCTCAGCCGCCACTGCCCCTCCCACTCTCGTAAAACCTCCCACGACTGCATTCTGCAATATCATACCCCATCTGACAACTGTGTTGCAAGCCGTGCTCATACTGCCACCCAAAGCAGTAACCAGCGTATCCTCGGCCTCCACGAGATGGTGTATAGAGCCCCGCAAGACGTCCTGCATCAAAGACGCCAGAAAACCCCACATCGCCAGAACCGTGCCTGCGATCAGATTCCAGGCAGCAACCAGAGCCAAGACCACGAATTGGTACCGGAGGCGAAGCAAGGCAATGGACATAATCCACAGTGCTTGAATTATTTGAAAGACGCCATGCAGGGTGCCCCAAACGATTGCCATAATCCAACCTCCTGTCCACCCCATAACACCTGACACAAACGCCCATGCAGCTTCTAAAATTCGACCACAGAGCATGACCAGAAGCTGATTCACGCCTTCTAGTATGGAGGCTACCGCTGTATCCAGCTGCTGTCGAACCCAGTCTAAGAGAAAATTGCATGCTTGCCGAGTCCTCCCGACGCTGGGCATGGCTTCTCTCCCTCCTTCCCGCATGGCCTGTGAAAGCTCTTGGAAATCATGCCAAGCCCGGCCACGGGGTTCTACACTGTAGTCAACGAGTCTCCAGTCGTATTCCCGGGTGATGGGGCATTCGTCTTCGCGCAACAAGTTCTGATAGTCCAGCACATGCTCCCAACGCTGCCGCACCCAGGCCTTGATAGCAAAAGCCACAACTTGAGTCGGATGGGTCCAAATGGTGGAGAGCGACAAGAGAGATGCCTCGCTATCGTAGGAGGGCCGCAATCTTGCCAAAGGCTTCTTGGTGACCGCGGCCGAGGACAAACAGAAGGATTCGTGGGTCACACCCAGCGCCCGACCAGCGGGGTGGTCTTGCCATGAGGCGACTGCAATAATGGAAAGCGGCAGAGGGACAAGCTTCAACGATGGCCACATCGTCTTGATTTTGAGAGAGAGGTGTAGGGATTGTGAAAGAGTTGTGAGGGCAGGCATTTTATTCTTCTTCCTCTTCGGCGTGTTGAAGCTAGGCGGCGTTCTTCGCGAGACTTGTAGACTTGTAAGAGTAAGTGCCAGCTGTTTTGGAAAACTATGCCAGCATTTGGTATTTCTATTTTTCGAATATTTTTTTTGTCTTATTTACCAAATTTATCATCGTGCTTTATTTTACTGAGTTATCTTTTTCCATCTCCCTTACTTCGCTCCTCCTCCTCCACTCTCCACAAGCAACGAAACCTGTCCCTCAATGCCCGCCTCCCCAAGCGTCTTATGCTTGTCCTCTGGATAGACGTATGCCATCCTTACTCCCCTTCCTCTCCCTCCTGCCAATACTACCTTTGCCCCTCGCAGCTCCTCCAACCCTTCGACGTCCAACCAATCGAACACCTTTTCTAGCACATCAGTCGCCCGGAATGTCCTTTGAACCTTCTTTCCTCCCTCCTTCCCTCCCCCCCTCTGTGGCATCCGCGCGGCAATTTTGCAGCAAATCTCATCATCCTCCGCTTTCCATTCCTTGGGTTCATTCCCCAAAGCCAACTTCTTTCTCGCCCGTCGTGTCTCGTCTTCCTGCTTCTTCGTTTCGGCTGCTGCTGCTGCTGCTGCTGCTGCTGCTGCTTTAGCTTTTTCGGTGGCTTCTCTTTCTCGGTCAGCCAGCAAGGCTTTGTTGTACTCTTGTTTTTGCTCGATCTACAGTAAGAGAAGAGGAGGAGGGTGGGGAAAAGGAAGGGGGGGAGGTAAAATATGTGGAGAAGAAGGGGAGGGAAAGAATAAGAAAAGAAGGGATGGACCATACCTGAAGCTTCTTTTCACTGAGAACAAAAGCGCGATCCTTTTTGTCCTCTTCTAGGACATGGCCGTGGATCTAAGAAAAGGGGGGAGGAAGGGAGGGGGGGAGGGAAATGGACAGTTTTAATTTACTTTGTAAACAAATCGATGGGCATGCCAAAGAGTACTCGCCGATCCCTCCCTCTCTCCCTCCCCCCCTCCCTTCCCCCCCCTCTCTCTCCTTACCTCTAATGTTCTGTTCAACCACACCACCGCCTGCTCCGGGGACGGGGGCGGTTTGAAATGATGCAAGCTCTTCACGCTTACCTTCCTACCTGCCTCCCTCCCTCCATGCACCACCCCCAAGTACGGTAATCGTCGGACCGACAACTCTTTCATGGCCAGTTTATGGGCCGTAGATGAGGGGGGGGGGGACCAAAGGACGAAAGCAGGAAGGAGGAAGCGAATGAGGTCGGGGTCGGTCAAAGTCCGGCAGAAGGCTTTGTGCCTCTTGTCGTCACGCGGGGAGGAAGACGGGAGGTAGACGATCAGCAAGCGGCAGGAGGCTCGAGCGGAGGCGAGAGCATGGAGGAGGGAGGTAGATTCGAGGAAGGGGGGATGGTGGGGGCCGTACTCTCTCTCGAAGGTGGTGGTGAAGGAGGGAGGGGGGGAGGGAGCGAGGGGGAGGAGGAGCGTGGAGACGACGCGTTTCAAGAAGCTGCCGAGGGTGGACATGCTAACGGGAGAAATAGGAGGACAGAAAATGATGAAGTACAGTAAGGTTGTCACCGTAGAGAAATTGGCTCCATTTCCATTGACGAAACTAGGAATAAAGACAGAGGGAAAAGGAAGAAGGGAAGGAGGGAGGGTAGGAGGGAGCAGGAAGCAGGCAAGAAGGAGAGTGAGTTTGAAAAATACCTACATTATGCCGGTTAGGCTGGCATTCTTCCCACCTCCGCCACGACTGCCAAGGAAGAAAGAGATCGGTCGTGGCAAGACTGCTGCTGCTGCTGCTGCTGCTGCTTGGGCTGCTACTTCTTGTGCTGCCAGTGTCGGGCTGCAGGTTTTCTCGTCGCCATGACATCGTTGGGCCGAGACTGTGTGTGACAGAGGTTCGGAGAGTAAAAATTGTTCATCTCGGAGAAAGTAGGGACGGGTAGGAGAAGGAGGATGGGACAGGGAGGGCGCACCTCTCGGTCTGTGGCCCTTGGCGCTCCGGATGCTGCTAGCTCTGCTGCTCGTAGCTAAGGAAGGGGAGGAAGATGTAAGGGTGGCCATGATGGCCACCACGAGAAAGAGAAGAGTAATACGGAGGTGCATAGATGCTGAATGCCTTTTGCTGCAACTGCTACTGTTGGTGGTGCTGCTGCTCGTGCTTGCGGTCCGCATCATCCTCAGGACACCTCCACCAGGCTAAGATCTTCTCACTTGGCTGCCTCGTATCTCTGTCAAGCCACCAGCGTCGCGTTTGCTCCCTGTGATTGTAGGAAAGGGCATTTTCTTGCTTGTGAATAAACTTCAACCATGGGTGTGGGCTTCGCACGGGTAAGAGGGAGGAATGGGAGCTAAGTGAAAAAGGAGGGGAAGCAGGACGGTGGACCTCGTCGTCGCAATCTCTGGCCCATGCTTTTGGCGCTTGTTGCGTCTTGGCCGTGTCCCCTGCATTAAACACAACGATCAAAATTGTGTGGACATAAAAACCAGGAATAAAGGCATTTGGTCTAGGTGGGGAACAGAGGGTTAGAGAGCGGTGCGTGCGGTGGCACTTTGTTCATCTACCTGCCAACCTCCCCACCCCCCACACTCTCCCTACGGATGCCTCGCAAGCTTATTTCGTAAATAAATGCACTGTCCGATTCCTTCATTTCTTCTTTAAGGTCTTATCATCGAGTAATTTGCATTGTTTCTTTGCTTCTCCGTTGAGTCCCGCTCCCACTGTACCCCCCCCCCGTCCCCCCGTCCCTCCTTCCTTCCCCCCCACTTCCCCTCCCTCCGTCCCTTCCTCCCTCTTTCCCTCTCGTCCCCTTCAATCATACACATTTTTCTCTTCTATTGGGCCATATCCATCCTATTCATAGTTCAACACAACTGCCACCGATTGACTCACACTCGGGTCCGTGATAGATAACACTTCCCCACTCCGCGGTAGCAAGTTCCCTATCTTCTTCCCAAGGTTACCCCTCGTGGCGATCTCTAGGGCAGGGGGTCTCTGCATGTATAGAACAGTGTCTCCGCAAGACAAGGAGGGTGCCGCGAGCTGGAGGGAGGGATGGGATCGAAGGAGGTCAAGGACCTCAGAGAGGAGGAGGGAAGGGGAGAGGGGTAGGTTGATCTCCTGAGATCCGCAGACAGGGCAGTCGTCCTTCTTGGTGTGGGCGGTAGTATAAGTGTAGATACCGTCTGGTCCCTGATACATCATGTAGTTGTTCATGATCTAAGGGAGATGGGGGGGAAGGAAGGAGGGAAGGAGGAACGTCATTTTGACGCGCTTGACGTGTTGGACTCGATGCGGAGATATGATGAAGGGAGGGAAGGAGGTAGGAGAGAAGGGGGGGGAGAAAGGGAGGGAGGGAAGGAGAGAGGGAGGGAAGGAAGGAAGGGGGGGCGTACCTGCGACATGAAGGTCAAGACCTTGATTGCCTCGTTGACACTCACGGCAGCGACGATGGCATTGGTGCTGGCGATAGCCGGGATGATATTTTTAATCACCCCTAGGGTGAGCCTGCGGGTGACACCTTCGATCCCGAATTTATTCGCGCGTTCTTGGGCTTTGCTGAAGATCCAGGAGACGTGTTCGGGATCGTCTGTATTGTGTATTATTTGTTTAATTTATGTGTTTAACTATATCAATTGTTTTACTTAATTATTTTTTTATGATTATTACCTTCCCCTCCGGATGCGCCGCGGGCCCTACCATCCATCCCTCCTTCCCTCCCTTCCTCCCTCCCTTCTTTACCTGCGTCCAACACGGTCCCCTCCGGGTGCGCCTCGGGCCACAAGAGCAATTGCGCGAACGCCACGCAATGCTCCGGCTGCCTCGGCGTGTCTGCCAAGGTGCACAATTGGAACGCATGGGCCGGGGGGAACAGGTCGAGGGTGCAATGAAAACATGCCGTGAGGCCGGGCAACACCACCCGCGCCTGCCCCTGGAACCCCTCCGTCCCTCCATCGACCAACGGAACGACACTCGCCAGATCGAATTGAAGATCCGCCCCACCCTCCCCCCCGCCCTCCTTCCAGCCCTCGTTCCTTTCGGCCAGGGAAAAGAGGGTGCTGTTCAACCAGATCCGAGCCTTAATGTTGTCGAGGCCGGCGATGACGATGGAGAATTGCTGGGGAAAGGGAGGGAGGGAGGTCGGGAGGGAGAAAGTGGATGAGTCAAACCGAGTTTTCCCGTTTCGAGGCCAGCGATGATGATGTTGAGTTGCGATGGGGGGAGAGGGAGGGAAGGAGAGAGAGAGGGAGGGAGGGGGGGAGGGAGATACCTTGTAGAATGATGCGTCCTTCTCTTGGATCTTCCCGTGGTGAGCGCGGACTGTGACACCCGGGACGCGCTCCATGATGAACTCGGCCGCCACCACCGCTTTTGGCCGACCGATGTCTGAAGGAGATAAGAGGGGATGGAAAGAAGGAGGGAGGAAGGGGGGGGAGAGGTCCTAAGGAGGAGTGGAGGGAGGCAAGCAAGGGAAGAGGGAGCGACGAATGGGAAAGGGCAGTACCTTTCTCACGAAACAGGAACTGCCGGTTGAGGTTTGAGAGCTCGATCGTGTCCAAGTCTATCACGTCTATGTCTTTCACGCCCGACAAGGCCAGGTTCTTCAGAATTTCGCACCCTAGGCCCCCGGCGCCTACTACCAACACTCGTGCCTGCGGAAAAGGAGGGACATCATAAAAATTGTATACGAATACCATGCATTTATAGACAATTTCTAATGGTTATCCTTTCCCATTTTCCGTATTTACCTCCCCGGAAGCTCCTCCCCCCTCCCTACCTCCGCCAACATTTCCTTCAGGTCTTGTCCGGGCTCGAATTCCCCCAGAGCTAGCGAGCCCGACTCCACCCCAAAGGGGCTCGGCCGCAGCAACACCTTGTCCAAATCCATTGTGGTGTCATTGTAGTAATCATCCTCATCATGAGGAATGTTGCCATTACGCTTGTTGGTGGTGGAGGTGGAGGTGGAGGTGGTTGTGAAGGAGGAGGAGGACGAGAAGGACGAGGAAGAAGGGGGAGGGGTACGCGTGAGGATCTTACTGCGGTTGGTGTCGCCCGTGGCCGTGCTCGCGCTGTCGTTCATGGTCGTGGTGCTGGAGGTGGTGGTGTTGTCGACAGCAGAGTCAGCAGTTGGTATGTCCTTGTCCATCTTCCTTTTCATTCTATCGGGAGAGGTGGATGAGGGTAGGAGGGGCAGGGAGGGGAGGTTGTAAGGATAGAACGCAAGAAAAAATAGATTACTCTTTAACGAGGCCCATTAGGCCAAGACAGGGGTTGTCAGAGCGTTGAAACTGCCGTCGTCTTGGGAGTGGTGAGGGCAGCGCAAGCTTTATTTTTGTGTTCGGGGGCATGGAAAATGAAGGAGTAGAGTCGTCGCGAAGCGCACCCCCAGGCTGTTCACTGCTTGCAGCAAGGGATACACGCACTGTCCGGCCCTGTTATGTGTGCAGCGATTTGTGTATGGTTGCGTCGGCGGCGGGATGACATGTCTCTCTTCCTCCGGCCCTCGTTTCCATGACTAGCATACTGTCTCGTTCCGATCGATCGCCGGTTTTCTCCCTCAAATACGCGAGTGGAAAGGAAATACAAAATAATTGAGACAACCCATCAGAGTCAATTATCCTGTGTTTCTCGCTTTTCTTTAATCATTATCATCATGGTTCTCTACAACATGTGGTAATATGTGCATAGTGTACATACTAGATCTGATTGCGACTTTGATACCCGAGTAAGGGGTGTACGGCCTTGCTCCCCAGGGCAGCCGTACATGGTACGTGCCAACCTGCCGCTGCACGTTTTTCACCATCCTATAGCCCTTTGTACAGACTTGCCCATTCCAATTAACACACTTAAATTGAGGTAACCTGTGGCTCTCCAAGTCGCGAAGCGCAAAATACTTATCTTATCTTTTACCCGCACGGCCTCGACGACGCCAAGACCATACATGGATGCCAACCGCTGCCCCACCATTTGCGGCGGCAACGAGGACCGCCGTCTCCGTTTCTTGATACTACCGATACTGCTTCTGCTGCTGCCTGCTGCCGCCGCTGGAGCCGGTCGATACGGTATAGTCAATCATGCCCTCATCTTCCTCTTCCAGCATCTTCGGTGTTAGAAAGGGACCGTGCCACTGCTCGTACCGCTTAGTAGATTGACCCAGTCGCTGTAAGAACTTCCATAGCGTAGAGAGTATGCGCGCGCTAGAAGCGGTGCCGGGATCTTCACCAAAGTATTCGTATAAAGTCTTGGACTGTTTCTCCGGCATGTTACACTGCGTTGTAACCTCCCGAATCTGCGCTTCAGTAGAAGAGACAAAAACTTTCAGATTCTGTAAAAATGTCCCCCGCTCCACTTCGTAGAGTACATGCTAATCGCCGACAGCGTTGTGGCATGCCGTTGTCGACGCAGCCCCGAGAGTCCGCTTCTGCCCGCTACCCCCACGACCGAGTCCACATCCCCGGCTACTTCCGCATCCTCGTCCCAGTAATGCAGCCAACAATTCCGAGCGGTCGTCGAGTGGAATGGCTGAGCGCGCAACAGCTGATGCAAATGTTGCGGATGTGAAATTTGCCGCTGCATTTGAATCCATTTTCATCACCTGCAAGGAGGCCAAGCATTTGTTGGCCTTGATCCCGGGACCCAGCCAACGACTTGCCACCTGCAGCAACCGTTGCTCTGCCACGTCGTCTCCTTGTGAAGAGCCCAGCTCCTCGTTCAAACGCTTAATCCTCTCCACCTCGTCTTTGACCGGGTTTCGACCACAAAACGCCTCACCAGTTACATCCTCTCCTTTCATCATTCCATCACCCATCTGAAGCGACTTCTGTCGCAGCAGAAGACCCAACTTGAGATCCAACGGCATTGAGGGCCCGGACGCACGCAGTACCGCGAGCACTTCCTCCCACAATACACCATCTCCCTTGCCACCATTAAAGTCCTCTTCAGCCTCCTCCAAATAGCGTAGGAAATGTTCCCCCATTTGCACGGTGGTGTCTGTGTGTGTGTGTGTTCTTTCTCCATAGCCAGCCGCTCCGTCAGCGGACGGAGTTCCTCATGCCGTTCGGCCCCTCGCCGCGTCGCTTGGATTTTATGTTGAAGCTCGGCCTCTTCCGCCGCCTTGGTCGCGGCACGACGCACTTCCTTGGCTTGTTGATGTGCTTGCTGCTGGTCCATGCGCACTTGTACATATGTCGCCAAGTCCTGCTCTTCTCGGGCAATCTCATGCTTAAGAGCGTCAAAGTCACGAAGCCACGTGCCCACATCCCGCAAAATCGCGGAGCTGTCGGGCAAGACAGCAGCCATACACAGAGTCGGTATATCTTCGACTACAATCAAGATGGCCCCTTCCCCTTTTTCCGCAGCGAGCCGGACGAGGTAATCGAGTTAAGTCATGTCTCCAGAAGTTGTGGACTTCATCAGAGCGACGCGAAAGAGTGAGTCGATGGTAAATACCTTGACCACCACCCTCTTACTGCTCGAGCCAGAATATGCCTTAAGAGTATTACCAGGGTAAAGTAAGACTTCCAGTACGCGTACCAATCGGTTTGACTTCACCACGTCCCCCAAAATGCCTGCCAAAGCTTCCATTTTGGCACGTAATGTCTGCAAGGACTCCTGAAATGCCTGCTTAAAGTGGAAGCACCGCACCTTGGGTCCCATCCTTGGTACCTTCATGGTGGCCAGCATGAACAGCTCTACCTCGTGCAAGGATATAGGAGGTGTGGGAGGATATGGCGTCACATCGTCGGGCATCGTAACAGGTGCATGCTTGATAAGATCGTGTGTGTAACCAGCTGCTTGGATCAGCTTTTTATGCTCCTCATCACTCGGCAAGATGTCCAGGAGACCGTGCAGCCGCTCCACCGAGAGGAAATGGCACTCAAAACTCAGAACACTCACAACACGTGATTTAGAGGAGGGAAAGGACTTCTTAAACTAATTATATACGATTCCCATGTTTTGGAGACTGCGCAGCCTCAATATAGCCCCGAAAGCTGGCCGACTTCTTGTGCCCACGTCGGTACCCGCCAAAGGGAGCTTGAGGCGCTGCGTAACGGAGAAGAGTCCTGCGAGTTCCTTGACATGTTGTCCCTGAGACGGTGACGATAGGACGCTTGATATCGAAGACCCGCCCCCTGCTATCACGGTACTTTGAGTCACGCTAGACTTGCGCATAAACATCTACTCCTCAGCGCGCTCTGGCGTCAGTCGCTCGAAATGAACGGCGCGCAATTTGATTGAGGCAATAGCAGAAAAAACAGGGCTACCTGGTGAAGATAGGTGAAGACCAGCCAGTGAAGACGAGGAGGAGCGACGAAGCGGGGGCCTGCCCGAGGATAATGTTGACGGCGAGTGTATAAGTGACGGCTGGTGCCTGGGGTTAGATGCTGCGATTTTTTAACTCCGCCGACAACACAGATGCCTTCATCCCGGCCTTGCCAGCCGAAAAGATCTGGACCTCTTCGGCACTAATGGTCTTATCGGCAGCCATCTTGTGTGTCACAGCCTTGACAGGAACACTCACAGCTAGCATCTGAAAGTAAATCTGCATCTCAGGCTTGAGTTTGAGTGTTTCGTAAGATGCGGCAGCGAGCACAGGATCCGACAGGATTGATGACCCCAAACTGCAAGGAGGAGTCGCGGGAGGGGTCTTCGAAATTACAGTTGAAGGCTTACTGTCGCTTTCAGTGTCCTTCAAATCAAACGACGAAATGCGGGAGCGTGAACATGATGGTGACGATGACAGGGAGAAAGAATGATTCTTTGCCGACTTTCCAAAGTGGTCTTGGTCCTTAAGGTTAATGAAACACCGATCGCACACCCGCTGTGGTGTTGCAATGTAGCTGCTTGTCCCTCTCACCCCCAACACTGCGTAGAGACGGCTGCAAATGAAGCAAAAAATATCTTTGCATCGTCGGCAGCGATGGGACCGCCTGAAGAAGTTGAAATGTTCTGCACACATACCACAGGTCATTGAGTGCACGGTTGGCGAGGACGACGGGACAGATGAAGGTGAAGATGGAGAGAAAGATAGTTACCAGGATCTGGGACTGGAAGCATAGGACCATAGTGAGTCTGGCATCCGTGGCGTGCGCTGCGTAGGCGGCGTAAAAGCCGACGACGGTATCACGCAGCAAGCACCCTATCGGGGATGCCGGTGTGGTTAGACCCCTCAAAACCGGTGAAACATCTGCTCATGAGGACCGTCTCTGATGTATTGACTAATAAGGAGTTCCTCGCATCGTTACACCAGCTTTGCTTGTCGCTACCATTTGGGGTATTGTTCATACCATTTGAGGGTGTGGATGGTGTCTCCTCGTAGCTGCTCTCCCGTGATATATTGGGCAATGCAGACAGGACGGTTCGACGATGAGAGACAACCATGGAGTGCTCCTGCATCTTCGAAGGTAATTGGGATTGCATTGCGACTGCATAAGTTTCACCAAGTCTCTGCCAAATGACCGACATCATTTTGAAGTTGACCGAAACAAGCGCCGCCTCGAAAGCTGCTGCGCGCACCATGGCAAGCCGCAGCGATACGTTTTTGGACGGTCGAAAACTATAGGTATTATTCCGTGTCATTACCAATCGCCCCTCATGACTGCAGCCATCGCTGCTGTCGCTACTGCTGCTGCTACTGCTGCACTTTTCAGGGGCGCGAAATCACCCTTCAATGGGATTGTCCGAGGCGGCCACCCTTGACCACAGCCGCACCTCCACCCTTGCGTCCTCATCCGTATTCCCTATTGTTGATACCCCCTTCTCAAAAGATACGCCAAATCTACGTCATGAGAAGCCACTTCGAATTGCCACACCACGACCGAAGATGCGTCGCTAAGCGACTTCTGCAGATAGATTTCCCGGCGAAGGGAATCCCTTGGACAGACTTCAAATAATTCGACAGGGCTGGCCTTAAGCGACTGACTCATTGATAAAGGAATATTGAGTTGCACCTGTATTTCGCCGAGTGTCCAACGGCTGTGCTCGTGCTCGGCCCTTGAATCGTTGCTGCAGGAATGGAAGGAGGAACATCGATGCAAAGTGATGTGGAAGTTTTTTTGGGTCACGTTAGGGATATCATATGGGATAAAGGCTGTCCATGATGGGGTCGGTAATAGACTGGCCCAATATCTGAGATTAAAAGTCGGTACCGTTCGAAGCGGTAGCAAGTCTAAATTAATGGGCTTGCACCTCGGTGGTGGGATTACTCGCCCCTCATCTCCGCCTTTACTGCTGCTGCTGCTCTCAAAAAATTGCTCCCTAAAAGAAGCACCATGGTTCAGCGATGCGAGCAGCATGACCAAGTAGTGCCGATAAAGACATTCTTGCAGCACAAATCGCGCTCGCTCCCAGCCGTAGCCGACGCGAAAAGAAGGGGTGGGCGTCTTGGGCACCAAATCTTATAAAACAAGGCGCAAGCGTGCATTCTCCTCCACTGAGGCATCATCGCTTTCTCCACACTCTTCCGATATTCGTAACTGCTTAAGTAAACACCAAAGAGACTCCGATGAGCCATTCTCCTCCTCGTCTCCTTTCCCCTGGCCGTTGTCAACTTTTAGGCCAGCAAACAACAAATGCTCCAAGTCCACCCGAACCTCGCGCATCGTCAGACAGACATGGGTCACAGGGGTGCTGCGATCGCTGTGCGGAAACTGTAGGTCAATGGATGGATTGGTAGGCTGGGTTATGATTCGGTGCGTTGTGGAATGGTTATCGAGGTGGAGATGACTGAATCATCGGGAGAACACAGGGACAAGGGGCGACTAGCCCAGACCTAGACATACTATCGCATACATCTTCAAAGAAAATTCACATCATACCCTTACCTCTCAACGATTCTCGCCGTATTGGCCTCCAAACGACCCAACACGTGTGGCATTCTTGTTCTATACCCGGCCCATTCATATTTCATATTTTGCGTTTCTCCAGGGCCCGCGTTGGCAATGGTTGCCCCCCAGGTCGTAGTCGTATCCTTGTCCTTCGTTTTGTTGTATCCTGCATCATGTTGTGTTGTGTGCATGAGTGCGGTGAGTAGTAAATTGTGAAGTCTGCGTCAATGTGCACGGCGGTTGAGAATCGTCGCGGCAACTGTGCAGGTTGGTTCAATCCGCGAAAGGATAGGCACAAGGGGCAGGCACACATCACAGCATCTTGACCACCTATCTTGTTCTCAACGTTTCCAGAGGCAGACAACGAGACAGCCTTGACTCAAAACAGTTGAGTACAGCTGGCCTGCCAAGACATGCACGGAAGCCAACGCTGGGTCGGGGCTTGACGATATCCAGCACACGCGATTTTCTGACCTTCCCTCTCACTGCACACCGCTTGGCCGAAAACACGAAACACAGGCCCACCGTACCAACAGCCGTGATCATGACAATATCGTCAAGAAGGAGACCGAGGAGCGACCCCAAGGTCTCTGCTTGTCTGATCAAACCCAGCACGACCGTGGCTGTCCTGACGCTGCTGTGCTTCTTGTCGAAAAGCCAGGTACGTCTCGTGGATGGAATGCCGGAACTCTGATCAAATCGACAGAGGCAGTAAGGCACGGTGACGATTAAATGTGATATTCTTTTGCTTCTGCGCCATATTGAAGCGTACCTGCGTCAGAATTCGCTAATGCTATTTCACAGCGCCCCGCAACGGCCTGAATTACATGACTCTAATTACAAGCCTCCATGTCTTCGTTCTTACAGATGAGGACGCTAGCGCTCAAGAAAGCTAATGCGCATCGTCTTCTCGGTCGTCTTTGTACACTTATATTCAACTCCACTTCATCTTCCCTCATTCCTTCTCAATAAATCAAAGGCCTACTTCTCCCCCCGCTCCTTTTCCTCCTCCTTCCCCATTGCATTTGGCATCCGCCGCAACCAGCAGCAGCACCACGAGCACAATCCCCACTCGCTCTCCGACGGCCCCCCTCCATCACATTTCTCCTCCTTACCCTACCCATCTTCACTCATAACCTCCTCCCAAGCCCGCATCCAAGCCTGGCGCTCTTTCCGTCGCCTCCCATCCTCCCTCTTTTCCACCCCCACACCCTCTCCTCCCAATCCCCCCTCCGACCGCGACAAAGAAGCCCTTCGTCGGCAACGTATTTTGGCTATGCAAAAAGAAATCAGCGAGGAAATTCTTATCGTTAGTGAGGAGGAGCGTGAAGCAGCCGAGGCGGCCAAGAGAAAACTCCGTCAATCCGCGCGCTCGGCCATCTATCAAGCCTACAACAAAGTAGGCGGAGAAATCGCCATTAACGAGATTGGCATCCCCAAGAAGATGTCGCGCATGTCCAAAAGCAAATTTATCGACGAGGAAACGCGTAAGAAAGACGAGATATCAAGGGGGAAGAGCTATGCGGCGAGGAAATTTCAACTTCTATTTGACAGCCTGTGGTTGTCCGCACTTGGGCTGGCTTTGTGCTGGACGGCTTTCTCATTTGAAGCGAGCGTGTCGTATGGATTAGGGGCGTTGCTAGGATTCGGTTACATCACCTTGTTAGGACGGACAGTGGAAGCAATTGGAACAGTAGGCGTCCCCGGGGCAGGGGTGGGACAAGCACGATTTGCTATGGTGATTTTGTTGGTGCTGCTGGCGGGGAAATACAGGGATACGATTCAAGTGATTCCGGCGATTATTGGGTTTTCGACGTATCAGGTCGCCTCATTTTTGCAAGCCTTTGACAGGGAAGAGGTGAAGGAGAAGACGGTAGTTGGGGAGGTTAGAGAGACGATGGCGCCTCCACAGTAAAGTGTGGGTGAAAAGGAAAGGAGCATGAATCGAGACAAAAGCAAGTCAGATGAAGACCTTTGGTTGCTATTTCTTGTTTTTTTTTTTAATATAATGGTGTTGTCGTCAGCGTTCTTTACAGGAATCAGCTGTCGATTTATGTGCGGAAGGGTGCCCGTTCGCGGGAATACGACCCGGAATTTCCTCTCATGTTTTTATACCACTACATCCCAGTCGTAGGAAATAGACACTGGCTGTAGGACGGGGGTTGAGGCCGTACGGGAAGGCTGTGCAAGCGGCTGGGACGTCAAATTAAGCATACGGAACGGGGAAATAAAAATCATGGACAGCGGCAACGCCGTCATCATCGACTTGGCCGTGTAATGAACGTGGCAAAGCCAAAGCAATTGTGGCAAGAACAGTGGCAGTAGCAGTAGCAGCGGTAGCAGTGGTAACAGCAGAAGCAGCAGAAGCTGCAGCTGCTGCAGTAGCAGGGAGGCATCAGCCTGGAGGCAATCAATGAAGATAGTAATACCCTACTCCATTTCGCTGTGTTACGAGATGCTGATTTTGCCATGATCATTGAGCTGTGCGAGTGGATGAGGAGAAAGACTTGCACTCAGCCTCTCCCCCGTTCCTCCTCCTCTCGTCATTCCTCTTCTTGAAAGTGAAGTAGGAGAAACATGCTTCAACTGATGTTGAATTCAAGAAATAAGGAGGGAGAAACCCCCTTTCTCGCCTTACTGGGGCATCGTCATTTGAGCAAATTTTGTGCCAGGGGAAGGGCAGGAGGGAGGGCAGGGTGGATGGAGAAGCAGTATCATCTATAAGAGTTTCTATTGAGTGTAAACCCCTCCGTGCTATAATAGGTGTAGGAGCAGGATCAGGAGGGGAGGAGGTGTGGGAGCAGGAGCGGGAGGGAGGTGAGGTGCGAGAGCAGGAGCAGGAGCCGGAGGGAGGGGAGGATGGATGGGAGGTAGAGGGTGGGTTAGAGGGGAAGGAAGCAGCAGCAGCAGTAGCAGCAGAAGGAGGAGGAGGAGGAGGAGGAGGAGGAGGAGATTTTACGTGCCGGCCATCCGAGGACTTTATTGGTGTGAAATCTGTAAATACTTCGTATCTCGAGGTGGCAATAGGGCATCGTGCGGGTGTGTAGGAGTATGGTCCGTGGAGAATGTCGTCCCCATGAGTCCCGGTTTCTTCAACCGCGGCAGGTGATGCGGACGCTGGAGAAGTTGTCTCCGCTCTGACCTCCTCGTTCACCCTTCTCCTAGCCCTGTATGGGCCATCCGAGGACTGTTGGGTAAAAAAACTGCCAAAACCATTTTAAACTCGGCCAAAATAAGGGAAGAGATGCAACAATTTATCGCTGGAAGGCTTTCCCTCGTGAGTAATCCTGAGAGGAGGCTCGCTTGTATAAACACTTGTGTTTGCATTTGACTGCGGATGGTTTGCACGCGATAATTTTAGGATTGTAGAAAGCTACAGAAAAAGCTTGAGCCGTTGATGAAATCAGGAGCGACCAGGCCCCACCCGCACGGACTCGCAAGAGGAAACATCCACAGGGTGTAAAACAAATCATTTCTTTTTGGTCCGCAAACTCCTTCTACTATTGTTGTCTTTGGGCACCTTGTTGTCGACCGAAGCAAGAGTCCAAACTTGTCTGTCTAATCAGTGCATGTCTCTTATGCATGATGGGCCTCGCCCGGGAGACACGGAACAAGCAAACACTTTGCTTTGCATGCGCGACGACCCACGAACAGCAATGACAACCTCTAAGCCTACTCCTACCCTCACGTTCAGGCCATCTTTACCGTATACACGGGCGACACACGCTTCATCGTCCTCGGTGAAACGCAGGAGGAAGGCAGGAGAGAGGGCTTTCCGCTGTCTTGCAAACGCTTCCCCCGGCACGACGCCAAATAAACCCGATTCTTCACCCCTTCCCAACTCCCCCTTTAATAGCACAGGACACCTTTCTCTTATTCACCATGCGTGAGATCCTCCACCTCCAAGCGGGGCAATGCGGCAACCAGATCGGCTGCAAGTTCTGGGAAGTCATCAGCGAAGAGCATGGGATCCAGCCCGATGGTTCGTACAAGGGCGACTCTGACACCCAGCTCGAGCGCATTGATGTCTACTATACAGAGGCCAACGGCGGGCGCTACGTGCCTCGTGCTTTGTTGGTGGACTTGGAGCCGGGGACCATGGACTCGGCCCGTTCTAGTACTTATGGCGGGCTCTTTCGACCAGGTATGTAAGGTGGACGAAGACGGGAGGAGAGAGGGAGGAAGGGAAGGACCGCTCCGGTGGATGAGTTGGATCTTGTAGTGAAGAGAAACGCAAACGGACAGGAAGAGAGGGAGGAGCCGAGGAGGAAGGGAGGAATTACTGAAGGGAGGAATGCAGAGGAGGGGTGGCAGGGTCATAAACGTGAGGAAGGGAGACAGATGGGGGACCAGCGGTCTGGAGGGCAAGGGACAGGCAGAGGAGAAAGGGAGGAAAGGAAGGGGGAGCGAAAGGTGTGTTTAGCGGCAATGGCAGGTTCAGAAGAAGCAGCAACAACAACAACAACCGCAGCAACAGCCGCACATGATTTCATTCCCCTCCGTCCCTGCTTCCCTCCGGCCCTCCTTCCCTCCCCATCCTCGACAGACAACTTCCTCCACGGGCAGTCTGGTGCTGGCAACAACTGGGCCAAGGGGCATTACACCGAAGGCGCGGAGCTGATCGACACGGTGCTTGACGCTCTACGACGAGAGGTGGAAAATTGTGATTGCTTGCAGGGGTAGGTTCGGAGGGAGGGAAGGAGGGAGGGAAGGAGGGAGGAAGGGAGTGAGGAAGGATGAAGTAGTTATAATGACTTCCCTGTTAATTCTGTCCAACGTCCGCTCACACATCCCTCCCTCCCTCCCTCCCTCTCACCTATTTCCCTCCCACAGCTTCCAAATGACGCATTCGTTGGGCGGCGGCACCGGTTCCGGCATGGGCACTCTTCTGCTCTCCAAGATCAGGGAAGAATACCCTGATCGAATCCTCAGCTCGTACGCCATCATTCCCTCGGCGAAGGTGAGGAAGGGGAGGAAGGGAAGGAGGGAGGGAGGGAGGGAGGGAGGGGAGGGAAGGTTGGTTCCATGGTCGACCGCCTTCTTCCCCTTTCGCCATCCGCCAAGGGCGTTGATTCATCTCCCCCCCCCCCCCCCCCCCCCCCCCCCCCCCCCCCCCCCCCCCCCCCCCCCCCCCCCCCCCCCCCCCCCCCCCCCCCCACCCCCTCCCC
>Ga0160419_100115_pt1 | contig 57055 bp, 47 predicted proteins | sample CelAP2metagpilot_2_FD_108196 | JGI IMG/M metagenome (GOLD analysis project Ga0160419, IMG submission 108196) | Phycosphere-associated microbial communities from Cellana algal ponds in Kailua-Kona, Hawaii, USA - Cellana AP2-4-25 metagenome pilot ...
AGAAGAAGAAGGGAAGGAGCTGGAGCAGAAGTAGGGGGAGGAGGAGGAGGAGGAGGAGGAGGAGGGGGAGGAGGAGCGTCGGCTTGATCAGGGGAGGGGAGTGATAGAGGAGGAGATGAAGGAGGGAGTGGAAGAGGGTGGGGGGGGGGGCGGAGGAGGAGGAGGAGGAGGAGGAGGAGCGTCGTCTTCATCATCGCAGGTGAGTAATCGAGAAGGAAATGAAAAAGGAAGTGAAAGAGGATGTGAGGGGGGAGTGGAGAGAGGACGAAAGCGGCGGCGGGCGTTTTCGGAAGGCGACATGTTGCAGCATACTACAAGAGGGAGGGTGGGCTTGAAAAAGGAAGGGGAGGAGGGTGAGGAAACGGATGAGGCGCACGCAGAGGAAAGGCGGCTGGCCTTAGCTGTGGCGCGGCCATTGTTGACTTATCTGCTGTTGTTGGACGCGTATATAGTGGGGTTCAAGCCGATGGGAGCCGGAAAAGGGGAAGGAGGAAGGCTGTATGATGATGATCAGAAAAACACGCGTGTATGTGAGGCTATAGCGACGGATTTCGAGAGGCAAAAAGGTGGACAAGGAGAGGATGAGGGAGCATTGCTTCGACGATTGACCCGAGTGCAGGGAGGAGGTGGGGGAAGGGAAGGGGGCGTGGAGGTCGAGGATAAGGAGGAGAAGAAGATGGAAGAAAGTGAGAGGGAAGAGGGGGAAGGAGGGGAGGACGATGTGGTGCGGTTCGTGGAATGGGGCAGCAACTGTATCTTCTAAGGAAATTGCAGTGGAGCCCACCAAATAAATAGTGAGATAGGGAAATCAAAGACGAGGCATGGAGAGGGAAAATATGGCAAGAGAAAGTTGAGGAGGGAAGAAACATGGAAGTAATTTAAGATGATAAATTTCATGAGTGAGTGAAACATATTAGGTACAGGCAGGAAGAAAAATCAGAAGGGGAGGACAGATGCAGAAAATCGAAAAAATCAGGTTCGTGAGGCACAGACACAGGATATACATTAGGAGAAATGGAGCTTTTGAGTAGAGATTAAAATAGATGAGAAAAGAGAGTACAGTGTATAGCAGGCTGCAATCTTAGTCGCCGCAAAGCGGGCTAGACACACGCCCCTTGAAGTTCGTCTAGCGTCATCATGGCGAGTGGCTCGATTGTTAATAAGTTTGCAGCGGTAAATACGGCGGGGAAGGTCAGCGAGAGCAACAGCAACAAAAGTAGAAAGGCATTGACGTGTCGGTGTATTAAACTTCCCCAAAAAAACCAAATACGAAAATCAAAGCTCCCGGGTCAACCACTCGCGACACATAGACTTACCTGACGATCAGGTTCTTGACATTTGTTGTCTATCTTTTCTCACCCGAGTCCATTTCTCACCAGAGCTCCCAATAGAAATCTGTTTTTTCTTGACCCATCATACACCCCAGGTCGTTCAGACACGCAGTAGATATTTTGACTTTATTTTATTTTAATTTTCGAAGCATCCAAACGACATGTCTGTAGACTTCTAGATAAAAATTGACGGGTCAACGCCGTCACATTTGCATGCAAAGATGAGTAAGACGTAGGGCGTCGCATGAAACAGTCGAATCTTCCCCAAGCCATTAATTCCCTTATATTTCCTTTTGATTTGTCGCTCTAAATTTTAGGGTAGAATAAGAATATTTTCGTCGTTTCTCTCCGGCAGAAACTCGTTCGTCTTACTCGGTTATCTCCCAGCCTGCTTCATGCAAGTGGGCCGGAACATACACACATTCCAATTATACTTACACTACTCTTGCCGAGAGCCCTGTCCCATCTTCCCTCTTGTCCTCTTCCCCTTCTTCCATATCCTCCCCGAATATTTCCCCACTGCTGCTGTTGCCGGGATTGCTGTCACCCACAACCTCACATTCACTCTCCCCACCCACCGACGACTTACTTCCATGCACATGCGAGGAAAGCCCTCGACTCCCCCCACCACCGCTCCTTCCCGCCGGAGCGCCAGCACCGCTACTAGCTATCGTCATGCTATCTCGCCGGAAAAGCCCATCAATCAATTCATTCTGCATAAAACTCCCGGATATCGTGCCCATCGACCCCGTTCCCCTCAGGCCCCCCTCACCCACTGACTGTACTCCCCTCTTCCCCTCCTCCTCCTCCTCCTCAATCACCTCCTCGCCCTCTTCCTCCACAGCGTGTGGTGCATGCCTTTCTCGTCTCAAGTGCAATTTTCTGTGCAAAAACGGTAACAAATATCGTGTCTCGAGAGCCAGGAGCTTACTTTGATTTGCACTGAGATTGACTGCATCGCTGGCCTGGATGCCCATTCGAATTTTCAAACTTTCGAGGGCGCTGATGGTGAAGGTGCCGAAGAAAAAGACAGTAACAAGGACGATTACCATTGTTGTGGCTTCGACGACGGCTTGGTTATCGTAGGTATTGGGAAATCCCTTCGCGCAGACGTAGGCCATGGCGCCACGGAGGCCGGCGAACCACAACCTGTAGGGGAAAGAGGGGGGCATGAGGGTGGGATGGAGGAAGGAAAAAAGCATGTGCTACTGAGTACTCATCGACAAAGAATTTGCTTTCTCTCTATTTGCTCTCTTTGGGACGCTGGTTGGGTGGGAGGGAGGGAGTGAGGGAAGACGGGACGGAGGGAGAGAAGGACGAACTACGTACATGTGCTGGATATTGCGGGGAATATTAAGGGAGGTGCACCGGTTGATCACGCATGACATGGGGTAAATATTGATGGCTCGCCCAACGAGGACAAGTAGGAGGGTCCAGAAGATAAAGAGGGGCTGGAGACTGCTTAGCTGCGTGCTGAAGACACTGAAGCCAAGTTGTAGGAAAACGGCGGTTTCGGACAGGACAGAGAGGAAGGCAAAGAGGAAAAGGGCACGGGCTTGTCCATTCACGCTTAGGTTTGGGTGAGTATACTGCCGAGAAAACATACCAGTGAATAGAATCGTCACAATTCCACTAAGTGATACGACGTCCGAGAACAAGGACGGAATGTAGGCCAAGAGGAAATAAACCCCCATCTCATAAATGGTGTGCCGCAGATCCACATGCTTGAAAACCAGTGCCGAGATGCACCCAAACAAGAATCCAATTGCCATGCTCCCCACCAGGCAGACCAAGAAATCCACACAACCATGTCCCATGGACGCCCAGGTCATTTCCGCTCCAATGAATTTCGTGAAAATTTTGTACAGCACCAACACTACCGCATCGCTCAACACAGACTCCCCAAAGCAGAGATAAAAAACCAAGGGATCGACTTTCAAACGCTCGAAGATACTGAGGATAGCCACGGAATCGGTGGAGGTGATCAAGGCTCCGAATGCCAGACACTCGGGCAGTGACATGTTCAGCGACACGCCCGCCTGCCCCAAACCATACAGGGAGAGACCAATGAAGACAGTGGTGATGATGGTGCCCACGACGGCATACAACACAGAAGGCACAAAGTAGTAGAGGAAGACCTTCCGTTTCAGGGTGTAGCCCGAGTTGAAAATGATGGGCGGAAGGAAACCGATAAAGAAGACTGTGGGGCTGATGCTGTTGGCAAGCCACTCCTTGGCCTCGCCGTGCGTAGAGAGAATGACGATGCCGCCCAAAACGGCACCGACAACAATGACGGCCCCTGCTTCCGTCACGTATTTGAGCTGTAGAGGAGAAAGGGTTCAAGAAAGAAGATTTTGAGCGCCGAGTGACTGAGAAAATCAAGAAAAGAAGAACGGAGGATGACAGACAGGTCCAATATGTTGAGCCACCCTCAACCAACGAGGGGAAGGATAAATGTAAAACAGGAGGGGTGGTAGGAGAGAATAAGGATGGAAAGGGGCCAGACGTGGACGACTTACATGGAGCTTGTGCCCAAGAGTGTGGTTCATGATGAGCGTCGCGGCCAGCACGCAGAGGAACACGAGGACGAAGCCATCCATAAGGACTTCAGAGGCCTCTGTTCCCCCAATTGCAGCCTCCCCGATGAGCTCAGGGTCCACCATGATTGATACTTCCTTGCTTGGAGCCTTTGCGTGTTTCGTGGAAGGGGGTGTGTGGGACATTGCATGCGTGTGCGTAGCGGGGGGTTAATGAAGTCGTGCGGGAATCATTTTTTAAATCCGTGGCTGCTGGAGGGGGATTAGGGCCCATTCTGCAACGCATGGAAAGGACGCGCTTACCAACCATCAGGACCATAGTCCACATATTGACGTAGTCTAGATGCATCGGGAATGCCTATCGCGGAAATGTATGCGAGCACGAGAGCACTTGCACAGTTGTTGAGTTGGCCCATGAAACGGTCGTCCGTGGTCGGCGATCGGATATCTGATGTTGTCTGTAATTCTTTTTCCGTAGTTTCCTACGATCGTAAAATTATCGCGTGCAACCTTTCCGCAGACCAAACGCAGGTGTTTACACAAGCGTGCCTCCTCTCAGGATTACACACGAAGCCTTCCAACGATAAATTGTTGCATATTCTTCCCCTTATTTTGCCGAGTTTTTTGGCTTTCGGATGTTTAGCAAGCCAACCAAAGGGAAGGCGAAAGTGGCTCACAAAACGGTCATAGACAGTGAAAAGATGATAGTGGACGTCTATCGAGAGCAGATATGACCGTCATTGAAAACTACTCGCTGCATTTGTGCCGCTCACAAAAATTCAACCTCCATCAAAAATTCAACCTCCATCACCACATCAAGCAAGCTCCTCTACTTGCTTTTTCGCAACAGCACAAGCAATGCTTTTTCGATAATGGGGTATGTCCATTCTTTCTTCCTGTTTTCATCCCTTGCTTTGTGACATTCATAGAGACCGAACCCGAAATACGGGTTCACGACTGAGTCGATCGGTCTGCGTATCACAATTGACTTTCTCACTCGCCTCCGTCTGTTTGATTACAGCGTTGCTTTTCTTGTCTCAGTCTCCCTCCGCCAGTGTACTTTCTTAAGGAGCGCTAAATATACATCGTTTCTGACCCTAGTGGCCCTCTGTTCGTACGTTCTTGGTTGTACCTATGTAGGATAAAGTACCTTCCATTTTGCACATTCTTTTTGATCCTCCCTTCTTAATCCACTCCCTCCCGAAAATCGCTACTCCATTTACCCGTTTCAATTTGCACCCCCCTTTCCACGTCCACTCCTTTTATCGCTTTCACCTCACTCGTATGCATCCATTGCATACGAGTAACCGATTCAGCACAAGTCTTCCTCCCACTCCCCCTCCCCCACCTCTCCTTCGGACCGACTTTGGACGTTTAATCATATGCAAACGTTTGCATTAACTTATACACGGACACCAATATGAAATAATATAAACAATATTTAGAGTACAGATAGTTAGATTCATGGCCATCCCTTCCCCTCCTTCCCTTTCCTCTCCTCCTAAGTTCCCTCTGTCCCGCCCGTCCTCCCGTTAGACCGTATCTATCTGCATCAAGATGTGTGCATATGTCGGCATGAACTGATATGCAGGTACCGCAATGTTAGGGTACGTGGGATTGTACTCGGTGGACCTCAACAACTGGGTGTTAGATGGCATGATGTGCGCTGTATTGATCCCCACGACGTTATAGCTACCATCGAGAAGCGCACCTCCACTTGCCCCAGCAGCACAGTCGCAATTGTGGAAATACACCCCCTGGTAAGCATCTTCCAACGAGCACTGCGGGTCCTTCCCGGCGGTCTGACTGTATCCGTCCTCGGAATAGCCAATCAATTGGAATTTATTATACATAGGCAGCTTCTTCGATAAGTCCGTGGGATTGATTCCCACGTACCCTTGCGTCTCGCCCAACGGCTCTTCCAACTCGATGATGGCCCAGTCACTGTTGCGGTAGACTTCCGGGTAGGTTGTGCCGTACCACAACCGACCCCATGTGGAGGAGGCCGCGTAAAAGTGCTGCCCGGCTTTGTTGGTGTGGTAAGCCGCACGGAACTGGGATTGATACATGTTGTTGCCGTCGATTTGGCTGCCATACGAGTAGAAACAGTGAGCGGCCGTGAGGACATACCTGAGCGGAGGAAAGGAGGGAGGGAGGGAGGGGGGGAGGAAGGGAGGAGGGAGAGGGATAGGAAGAAGTGATGGTAAGAGGACTTTTGCATGGCTCTGCTACACAAATGTGCTGATCATAGATCAAAGACCTCAGCAGCTGGGAAGGGAAGGGCCCACCTAGGAATTGAGGGACTGAGGGAGGGTGGGAGGGAGGGTGGGAGGGAGGAAGAAGAAACCGCAGACCAAAATACCACCAGCAACTAACCGCTTCCCGATCAGCTGTCCCGTGCAGTAATACGAGGCAGGAAACATCAGTTTTCCAACCACACGATCCGGATATACATCCCAATCAAAATTACTCCGTTGGTCCTTCGCGTATACATTTAACTTGCGTTGATACGGGTGAGACGGAGGCTGATTGCCACTTCCCTGTTTCTGCCCGCCCTCCGCCCCCACCTCTACCGCTGCTGCCCTTTTGCCACGCAAGCCTTGTGCGAGATTGTCCCTGATCCCTTTACTGAGAGTATCCAGGTACGCCTCGACGGAGGGGAGGTCGCCGTCGTCTTCATCCCGAATGAGGTCTGAAAGCTTGCCTCCGCTCACAGGAAGTGTGCCGAGAAAGGCCCGAAGGCTCACGTAGTTGGCTTGGTCAACCGAGACATTGAAACTGTAGTCATGAGGTAAGGAAGTACAGAAGACACCGGTGAGAGGGGTGAGAGAGGTCGGGGGAGGTACATAGGCGAGTCCCTCAGCAGTGCCTGCCACAGGAGCAGGAGAGGTCCCAGCCATACCGGGCGACCGATTGTGTATAAACAGCGCCTGTAACAGCTTTGAGATGCCGATGGAGGAAAACAATGGCCGCTGATGGAGAAATACTGTGGCTGCAACCAGCATTTCCACACATACACTCCCGCCTACCCCTGTCCTCCTCACTTCTACCCCATACACTTACAACTTGGGTCGTCCCCCCGCAGCCGGCTTCATGTCAGCACTCATCGTGCTCATCTTGCCAAAAATAGAGTTCGGATTGATTTCATAACCCACGCTCTGAAATCGGGCCCCCAACCCGTCCTCCAAGGGCCCTCTCTGTGCCCAGACGGTCGGCGCACCCAACACTGCGGCCCCCATGGCCCAAAAGAGGGACAGCCCGCAGCGGCTGGTCCAAGATATATTCATGGTACCGAAAGAGAAGAGAGGAAAGAGGCGCTAGATGCAGATCCCGACTAAATTGAGCAGTGACTCTCGGTGGGCCAGGCCTCTTGGGATCGCCTGCCTGTGGTTGCATGTGGGGGTGGGGAAGTAAGGGAAAGGCCGGTGGATTAGTGTGCAAAAAACACAATAACCAAAAAGTGCGGCACCACAAAAGTAGACAAAAAGGTCTCTTGTCATTTCAGCAAATATATCCTGCCTGCATCGAGTGTGTGCCCCACCCCTTGAGAGTTTGATTGAAAATGTCGATAACGAGCGAGGCGCAAGGGAAGGAGGAAGGGGAAAACGGGGCAGAGTTGAAGGGGGATCGGATGCGGGTCACGACTCTTGGGGGTGCGTAGGAGGACTGCCGAAGTGTAGTGACTGCTCATTCATACAGTGAGCCTCGAAGAGGCTACTGCAATACGCTCGTTTTCCACTGTCATTGTACTTTGCTTCGAGGGCAGGAGGAAGGAAGTGCAGGCGTGTAGGTCTGGCGCAATCGCTGAGCTTTAAAATGAAAGCGTGTTCACACGGCTCGCGAAGAATGTTAAAAACACGTAAAGGGATTCGTCATGAGCACAAGTAGGGTTCCCGAGCTCTTTTATGTCTGGTGGCATTATCCGTGTAAAGTGTGCTTCGAGACTGTCGCACCCCGTCCGGGCACATTTCGCCCGTCGTCGTCGGAACCTGGAAACGACCTGGAAAGACTTCTCTCTCTGCCCCGTGGAAGAAAAAGAAGAAAAATGAAATCTCTGTGGACGCAGCTTCGTTTTCATTTGTTGTTGATATAAAACATAGGGGCATTCCGGCAAGATTCAACTGTCTGCCGCCCAACACACCACTATGCACCATCTTTATCACCGTGCCTCCCAATACCACCACCCCTCTCGAAGACATCACTTCTCGGAGCAGCACCCATGGATTTACGTGCCGCACCCTCTTTCTGCAGTCCTTTGCCGTAAATTTATTATTCGTGGCGCCTCCTCATTTTCTTTTTGAAATCTTGTCGTTCTGCTATTGGTCATACTTTCAAACCTCACGCCCCACATGCATTTTAAGGCCCGCCCGCAACGCACCACACACACACACACTAAAGGTACCCACTATGCCACTGGCGATGAAGAAGGAGAGGGTCGCCGCATCAGCAGCGCCATCACGTCGCGGGGGCCGTGGCGGAGGACGGGGGCATAGCAGCAGTGCTCCCTGCAGCGATCGTCTTTCTTGCATCCCCACCAGCACAATGAGTCAGTGCCAGGCCTTGCATATCTCTGACCAGCAGTACCACATCCACAGCCATGTACCACCCTGCCGCATTTCTTGTCCCCTAAGCCCACCCATGGCTTCAGTTACTGCACGTAGTAAGGCTCGTACCCGAGGAAGAGGGCAAGAGCGCGGACGAGGGCGAGGTCGAGGCAAGGGTACAGGACGGCAGAGTTTGCGTCGGAGTTTTGAGGAGATTAAGAAGGGGGAGGAGAAGGAGGACGAGGACGAGGAGGAGAAAGAAGAGGGGGAGGGAGAGGGGGAGGAAGACATATCTATAGCCATGAAAAGAATGGGCACCAAGGGCGATAAGCGAAGGGCCAGCCACATCCTGAGTCGCCTTAACAGTAGCAACTGGGGCAGCGGTCGGGGAAATGAGAGAAAAACAGAGGAGGAGCAGCAGATCAGCGACCTCAGCAGCGAGGGAAATGACGATGAGGACGATGACGAAGACGAGAACTGGCCGTCCTCCTCCTTGTTTCCTTCTTCTGACGGCGAAGATGAAGATGACACCCGGGATGCCACCGCTTTGTGGGAGCAGCAGCAGTACCAAGCCCGACTGATTCGAAGGGTGGAGGCCCACGAGGCGAAGCATTACCTGAGGGTGTTGCAACGCACCTGTTGTCTAACCCCTGCTCAGGTCGAGGCGGAGATGAAGACCATCCAGTTGCCTAAGGCGAGAATACGCCGCTTCATTCGTGCGGAGATGTATGGAGAAAAGAATAAGACCGTGTTGGGCGAGGTACAGCTGTTGATGGCCAAAGCATGTGAGATGCTGGTGGAGGACTTGAGTCATCGGGCATATGTATGCGCAGAAGAAGATAAGAGGAAGTGCGTGCAGAGATGTGACGTGGCAAGGGGAATCAGCATCAGTGATATGTTTGACTTTTTGGTTGATCTGGTCCCACGGGAGTACATGCATATTAAGAGTAAGAGGGGCACTAATAGGAGCAGAATCTGGCTGGCAATCGCTTCGTTGGAGAGAGCATATGGAGGGGCGCTGGGAGGAGAGGAGGACGAAAGAGGGGTAGGGGGGGGGGGGAGAGAGGAGGAGAAGGAAGGTGGGATAGCGGTTGTGACAAGGCAGGGGCGGGGGGGTATGCCTCCCATGACTTCAGCGTCGTCCCTCCCTTCCTCTCACGGCGTCGGCAATCATCAGCAGCAGCACTATCATGGAGAGCAGCAGCATCATTATCACCATCATCATTATGAGCAACAGGAGCAGCATCGACATTATTTTCCTATCACCGCGGGCCCATCAATAGTCGTCTCCGCCTTTCCTTCTTTACCTCCACTTCCGCCTCTTTCTCGGCATCATCAGCCACAACACCAACATGGGCATCATCGGCAGGTGCGGCAGCAAGGGAAACCCCGCGGTCGTTCGTTGGGGCGCAGGAATAAAGTCAATGCCCAGAAGCAGCAGCAGATAGATGGAAAGGTGGGCAAGGCAAGGATTCAGGAGGAGGCGCAGGCACAGGAGCAGCAGGAGGAGGATCAGGAGGAGGATCAGGAGGAGGAAGGACAGCCAGGAGGACAGAGCAGAACAAGGAGATGGACACCGACGATGATGGAGGAGGAGGTGAAGGAGTACTGGACCGAGAAAGTGGAGAAGAAGGAGGATGGGGGGGGGGAGGAGGAGGGAGACTCCACGGCCATTTCGTTGATAACTTTGGCCTCGGGTCCTCCTCCTCCTTCTCCTCCTCCTTCTCATCCTCATCCTCATCCTCTTCCTCCTTTCCCTTTTGCCTGTGCACGCACACCCGCTTCTCCATCCCACCTTCCCTCCATCCCTACTCCTTTTCCTGGCCGGCCACGGTGTGTGCCACGACAGGCGTACATGGGCGCGGGGAGTGGCGGCGATGAGGAGGAGGAGGAGGAAGAAAAAGAAGAAGAAGAGGAAGAGGAGGAGGAGGAGGAGGAGAAGGAAGAGATAGGTATAAAAGAAGATACCTTAAGAAATAAAGACGATTGTCTGTTTTACGACTATCAGCAGGAAGAGCAGATGCAACAGCACCAGCGAGAAAATAAGCAGCAGCAGGAGAATGAGGTAGAGGAGGAAAATGTAGAAGAGGACCGAGACACACAGACCTGGTCGCCACTGGGATGGCAAGAAGAGGAGAAGGGTGAAGGTGAGGATAAGGAGGAAGAGGAGGATGTAGTGGGGGAGGAGGATGTGGTGGTGGAGGAGGAGGACGAGGAGCAGCATCAGCAAGGTGGAGTCAGTGCCTTTCTCGCCTTGTCCTCCTCTTCCCGACGCTGCGGCAGCTCCCTCATCCCTGAATTGCTACCACCTATCTCCCCAATTCCTCCCTCCCTCCATCTCTCGATTACAACCACCACTTCTCCCTATAACCCTACAACCGCTGGCACTAGCAGCAGCAATACGCCCACAACCGTCACCATGAGCCCTTCTTCCCCCCCTTACTCTTTTCCGTCCTTCTTCCCTTCCTTCAAAACACTTTCACCGGTATCCCTGCGGCCTCTCCCACCTCCACATGCAGCTGGTGTGCTGTATCACACTGCCACTACTTCCTCACCCTCTTCCTCCTTCCCCTCTTCCCACGCTCCACCTGACATGAATCTATCACGAGCGCACCCTCAGCACTACCACCACCACCACCAGCAGCAGCAGCAGGAGGATTATCCGCATTTACCACCTGGCGGTGGGGAAGGGGGCTTCATGCTTCTCACCTCTCGGAACTAGCAAGGAAACAGGGGACAGGAAGGAAGAGAAAAATGTTACACCAGGGGAGGGGTGTGTGTGTGGGTGGGTGGGTGGGTGTGTACGGGCGACAGGATGAAAAGTGTGAGTACAGCAAGTACGGGTATATGTAGGGTTAGGGTTAGGGTTAGGTTGGTAAATATTGTTATTGCTAATATCTACACCAGAGCGAATCGGCTCGCCTGCATGAATCCCACGAGTGCAATATGTGGCCCTTTGAAACATGTCGGAACACTGCGCCGTGGTGGGAAGACATGCACCTGGGTTACTGGCACGCGAGAGGTGGAGGTAACGAGGGGAGAACAGAAGAATTCATCCCCGGAAGAAGGGGAGGGTTTCGACAAGCAGCAGCAGCAGCAGCAGCAGCAGCAGCAGCAGCAGCAGCCGTTGCAGCATCACTAGCCGTAGCAGCAGCTGCCTTCATCAAGAGCACCGGCATGAACGAACACATAAAGGAAAGAAACCCAACAACCAGAACCACCTTGACCAAGAAGGATCCCAATCACAATCAAAGAATCAGCCAACCAATGAATAGACGATGTACACATACATCTATACCTTGTTACCTTCTTTTGCATTCATCAATGTACATGAAGTGCGAATCCTGTTGTCCTGCCCTTTCTCCTCCATCCACTCAGCTGGTGATACTTTCGCAGATCCCCTCCCTCCCCCTCCTCATCACCATCATCCTCCGTCTACATACGCTCTACATTGCTCTCCTCTTCGTCTTCCTCAACCTCGTTGTCGTCCTCGTCCTTCTACCCCACCCACCCTTCTACTTCCTCCTAGGTGCTCCTCACGATCACCACTGGCAACATAAGCAAAGATGCCCCTCTCACTTCTTCTTCCCCTCCCTCCTCGGACCCCACGACCTCCTCTCATCGCCCCAAAGCGACTACTTCCTCCTTTTCCTCCTCCTCCACCACCACCTATCCCTCCTCCTCTTCCATTCCAGGTCTGTCCACCTCCACCTCCACCACCACTTGCCGCCAAATTTCCATGCCCCCCTCCCTCCTTCTCCCACTCTCCCACTCCCTCCCCTCTACAAAGGAAACCCCAAAAAGCCATGCTTTCATCCCAGAAATCCAAACCCGGTATCCGCACATATCTTCTTCCTCCCTTCCCTCTCTCCTCCTCCTCTTCCTGCTCCAGACACACACAGTCCCCACTTTCCTCCTTCGTCTCCCTCACTGCCGCTTGCAAGCTACTCTCCCCTACCTCCCTCTTACCTCCAAACACGTCAATCGTAAACCTTTCGGGCCACTCCTGTCCAATTGCCAGCAGGGCGGGCTCGCGCATGATGTGCTTTTCCTTCTTCCAAGCCTCCTGAGACACCCTCTCTCGGGTGAGATTACCCCGCCGTAGAATCGTCTGCAAATGGTGCCCGAGCATTGTTACTTCTTCCTTGGGAACTACCGAGGGCGGGCCATAGGAGGCAAGAGAGGAGAGGAGGGATTCGGTGATGGTGGTCAGACAGGAGGAGGTGGAACGGAAGGCGGAGGAGGGAGGAAGGGAGGCAACGAGGAGGCAACAAGCTTCGTCGTCTGATTGACGATTGACCTCCGGGCGGAACCCGTAGTGAAGGGCGAGGGAGGTGAGGTGCGTGTATTCCCCGACGATGACTGCAGCGCCGTGGAGGAACCAGGGAGGGAGGGTGGTGGAGGAGGAAGGGAGGGTGGAGGTGGGCAAGTGGGAAGAGCGGACGAAGCCACTGCGCAAGGGAGGGTGAGGAGAGGAGGTAGGAAGGGCGGGAGGGAGGACGGGGGTTTGTGTCCGGCCACATCGCGCGGGACGCAAGCTGGAGTATTTAATTGCTGTTGCCTTTATGGTTGCTACTGCTTGTCGTTCCCCTTCCAGGCTATGATCTGCGGCAACCAGGATGAGGGCTGGGCGGATCCGACCGCCATCAGTGCCTTTGGTAACAGCGACGTAACCAAGTAAGGAGGACGCTTCCATATTCTTGAGCCAAAACGCACCTCGGCATGAGCAATTAGGGGTGTGGACTTCGATGATTTCGGCTTGTTTGTTGGTTATTTTTTGAAGAATGGATAGGTCAGAGAAGAGGCTGGGGTTGGGTTGGGTTGCCGATGAAGAGGATGAGGAGGAGAGAAATTTGGGTTGTTTTTTGTGGCGTGGCTTACGGACTTTTGTGGGACCCATACTGCTGTCCGTTGTGGTTGTTGTGGTGGTGGAGTCGGCAGCGGGGGCGGAAGCGACGGTGGCGGAAGCATCTGAGGAGAAAGTTGTGGGTCTGCCCCTAGGTTTTAATTTCGTTTTGCTCGGTATCGTTGCCGCTGCCGTGGCCGCATCGACTATCATGGTGCAGGAGGCTTCAAATGAATAGGAGAACACATGCCCCGCAGCAGCTTGGGCGTCATTCGTCGTCACCGCTTTCTTTGAACCAGCGGCAGACGTCGCAACAAGTGCGATTGCCGCTTTCTTCTTCTCTTTTTGCCGCTGTTTGCGCTCAGCCTTTCCCATGCATACAGCAGCGTTGTTGTCGTCGTCGTCCGTCGAAGAGGAGGCAGCCTGGTAGACCTCGTCGTCGTGAAGCGTGAGCGCCGCAAGGCTCTCTTCTACGGAAGGGGTATCATTACAGACACCACCTCCATCTTTAACTTGTCGCAACCGTGTAGGTGGTTGTACTATAGAGTTGGGTGGATGGTCGAGGATGCTGGCCATACGCCTGCGGGCGGGCAGGCAGTCAGTTGATGGGGTAGGGATGAAGAGGAAGCGCTTGCTGCGCTGTTGGACGAGGAGGGGGAAAAATCCAAGAGCGCGAGACCCTGTCAAGGGAGGAGGAGGAGAGGGTAAGAGGCTTCAATGTCGGTGCATTGCGGGTCGATGGGGCAAAGCCAGTGGGTTAAGGGCATGATCATTCAATCTGTACGCCGCATCATGATGGATGCTTCGCGCCATGAATTTGAGATCCCACCCTTTTCGTCGCATTCGTGTTTTTTTCATAGTCTTGCACGGCTCCCCGCGTAAACATCGAATGCACATTACTGTAACACCATGACTTTTACGATGCGCTCCCATGAAAATCCCATGCATTATCAGCCTGTGACCGGGGCTAACGATGGCTTTTTCGCTTTTTCTTCGGCCGTTAGCGACAGGCAAACAACAGCCGTTATAGATAGATAAGCAATGGGCCCCTGGCTTTGGACACGTGCAATTGAGTCCTTAGCCCCAATCACGACGAGTTTGAGCCATCTTGGTGATTGGCATGACATATTCAATGTCTGCTTTGATCGATTGGTGGCTATGAAGGGGCATGCTGTCCCCAAAATTTTGTGAAGCATGGCAGCCTCTCCGCCATGTGCAACCGAGGAGAGGGAGAAGCGGAACCAAAGCCTGCAAACGGCGAGATGTGGTTATTCTCGCTTTATCGCGTCCTCAGACTGCTGCAACTACTATGATTGAGCCACATGGCACCACTTTTATTCTTACTCATAGACCATCGCCTTTGTTTAATTTAAAGGTGGGCCACAAAGGCAGCACCCTTTCCATAAGTTGAGGTGCGTTCGATCCTTCTTTTTCGATGCTGGCTTGCCTCTTCCCTGTGTCTCTTCCCTGTAAGGATGACGGTCACCAGGGCACGCGCGGAAGTGATTCGGACATGAAATAAAAAAAAGGGAGCATTGTGGTCACATGTGTGGGGTGTATTGCAACAGCTTCGAGCGTGGCGAACACGGGACGATGATCGTGCGCCCGACATCTTGCCCTCAGTCCGACGCGCTCCTTTCGACAGGCCAATACGCACACATACTCTGTGCTCCTTAAAAGACCTACCCATCCTCATCCCTCCCATCCCTCCATGCACGTGCACCACAGTAAACACCGTCATTTAAAGTCGCCGTGACATCAAGGAGCGCCAGGCGAAGCCAGCACGACGACCCTGTAGTTGACAATGAGATCCACCACCTTTGCTGCCTCGTCCTGCGCCTCCACCGCGACCAGTAGTGCCAGCCAGCTTGTGGCAGAAGCGGCCATGGGATTGGAGGATGCAATGGAGACGCTGGCTCGCGCGCTGCTTGAGGGAGCGGGGATGGCGACACCTGCGGCTGCGGAGTGGGCACGGCCCTTGTTAATCGGAGGGATAGTGACTCTTCTCTTCGTTATCGTTGCCGTAAGCCGCCGCCTTGTCCATGGTCTGTGCGGGGATCGACCGAGCCATACGGCAGAAGGGAAGCAGTGTCCTCATCACCAGCAGCAGCAGCCAGAGCAGGCGCGCCCAACGTTGGCCAGCACCAAGGAGGACCCGTCACATTATCAGCCGGGCTCGCACAATTCGAGCTTGTACGGTGGAGGGAGCCGGCCCGATAATGTGGGGATTCTAGCAACGGAAATCTATTTTCCCTCGACATACGTGCGACAGACGTTGTTGGAGAGGGCCCATGGGGTGAGCCAGGGAAAGTTTACCTCAGGGTTGGGGCAGGCAGGGATGGCGTTTGTAGGGGACCGAGAGGATATCAATTCGATTGCGTTGACGGTGGTAGAGAATTTGTTAAGTAAGTACGACATTCCACGGGAGAAAGTGGGGAGGCTGGAGGTGGGAACGGAAACGCTGGTGGATAGGGCGAAGTCGACCAAGACTGTGCTCATGTCCTTGTTTGAGGCGTCGGGGAATACTGATATAGAAGGAACGACGGTCGTCAACGCTTGTTATGGAGGGACTGCAGCGCTGTTGAATGCCCTGGCATGGGTTGAAAGCAGTGGATGGGATGGGCGGTATGCGATTGTGGTGTGTGCCGATATTGCCATGTACGCAGATGGACCTGCCAAGCCGACGGGAGGGTGTGGAGCGGTGGCGTTGCTAGTGGGACCGGATGCGCCATTGGTGATTGATTCCAAGCTGAGGGCGACGCATGCAAGCAATACCTGGGACTTTTTCAAGCCCAAATTTGCTAGTGAGTACCCGGAAGTGGATGGGAAGATGAGCAAGGAGTGTTACTTGCGGGCGTTGGATGATTGTTACCTGCGATTCGCTGGCAAGCAGGAGGAGGCGTTCGGGAAACCGTTTTGCGCGGATGAGATTGACTATTTCTGCTTTCACCACCCGTACAATAAGTTGGTGCAGAAGGCTTTTGGTCGGCTCTTTTATATGGACACCCGTCGGGGGAAGCTTAAGAAGACCGTGGGGGAGGGATGGGGGAGCTTGGACCCGTGGGCTGCGACCCCTCTAGAGGAGACTTATGACGACCGGGACTTGGAAAGCCTGTTAAGGGGATTAAGTCACGATCGCTTTTCGAAGCGGGTGGGGCCCAGTTGTCTTGTCAGCATGCAGGTGGGAAATACGTACACGGCGAGTGTGTATATGAATTTGGTGTGTTTGATTGCACTTAAGGCTCAGGAGCTGGTGGGGAAGCGGATGTTGGTGTATTCGTTCGGAAGCGGGGCCCTGGCCACGATGTTTCAGATAACTGGAAGGCAGCCTTCCAGCTCGGTGAACAGTGGGAGGTTCACATTGGGCAAGATGGCATCGACGATTAATTTGATGGATCGCTTGTTGGAACGGGAGACAGTCACGCCGGAGGAGCTCTCGGAAGCGATTCGAATTCGGGAGAAGAATGTGAACAGAGGTGGATTTGTCCCACAGTATTCAGTGTCCTCTCTATTCCCCGGGACGTTTTATCTGGAGGAGGTCCGGCCTGATTTCACCCGGGTGTATCTACGGAAGCTGCCGACGGCGCCGAGGATTAAGGGGTTGTTTTACCCGGTGCATGGCTCGAGTAAGGTAATTATGGTGGAAAAGGTGCTCACCACCCTCAAAGACAGGCTCGGTCAGCAGGTCCTCTCTCCATTTGTCCGAGAGCTGGAGCTGAAGGAGGAAGATGAAGGGAAACATCGCGAGGAAATTATTCCATCGTGTACCTCGTCGAACAACTCCTCCCCCTCCCTTACGTCCACACCCTCCTCCTCCCCTAAGGAAGAAATGATAAGCACCACCCACCTCACCAGTGGCGGCATCAGTGTTTTCAATTTTCCCCACGCCTCTGAACAACATCAGAAATCCTCCCCCATCTCCTCCCCGTCCTATCCCCTGGTCGTCCGCCCTCCCTCCACGCAAGGCCACTCCTCCAGTATGCCCCACTCCCTCTCTCTCAAATCGCCCACTCCCCTCGAGCTCACCCACGAAGACTCTTTAAAAGCCATGCTGAAGGCCTCTATCACTGCTGCTGCTACTTCTCCTATCCGTCACCATGGAGGTGCCCCCCTAGTCATCTCCGGGGTAGCAGCAGGGCTACCGGGGAAAGACCGAGACGTATTTTCTGGCACTAACCTCGAGGATCTTGTGAATGGAACGAATTTTATCACAAATCTGAGTGAGGTGACAAAGATGAATTTGATCGAGAAAAATGTGGTCCAGTTGAAGAAAAATCTAGACGGGACGACCACCAAGATGGCCGTGGACTCGGAAAAGAAGGTGATAAAGCTGGGAGCACAGCTGGGGAGATTCGATTTAACTACCTACGGTGTGAGTAAGGCGATGGTAGCCACAATGGACACTGTTGTCCAAGTGGCAATTGCTGCAGGGTTGGAAGCGTTAAAAGACGCAGGGATCGTTAAGGGAGAGGGGAAGGATTTGTCGTCGTGGCAGTTGCCGGAGCACATGAGGGACAGTACAGGGGTAGTATATGCAACGTCGTTCCCGGCCCTGGAAGCGGCAGTGAGTGAGGTGATGCGTTTTCTGCATTCGAAGGAGAAAAGCCTGACACAGAGCAAGGCGTTGCTAACGAGTGTAAAGAATCAGTTGGTGGCGACCTGTGGGGGTGATTGGGAGCATGTCGGCCCTGAGGATCGCGCGGCATACGAACAGCTGGAGATGTCTCTCAAAGCTCGCTTGGAGGACCCTGATGCGGAGTATGAATTCGACAGGAAATTTTTGTTTAGGATTTTGGTGTTAGGCAATGCCCAATTGGCGCAGATTGTAGGGGCAAGGGGGCCAAATATGCAGACGAATGCGGCATGTGCAGGGACGACGCAGGCCATTGCCATAGGGCAGGACATGATCCAGCAGGGGCGGTGCGAGCGGTTGGTAGTCATTGCCTCTGATAATGCGTCGGGGGACGTGTTGATTCCTTGGCTTGGGTCGGGATTTCGGGCTTTAGGGGCGGCATCGATTTCGGAAAATGTGGAGGATGCCGCTTTGCCGTTCGATAAGAGGAGGAAAGGGTTGGTGCTGGGCGCGGGGGCAATTGGGATGGTGCTGGAGACGGAGGCAGCGGTGGCACGGAGGTATGCGGAGAAGACGGGGTTGCTGGCATTGTCCATAACGGGGAGAAGCACCAGTAGCACCAGCACTAACAGTACCAGCAGTACCAGTACCGGGAGCAGTGGTGGAAATTTGGGGGCAAGTGTGGTCATGTCCAAGGAACACATCGAGGCGTTTGGACTGGCGTTGCGGATTCGCTTGATTGATACTCAATACAGCAACAGCGCTTATCACGGTGCGGCCCTGGATCAGCACCATATCGCAGGGGAGTTAGCAAGGTTCTTGGGTAGTTTGGAGAAGAAATTTGGGATTACACGGCAGCAGATCGCGGAGGAGGGGGTGTATTTGTCGCATGAAACGAGCACGCATGCTTCAGATGCCTCATCGTGCGCGGCGAATGAGATATTTGCCTTGCGAACATGTTTTGGGGACGCGGGGATGGAGAAGTTGATTGTCTTGAATACGAAGGGGTACACTGGTCATCCGATGGGAGTGTCGTTCGAAGACGTGGCAGCTGTGCAGATCCTGCGGTCGGGCATTATACCACCGGTTGCCAATTTAGATGAGAAGCACACGGACCCATATCTAGGGAAGATTAATTTGGGCAAAGGAGGGAAGTTCAATGCGAGGTACGCATTACGGTTTGCTGCGGGATTTGGAAGTCAGGTGGCCTTTGCTTTGTACGGTCATTTAGGTGGGGGAGGACAAGAGGAGGGGGAGGGGGGTTATTACGCAGGGGTTCATGCGGGGGCACATGCAGGGGCGCAGCCTTAGGGGAGGTCTGTTCGAGGTTTAATTTACGAAATAGGTTGAGCCCTTAGAGAGGAGCGTAATGTTTTTTTTAATTAAAGTAGAGTTGATCCATGTGTGTGAAGAGAAGGAGGGAAGAACCGAAGAGGTGTATAGTATTTACAAGGACTTGTACTTTGGAGACACGGCGAAAGCGACTAGCAAAACAGAGAGGCGCAGAAATACAGTCGGTATGAGAGAAAGTGAAGGAGGAAGAGAAGAGGCTTTTGGGTGCGCGCATGGTTTTCATCACTCCTACCTATCCTTTCAATGTATATGTGTATGCGTGTCACAAACTCAAATTTATTTCAAGTACTCTTTTTATATTCGTCTCCCTTGGTAAAAGGTAGATATAGATAGGATGAGATGATCTGGGCTACTTGGCTGGCGGGTGCGCTTTTTATTTATTTGACTAAATAACTCTACATGTCTGTCTGTTCACGTGCACTATTCGATTAAGACGAGTGCGCATCTGAATTTTCACTGCGATCGAGTCCTTTCGTATTTCGGGCGGGGTATTTGGAAGCATGCACGAGGGAGGAGGGAAAGGGAGGAAAGAGGAAAGTTTTTAAGGCGGAAAAGGGAGATAAGGCAGTTGCACCGCCACCAGACTTTTGAAGTCTGCTGCTGCTGCTGCTGCACTGCTAGGGAGACAAAAAAAAGAAGATGAGGGGGTGGTACAAATATCGATGTTATGGGAAAGAAAAAGAAGAGAGAGAGACAAGAATGATACTTCCAAAAAGTGCTGTACGCCCACTTGCTGGAATTGTCTACTTCTTTTTGTCTGTTGATTGCTTCTCCCTTCTTTCCGCTTGTATTTTAAAAAAACTTTTTTGCTTTCGTTTTGTTGTCATCTTTCCTCTTTCGCATGGTCATAACACGTGCATTTCGATGCCTTAGGGAGCGAAAATTGTGTAGACAAAACGCCCAGTCATCCTTTCGACCAGCATGTCCATTTACAGTGGTAGAAGCGACAGCAGATGATTTTTCAGTCCCCGTCTTGCGTGTAAGTATTATAATCTTGTCATTTATATGAAACTTATGTGAATATCTTCTCGTCCTCATCCATTTCTTTACGTGAGAATTCCCCTCAATCCTTCCTTCGCTCCCTTCACCCGTGCCTAACTCTTCCCCTGTTCTTCCCATGCCGATCCAAGAACCGCACCAACCGCCCAAAGGTTCTGGCAATGCGACCGAGCAAAATCTTAAACAAAGGAATACCGTCACAACTACATGCACCAGGATGACGGACCACTGCCGTACTCGCGTCCACATTTTCCATGATCTTGCTGCTGCTGCTACGGCTGCTGCCAAAACCACTAAGATCCACCATCTCGTCTTTGTCCATTTCTGCCTCTTCCTTCGCCTGGACCTCTCGCTCCTGATTAGCTCGTTGCTGTCGTTGCTGCTCATATTGTTGTAGTTGCTCTTGCTGCTGCTGCCATTTCAGCTTCTCCTTTTCCAGTAACGTTTCCATCTGCTGCTGCGTCAACGGCAGAGCCCCTCCTTCCGCTCCTCCCATTCCTCCTACATTCAGAGCTTGTGAAGATAACAAGGTTGATCGAGCGATGAAGAACCCTCCCAACCCTCCTAGGAAGAGGAGGACGCCCAACATACACGCTATCAACAAAGAGCGTCGCTTAAACAGGTCCACTGCAAACTCCGTGGCATTCGCCACATCCCCATGAGCACCAGTGGTGGTTATAGAAGTAGTCGTGCTAGCAGCAGTAAAATTAGCAACGGTCGCACCTGCCAAAGATTTATCCTGTTGCAATTCTTTCTTCTTGCCAGTTCCTTTTCCACGCCCCTTGCTACCAGCACCAGCAGCGCCAACAGCAGCTCCACCGGCCGCTGCTTCTGCAGGCACCTGCAGCTCCTGCTTTCCACCACATTTCCCCTTGCTTTTGTCCACAGCGGCTGCAGCGGATGGCTTGAAGTCGTCGTAAAAAACTTCCGATGAGTCATGGGTCGTGGCTGCAGAGGAGGAGAGGTGAACGGGGAAAGCAGCTGGGTTTTGAAGCATAGGGTGAAGCTGTAGATGAGCTCCATCCTTCATGTTGGCAGGTGTTGGAGTGTTTGTCGGAGAATTGTTCCCACTCCAGGGAAGGGTGGGCACATTTCGACTGAGCTGTCGCTTTAAGGTTGAGACTTGATCACCCAGCCGCCTCTCCTCCTTCTCCATCCCATCGTCAGAATCAGACAAATGACTGTTATTATTCATATTCCCACTCCCCTTCCCCCTACCCTGCCCTCTCTCCCCAGCCATGCCACCACTGCCACTGCCAATTGTGTTCACACCTATGAATCCGAAACTTCCTGCGCTCTTGACCGCCCCTCCCGTAGTACTGCTGGTGCTTTTGCCAGCAGTCCGCCCGACCCCACCAGCAGGAGGACGAGGGAGCCCGGGCCGACCCAAAATGCCACCACGCGAAGGTAAAAGGAAGGAGGAAGCAGGTAGTGGAGGCAAGGTGGCGGAGGAAGAGATGGGAGCAGGGGGAATGTCGGAGTCGGAGTCGCTGCCGGCGTTGTTGTGGTAGTGGTAGTGGTAAGGGGGGAGCGGGCCGGTTTTGCTCCGACTGCGGCTAGGAGTATTCGAAGAAATGGTAGACGCAGCCGGTTGCTCGTGGTCCGACAATTCGTACGCCTCTAAGGAATGCAAGACGGAGGTTAACAAATGATTGCGGTTAGGCGTATCAAAGGTGTTGGGGGAGGCTGCTAGGGAACGCGGAGAAGCAGCGGCGGACGACGCGGCGGAGTAACCACCGGTGTTCTTGTTAGCGAGAAGATTCGCCAGGTCGTCCTCCAATTCTTCTTCGTTGTCGGCCAGGAGATGATGGGGACGGTGGTCGTGGTGCTTCTCCTCTCCGACTTGCTGCATACTGGTTTCTGAGGCAGGATGGGAGGGAGCAGCAACTGGAGGCGGAGGGATCTTGCTGGCGCTGGCGCTGGCACTTGTGCGTTTTACGAAGAAGGAGTGGCGCCCAGGAAAACTTTTCGTTGTCTGGGACATGGTGCCCTGGCTTGTGGACAACGGTCTGTGTTGTCGTGTTGTTGTGTTGTGTTTGTGTTGTCGGGTAGGCGTCAATCATACCTGCTGATGTTGCGTGGGCGCCAAAAGAGGAAGGAGACAAGCATGACACAGAGCCGCGCAAGGCATATAAGATTCGCTCCTTGGAGGTCCACGGACGCAGCTTGAGCCTACGGACAATGCGAGGGTGTATGGGTTACATCCCTGGCCACGCTGATATCGACGCACGCTAAGCCGAGAGGGGGGGGGGAAGGGGGCATATTCAAATTATGATAAAATCGTACTGGCCCGCTGTGAGTTATGATGACTTGTGACCCTCCCGAATGCTCCCAACAGCACCCGTATCCTGTTCCTATGGCGTGTCCTACGTTTTGCGGCAAGCAACAGGCTTCGCGGCAAGTCTCGCGGTCTCGTTTCGCGGAGACAGTTTTGGCGGGGCGATTCTTTCTTGTTGCGTTTAGTTGGTGGTAAAGCTGTACTTGCTTTTCCCGGCACTTCGTGCCTGGCGACGAAAGCTTTCTGTGCCTCGCTCCTCCGCTCCTCTCTCCCTGAACCCCTCCCAGCCTCCTCCTTCCACTCTTGCTTTCCTCGCTTGCGGGCTCTTATATGTACTCTGCCGTTTGTGTTTTTGCTCTTCCATGTCAGCATTTTTCTGAATAGACAGCGAGGGCTTGTAATTGGGATGGCTGTGGTCGTTGTGCGCCGTCTCGTGAAGATATTTCCACCCCGAGGCTCTGGCTCGCACCCTTCTTCACTCACAACACTCCCCCTCCTCCCCCTCCTCCTCCTCCTCCTCCTTCCCCCCCTTCTCGTCTAACCACTTTCCTTTTACAGGCGACCTGGGAGCCAATACAGGGAGCGAGGATACGAGTGAACGCTTGATGAAAGCGGAGTACACTCGCCGCTAGTAGTGGTTGGTCCCTCGGAAAATTGCCTTCTTCCGTCGTCGACCCCTAGTCCAGTTAAGTGTTCAGTGTCGTAGCCCCTTGCCCCCCACAACCTGTTTGTGCTCTCTTTATCCCTCCTGCATCCTTACCTTATGCGTGGCGGGTGCACATGGAGATACCTGGTCGCTGACCGCGCCGCCATAGACGCAATAGCACCACGAGACCTGACATAGTGATGGTCGTACCCCGTCGCCTACCTACCTTCTTCCTACACGCTCCATCCTAATTCGCATTTTCAAGGCTCAGCAGTGAGGAGGAGGAAGATCAGAATTAGTTGTACAGGCGGCGGACAGGATTGCTTTGTCTTCTCGGTCTCTCCTCCCACTTACCTCCCTCCTTCACTCCCTCCCTCCCTCGTCGCGGCACGCGTTGCGGATGTTCCGTCCTCCTTTCCTCATCCTCCATTCCTCTCTCTGCCCCCCCCACTTTCACCCCCTTGTATAGAATGAGCGTCGAAGACACGATTAGAAAACGGCTGCATGTTATAGGCCGGCAAGAGCTCGCCCTCCTCTTGGGGGGCAACGAGCACCTTCCAGCGAACCTCCAGGCAGCAGTACAGGAGTGTCCTGAGGTGAATATACCTGAAAAGTACGGGACTTTCGCGGATGGTACGATGATGCGGACGTTGCAGGACTTCTGCTTCTATATGGAAGATGGCTTGCCTGCTCCCATTGAGGCCTTGGATGACAAGTTCAGGTAGGTTGTGGTCTCCCTTTCCTCCCTCCTTCCCTCCCTCCCTCCCTCCCTCCTTCCCTCCCTCCTTCCCTCCCGCCCTCCCTCTTTGGTGACGATCCTCGGAGCGGGAGGTTCTCCCTCCTCACCGTCCTTTCCTCCCTTTTCCGCTTTCCTGCCTCCCTCACAAATATCTGCGGCCGGACGGCTTTGTCTGGTGGGCATCCATCGAAACGACTAACCCCCTCCCCCCCCTTCCCTTTCTCCCTCCAGGAAACAAAAGCTCGTGGGCTTCGGCACTGTTCTTCCAGCAGACTTCATCGCCCCGCCTAAGAAAGACAAGAAGAGGGAAGGAGGGAAGGAAGGAGGTGTGCCCTCGTCCGCCTCAGGCATGTCCTTGTCGGTTGCAAGTGAGGGAGGGAATCAGCAACCACCACCACAAGCAGCAGCAGCAGCAGCAGTAGGAGGAGGAGAAGGAGGAGGAAGGGGAGGGGGAGGGGGAGGTATCAAACTCAAGATTCGTTTGAGGCCCGAGCACATGGGAGGAGGAGGAGGGGGGGGAGGAGGGGAGGGAGGCGGGAGTGCTTTGAAGCGCCTGCGTGTACTCGGGGAGGAAGAAGCAGCCGCAAGGGCAGAAGCTGGGAAGGAATGGAAGGAGGAAGGGGGGGAGGTAGGGAAGGAGGAAGAGGATTGGGATCGGGTGGGCTTGCGGGTGTTTTTGCCAGAGATCACGGAATGGTGCATTGATTACATGCTCGATGGGGAGGCTGTCCTGTGGGTGGTGAGTGCCTCGGGTGTGTGGTATAAGCTGGCTGGAACCACGGTGTCATTTCTACATCCGCACCCGTTGTATGCCCGCATGTACAAAGGTGCGGGGAGGAAGTTTAAACTGTGTGCGTTAACGGCCAAGGAGCTAGTGCAGGCGTACAGGCAGCTACCCTCTGGGAGGTATGATGACATTTTGACGTGGATCGTGCGGGAGACGCATGGCAAAGTGAACGAGATGGCTCTTCTGGAAAATGCCGAGTTTGTGGCAGGGCAGATGGCGGACTTGCAGGACCCGACGGCGGTAGCGGCTGTGGCGCGCGGGGAGGGAGGGAGGGAGGGAGGGAGGAGATATGGAACGTGTTCGTTTATCGAGGGGCTGAAGGCCAAGGCGCGGGGGGAGGGGATTCGGCCCATGACAAAAAAAGAGAGGGACAAGGTTAGTCGGGAAATAGGGAGGGCACAACGGATCTTGGTCAGAGAGTGGGTGGATGTCCGGGGAGGGGGAGAAGGGGGGAGCGGAGGAATGGAGGGAGTGGAGGAGGAGGTGAAGGAGGAGGGTTGGGAGGAGACGCCGGCGGGCTCGCCCGTGGGGATGGGAGGACAGAGGTTCCTTGGCCAGCAGCAGGCGAATGAGTATGACGAGGAAGAGGGAGGAGGAAGAGGGAGAGGGCGGGGAGGGAGCAAGATTTCTCCGCGGTATCAGCAGCAGCAGCAGCAGCAGCAGCAGCAGCAGCAGCACCAACAAGGAGGATTTCGCTTCGCACCTTCTGAACATGAACACGGGGAGCAGCATTTCCAGCACCAACAGCAGCAGTATCACCAGTTATATCCCGAGCCATCGCCCACCAGCACTCTGGGTGATGCGGAGGGAGGGATGGAGGACGAGGACGAGGAAGAGGAGCGCAGCCGCTCTTCCACCACCCTGAAAATCAGGATGCGGACTGGTTTGCCCAAAGGCCACGGACACAGGAACAGCGGAGGAGGCAGCATAGGTGGAGGGGGAGGGTGGGATGGAGGGGCAGTCAAACGCGAAGGGGCCAGTACATACCATACCCGTGTCTCTTCCGAGGGTCGGTTGGAGATGCTCGACGACCTTACCATTCTCGGCTCTGACGCAATGACGCCCCGCCCTGCTGGGAAGCCCGCGTCGTCCGTCCTGCCTCCCTCCCTCTTCCCCTCCATCCTCACGGCATGGACTACCATTCAGCTCTGCGGCCCCAATTTGCTCCGACTTACTCCCTTCCCTCTCTCCTGGCTTGAGCACGCGGTGATGACGAATGTGAAAGGGCTGATACCGGACCTGGTACAAGAGGTTTATCACCGCCTCTTGGCCGTAGTGTTGCAGGGTCGGAAGGACCAGTCGCGGCCCGTGTCTGTCTGTGTCCTCGAGGACGAGTATGACGAGGAAGAGAAGCAAGCCGCGCGAGAGGCGTCCCGGGAAGGAGGGAGGGAGGGAGGACTAGGGGTAGGTGGGGAAGGAGGGGGATCCCGCGTGATCAACCGGTCGGTAGAAACACTTGAGTCTATTTTATATCGGGGCGTCAGGGCCGAACACCTCCTCCCTTATGGCTGGCAAGAGCTCACCCGCTTACTGATCTCGGAACGGTTTCACCTTCCCCTCGAAACATACCTGGATCCGTTGGCAGAAATGCAACGGCTGTTGGAAGATCTAGCGCAAGGGAACAAGGCTAGTCTTCCCTTCTTTCATCGCGTCGACCCTGTCAAGGATGATATGCCCGAATATTTGGCGGTCATTGAAGAACCCATGGACTTGGGCACGGTTTTGCAAAGGTTAAAAAATGGCTGGTATGAAGAGAAGGCGCATGCGAGGGAGCCCACAGTGAAGGAGCCGAAGAAAGGAGGAAGGAAAAGTGGCATTCCCGTGGCGCCAATGTCGTCGGTGGCGGCGGCGAGGAAGAAGACGGAAGAGGAGGAGGAGGGAAGGCGGGTGGATGGAAAAGAGATTAAGTCGCAAGGAGAGGAGGAGGAGTCAGCTCCGGCGGACGAGGGTGAAGGACCGAAGGAGGGAGAAGAGGCAGATACCCTTCCTACAGGGCAGGAGCCGAGTACGCGCACAAAGGGACAGGGGGCCAAAGGGGTGTTTGACGACATAAAACTGGTATGGGCCAACTGTGAGAAGTACCATGGCCCGGACGCTCCCTTGACCGAGCTGGCACAGACGCTTGCGGAGGAGATGGAAGAGAAAGTGCAGACACGAGTGCTTGAGCCTTTGGAGCGGAGGGCAAAGCTCCTGGCGGGGGAGGGAGGGAGGGAGGGAGGGAAAGTGGAGGACGAAGAGCAGGGAAAAGAAGCAGGGGCAGCAGCAGGGGCAGCAGCAGGGGCAGGCAGGTCGAAGCGACGGCGGTGTGCCTTGGCCTCACCGGTTGACGCGGAAGAATGGCGCGGGGTAGTGGATGAGCTTGGTCGATTGACTTTTGCGGAGCTTCCGATCAAGACACGAGTGCTTATTTTGAAGTGGCTGGCGGATGAGGCGGTGGCGTCAACTGGCGTGAGGGAGCTACTTGAAAACGTCGCGGCGGCCAGGGAACCTTACAAGAAGCTTTCGGCGAGACGGACAGCTTACCGTGCGCAGCAGCAGCACCAGCAGCAGCAACAGTATCAAATGCAAGGGGGGGAGATTTGGACAGCGGCGGACGAAAGGGAGTTTGCGCGGTTGGGGGAGTACATGCAAAAGGATTTGCGATTACGACCGATGGGATTTGACAGGCACAATCGGAGATACTGGACGTTTCCGGGGGATAAAACACACGCCATCTATTCGGAGGAGGAGGTGGATGGGCCTGTTTCGGTGTGTTACAAAACCAAGGAGGATTTGGTGTTGTTGATCCGATGGTTAAGCGAGAGGACTCCGAGGGAAGGGGCTTTGCGGAGCAGGGTCATTGAGCTGACAGAGAGATACTTCCCCGAAGGGGTTGACTTGACTCAGGCCTTGGCGGCGCCTCTGGGCGACATGGTGTTGAATGGAGGGGAGGGAGGGAGGGACGGCGAGGAGGCCGCGGATGCGTTTTATCAGTACCAATGTGCGTACACCCATGTGCCGACATCGGTGGAACAGCAGGCGTTGCTCCCAGATTTGTATAAGTACATTTGCTATCCACTGGGGATCACGGCGAGAGAGCGTGGGTGCCTCGGTCTCGTGTATGCAGACCAGGAACTTAAGCTGACTGCTTACCGTGACCATCGCCAGGCGTTGGTGCGCGCCCCCCCCTTCCCGCGGATGGGCATCAATGTGAACGATCGCATTGTCCTCGTGAATGGCAAGCTCATCGATGGACCTAAATGGCCAGCAGGCGCTGTTGAAGACCCTTCTTCGGTGGTGTACCTTCCTAACGGGGAATCGGAAGAATTTCAACTAATGATTCTCCGCGAGGCGGGCCCGAACCAAGCCATGGTAAGCGTGCAACAGCTCCCTCCACGTGTGGTCTGCACTGAATGGAATTTCGTACAGGGGTGGTTGTTGCACATGGAACGAGAGATGAGCCACCCGTTGGCGATAGGGCCGGGTTGGGAGGGAGGGGGGGGAAAGGCGCGGTGGAGGGAGATGGTGATGAAGGCGACTGAGAGAGGGAGGACGGGGAAAAGGATGGGAGAAGGCTTGAAAGAGGCGGCCTTGGAGCTGGAAGCACGGTTGAGGGCATGCGGAACGGTGTTGAGTAAGGAGGACAGGGAGGGGAGGACAAGGGGGATAGGTGGGAAGTGGCGCCAGTACATAAGCTTGTCGCAGACCCCGTCTCAACTGTTGTTAGGCCTGAGGTTGCTACACTCTCTTTTGGACCGAAGGTTGCTCAACCGGGCGTTGCAGCCCATGGAGAGGACAGCGTGGTTGAGTTTGTTGCCCAAGGAGAAGAGTATCGGTTTGCCCATCATTGGCGACTTTGTGATATACTACCCGGAGGGACATCGGCTCGCGTATCGGCACAATCAGCGGTTCCACGGGCCCATGTGGAATGTGGAAGGCCCTCATGACGAGGAGAGTGGGGCAGGGCCTGGCGCAGGGGCGGTGCAAGTGTGTCAGGTACATGGGATTGAGTACTATGCGTTCAACCCGACAGCCAAAGACCCTTTCTCCTTGTCGGCGTGGGCGAGGGTGAAGCTGGCCAGACTGAACGACCCGGCGTATCATTATTTTTACCCCGAGAAGAAGCTGAGGTTGTACCGACCGATTGAACCGAGGGCGACATTGAGTCGGCTTCTGGCGAGGGTGGTCTTATCGGCAATGGAGCTGAGGGAGGCGGATCAGTTTTGTGAGCCGGTCGCGAGGGATGTCTACCCGGATTATTACACCATGATAGAGTCGCCGATGGATTTCACGACCTTATTGAGTAGGGTACGGCGGTACGTGTATGGGGACATGGAGGCGTTTATGAAGGATTTGGAACTGATTTCGACGAATTGTCATTTGTTTTGCGAGGGCCGGTTCCCGACGCTACCGCCATTGGCTGATCAAATGGTGGCAGTGGCAAAGGCCACCGCCAAGGGGCTGGAGGAGAAGATCCGAAAGGCGGAGAGGGAGGCAGGTGTGTTGTGTGGAAGCGATAGTTTTTATGACACTGTTCCGTATGTGAAGGAGGACCGTCCGTTGGAAGAGATCTTTGTGTGCGATAAGCATGTGCCTCCGTTGTCGTCCGCCACACCCACTGGGGCAAGTGGCGTGGCTTCTGCTGCTACTTCTACTCCTTCCTTTTCTTCCGCCCGGGCCGGTGCTCCTCCTCCTCCTTCCTCCTCCTCCAAAGCGGCGGAAGAAAATGCAACGGCAGCGGCTAAAACAGGAGCTGGGCCAGCTACAACAGCACCCGATGCAGCAGCATCAGCGCGTGCAGCCTCGCCCATGGTGGCTACAGCTCCTTCTCCTCCTCCCTATCAAATGCCCCCTACTCACTCCTCTGCGCCTCCTACCTCGTACCCAGGGGCTGGAGTGCCTTCTGATCTAGCCCCTACCCACCAATCACAACAAGTACTACAACAAGAAGCCTACCATCCTCCTCCTCCGCCTCCTGCCAACGTCAATGGCCCTGCACACCCGCCTCCTCCTCCCTCCACTTCTGACCCCGCACCTTTTCCTACCCCAGTACCAGCCCCTGCCCCCCACTCCTCCGCCCTCCCTCAACCGCAAGCTACCTTACAGCAGCAGCAGCAGCAGCAGCTACCGCAGCAGCCACATACGTACGGAGGTGCACCCTACCCAGGAGGAGGCCCTGTTCCCCCCACGGCCACGGATGTCACTCCTGCCCATCCGCAGCAGCAGCAGCAACACACCCACCCCTCCCCCTACCCCTCCTCCTCGCGTTCGTCCACTGCTGCTTCTGCGGATCCTGCTGCCACTGGTGTGGCGGCTCCTACTCCCGCTCCTACTGCGGGACCAAAGGCAATGCCCTTGGGGCCGGTTCCCGGGGGTGGTCCGCCCGGAGCCTATGGCAAATATGCTGGCGCTGGTGGAAGAGGAGGAGGAACAGGCACAGCAACACCAGCACCATCACCAGCACCAGCACCAGCGCCAGCACCAGCCAGCAGCTATTACGGCAGTACATATGGCTACCCGTACCCTCCTCCTTCTTCTTCAGCCGCGGCTTCTCAAGTCGGCGGTGAGCCCGGTGCCCCCCCTCCTCACTCCCCCTACCCCGGGAGCAACTACCCGTACAACAGCGCCTATTCCGCTCCCGGCCACCCTCGCCCTCCTACTCCAAGCTCGAATCCTGCAAGCCCGTACTCCTCCTACCCCCCCTCCTCCTACCCCCCTTCCAAAGGAGCCTCCACTTCCACAACCGCGTACATGCCCACCGCATCCCATCCTACCCGCCCTCCACCTCCTCCTGCCCCTCCCCAGCAGATGGAAACCCCCAAAGTGGTGGAGACCTTCCATGTCGGAGTATGGCTAAGTAATTCAGTCCCAGAATTCATGGTGTCTCGTGTTCGGTATGAACAGGCTTTGAAACGGACGTGGAGGAAAGAGGATAGGTTGGAGGCGCGTTGGGCCCCGGAGGACGGGAGGGAGGAAGGGTCTGTATATGAGGCGACGGTGATTGGAGCTAAAGCACCTGATCGTGTGACGGGGCTGTTGCCGTGGGCGGCGTTGCAGACGGAATGGGACAGCGGGGAAGCAGACTTTTTGAATCCCTGGTGTGTGAATGTGCTAGGGGAGGAGGGAGGGCAGGTTGTGCCGGAGGGGAAGGTGGAGTACCATGGGTTGTATGACGTCTACAAGCATCATCATTCGTTATTGGATAGGCCAAGAGTTGGAGGGAGGGAGGGAGGGGCGACGGAGGAGGAGGCACAAGCCCAGGCCCAGGCCACTGCTTACTATGCCTACCAGCAGCAACAGGGGTATGGGTATCCCTACCCTCACCACCAGCAGCATGCATACCCTCAACATGGCGCAGCAGCAGCAGCAGCAGCAGCGGGGCAAGGAGGTCGTCTTCCGCCCCCGGCAGACGCGGCGGCAGCAGCGGCGGCGGCAGCAGCAGCGGGATATCCCGGTTATTCACCCTACGGCTACGGTCACTACCCTGGCTACGGATATGGGGCGCCACCCCCACCGCCGGGGGGAGAAGGCTATGGATATCGATGAAAGGGGAAGGGAGGGAGCTTATGGGTAGGTAGGAAGGAGATAGAGATTAGGTCACATGATTGGGAGGAGGGAAGAATGATAGAGCAAATGATTTCTTCGGGAGACGTGAGAGCGTGAATGAAACCGGAGTGGCCCTTGCAGACATGTCCTTTGGGTTTGCTAATGGCAGCTAATCTCTGTGTGGATGGAGGATGCAAGCAAGAAAGGAGGGGGTGATGGAAGAGGAAATGACAGACTGACGTCAACACGAAATGACCTCCCTACCTTTCTCTGGAGAGAGAGAAAGAGAGAGAGAGAAGAAAATCACCACTGGAAATGGACGAGGAGGACGACAAGAGGAAAAGGTAAGTAGATCAAGCACGTGTAAGAGTTAAGTAAGCAATAACAAAGACTTGAAAGAAAGTAGCGAACAGCAAAAAGTAAGAGGAGGAAGCCCGGGGTCTGCATTCTCACACGTTTCCCCTCCCAAGGTAACTGTTCGTAACATACGGGTTGACATTTTTCTGTGTAGATTTCATGATTTCATGCGATTTCCCACTAAAATGTAATGATCGTGGGAATCTGCATTCTACTAAGGAAGAGCTGAGAGAGCCGAGCCCTATCGAACTCAGCCTGATTATCACGACAAACACCTTGTGTCGCTGACGGCACTAGTCTCCTCGTGCCTGCCCGGCTCCTTTCTTCTGAAATCCCACCCCAACACCATCGAAAATCAAGCAGCATCAAAAGCAAAGCAAAAGACACAACACGCGTGGTTTTTAACATTTGTGCAATCCGAAGTCCCACTGTGAGATTCTTCGTGTACTTGGCGCAGGGGCTTTTCCAGTAGTGGGGAGGTCGATCGTGTTACTGAGAAAATGACAATTTCGCACGCTCAAGTATTTTCCTTCCATTCGGGAGAGCTGCGAAAATGTGTGTTTCATCTTTCTCCTTCATTTCTCAAATCATGTAATTCATTTTGCTTTGATTGTCTACTTCGAGAGAGATGAAAAATGGGCCAGAGGGATCGGGGAGCGGGGGATGAGGAGGGAGTGTGGGGGGAAGGGTGGGAGAGCTGTAATTGCTTACAAATCCCAAGAAGCACTGAGTTTCAATCACTCTTCCATTCCTTCTTCAAGGATGCCCCACAAAAACCCTGAATTTGTTTCTGTGGGAACTTCTCCTTTCGTTCTTTTCCCCTCAAAATCTTTCGAATCTTCTCTCCGATGCGAGACGGGGAGGGAGAGAGGGCGACGAGCCGCAGGGAAAATTGTCGGGGGTCAAAATTTGCATCGCGAATGCGATGCCGCCCCTTTACACTACTTACAGCGTAAATCAGTTCATCAAATATTACGCTCCTGTTTAGACAGATGCTGGATGCATGGTTTGACCAGGACGAATCGGGGCAACCTTCTCACGTGGTGCAGCTGACGTCCCAGCGAGTTGAGCGACGTTGCCATGCAACTCGCAGGAAGGAACGCGGTAGTTTTCCCTTCCGATTCACGGCGGGGCCCTTTTTGCGCGCACTAACTCAAATATTTCCTCGTTCTATGTACACATGTTGGTTGCTGACACTCTCACCCTCTGTCCGCGCACCATTCAATCCATAAGAGCGGGGTAGCAGTGAGAGCTGACTCCGCTGAACAGCCCCGTTGTTCAACACGCCTGCGCAAGTAGAAGGATCTCATTTTAACCCATGCCGTCTTTATCGTCCATCAGGTAAGCAATCATAGAATTCGCATAAGGTCACGTGAATAACAAGCACCTTTAGCGGGTGGGGGGACCAGATCGAACACCAGCAGCCAGCAAGGATGCTCACCTTGCCTCCCTCCCCATGAACCAACAAACAGCGTTATCGAAGAACGACCACCTGCCCTGCCACAAGTCCACGATCCACCCCAACGACACCTGATCTTGACTCACTCCCCTATTTCAACGGAAGTGAGGCATGTGTCCGAAGGAAATGACACAACTAATACGGGAGAAGCAGGAGTAGATATTTCGAAGGGGGGTGAGGAGGTAAGCAAGAAAGTCCCTTTATAGATGTTTAGTATGACAGGAAGGAAATTAGGGATAGCAAACAAGTGGAAACGAGAAAGTTCGCGTTCACGAGCTATTTGCCAGTATTTGATGGCCTATTTTCTTGCTTGAATCGAGCTGAGCTCGACATGAAGACGGAGGGGACGGAAAATGCAGGGACGGATGCCGGCGCCCCCTTAGCGTCAACCATCCAAACCCTCTCTTGTACACACCCTTTGAGCGTCCGTGGTGAGACGACGGCCTTATTGGTATTGATCTCTGCAAAGACGGCTGCTCTATAATCGATACAATCACTGCTAATGCATCATTACTATTGGTCTCCAAATGTGCCATCGTGACTGACCCCTCCTCTCATTCCACTTCAACCACCAACAGGCCATGCCCCCCCTCCTCACGCCTCAACCCTTCCTCTCCAAGCGCCCCCGCCATCGCATCCGCAATTTGGCATCATTTACGGACGTTGCTTCTATCTACATTCCTTCTTTTCGATTCATATCGAGCCAAGGCAGTGGCAGCAGTGGTGGTGGTCATGTTATATATGATATCCTCGTCAAACCCGCCGGGCGTTTCGATGCCTGGACCATCCACAGGTACATCCTCATTCCTTCCTTCCCTCCCTCTCGTCCGCTGTTGGTGGTGACTCCCTATAACTGCCTATCGAACATGGGTCAGTCGAGAAACATCGCACAACTCTCTCCCTCTCCCCCCTTTCCCTCCCTCTTCCCACCCACCCACCCTTCCCAAGGCGCTACTCCAACTTCCTGATGCTACAAACGTCGCTTCCTCCCTTTCTCGCTGCCTTGGCCCCCCCTTTGCCCCCCAAGCGGTGGTGGCCTGTCCTCCTTCCCTCCCACCGCACCGCTTTGCTGGAGGAAAGGAGGGAGGGGCTGGAGAGATGCTTGCAACTGTGCGTGTCAAACGAGCAGCTTCGTCTCTCTTCCCCCTTTCGGGATTTTGTTGGGTTGGGTCTAGGGAGGGAGAGAGGGAGGGAGGGAGGGAGGGAGGGAGGGGAGGGAAGGTGCCTCAGCTTGGGGGAGGGGGGTGATTGGTTCTTGAGGAAGGATATTTGGGTGGAGCCGGAGGAAGGGAGGCAGGAATCAGAGAGGGAGAGGAAGGGGTTGGTTTCCTTTCCTTATATGATGCAAATCTCGGCGAGCGGAAAAGGTGGAGGAGGGCGGGGAGGAAGAGGTGGGGGAAGGGCGGATTGGGGTGAGGGAGGAGAAGGGGAGGGTGGACGGGGGAGGGTATTGGGGAGAGGAGGAAGAGGAGGGAGGGAAGAGGTGTGGAAAAAAGTAAAGGTGGTGCAAACACCGCCGCGTGTGAGGAGGGAGGAGGAGGGAGCGAGGAAGGGAGGGGAGATGGTGGTGCATCGACAAAGTCTTCTGGGCCACTCGTCTTGTGCGGTGTCCTAGGGAGGGAGGGAGGGAGGGAGGGAGGGAGGGAGGGAGGAAGAGAGGGAAACAAAAAAGGGGAAGAAAGGAAAATATAAGTATTGGCTTCAGGAGAAGCAAGATCCCAACAAGGAGGGAGGGAGGACATGAAGAGCGGGAAGAAGAAAGAACAGGAAGGGAGGAGGAAGAGGAAAAGGAGGAGGATGAAGTGGGAAGGGAGGGGGGAAGGAGCATAAATATTTGTACATAGTCTTTTTTCTGCTTTATGCGTAAAGCGATGCGTAGAGAGTTGTCTAGTCTTAGGTCGCGCGATATCGCTCGTGTTGGAATGAAGGCAAGGAAGACCCTGCAAGCAGGCCATGAAGGGGGAGGGAGAATCGGAGGAGAGCAGGGCAATTCTCATCAATGGAAAAGCTGTAGCGCGACTGCATAGGCTAGGCAGGGGAGAGGAAGGAGAGAGGGAAAGGAGGGGTGTTGGTATCGGAACCGAGATGCAAGGAAAGGAGTGGGAGGCACGAGGAATGGTAGGAGAGGAAGGGATAAACGCATTTTTGTATTTCCATTTCGGTTATGGAATAGACCCCAGGACGAAGCCAGTTTCGCACTTACTTGCACTGAAGGTACATGTCTATATGTACATTTCTGCACATGCATATGCACATGCCTATGCCTGTTTAGAAGCATGACCTCATGGTGGATTGTTCTTGATATATATCTAGAGTGTAATCAATGATATTTCTTTTGAATTATTTTTAATTCTATGTGTGGATATATAGATGCACAAAAATATGGGTTTTTGTGGAAAGGGAGGAAGACAACAACAGAGAGAGAGGGGGGGCGGGGGGGGAGGAGAAAGTGAGGAAGAGATAGAAAGAAAGAGAGAGAAGTATGACGAGAATGTTTTTCAAATGCAGAGAGTGAGACGAGCTCCCGCTGGATAGAATTAGAAGGCTCGCTGTCCTCCCTCTTTTCCCTTTCCCCTCTTTCCTCCTATATTCCACTCCTATTCTCTCTAACCAATCGATGCACTCGAGGGACAAGAGATTTTCTGGTCGCTTTTTTTAATTTTAATTCATTTTTGGTAGGAAAAATTCTCGGCAGTGCTTACATTCGACCCCATCAATAGGAAGCCAGCGTTGTGGTGATTGGATCAATCCAGAACCACAGCCACAAATAAATACGAAAGCGACGAAGGAGAGAGGAGAAAAGGGTGAAAAGGAAAATGGCACGAAAATAAATGAAAAGAAAAAATACAATCATTAGTTTCAATCATAGCGTTTCCCTCTTCCTCCGTCCATCCCTCGACCCCTCTCTGCGTGTGACTATAAACGTACATTTCGATTCCTCTTTGATTGTCATTTCATGTCCAGTTATTTCCATGGCTTCTCCATCTCCTCCCTCCCTCCTTTCCTCCTCTACTTAAACCGCTGCAGTCTCCCTTGCAGCGCCCCAATAAATTCCTCTTTCTCCGAAACCCTGTAGGCCCTGCCCTTCAAATTCTCCTTCTTCAGTGACCCTCCTTCCACCACTTTTTCCCTCCCGCCCTCGCCCTCCGTCATCCCTCCCATGCGAAAATAAAGGGTTATCACATCTGGTGTCTTTTTTAAGAAGGTCATCCGGGCGATCTCGGTCAGGTGGTGGTTTGACTTCACGCGGCCTTGCCCTGCCTTCCCTCCGGCCCTCCCTCCCTCCTCCTCAAGGACAATTATTCTCTCAGGCGTCAACACAATGAACCTTGGAAGCTCAGCCACTATGGTAGGGGAGGAAATGGAAGAGGGCGAGGAGGAAAGAGCGGGTGATGCTCTCTTGAGTTTGTATGCGGGGAAGAGTTGGGCGTTGGGGAGGGAGTCGGGTGAGATGTCGATAGGTTGGCCTTTCTGAACGCCGTTTAAGACATGTTGCTTCAGGGCTAAATCCCGGTCGAGGCCGCTTTTGGTGCGGGTGGTGGAGGAGGGGGGGGATGGCGACGAAAAGGGATGAATTGGGGAGGGGGTGGCATGCTGTTGTTCTTGTTGTTGTCGAGTGCGGATGTCCTCGTCCTCGTCCTCGTCGTCGTCGTCTTCAATCACAAAGAGGGAGGGGCTGTCACGATGAACGGTCGTCGTTGTTGCTGCTATTACTGCTGCTGCTGCTGTTGAAGCTTGTGCTTCTGATGATGGGGCGGCTGTCGTTGTTGGTGGTGAGGGTATACGTCCATCAGCACTCGCAGGACGACCACCATCCATGCTACCACTCCCCCCAACAGTGGCAGCAGCACCAGCAGCACCAGCAGCAATCGCACCCGAAGATAAAGAAGCTGATAATCCCCCGCCCGCTCCGTCTGCACTTCCTATACCACCACCCGCGTCTCGCCCCCAGTTTCCGGCCGCTGCTGCAGTTGCTGCTGCTTGCGCTGCCTGTGCCCTCCCCCTTGCCTCCTGCATCGCCTGCTCGGCTCTCTTTGTCAATCCACTCACAGTTCCTTTCAAAAAAGTACCTGCCATCTCCTGAACGCACTCCAACTGCTGTGGCAGCCCCCCTCCCTCCCTCCCTCCCTCCTCTCCCCCCTGCGCGTGCGCCTGCGCTTGGACCTGAGCCGCGTGGGCGTGTGCCTGGAGCTTGCCGAAAAGACCCGTAGCACGTGTACGAAAAACACCCAACGAATTCTGTCCCAATTGAGTCAAGGCCGCAAGGGAGGGGGGCTCCCCTGCCACACCCCCTACCCCAACCTTTCCTCCAAAGGAGGCGGGACGGCCGAAGCGTGGACCGTGGATTTTGGTGGGGGCAGGAGACGTGGAGGAGGGCAGGAGAGAGGAAGGGGAGGAGACGGATGCTTGTTGAAAGCGAAGAAGGGCTTCGTGCTTGCACATTCGACACTGGCTCGGCACGTGGTCAATCAACGAAGACAGGCCCAAGCTCATGGACGAGGAAGGGAGGGATGGGGGGGCACCAGCAGCAGCAGCAGAAGCCGCCGCCGCTGCTTCGGCGGTCTTGTGAAGCAAGAAGGTGTGCGTTGCCGCAAATCCTCCCTCGAGAATACTCACGTACGGGAATCCCTGCTTCAACAAGAGCAAGGCCGTGTTATGCAGGTGCGACAGATCCTCCCTACCCGCCCTTGCCACCTGCTCCCTCAACCGTTGTGCAGCCGTTATCCCCCCCTCCTTCCCTCCATCTCTCTCCCATCCCCCCCCCCCACTGCCAATTCTACCACTCATCATCAACCCTGTGCCTACCAACAGCAGGTGCATGGAGCCCTTAAACCCCTCCAGCTCCACAAGCAGCTTGATGATTTCCTCGGGGTCTTCCAGCCGTGACGGGGCCAGGTGGTAAGCCGTCGGGAACCTACCCCCCATACTTACTTGTTCCTGAGGCCGACAGTCCAATGCTACAAACCTCAAACTGCTACAACTACCACCTTTACTGCTGCTGCTGCTGCTGCTGTTGCTGGGAAGGCATAGGGCCGGGGCAACTTCTTCCGGAGTGACAGTGAGACAGATTTTGGTTGTGAGCAGAGCGAGAGTGTCGGGATCTCCTTGTGCTTGCTGTAGCTGGCGCCGACAACGTTCAGGTGTGCCCAGCGCCCATTTGTACGTTCCTGCGCTCGTGCTGGTGCTGGTGCTGGTGCTGACACTGGTACTGGTACTGGTGCTGGTGCTGATGCCGAGGTCGGTGGAGGCGAGTGGTTGGGAGTGAGGGAGAGGGCTTTCCTGCAGGAGAGCGTCGACTTCTTGTTGTTTGGGTAGAGTGAGGGCATTGAGTTGAAAGGCATAGCTGTTCTGCTGCTGCTGCTGCTGCTGCTGCTGCTGCTGCTGCTGCTTCTGGTGGTCTTCGTTGGCGGCGGAAAGACAGGAGGGAGGGAGGGAAGGAGGAAGAGGGGAAAGCACGCCATCGGTGTTTTTACGAGCAAACGCCTCGAGGGCAGTGAGATGGACTCGGAATGAAATGGGCGTAATTCGGTCGAGCCTCTCTGCCTCCTCAAGCCATCTTGTGATTGCCGAGGAGAGAGACTGGAGGGAACACGACGTAGGCGGAGAAGGACAGGTTGAAGAAAGAAACAGCTGGGCGACTCCCTCTCCTCCGCCTGCTGTGCCAACGCCGAGAAGGAGTTGATCAAGACGGGAGCGAAGTGCAGGACCTTGGAGGGAGAGAAGGTCCGTTTTGTGTCGAAGAAGGAGAGCGGCGGTGAGGAACAAGCCGAGAAATCGATCGCCTCGGAGGAGGCATCCGTCCATAAGGGAGAGGAGACAGTCGAGGTGGTAGTTGTGCTTGGGCAAAGAGGAGGAAGAGGAGGAGGAGAGAGAAAGAGGAGGAGAGAGGAGGGCGGTACCTATACAGTGCCCCAGGAGCCAGGAAGTTGGAATTATGCCCCCTTCGCTATAGGTGCTGCTGCTGCTGCTGCTGCTGCTGCTACCACTGACTGGGCGAGCAGCAGCAGCAGCAGGAGCAGATGAGGTATCGGTGGTACCCACACCACCACCACTACTACTACTGCTGCTACTACTACTACTACTACTACTATTGTTATTAAGATTTTTGGTCCTCGTCATGACCTTCAGTCTGTCTACTTCAAGGTTCCCATCGCTCGCTCTCCGCTGTTGCTGTTGTTGCTGCTGCTGCTTGTTACTACCGCTGATGCCATTACTACCACTCCATCGTCCCTCTAACGCTCCGACAATGTTCTCCGCCTCTGCCTCTTGCCTAATCTGCTCCTGCTTTGCCCAGAAAGAGGAGGAGGAGGCTTCAACGGCGAGGGAGGGAGGGAGCTCCCATCCCGGTCGGCCTCTATCCAAATGCTGCACCAGCAGTGGAGCGTGATAAGTGAGGAGTAAACGGAACTCGGAATGTACCTCTCTCACATACCCTTCCCGTGCCTGGGGCATGAGCAATAAATACGGGAGCAACCACCCACAAAGCGTGTGGAATCTCCCGACGATCGCTGCCGCTTCCTCCTTCGTTCCCTCCCTCAGCCCTCCTACGTCAAGTAAGGCTAGTGTCAGCGCTCCGTACGCCGCGCCCATCTCCGGTTCGTAGTCTATCCGCATTTTTTCACAGTAAAACACCAGTCCTCTTTCAATATCCGCTGCCAGCACATTCCTTCTCTCCTCCTTCCCTCCTTCGTATTCCCTCCCTTCCTCGTCCAGCAGCGCGCGCGCCACAGCCGCAGCATCCCTCCGGACCACTACCGAGTTAGGCACTTGATGTCGGTAATGCAAACGATCCTCTCCTCCTTCCTCCCTTCCTTTTTCCTGCTGGTACTGAAATTCTCGGGAGAGGAGTTTGTGTGGAGGTATGAGGTGGAACCACAGGTAGGGACGGAGGGACGGAGGGAGGCCATCCGGGTATTCCGCGCACAAAAGCTTCAGATGGAGAGGGTTGACAGTGCATGGGCTACTGCTGCTGCACTTGTCGTTGCCTGTCACTGCTACTGAATTTGTTGCTTGCGCTGTTGCCATGGCTGCTGCTTCTTTGTTACGTCCCAGCATGCTTCGAATGCGCGAAAGAATTTCTTCGGGTGTGGATGGGACGACGAAAGGAGGGGAGGAAGGTCTATGAGGAGAGGCTATGCGTGTGCTACTTGTTGACGAGGAAGAGGAAGAGGTACTACCAAATGTGGAGGTTTCCTTTGTCTTGGTTGTGGGCTGCGATGGGGGTGGAGTGAATGGTAAAGGAAGGGGCATAGACGACGAGGTTGGTCTTGAGCTGGTCTCGGTGGCGATGGTGGAGATAGGTGATACAACCGCAGCGGTAAGTTTAAGGGCGTCAAGGCCTTGTGTGAAGTCGTCCTCTTCAAGCCATTTGAGAAAGTCTTGCCGCTCATTTGCATCCAGCTCTTTCCATGCCCCACTACTTTCCAATACTGATACACCGGCCTGCGCTGGCTGGTTGACGGCGTCGCCATTCTTTGTTGTCAGCGTCGTTGTATCAGCAGTGTCGCTTTCTACACCGCCAAATATGTCATCGAAATTGTCATCAGTACAGCCCTCCCCACCCAGTCCTGTTTCTTTCAGCAATTCGTCAAGGCTGCCGCTGTCCGTTGTGCTGGCGGAAGCAGAAGCACCACTAGTGCTAGGCAGTGCTGTGACGGGCGGTGGGCGAGCAGCCGTCCTCGCTTCTGCATTCCCCTTTTCTTCAAGCACGTCCTTCAGCATGTCCGTCAGACTGGCGTCACCCATGGAAGTGGTGGGGACAAGGGACCTGGAGGACCCCGCCGTCAGTGTGCCCTCCTCTCCCCCCAGCGTCTCGTCGATCTCTCCAAAGATGTCGTCCAAGCTGCTGCCTAGAGGCACGTCCTTCGGATCCACCATAGTCGTAGCGCTATTGCTAGTGTGGTTGTGTGTGAGGTGTGTGGGTGTATATATATAAGTTTATAAATGTGGTCATAGCCTTTCGGAAAGCAGCACGTGATTTGCCTGTCTCGCTGTTTTCCAACGGCCCCGACCTCCCCTCCCCACCCTCTGACACCCTTCCGCCCCAGGCAGTGCACATTTGCTTTGTGTTTTTTCTTTTCGTTGTGTACTTTCATCCCATAGAGTCTCAATTCTACCTATTACGACATTCTTGTGCTATCAATCACCTGTCCTATCGCCCTCCTGTTCCAATATCCCCTCCACCCCCGGCTCGATGACTCGTCGTCGACGGGGCGTAATGCGAAAACTCCATACTAAATCCACCCTCTCCCTGTGTAATAGAGCGCAGCGCAGTCGCATACCCCAATAATGACACTAATGGTACGTCTGCATGAATGACATGCTTTCCCGCCGTGACCGTTGTGTCCTTCTCGTCCCCTCTCCCACGTCCATCTACATCCCTCACCGTCCCCCGCCTCGCCACCGTTAAGTCCGATAGAACGCTCCCAAACGACGCCTCGGGAGCGTACACTTCCACTTTCATTACCGGCTCCAAGACTACAGCCCTTGCGGCTTTCATGCTTGCCGCCAAGGCCGCCACAGAACACGCACGCAATGCCCCCGGGGTTGTATCTCCATCCTTGGTAACACCCATCACTCGGACATTAAACCCTGCCACTGGATACCCGGCCAAAGGACCCCGTTGACAAGCATCCTCCAAGCCACCAATCAGTGAAGCTTTCTCCTCAGCGTTAAGCGCACCCACCGCCTCGGCTGAAAAGAGGATAAGAGGAGCCGCACTACCCCCTCCAGCTGCCGCTGCTGAATCAGGTGTCTCCAAGTGGGCAGTGGCGATAGCAGACGAAGATGAGGACAACAAGGGTTCTAATTGCAACTGCAATTCTGCAAATAATCTCCGCCCCCCCACCTGCCTATCGTACATAGTCGTCACCATCTCCAAACCCTTCCCTCCACCACTCCCCACTCTCTCCTCCCCTCCAAGAATCCCTTCCCTGTAAGCCACATACGCCTGCCCCGTCTCCACCTCCACCCCATATTGCCTTCTTAATTTATCGCAAATGATTTCTAAATGCAATTCCCCCACCCCTCTAAGCATCAATTGTCCACTCTCCTCGTCCTGATCCACCCCCAAACTTGGATCCTCCCGCTGTAAGACCACCAGTGCCTCCTCCAAAGCCCGTTGCTTGGCGCTACTCACCGGCTCGACGGCGAGGGCAAAAACAGGGGCAGGGATAGCAATGCCATCTAGAGTTGCACTGTGCAAGGGGCCTTTGTAAGCAACCAGGGTATCACCAGTGTAGGTGTTCTTGAGGCCTACTACTGCTATTGTGTGTCCGGCCCCGACTTTATCGACAGGTGATAAATCATCAGCTCGGACTTCAAGTAGCTGCAACGGGCGTTCTCGAATGTCACGCGTAGAGTTTTGAATGTTTTCTTTTGCGTATAAAGTGCCGGAATAGAGACGGAGGAAGACAACGAGGCCTCGTTGCCGGTCATGGGTGACCTTGAATGCATATGCGCATAAATTAGGGTCCCTCGGGTTTATCTCCAGATTTTTCCCCTTGTGCGTGTTGTGCGTCCCACCAGTATGTAGCTTGGAGAGATGAGCAAGAGGGAGAGGGCGGTCGATAGGCGAGGGGAGGAAGGCGACGACCGAGTCGAGAAGTGGTTCAACTCCACGGCCTTTGAGAGAAGCGCCACAGAGGGTGGGCAAGAGTTGGCCTGCGACACAGGCACGGCGAAGAGCTGAAAGGAGAAGGGGGAGGGGGATGGAATCCAGACCCGCTTTGTCGTTTTCGATGGCTTCGAGGTAGGTCTCCATAAAAGATTCATCCACTTCGGCGACTGCTTCCAGGAGGGCGGCGCGGGCTGCTGCTGCTGCTGTCTGCAAGTCGCTTTTGTTGTCGGCATCAGCGAGAGATCGCCGTACCAAGGTGACTGCGGGGCGTTTCCCTGTCAAATTTGACGAAGACGAAGAAGAACTGTTATTCCCGGGCTCCCACAAAACTTGCTCCATCGTCAATAAATCAATCACACCCGCAAATTCCTTTCCTGCGCCGAGCGGCATCTGTATGGCCACCGCAGGGGCGCCCAGCCTCTTGCGTAATGAAGCGACGGCATGCTTGAAATCCGCGCCTTCCCGGTCCATTTTGTTGATGAATGCCAAGGCAGGTACCTTGTATTTGCTCGCTTGTCGCCAGACGGTCTCGGTCTGGGCCTGCACCCCAGCGACGGCATCCAGGACGACAACCGCTCCGTCGAGCACACGGACGGCTCGTTCGACCTCCATTGTGAAGTCAACGTGTCCTGGCGTATCAATTAGATTGATCCGGATGTCATGCCAATCGAGGGAGATGGCGGCTGATTGGATGGTGATACCCCGCTCGCGTTCTTGCGGTAAAAAGTCCATGACGGTATCGCCTGAGTCCACGTCCCCCACATGCCCTGTCTCCCCAGCTAGGAAGAGGATGCGCTCTGTCGTGGTCGTCTTGCCAGCGTCAATGTGTGCAATGATACCGACATTCCGCAGCTTTTCCAAGGGGTATTCAGAGGCATGGAAAGCGGCGGCAGTCGCAGCAGGAGTATGGCCAGCACCAGCACCAGCAGCTGGGCCGTGGGAACGGCGGGATGTGTGTATATGTGTCCGAGAGCGAGAGAAGAGGGGGAGACTGGGATGTTGTAGCAGAACATCTCGCGGAAATTGACCTGGCCGTAGCAGGAGGCGGGCAAACCCCGTCGACATGGTAGCACAGTAGAGGGCGGGTGGAGTGATGTAGGAATAAGGGGTGGGGAGGCTATCTTGAAAGATGCATTGACCTGTGGTTTCGTGTCGGGAAGGAAAAGGGGATTTCTTACTGCGAGGGCCACAATTACAAAAGTGAGGCAATTTTGCTGCAGCAGGCATGGTTGTCTGTATGGTATATTTGGTGGTAGTATGTTTTGTCGCAGCATTCTTCCCCCACCACGGCAGCAGCAACTGCCCAAGAGAGTAGATTGACTACTGCAACTCCTCGTCCAGGGCTTTTTCTCTTTACACCCACGTACGTGCAACCTCACGAAGCCGCAACCCTCCTTCGCCTATAAGTCATTAAGATTGATCCCAATCCTCCCGACCTTGCCCTTTCCCCTGGATTTCTTGTGCACAACGCACAGGTGAAGCAGTAGATACTATCACTCGGCCCACCACACCACGCACCCCCCTACTCCCGCGATACACCTTCACGACGCAACACGCTAGAGCAGCGATGAAGGCTGTCGCATCCGTAACTACTTTGATGACCTTCATGTTTATTTGTGCCACCTCCAGTGCGGCGGCAAGCGTTGCAGTCGCCAGCAGCAGGAGGGGCGGTGCAGCCTTCGTGGCCGGGGCCGGGAGTGCCATTACGCGTCCTTTTCTCAAACAGCGGCTGCTGCAGCAGCATCAAGCGTCAACGAATTTTGCCAGGCGCATGACTACTTTTATGGCTGCGGTGCGCGTCCGATTTGCGCCCTCGCCAACCGGCACTCTGCACGTGGGTGGGGCGCGCACGGCGTTGTACAACTATCTGGTGGCCCGTCAAAGCAAGGACGGGACGTTTGTCTTGCGTATTGAAGACACGGACACGGCCCGGTCGACTCGCGAGTCCGAGGAGAGCATGTTGGCGGATTTGAGATTCTTGGGATTGGACTGGGATGAAGGGCCTGATAAGCCGGGGGCGGTTGGGCCTTACAGGCAATCAGAACGAATTGATATTTACAAGAAAATAGCGCAGCAGTTGCTAGATTCGGGGGATGCGTATCCATGCTTTTGCTCAGAAGAAGAGTTGGAGGAAAAGAGGAAGGCGGCTGAGGCGGCGGGGAAGCCACCGCAATACGATAGGACCTGGCGCGATGCAGACCCGGTGGAGGTGAAGAAGCGGATGGATGCAGGTGAGCCTTACACAGTTCGATTTAAGGTCGCCCCGGGGAGGAGGGTAGAGATCGATGATGCTGTGCGAGGGACCGTCGGATGGGACGCGGATGCTACGGTGGGTGACTTCATTTTGTTGAGGAGTAGTGGCATGCCGGTTTATAATTTTTGTGTGGCTGTGGACGATGCCTTGATGGGGATTACGACTGTGATTCGCGCCGAGGAGCATCTAACGAATACGTTGAGGCAGTGTTTGATTCTGGAGGCGTTGCAGTATCCGCCACCGAAGTATGCACATTGTAGTCTCATTTTGGGGGAGGATAGGAGTAAGTTGAGTAAGAGGCATGGGGCGACGAGCGTGGACCAGTTCAAGGCGGAAGGATTTTTGCCGGACGCCATGTTGAATTATCTGGCGTTGCTTGGGTGGAACGACGGGACGGAGCAGGAGGTGTTTGATCGCTCAGAGTTGATCAAGAAGTTTTCCTTGAACCGCGTGGTCAAGAGTCCATCCGTGTTTGATATGGCCAAGTTGAGGTGGATGAATGGACAGCACTTGAGGGCATTGTCCGATGAGGAGCTCGTGCCTCTTGTGGAAGCACAATTGATTAGTGCGGGGGTAGCGAAGGAGGGGGCAGGGGAGGACGGGAAAATGTTTGTGGTGCATGCAACGCAGGTGGCAAAGGGGTCAATGGAGCTTGTGAACGACGCAACGACGATCGTGGGGGACGTGCTGACCTACCCGTTAGCTTCGACGTTGGAGGCTGGGGAGGCCGAGACGCTTGTAGCGGAGGGGTTGTGGGATATGGCACGAGAGGTAGTGCGTGCGTATGAGGCGAAGGAGATGCCTACAGGAGGGGAGGAGGATTTCCAAGTGTTGTGGAAGGCCTGGATTAAGGCGGTAGGAAAGAAGATGGGGAAAAAGGGGAAGCAGCTCTTTCACCCAATTCGGTTGGCCTTGACGGGACGAATGAGCGGTCCGGACGTTGGGGAGCAGGTGAAATTGTTGCACTTGGCAGACAAAGCGGCTGTAAACATGGTGGGCTTGCCGGCGCGGATTGGCGAGCTGAAGGAGGTGTTGAGCAAGCATCCCGCCGAGAAGGAGCCCGTGGCTGGGTAGAGGTACATGAGAGATGGGAAGGGAGATGTCTGAGGAGTTTGACGCGAAAGAGGCAAACGATCAAAGGAAATTCAAAAAGAAGGAAAGCAAAACGATATAGAGATCGATACGAAATTGTTGGTCGTGAGAGGGAAAAGAGTGCTGCTTGAGATGTCGACAGGTTGACCAACCTCCCCCCTCTTGCTTTGCATTTCTTTTATCTTATAATTCGGACAGTGCTCAGTTGACACATCAACAACTTATAGCATGTTATAGAATGAGAGAGAGGATCAAATTTCGCAAACGTAGGCTTGTAGTTCGTATTTGTATGTTTGTGCGGATGGTGGTGCCACTCAAACCATTTTTGAGGGTCGGGGTGGGGATGGATGTTCATAATTTCACTCTCCGCAGTGCGGGTAGCTGGTCGTGTCCTTTCCCCTCGTCTGTCACTTGTTTGCCTTATGTACTCGCCCCCGATACGCCCACATGCAGCATGGTGACTCAGTCAAGTACCGTTCTTTATACCCCACAGACGCAACGACAATATAACCTTGTGTCCAAAAGCAACCACGGCAACATAACCTTCGGGCTCAATACAATGGCCAGCCTACCTAGTAAGCTGCCCCGGCAGCAGCAACCGCCATTCCCAGGCACCGTTGTTATGTTCCAGCCATTTTCCAGCTCTGCTCAAGCCTCGTTCTGGCAAGAACTGGCCAAGCTAAAGGTGGACGTGCTGGGTCTGGACCAGACGCCTTTACCTATCACAGGCACATATGCCGCGCTCGTCGCCTCCTCGCCGGCGCGCACCCCCACACCTGCAACCACACTCCCTGCCCGACTCACGGTCGGCATCGAGTCCTTATCGACGTCCTCATCGGCAGCGGCGGCGGTGCGAGCAGACGCAGGGGGACCATTATCACCTCAGCTGAGCTTGGCGAAGGAATGCCGCGTCCCTGGCATGGTGCAGACTTTCAACACGGACGAGGCCTTTCGAGCGTTCAACAAGAAGGATTGGCTTGATAGATTGGGACAAGATATTTGGGGCGACATCACGGAGGAAGGAGTGGAGGCGGCCGTGCTCAAGGACCTGGGGCGTTTGGCGCGATTTGCTATTTTGTGCTTTGCTGATATTAAGCGGAATTCTTTTGTTTATTGGTTTGCATTTCCTGTAGTGGTGAGTAATCCACCGTTCAGGCACTTGAGCCCACCGATCTTATTATCTGGTAATAGTGGAAGTGGCGGAGGAGGGTGGAAAGGAAACGCCTTCTTTTCGGATGCGGAGTGCTTGCTCCTTCACAATGGATTTCAGGCCTTCCGCCAACGCCGCCTGCTGGAGACGGGTGATCCTTCCTGTCCTCCCTTCTTCTGTATCTTCCGCTCACTCACCGTTTCTGCTAGCCCTGCGCGAGCACAAGGTGAGGGATCCTCGTCCCTCTCCTTGGAAATTTGTTCTTGTGACGCTTTTGAGAAACTGGACGAGGACCAACGCACGCGGCAGGACGTCATGTTCGGGTTCATTGACCCTGGCACGGTCCCCTTGGCACCTGGATGGCCTCTGCGAAATTTTCTGCTGCTCCTCGCCAATCGATGGAGGTTGAAGGAAGCGACGGTTTTGTGCTACCGAGGCAGAGTAACGAGCCTGGGGCCGGCCGACTTTGCTACGGCCACCAGCAGCAGCAGCAGCAGCAGTCTTTCCTCGGCCGAAGCCGCCCGAGCTATGGGCGAAAGTTTTGTGCTGCGCACCGCCCTTCAACCGCTGTCTTCTCCTTCCTCCTTCTCCACCACCACTTCTCCCTCCTCCTCCCCCTCCTTCTCTTCGTCTGCTATCCACTCCTCCCCATTCTCCCTGGTTACGAAAGGCTGGGAAGTAAATAAAGGGAAATACATGCCCCGACGTATCGACCTCTCCTCAATGATGGACCCCATTCGTTTGGCGGAGCAATCCGTTGATTTGAACCTAAAATTAATGCGTTGGCGCCTGTTGCCTGCTCTTGATATTCCTCTGCTCGCGCAGACGAAGTGTCTGCTCATAGGGGCAGGGACCTTGGGATGTAGTGTAGCGAGAGGTCTACTCGGGTGGGGGGTGAGAGACATCACCCTGATCGACAATGGCAAAGTAGCCCTTTCGAATCCTGTAAGGCAATCGTTGTTTGAATACGCAGATTGCCTGGACGGGGGGAAGCCCAAGGCCACAGCTGCTGCTGCCGCTCTGAAGAGGATCTTCCCTGGAGTGCTGGTGGAGGGGCATGTGATGACGATTCCTATGCCCGGTCATCCGTTGGTGAGTGAAGCAGAACAGGCAAACGCCAGGAAGGATATCGAAAAATTGGATGGGTTGGTGCAAGAATGCGATGTTGTATTTTTATTGACGGATACGAGGGAGAGTCGGTGGTTGCCGACGGTTCTGGCCGCGGTGCATGACAAAATTTTGTTGAATGTGGCTTTGGGCTTTGATACTTTTATGGTCATGCGCCATGGCGCACAGTCCTTGTTCCACTCTCCTGTTTCCTCAGGGAAAGGGCGAACAAGCAACAGCGGTAGCAGCAGGAGTAGCATCAGCAGTAAGGTGGATCTTAATCGAATTGGATGTTACTTTTGTAACGACGTCGTGGCTCCCGAAGACTCCACAAAGGACCGCACTCTCGACCAGCAATGCACCGTCACCCGTCCAGGACTCGCTCCTCTTGCTTCTGCCCTTGCTGTTGAGCTGATGGTTGCTCTGCTCCACCATCCCCTCAGGCTGCGTGCTCCCGCAGATGGCGAACAAGGCGAAGAATTGGGGAGAAGGTTTGAGGACGACCCCGACAGACCGTTGGGAATTTTGCCGCAACAAATTCGTGGTTTCTTGGCTCACTTTACGATGATTTTACCAGTGACAAGGGCATTTGAGCATTGTACGGGGTGCGCGTCGGTGGTGGTGGAGGCCTACAGGAAGGAGGGGGCTGAGTTGGTGGTGAGGGTGTGTAATGGTCAGGGGGTCTTAGAGGAGATGACGGGTTTGGCTCAGATGAGAAGGGAGACTGATGCAATGGACATGCTGTGGCTGGATGAGGAGGAGGAAGAGGTGGGAGGAGCGGTTGAAGGGGTCGAATGGGGTTTGGGTGGGATAGCGATTGATGATGAGTTTGGAGGTAAGGAAAAGGAGGAGTGCAAGAAGGAGGATGTTGATGGTGGGAAAGGTGACGGCAACGGGAATGAAGCAGTTGTTGACCCAGCAATGGTGGTGTAGCTAGATATGAGGTGATGGTGGCTGCAGAAGGGAACCGGAGGGGGAGTTGGAGAGTGGTCGAGAGGGAAGAGGACAAGAACGGTTGTAGACATGCACATAAAACCACACCAAAAATGTAAAGAAATAGGAAAAAAATTGTTCATATTCAGTTCTGAGCGACTCTTTAGTCTCTTTCCATTTTCTGCTTTTTAACACCGTCGCTTTGCTGTCGTTTGTAGCTCGCCCACCCCCGAGCCCTTGCTTTCACGTCCGCCCTCCTTGTCTGTAGCTACGGACTATACAGAAAGTTATGTAAGATTTTTGCTCTTTATACTTTTTTGGTGTTTTAATCATCATTATGAGCCTTGTCACCGGCATTGTGACATCTCCTTCTATCATATTTTCAGCACCAAAATAAGCCCGCCCCGCATGACGGGGAAGCTGCCGGCATCAGGCCACTGGCGTTTTCGCGGGACGATGCTGTCATCCCGCTCTAAACAAGCCGCACCTTAGGCTGCCGGTCATCCCGCGCCAACGAGTGGGACGCTGCGGAGACTGATGCTGGCTGCAAACCTGCCGCACAATCTGCTAAAAAGCCACCTCCGCGTGCTTTAAGAAGCAGTCCTCACAGATCTTTACCCGCTTTTGCATGAAGATGGCGTCGTGTTTGCACCGACGATAGGTCTCTCCCGCTGTACCATTCCTCATCTCGGACAGAAGCGCCTGTAACAATGGCGCCTCTTCCTCTACCTTATTATCTTCCTTCCTTTCCGATTTATGCTTCTCCTCCATTATCCGCGCCCGCCAGGCGGCTCGGGCTTGAGCTATAGTTTTCTCGTGCAGCAGTCCCACCGTGCCGTACGTTATCACATGAAATCATCCCGGCGCAGTTTTCGCGTCGCAGGAAGGGCACTTTTGGGAAAAAGAAGGTTGCGGGAAGGAGAAAGGAGGGTGAGAGTGATGCTGATGGCTGGCGGCAGTGGTGATCTGCATGTCGAGGGGAAGGGCGAGCTGGGAGCTTAGACTGAGGGCTTCGTTGTCCTCATGAAAGGGCCGGGAAAGCTTGCTCTGAGGAGGACCGAGACAAGAAAATCGCTGGTGTAACTGCTCGTGTCCATGTTCCTGTCGCTGGTGCATCTTTGAGTGTTGTGACATATACGAGGGATGAGGTGGCTGATGACAAGACGGAAGCAAGGGAATAGGGTCTTGGAGCCGGATGGAGGAAGACCACCAAAAAAAGGCGCCCGCGGGAATCCACCTTAAATTTGAGCACACATCAGGCAATGCGTTGCTTCTGGAGGGTAATGTCTGCAATATGCTTCACCAATTCCTCGCACACCTGTTGAATGAGCGTGAACAGAACCTGACCTTTCAAAGGGGTCGCTTGTGAGTAATGATTTGGCCCTTCGTAAGTCACAGCGCGCTCGCACAAGCCGTAGCGCCTATCCCAGATGTTATGTAAATTAACGCGACGCTCCGCATTGCAAAGCTTATTAGACCAGATGGCGCGGATAATGGCATTTCGGGGCCTTTGGGGTTCAATAAATTGTTGCAACAAGCCACAATCCTCGCTTCGATTGAAGAGGAAACGGTGGAGGCCAGCGCGGTCTAAATAGTCGATGCGTGCATCATCATCGTTGCCCGCGGCACCAGGGGCCGGGAGGGAAGACGAAGAGGAAGCGGCTGGTTGCGCTGAAACGAATTGGTTATCATCCTCCCGGAAAGCATTAGGCAAGGTGAGATTATGTGCAACAATGTCGCCTGCGAGGGTTTGCTTGGTAAACTCCTCCTCGATGCGCCGACTGAGCACGTTGTGCTTGCTCTTTTTCAAGATATTGCTGGTCTTGGCCGAGGTAAAATACCAAGCACACGGGCTCGATGCCTTGTACACAACAGTATGAGGTAAATACCAGGGTATCGATGCTGGTGCATGCTGCGCGTGATGGTGGCGTTCTTGCCGCGGCCGGGAGGAGGGCCACTCGTTCTTGACCCAAAGGAGGAAAAACAACTCGTCTGACGCGCCATCGGCGGCGAAGGACATGGACTGTGTGGTGGTATGGGACCAGAAAACATAAAAATTGAAGCCGGGCACATTTAGGGCGGCGTCATCCAAAACCCGCAAGGACGAGACGAACAAAAGCATGGGCCGAACGGGTCTTGGACACACAGGAGTTACTGTAATTTGGGGTCACAATTCCCCAAATTACGCAAAAATTGGCGGGCTTGGGCTGCGGCTGGCGAGAAGAAGCAGTTGAGCTCGGGCAGTCGAAATCTATTCCTGTAGCCATTCCAGCGTGTGTCCTTGGTACCTGGGGAGGCCGATATTTATTCGTCTAGTCTCTAGAAGTGTGGCTTTGGACTCCAGTGTGGTTTTCACTGGCTCGAACAAATCGGTGGAGGCGCGCGCGTGACCACAAGTGGGCATGGGAAGGCAAACCCAACAGACACAAATCCAAGGCATTCAACTTGCCATGATCTGCTTACCCTGTGCCTTTCATCTTCGCACCTATCTACGGCACAGACTCTAACAAACGTGCAGGCAGATGGTGAAGCTTTCGCGTCTCCATACAACAATAGATCTTGTCTGCAACTCGGCACCGGGGTGAAATCTTGATCCTGCAAGCAGAAGCAGAACCAAGAAGAGCTGCATGCTTTCTTCCACATGGTCACTGTCCTAACCCTCCTCCTAACACACAAACACAAAACACAACCCCACAGTATTCTTTTATCTTTAGACACCAAGATGAAGGTGATTGCCCTCTTGTCCCTGGCCTCGGTAGCGAGCGCCTTCATTGCCCCTGCGCCCCTGGCCCGCCGTGCCTCCCGCTCTGTGCGCATGGCCGCCGACGACGACCTCTCCATCGCCCTGCCTTTCGACAAGCGCCCCCCTAACCTGGATGGTAGCCTTGCCGGTGATGTTGGATTTGACCCGGTGGGTTTCTCCAACAATCCCCCCCGCCCTTGGTTGATTGGCGGCTCTGGCCGTTCCCTCAAGTGGTACCGCGAGGCAGAGATCGTCCACGGCCGCGTGGCCATGCTTGCCGCCCTCGGATGGGTTTTCCCCAATATCTACCACTTGCCCGGTAATGAGGATGTGGGCGTGGATGCCTTTGCCAACGTGAACCCCCTGGGCGCCTTGACCACAGTCCCGTCCGCGGGCCTCTGGCAGATTGCGGCCACCGTCACTGCTATTGAGCTTTTCCGCATCAACCGCGTCATTCGTGGAGATAAGGAGGCAGGGGACCTCGGCCTCGGCCAAGGTGAGGGACGTTGGAACCCTTTTGGCTTCAACTATTCGGAAGAGGAGTACGCCGAGAAGCAGTTGCAGGAGATCAAGAATGGCCGACTGGCCATGGTGGGCATCCTCGGCCTCCTCCTCCAGGCGTCGGTGACGGGCAAGGGGATCGTTCAACAGCTCGGCGGCTCGTTCGACGTGCCCGAGGCTGTTTCTAAGGCTGGATACTACTTCCCGGACGGCGTCTAAACGCTTTTTTTTTTCAAAGGAGAGAAGCCACAGGCATCCATGCGCGGTCTCACACCACACACCTACCACACATAATCTTGTTCCATCTTAATGTATTAAAAGAAAAAGATCCAAAGCGAGAGAGGGATGAGGCATGATTTATTATGTGTCTGTGTTTGACTATGTGATTGTTCGGTTGTGTGTGTGTGTCCTCTCAGACAGGTCCCCAAATGAGGAAGAAGCTAGGTAGGCAGTCGCAAGAGTAACCACAGATAATACAATCGAAACGACCTTCCCTTAAGAGAAGCCAGAGAAAAGAGAAGTAACGAGGAAGCACGACTTTTCCTGTCCTTGGACTTACGCTGGGGTTGAGATCGTGGAGGTTGGATTGAGGGGGGGAGGGATGGCAAGGGTCCTGTTTTGCCTCAGACCACAGCAAAGAACCACTTGCCGTGCGGGAGTTTCCACATGTTTTCATGAACGCATTTAGCTTGGTTTACATTTCTTGACATGTATTTGTAATAATGCAACATTGTTCCTACCAACATTGTCCCTTCCATATGAGTACGGGGGCTTTCTAGTCTACCCTGCCATCCTCCAGTATAAGCTTTTGTGTACGACTAAAGAATGGGGATGGGCTAGCAGGCGCGTCTCCTGGAGCGCCCTATCTAGCAATCCTGGTACCTTCGACTGAACAGATAGATAAGCATAGATCTCAGTCAGCCACCACGAGTGGCATGCAGAGATCCTGTGAGGTAGTGGGTTATCATTTAAGAGTGAGGTTTTACCTGCACACCTGCCGACGGCTCGGCACGGACGTGACTTTTGATGATGATGCGACGAGGAGTCAGTCCTTCGTGCAAAGCCCTTCTTGTAATGCGATGCCTTGATCTAAACCATGCCCCACATCTTGCATGATAACACGAAACACGTGAAAGTCCTGCTTGAGTCGCGCTGGGTGGCTCCTGGGTGCGACAAGTGCACGCGTCTGGGCAACGCAAATCAACACCCACCGAGTCCTAGTATCCTCTACCACCTCACGCGTGTCCCACCCAACTACACACTGCATCACAGGGACGATGAACGCGGCCAAGAAGTTCGCGGAGAACCTAGGCAGCAAGATTCCAAAGGGTATGTGTTATGGATGGGGTGGAGTGAGTGGGATGGATGCATGCTGGCTGAGGACAAGACTGAGGAAGGGATGCGGCCTCATCGCTTACAATGTATGCTATGCATCGCAAAATCTCACTTATACACAATCGACAATTAAAAAACAGGGGCAGGCATGGGTGGGGGAGGTGGTGGCGGTGGTGGAAGTGGAGGACCGGCAGGTATCAGTCCGGCGGGGCCGATTGGGGCTTTACTGGGGTTGGGAGTGGTGGCGTACGCGGGCTACAACAGTTTTTACACTGTGGAGGGTGGGCACCGTGCACTGTTGTTCAACAGACTACTGGGTGTGAAGGAGGAAGTTTATATTGAGGGCATGCACATCATGATCCCTTGGTTTGAGATGCCCGTGATTTATGACATCCGACCTAAGCCGCGGATGATTCAGTCCTTGACGGGCAGCAAAGGTAAGGGAAGGACATGGGGACAGAAGGGAGGCCGAGCTAGAGAGACGTAAGAATAAGACCCTCTCCGATATGTCATTTGCTTTCGCGCTTGAACAATGCTTGACCCCTCCAGTGGTTGATGACTTTTCCTCCACCCCTTCCTCCCTCCCTCCCTACTTCCATCCCTTCAGACATGCAAATGGTGAACATCACCATCCGTGTGCTCTCCAAGCCTGACGCTTCCCAGCTCCGATGGATCTTTCGTACCCTTGGCAAGGACTATGATGAGCGCGTCCTCCCTTCGATCGTCAACGAGGTGTCAAAGGCAGTGGTTGCTAAGTACAATGCCGCCGAGCTGCTAACGAAGCGAGAGATGGTCTCATCTCAAATTCGATTGCAGTTGGAAAAGCGGGCGAAAGAGTTCCGGATCGTGTTGGACGATGTGTCTATCACGCACTTGACTTTCTCGAGGGAGTATACCAATGCCGTGGAGGCGAAGCAAGTCGGTACGTGGGTGTGAAGGAGGGAGGGAGGGAAGCAGATAGGGAGTGAGGGAAAGGACGTTAGGACGCCCGTGGCCGGCTACCATTTAGTTACGTGAAAATCACTAACTGCTGCTTTCTGCTCATTCATTCTTTCACCTCAATGCATACCTGTATTCAATCAATCACCAATTATCCTTCTCTCATCCCCTTCTTCCTCCCTTCCCTCCCTCCCCCTCTACAGCGCAACAGGAGGCCGAACGCGCCAAGTACGTGGTGATGAAGGCGAACCAGGAGAAGGAAGCTATCATCATTAAGGCCGAAGGTGAGGCTCAATCTGCTGCCCTGGTCGGGAAGGCCATCCGTGAGAACCCTGCGTTTATCAAGCTCCGTAAAATTGATGCGGCGAGGGACATTGCGAATGTGGTGTCGGCGTCCGGACAGAAGGTGTACCTTTCGGCAGACTCATTGTTGTTGAACATGTACACTGGGGATGAGGAGAAGGGGGCTAAGAGGCGGTAGATGGGAATAAAAAAAGGAAGGAGGGAAAGAGAAGGCAAAGACTCGATTTTTCGGTGGTAGGCTTGTTTGTCATTGTACGGCGGTGGGGTGGAGGGTTGTGATCGGAGAAGCCGGTGAGCATGCCCACGAAATTCTTCCCAAAAAGTGATGCCGCGAACCGCCAAATAAAAAAGAAAGAAAGGAAGGTCGAAGATCGATGACATCTATTTTGTATGGGAGACAGGAGGTTGAATTGATTTGTGGCTGACTTGTATGTTTACTGGCGTAAAAAGAGTGACTTGGCAATCATAATACACAGAGTGGGTAGTCGCAAGGGTTGAGAAGTTATACTTATCGCCTTCACGCTTTGCCTTGGATTTGTGGCCACATATGCCCGACATGACCCGTTCTTCGGCCGTTGCAAACCGCTATCATTCGGACACGTGCAACCACCTCCATGTCCAACTCGCGCAAGTCAAGCACGTCGGCAGCCCGGCGTGTTCACATGTCCTGGGCGTCGTGCCGCAGGGTCGATGGGGCCATTTTGTATCATGTGTTCCTCAATCCCCTGAATACGAGAGGACAGTGATTTCGTTGTTCCTCGCCCGAGGAATCATCATAACGAAGCCTGATCCCTCCCAATGATCGCACTCTTCCTTGTTCAGACGCAGACAGGCACGGCAACAACGGGGCAAAGGATGCTGTTGGCAGCTAAGAAACATACAGAGATATCTAGAATATTATAGTCGTTGCCGCGCAAGCAAGCAACGCTTCCCTCTGCCGGCGAAGGCACTGATCTTCCTTCTCAAACACACTTCACAGGGCATCCAGGTTGACGCCAGCGGCCTGAAAACCATGGCTCACCTCTTCCGTCGTAGAAGCAAAGGCGAGGGCAACAGCACTAGAAGCCGCTGCTTATCTTTATCGGAAGGCAATAAGGCCATGTTAATCCTCTCTTCCGAAATCGAGCCGCCCGCTTCCGCCACGTCCAAAGCCGCGACAAGCGGCATCAAAGAGATTGGGGACCCGTCATTGCCCACCGTCGCACTATTATCACTACCTAGCATAAGCAAGGCAGATACAAATTCCGCCACTGCTGCAGTAGCAGCAGGAACACTGGAGGGAGCAGCAGCAGGCGCCCTGACAGCTCCATTCGCCGACCGATCTGTGAAGAAGCAATACGGGCAGGATGGTGATGGGGCGCAGATTAAGGAGGCAGAAGGTGGACGAAAACGCAGTGGAAGCGTTGGTAATCTCCTACTGTCTTCTATGACTTCGTTTTCTAAAGGCACGTCCCTTTCCTTCTTGACCGGCGAGGACAAGACACCGTCTCCTCCTGAGACAGGGCCTGCTGGGATTGATTTCTCGACACCGGCGCACCCAACGATGCAATTCGTGGACTTTATCATCACTTTTCTCTTGGTATGTACGTGTTCTTTGAGGACGCTTCCATCACTTTTCGCTTTTGTACCTTGTATTTAGGACACACGTCTTCATTTTCGTGGCCACTCACCCATCCTCCCTCCCTCCCTCATATCTTCCTTACCTTCCTCGCAGGTGCACTACATTCAAGTCTTCTACTCCCTCGTGTTCCTCTTCATCTACCTCGTCAAGCACGGTCACCGATGGCCGTATTTCCTCGCTGCCATCTACGCGCCTTCCTACTTCATTCCTTTGCAGCGCTTGGGGGGATGGCCGTTCAAAGGATTCATGCGCCGCCCCTTCTGGCGGTGTGTGCAGCGGACCCTTGCTCTCCAGGTGGAGAGAGAGGTTGAGCTAAGCCCGGACGAACAATACATCTTTGGTTGGCACCCGTGCGTGTGACACTTATCCGTCCCTCCTTCCCTTCTTCCCTCCCTCCCTCCCTGCCTGCTGGATACAAACACACTCGGATCTGTTACTATTATTTACACATCCCTCCCTCCCTCCCTCCTTACCTCCCTCCCTC
>Ga0160419_100116_pt1 | contig 56812 bp, 40 predicted proteins | sample CelAP2metagpilot_2_FD_108196 | JGI IMG/M metagenome (GOLD analysis project Ga0160419, IMG submission 108196) | Phycosphere-associated microbial communities from Cellana algal ponds in Kailua-Kona, Hawaii, USA - Cellana AP2-4-25 metagenome pilot ...
AGATACTTGGTGTGGGGGAGGTGGGGCATGGGGGAGGGGGGGAGCGGGTCGAGAAAGACAACGGCACGTTGGTGTGGGCGGGTTAGGCGCAATCGGGGAGGAGGAGTTGTGGACACGATTGCATGAACGGTTGCGGTCCAAGACGAGCATGAGGGGTGGAATCAGAGTGGCTACTGATAATGGCAGTTTTCTGGGGCCAAGTACAACCTCTAGCAGCAGCATCAGCAGCACCATCAGGATGGGGGGCTCCTTCTCGAATGTGTTGGGTAGCCCCATTATCAAGAGTGTGACTTCTTGGTTCAGCGGTGGAGGGAAGAAAACCGCGGAGGAAGAGGAGAAGGAGGAGGACGAGGAAGGGGAGAGTGACCGTTTGAAGCTGCCGGAGAAGGTGAACGAGCAGGTGGGGCGGTTGGTGGTGCTGGTGTTGGACGAGCTCGATCAGTTCATCTCGACGAATAAGGAGACGAGTGGGTGTGTGGCACGGCTAATAGAGAAGGTGGTTATGGATGCGGGGTCAAGGGTGTTGCTTGTGACCGTAAGTAATACCATTGATGATCACACTGCCCTGGGCGCGCTATGGTCGAAGGCACGTGCGGCTGCTGGGAAGGTTGGAGGGAGAAAGCAAGGGGCGGGAGAAAGGAAGGCGGGGCGACGACGCCGGCAACCCTCAAGACTGGAGGAGGAGGAGGAGGAGGAAGAGGAGAAAGGAGGGGTACAGGAGGAGGAGGAGGAGGAAGAGGAAGAAAGGGATGGGGGGGGGGAGGAGCCGATTATTTTCCGTCCGTTTAATGATGCGGAGTTGGTGATGATTTTGAAGGCTTGTGTGGGGGAGACGTTCCAGCTGCCAGCCCTTGCCATAATTGCGAAGCGCGTGACCTCCTCCAGGGGGGATGCGAGAGTTGCAGTAGACACATGTCGACGGGCGTTGGAGAAACACCTGAGAATCCTCGAAGAGAAGGCACGGGGATGGTGTCCTCCTCTTTCCCCGGAGGAGGGAGGGAAGGAGGGAGGGGTGGTGGTAGTGCCGACGGCAGGGGAGAGGCAGGTGACCGTCCCGGAGGCGAACGTGGCTTCGAAAGAGATGGACTTGGATGTAGGGAAGGACATTGGGAAGCTCCCGCAGCGTGCGCGGTTCCTCCTCCTCGTCCTCCTCCATATGACCACGGCGGAGACCCACGGGCAGGGAGGGAAGGAGGGAGGGCAGGTGAAGCAGGCGGATCTACAGAATGAGTACACGCATCAAGCCAAGGCAATTTTGGGCGCCAACCAATTGGGGGCCTCGTCCAACTTTGAAAATGACTTGGAGTGGATCGATGAGAACGGGTTGGTGGAACGGGGGAGGGGAGGGGGGCGGGGGGGGTTGAAAAACACGGTAAGTCCGAAGGTGGACTGGGCGATGGTCTTGCCGAAGCTGACGGCGCAGGATAAGACCCTTTTTAAGGCGTTGTTGCCCACATGAGGAAGGGAGGGAGGGTGTGAGTGAGGGTGAGAAAGGTTATGGAAAAGAGTACTGCATGTGCTTGGTAGAGAAGAAGGGAGGAGTTGGATATCTCAAAAGAGTCAAGGAAAGAAAGCAGCGACATAGGAGAGAAATCCCAATAGTAAATAAATAGCACGACTGAAATAGGAATAAACAAGTGCGGCAGCATAAGAAGATGAGCAGGAAGAAACGCGGAAGTCATAGCAAGCGAAAGAAAGAGAGGCAGACGGATTAGAAGATGTGAAGAAAAAAACCAAGGCAGCACAGAGAGATGGGGAGAATTGGTGGGAAAGGTTTGTCGGTCTACAGGGAAGATGCCCCTGCTGCCTCTAGCGACCCCAGAATCGCGAAGTCCTGATTAAAGCCACTATCTAGCAACTAGAGGTTCCCTAACATAGAGTAGATTGGAAAATCAACAAATAAGTCAGAAATTAACCGAGCATTAACTGCTTCTACCTCTCTTCTATTCTTCTCGATTGGTCATCTTTTTCTTTTTTTGTTCTCCTCTTCTTCATCTACCCTCATGCATGTCTCCAAAAAACATAATCACGCACGTCAAGTCTATCTTCCCCTCCGTCGTCCCTGCGCTTCCTCCACAACCAAGCCCTCTTCATCCTCCACCACCTACCCACGCACCTCGCCAAAACTCACCCTCCATTCCTTCCCTCCGCCATTACATTAATCCCGTTCTACATCTCACCGTGCCTCCTCGGTCCTGGCCCCTCTCTTATCTCTCTGTCCCATGCGTTAGATTCGAGGCCGTTGAGTAATTCAACGTCGTATCCTGCGCCAGCCTCTGCCCGTACCCCGATACAAACCCTGACGACAGCCCCCCCAAGCCCTCTCCCCTCTCCTCCCTCCTCTGCGTCGGGGGATTGGCCCACTCCAACCGAAGAATCAAGTGATCGTACCCGTACCCCTGTAACTCATCCATGGCCCTCTGGGCATCGCTCTTACTGAGGAAAGAGACAAACGCAAACCCCCGGCTGGTATTTCGTTCCTTATCCTTGGCAAGGAACACACGATGCAATGACCCAAACCGCCCAAACAACTGCTTCAAATCATCGTCCGTCGTGTCCTCCGATACATTCGTCACACGAAGTGTAGGGAACTTGTCTTCCTCCCTCCCCCCAGGTCCACCCTGAGGCCCCGGCCCTCCCCCTCCACCCGCACCAAACCTCTCCCCCATGGTCCTTCCCGTACCCCCGCCCATCATTCCGCCTCGCATACCCCCCTCCTCCCCGCCTACCCCCATCCCTCCCCCTCCCCCTGCCTGATATTCGGCGTAGGAATCCCCTGGCGCCGACGACGGTAACAAGCCCTTCTTTCGGGCCTCGAGCTTCTGTCGAATCAACCCCAAATTTTTAATGTCCGCTGCCGGCTCTTCCTCCGCTAGACTATTCGGGTCCTCAATCGCAATACTCTGTTCCTCTGCGCGAACATGGGCATCACATGCGTCTCCGAACCGGGCCCAGGTCTTGCGTTCGAAGGTTCGCTTGGGCACGCGGGTCCTGACCTCCTCCACTCGAAATTTCTGGACGTAGCGGACCTTGCGGCCGTCCTTCCAGTCCCAGTGCGTCCGTGTCACCACCCCATTCTGATCAGGGCCGCTCTATCGTGTGTGTAGTGGGAGAAGAAGTTGGGGGGGAAAGGAGGAAGGAGGTGTTCATGCGAGGTAAAGGCAGGACCTCATTTCAACGCCATCTAAGTCTCTCAATATTTTGCCACCCACCCTTCCTTTTCTCACAAGCAACAAACACAAGACTTACCTCCACTGCTTGCGGGAGCTCCTCGTCATCCTCGTAATCCCCCCAGTCCTTCATGTCGCGAGACATGGTGCTACTATGGTTTGTGGTTTGTGTAAGAAAGGAGGAAGCTAGAGGTTGGTGCAGCGATTGGATAGGCACATAAACCGGCAGCTCGCATGTTAGGCCAGAGGCCGCAGAATATGTAAACCCACCTCCTTGACACGTGCGATGCTTAGTGGCACAACAAAGAAGTAGGTGCCAGGGGTATGAGGAAGCGAGAGCCGCCCACCACAGAACGACGAAGCAGAAGAGGCAGGATTGCCGTCGAGCACGTCCATAGGTTGACACAGGTGCTTTCGTTGTTTCTTCATAATTTCATGTATATGTCTCTCTCCCACTATGTTATTGGTCTTTGAATACCGTGCTCCAAATCCTTTTCATCGGCTCCTTCTTCTCCAACCTCACCTCAATGCACGTCTTCCCCTCCGTGAGCTCATCTGTGTAGTCCTTGCTTAACACCCAAAATGACTCGGCAAGTTCTATTGGACCAAACAAATCCCCGCCCACTACCCACTGCTCCTTCTCCTTCTTTTCTGGCGTCTTAAAGCCTACCATCAATACACGATTGGTCAAATGTACAAGGACATCCTCCTTTTTCACCTCTTCAGGCACTGGCACCACCAACTCTAAAAACCCTGCGCGCTCCTTCCATTTGTACTGGGGTGCCGTTCCGATGACCACTTGGTTTTTATTCAATTTTTGTTGGACACTGGGATCATCCACGTCTACTTTCATCCCCTTATTGAGATCCTCAGGCATGGCTTCGACTCGCGGAGAAGACATAGGTGAAAACTCTTTATCTATCAAGGAGGAAGAAGAGGAAGCCTGTCGCTGCTGCTGTTGTTGTTCTTTTTCCTGTTGCTTCTCCATCGCTGCCTGGGCATCGGCTAAGGGCCCCCCACTACTGACATTCGCCCCTTCTTCAACCCTTCCTCCCTCCTTCCCTCCACTCCTCCCTTTCGTCGTCGGAGGCGCCGCCCATTCAGTCATAGGGGAAGTACCTTGATCGATCTCTTCCCTCCATTTCTTGGTCAGGTCCCGCGTATCTTCCACGTTTGTTGACCCTGCACCTTTCAAGGAACGCCAGTCTACCAATCGCAACCTGAGCAATAAGAGAGGGAGGGGGAAAGGAGGAAGGGAAGAAAGAAAGGGGAGGCGAGAGTGTGACTGAGGAGAGATCGGGTACGGGAGTTGATACTTATTTTGGGATATAAGTGACCTCGTCCATTCACTCACTTCACTTCTTCAGTCCCTCCCTTTTTCACTCACCTGGTAATAATTGTTGCACCAGGGGGAATTTTGTCCTCGTAACCCTCAGCAGCACCAAACGCGTAATCGGGCGAGCAAGTGATCTCGGCCACCTCGTTGGGCTTCATGCTAGCCACTGCCAGTTCCCATCCGGGAATGACTTCGGGTTGTTCTAGGCCCTACGTGATGTAGTCAAAGGAGAAACGTTTATTGAGATTTTGCATGCAGTGATTGCCGTCCGCCCTCCAATTTCACATTTCCCAGGGAAGAAATGAAACGAAAAAGGGGAGGGCGGAAAGAGACGTACCAGCATAAATTCCATAGGGTCTTTCATGCGATCCGCTATCACTTGCCCAGTGGATGTCTTCATAACAAAGGCAATCTTGCAATACGCGTGTGGGGGAGGACTCTCTTGCTTGTACCCAAACCCGTGGCGAATGACGCGTTTCATGACCCCACCATCCCCCGACAGGTCCACGGGCTCATCATCTGGTCGGGGGCCGCCACGCCAGCCGGAGCCCGTGGAGGAGCGTAATGTCGTGGCTGTTGAGGAGGGTAGATGCGGAAGGGGTCGCTCGTGGCGTAATGATGGTGGTGCGGGTGTAGCGGCGGGCATGAAGGCCTGGACTGGCGTGGAAAGGAGAGGTATGGCGGCAATGGTGGCGAGAAATAGAAGGTGGATGCTGCGTGGTGTATGCGGCATGGGCAGCTGCTGTAGCTGCTGCTGTTGAGGAGGTCGTCTCTCAAGTGGGCCAGGCATTTTGAGGTGCGGGACTTGGGAAAGGCAGGCGCGCGAAGAACCAGTATTGTGACACGGAGAAGGCCGGGCGGTCGAAATCTCTGAGGCCGGGCGGTCGAAATCTCTGAGGCCTTTAAGCGCGTGCGGCAGATTTTTGAATGGCTGTACGGCGGGGAGTATATGTTAGGGAAGAGGAAGTTAATGATGCTTATTTTTAGGGTTAGGACTGTTGCTTGTGGCCTCCTCCATCACACGCTCTGCGGAGTTTCAGATACTGTCGTAGTTACGAACTGCTGCCTTTTGTTCCAAGAGTCTTTATTTCTCCCGAAATACCAAGCCCGCACCGATCTGTGGTTGTCCTATCCGAGAACAGAGGTTTGTACACGACGTTATTGGTGCCGTGCACGGATGCTGGATTGGTCTGATTCGACAACACCTTTGGATCCCAACCACAACCTTGCTAGTGAGCAGCACGTCTCCTCGGCTGTGTTTCGCCTTCTCTAGTGGACCGTGTCTCACCCTTTCGCTCCCCATCCAAACACACCCACGCGCGCAGACTAAGGCCATATTTAGTATCCTGCTGCGTCATAGGGAAAGAGACCTACCCTTGGGTCTGGAGACAGCTTAAGTGTGGCGTTTGATCGGTACGTATCGAAGGAATAGGAGGAATGACTTGCTGCCGCGGCCAAATGGCTGGACTTATTTGGATGCTTGTCGATGTGGGACAGTGAGCCACCTAATCTCGCACCACATTAATTTCTTATATCACTCTGTGTGTGATTTCTTGATCTCGACACGTGCGACGTCATGTGCGGAAGATCAAGGTTCATTGTGCATGAAACGCCACAAACCAGCTTCTCTCATCTGCCTTCCCAATAAGAACAAAGCCTACACAGACCGGCGCACGCATACCTATGCCTTATCTTCCTCTATTCCTCTTTTCAATGTTCAACAGACAAACGGTGGCTGCCGTCATGACAGTCCCATCCCTCTGGCGGCATCCAGCCAACATCCTCCGCCTCCTTTCCCTCCTCGCCCTCTTGCTTCTTCTCCAACCTCTCCACGCCTTCCGTCCTCTCCTCTCCTTCTCTTCTTCCTCTTCTTCACTCCCATCAACATCATTCGCATCATCATCACAACAACCACGCACCAGCCTTTTCGCCACAAGCAAAACTGACTACTACTCCATCCTCGGCCTTGCCCCTGGAGCAACTCCCGCAGAGGTCAAAAGAGCCTTTCGCGAACGCGCCAAGAACACCCACCCGGATGCCAGTCGCACCACTGACACCACCAAAGAATTTTTAATTATCAAAGAGGCGTATGAAACCTTATATGATGGTCAAAAAAGGGCTGAGTTTGATCGGAGGAGGCAGGTGGCAGAGGTGGCTGAGTTGGCGGTGAGCGTGGGAGAAATTCTGACTATGGACATTGCGGTGCCTCTAGGTAAGAGGCAAAAAGGAGAGTGAAAGGGTGCATAATTGCACAAGGATATAGAGTTTGACGGCTTCAACGAATTTATCAACCATGTTCTTTAACTTCTGCCTCGCCTTCCCTCCTTCCCGCCGACCCTTAAAACACAGCCCGCGACGTCGCCCTCCCCCTCATCAAGACTGCCTTTCAGGGGCTTGACCAAAGATTGGTGAAACAATTCGCCGGTCCGATACTGAAAACGACTTTGGAGCAGTCGGCCTCCGCAGTTGAAAACATGCGTCAAGGTAAGCGGGCTGACTTAAGGAAGGTGAAGGAGGGGACGAGGAGGGTGAGGTCGAGGGTGTGGAGCGGATCCACCATCCATTCCTTTCTCATCTCTTGCTTATTCCCTCCCTCGCGGTTCTTTGCATAGTTGCCCAAGGCCGCGCCCAGTATTTCACGCAAATGCAAGCTGTCTGGCGGGCTGAGGAGATCCGTTCCCTCTCGGATCAACTAGACGTGCTGACCCTGCGTGCCAAAGAGGCTCAAGAACAGGCACGAAGGTCCGCTGAGGCAGTCTCTCTCTCCCTCAATCGAGAAGGGAATGCTAGGACGTCGTTGGAGGCAGCAGAGAAGGTAGAGCAAGACCTGGCGCAGCAAGCTCAAGAATTGCGCGAAGAGTCTGCTTTGACATTGTCAGCGTTCAAGGCTATGGCGGCGGAAGAGGAGGACCATCGTCAGGCAGCGAGAAAGTTTGCGAAAGCGGAAACCAAGGTTGTAGGGCGTTGTAAGCGATTGGAGCAAGTTGTGTTTGCCGCGGACGCCGAGGTGGCAGAGGCGGAGGAGGTCCTGCGACGGGCCCGCCTACGGGTAGAACGAGCCAGGGAGGCAAAGGACAAGGCGGAAGAATTGTTTTGGGCCAGTCAGGAGGAAACAAAGGAAGTACGAGAAACACTCGAGGTCACAAACACTGCCTTGGCAGAAGCCAGTGCAGCTGTTGTCCCCCATCGACAGAAATGGGAAGACATCCAGACCAAGCAGGCTGCCCTCCTTTCCTCTCTCTCGGCCCATGCCAAACGAAAACACATTCTCAAGCAAGAGCTAGCAGCGGCCGCTCGAAAGCGCGAATCGTCTCACAAGGAATTGGAATTCATTCAAAAACAGACGGCGAGTCTCCAGAAGCAAGTGATGGTTTTAGCCGCGAAGATAGACAAGAAATATAATGAGGGGCAGTCCGGTTCGGGGATTATGAGTGCCTCTGGGGCGAGCTCCCCTGTGTCGGCATCGGTAGAGGGGGTGGGAAAGGAGAGTGGAGAGGAGTTATCTAAGATGAAGCCAGAGGAGCGGAAGAAGAAGCAGAGGGAGACATTTGAGCTGGTCTTTGGGAGTGTGAGGAGGCAGCAGAAAGAAAAAGCGGCATCGGCAGCGACAGCGGCAGCAGCTCCAGCGACTGCAGAATCAGCAGTAGCAGCAGCAGATCTTTCGTTTATGGCTGAGAAAAGTGATGGCCCCAAAGAAGATAGCAGCAGTGGCGGCAGTAGCAGCATCGCGGAGCCCATGACCGCTGAAGTGGAGCAGCTGCAGCGACTCCAGCAACAGGAACAGGTGCAGAAGCAGCAGCAGCAGCAGCAGCAGCAGCAAGAGCAACAAGACGCGCTTGATGCCGTTTTCACTGCCTCGGCTGCTGACTCCTTGTCCATCACTACCTCTCACACAATCGTCAACGCCGGTGCTGCTGACGTCGAGACGAAGCTGAAGCGGAAGGAGGAGAGGCTGGAAAAGCAGATTGCTGAGAGGGAAGATTCATTGAGCCGGCTGCAAAGTGTCAGAATATGATAAATGAAGTTCACTCCTCTCTTTTTATTCTTTCTTTGTTAAAGAATATTTTTTCCATTTTCTGCCCGGCTTGGCTGATGGAGGTGGGCGAGGAGGACGAGGAGATGGAGGCCTCGAAGTATGTGAGGAAGGGAGGGAGGGAGCGATGTGTGTGTAGATAGGGGAGAAGAAGGCGAAGGCAAGCTCTGTCCTGTTATTAAGAGAGGGTTGGGAAGGGCGGCGTATGTGTTCACCTGTGGCTGTGGCTGTATTTGCGTCTCTGTCTGTGTCTGCGAGTGTGTCTCCCTCCCCCCTTAACCAGAGTGCATGCGCATACGTGTGTGTATGTGCGTGTGGATGCATGGGCGAGATAGAGAAAGGAATGCGTTTCGGTGTATTTTTGGTTTCCTGTTTTCATTTTAAGTTGTTTTTTTACCGTACTATAAAGAGAAATGTGTACAGTGTGTGAGCGAATGAGTCGGTAAAGCATGAATACGGCCCTTGATTGCTCCTCCTTCACATAGAAAAGGAATAGAGGAACGCAGGGAGGAAATGAGGGAGGGAGTGGAGGGCGAGAAGAAGCGGGTTACAAACGCAGATGATTAAAAATTAAAAACACGATCACCAGCAGTGGGCTTAGCAGCAGCAAGAACGGCAGCAGCTCCAGCAACACCAGCAGCAGTAGCAGTAGTTGCAGGAGTAATAGCAGCAGCAGCAGCGGATGCAGTAGCAGCCATCGCGAAGAGTAAATATTGGTAATTAGGGAGATGTGAGATGGTGTTGAGGCCAGAAAATAATAGTAACGACGATAAAAGGAAGGGTGAGAACACACAGGCAAACAGACGTACGGCTCAGAGGGATTGATGGACGGAAGGAAGGGGGGCTGGAAATAAGCCTCCTTTTTCTTATTCACTTCCATGACAACTGCGAAAGGAAAAAAATACCGACCCACAGGTTGATGAACCAGAGAAAAGCTGCAGCCATAGTCTTCAATCACCTTTTCTTCTATCTTTCTACACTTGTGCGGGCTCCCTTCTCCTTAAATTTCTTTCCAGCTTCTGTTGCATGAATACATTTTTATACTTTTTGCTTGGTTCCACCATCGATTCTCTCTACAACTCCTCTATCAACGGTCTCCCTCTTTCCTGAGCCTTTGTCTTTCTCCAACCCTTTTCTCCACCGTCATATCCTTTTCCTCCTCCTTCTCCTCCTCTTTCTTCATTATCCTCCCCACCACGCGGTATAATCCAGATATTTGACTTCGCCGATACCAACAATTCTCCTTCTCCTCCTCCTCCTCTTCCTCCTCCTCCTCCTCCCTCCCCAAAATCGAGTTTTGGCCTCTTCGGGTCCATTGAGAGCGATGCAATGTCCACCGACAAATCCTCTCCCTCTCCCTTCCCCTCCTTCTCCTCAACAGCACCTTTCTCTCCCTGTCGCCCTTTCTGCTTCTCCGTCAAGGATGCCTCTCTCAACGCCGCCGTCATAATGCTTGTCCCCTCTTCTTCTTCCTCTTCCTCTTCTTCTTCCTCTACCTCTTCCTCTGCCTCTTCCCCTTCCTCCGACGAGCTTTCCTCTTCCTCAACCTCCTCGCTGTCACTCTCTTCCCCTTCATAGTCCTCCTCCTCATCATCATCATCCTCCTCCTCCTCCTCATCTTTCTCCTCCAACAGCCTCTCCAGCTCCACCAACCCCAACCCCACCTCCTCCTTTCCCACCCGCACGCCCCTCACCCCTTTCTGCCCTCCTTCCCTCCAGGCCTCCCCCAGTTCCTGCACCACTATCTGTCCCACTGTCGACTGCAACATCACACAGTAATCATCTAAAAACAACCGATTCAGCAGATAATGCGTCTCCGTCCTCCGAAACACTCGCCTCATCCTCAACAAACACCTCAACATGACCCTCCTACCCCTCCTCCCGCCCTCCCGTAGCATCCCACTGACGTCTTCCACACAACTCTCCGCCAGTGCCCATATCCGCAGGTACGGATACGTCACGACCCGCCTCATGAAAGTCCGCACGACTTTCCTGACCCCCTCATTCCCCCCCTCCCTTCCTCCATACCTCCCCCTGTATGTCTCCAAATAACACAAAGAAGGAGACAAGGTAGTCATCGTCCACGCGGACTCGACCGTCGGGTCTCCCCCCGTCGTCCTCCAATCATAACAAAAGGCCAGCAAGAGATCCAGCAGCCCCAGCCCGACCGCCCTCCTTCCCTCCCTCGCCTCCTCCTCCGTCTCCCCCCACAGGAATGCCCTATTCTTCAACATCGCCAGCTCCTCCTTCTCGACATCATCCCACCCTTCTTCACTCCCTTTTATGCCCTTTTGCAGCCAAAATGGCGTGATCTTCATCGCCTCTTCATATAGAGGGTCTTCGTCTCTCCCCACCATATCTCCCAGGTATCTGTCCCCATCAAAATCCTCCTCCTCTCTTTCCTCCCTCACGTCCTCCCTCCCACCCTCGCCCTCCTCCGGTGTGTTTTCCGGGTTGGGGAGACGCAAAACATCGAGGACGACCATTTCGTTTGTAAGGTGGGTGAAGACGTCGTAGTATTGACGATTGAAGCCGTAACGGATACCGTTTCCACCGACGTTGAGACCGCCGAGGCAAGGTCTGGGTTCGAGGAGGGAATGGGCGAGGTCGGATCCGCTGCTGTTAGCCTTATTGGTATTTGTTGAGATGGTTGGAAAACCTTCAAGCGGGACAGGTGGAGAAGGAGGAAGAGGAGGGGAAGGAGGAGAAGGAGGAGGGTCGGCATTCGCTGGTGGTGGTGGCGGTACTGCTGCTGCTGCTGTTCGTGTTGTTCCAGTTGCTCGATCGGGAACCTTGGTAGGGGGAGGAGGACCCAAAAAATCTTCCGAATGCAGTACCTCGATCGATGGCGGGCCCGTCGGGTAGATAGGCGCTCTGCTGCAGCTGTTGCTGCTGCTGCTACTGCTAGGAATGGCGGCAGCAGCAACAGTGGAGATGGAAGATGAGGCAGGGGAGTAGGACGGGTCAAAGGAGCGAACGGGCTGAAGGAGTGTGGTTGTTAGATCGAGATCTTCGAAAAATTGTCCAGGATCTTCCTTGAGGAGATGAAGGGTCATTGTGCCGTGATCCTATGGAAGGGAGGAAGGAGGGAGGGAGGGAGAAAGATAAAATGAGAAAAAGGGATAAAGGAAGGACTTGCTTCGACTTCACTTTCAAGCCACGAAAGCTTATAGAATTGCATCGTAGATTGTCGCGAACAGGCATAAGCAAGCATCGAAGGATCTCATCTATCTTACTTTCGACCACCAACACACCACCACCAATATTTCCCGCACGTACCAAGTCCGAATCGTACACAGCGCGGCAATGACTTTCGTCCTCTTCGTTATTCTTCAGGGGGTGGGGAAAATATAGCTTGAGCAAATAGGGCTTGCAGTAAAAGGCAAAGTCTTTCCCATCCTATTTAACGTGCGGATAGGTAGGTAGGAAGGGAGGAGAGGGAGGGGGGCAAGAGGTAAGAGCAGAGGATACTCTTCGAAGCCAAAAGCTACGAATCAAGCGACAGTCCGCGTACCACGGAAACTTCGGAATCCCCCACACGGATGTATGGTAGTTTGATCGTCACCACCACGGTCTCAGTGGTCTGCTGGAGGCTAAACTTGGGCACTAGCATTGTGTGTTGTCGAGGGATGGGCCTCGAAGGGGCAAGAGGAGTCCGGTAGGCTTTTGAAGCGTGGAGGTGTCAAAAAGTAGTGGAACCGCCGCGTTGGACGTTTAAGCTTACTGCCAAATCTGTGTACAATGTGGTGGGTCGGTGAGTGAGAAATGTATATAGACACACATGACCTCCCTGGCAAGCATCAGAAAGGACTGCTGTGCTGAGCTGCGGCTGAGGCTGAGGACCTCAGCGAGTTTACTCGTTATCTTCTCATCGTTACGGTCACTATAGCCTTATGTATTTACGTTGCACCAGTGTGTCATGCCCTTCCCCTTCCCCTTCTTGATTAACACATAGCCCTTCTGGAATGCCTGCATGGACATAACTCCCCCTTCCCCGTACACCACATACCACACACCACACCACACAAGCAGCACAAGACGAGCCACGCGTCTCGATCACAGATAGACAAGAGCACATTTCAGGACAGTGCGCCCGCCTGTCCCACGCCTTCTGTCGCACGTGTTCATCGTCGCCATACTCCTCATTATTGTTCGGTAGGTGGATGCATGGGGCTGTTGCAAGGGCGTAGATTGTGTATGTGGGGACAGGAAATGGAGGTAGGGAGGAGGAGGTTTTACGTCTAAGCGAGAGTCGTGGTTTTTTGTGCGAGGACAGCGCACTCTGAAGGCACAATTGGCACATTCTTCTTTGAAAGGTAGAGAAAGCTGCTTGCGCTTGACTAGATTGTCACGCTGGAGACGCAAGCACTCCCGACGGAAGGATGAGAGAGTGATTGGCTATCCTGCCGTCATTCCTCCCCTCTTCGTAATTTTTAACGCTCATATTCCTTTACCCCGCCCCTCAAACCGGTCATTCTATCACTACTGAATAGTTGATGTAAGGTGCGGGATCAGCACATCAAGAATCAATAACATAATAGGAGCAGAAGGGCAGCCAGCAGCAAGCCGCAGCAGCAGCAGCAGCCGCCGCCTTTCTGCACTTGTCTAGTACCAAGCAATCATAACGTCCCACACGCGTCTAGGTACCGCTGTCGCCACCGACGCTTCAAACACCGCCGCTGCGACTAGGACTGCCTTTCCTTCAGTCGTTGCCTCATCTTCTTTCTTTCAAGAGCAGCACGAGGAAGAGGAGGAACAGCACCAGCGCGAGCAGAAGCAGTCTTCATCCACACATTACAAGAGGAAAATGACCGAAATGGAGGACGATGTCAGCAGCTCATCATCTTCCTCCTTCTCCGCTTTCCCCAAGACCCTGGTGGTCGACTCCATGAAGAATAAGAAGCAGCAGCAGCACGGGAGGGAAATTGTTGGTGGAGACATGGAGAAGGCAGCGGTGGAGGAAAAGGAGGAGGAAAAGGAAGGAGGGTTGGGGGAGGAGGGTGAAGAGGATGAGGGGGAGGATGAGCGGGAAGATGACGATTCGGAGGTGTATGAGTATGTGTACGATGATGGCGATGATGGGGGGTGCGGGGAGGAAGACGAGGAGATGGGAGGTATAGGGAGAGCGGAGGGGGCCAGGGCGTACCAGCAGCATGTGGTGTTTTCGGGATTGGACACAATTGGGTGCACGAACGATATGCTGTTGAAAAAGGAGCTGATGCGGCTGAAGGCGGATGTAGAGAAGGGAAAGAGGGGGTGGAGGGTCGACTTGTCCTGGACGGAAAGCGCGCGAATGTTGGGGGTTATTTTGGAGCATGAGGGATTCGTGAAGGCAAATCTCGAGTTGATCTTCCCAAAGAAATACCCGCAGGAGCCGCCAAAACTAAAATATTTGGGACCTCGGTACGACGATACGGTGGACTTTATCCTGGGTGCGGATAGCGCGTTTGAGCCATGCAAGAAGGAGAACTGGAACGACACCTTCACGTGTACTAGCTTGTTGATGATCATCATGGAGCTGGTCAAGGTTCGCCCACTTTCCCCTCTTTTCCTTCCTCCTTCTCTCCCTCCCTTTAAAAGAACCCCCGCGCACTGCCCTCTTTCACTTCCTCCCTCCCTCCCGTACGAATAAATATTCGATCGCCGACCTCCCGGCACCTTCACCACCACAACACCCACCCTCCCTTTGTCCCCCTTTTTTTTCCCCCCTCTTTCCCTCCTCGCAGGACAAGTATCCCATCACGGATCTCCTGGAATTCGACGACTTTGAACAAATCCTTGTCAAAGTTTGCCGTTCGCGCCTTCCTGGCGTCCCTCAAAAGGTCAAGGAGGGCCTCGTTTACTTCGGTGTCCGTCTCGAGCCCAAAAGCAACCGGAGGTAGGAGAACCGTCCCTCCACCCGTCCAGCCTTCCCTCCTTCCCTCTTTCCCACCTTCTTGCCTTCCCACCTTCTTGCCTCCCCAAAAAAGAGCATGCGAGGCCATGCGGGCATGGCTGCTGGACGGCTCGCGCAAAAAAGCGGCAAGCGCATGGAGGAAGAGAACGGGTGGACTCCCTTCTTCTCCCTCACTGCCTCCTTTCCTAATCTTGGGTCCGATACGGGCCGTCTCAACCTCCCGTCTCAACCGTCCTCCCCTTGCCTCCCTCCCTCTCTCCCTACAGTGTCAAGACTTCCAAGGGTGTAGGCTACAGTGATGGAGGGCGGGGCAGTGCCTGTCACGATTTCTCTGTGCCGGACGCGCGCTTTAAGGAGCATTTAGCGGCATTTGCCGCATTTTTGACCATGGTAAAGGTGTGTGCCCCATCCTCCCTCTTTCTCAACCCCCTCCCCCCTTTTATTTGGGGGGGAGTTTCATCCATTCCTCTAACTTCGCCGTATACATGCCTAAACCATCATGACACACACCCTCATAATACCCAGAAGGAGGAAATGACCGACATTATGCTGGCTCGCATCACCCACATAAAAATGGGGGCTTGGATCTGGCAGTATGTCGAGGAGGAGCTACCTATTTTTAGGTGGGTGTCCGCTTCCTCGCTTCCCTCCCTCTCTCCCTTTCTCTGTCGTTCCGGAAAACAGATGACTCTTGAGCAGGAATGGGCTCCGCTCCTCCCTCACTTCCTTCCCTGTCTTCCTCTCGTCTCTATAGACGTTTCAACTCACCCCTTCCCATCCTTTCTTCCACTCTTCCCCTTTCTCCACTGTAGGTATGAAGAAGCGCACGAGATGATTGGAGAGGCCGTCGAGTGGATCCAGAAAGCCCAAGAGATGCAGAGGGAGGGAGCGGAAGGCAGAAGGGAGGAAGACCGACAGGTGGAGGAGGGCTTACGAATAGTGGAGAAAGTGTGGAAGGAGAGGGAGAAGCTGTTGCGACCGGAAGCAGCAGCAGCAGCAGCAGCAGCAGCAGCAGCAGCAGCAGCAGCAGCAGCAGCAGCTGGAGGCGGCAAGAAGAAGGAAGGGAAGAGGAAAGGGAGGAGAAGGGTGGAGGTGGACGCAGACGAGGACGAGACGGAGGAGGAGGAAGAGGGGGAGGGAGATCGGAGGAGGGGGAGGGGAAAGAAGGAGTTCGTCTTTTCAGTGGAAGATGAGTTTGAGTCCCACTGTCACACTACCTCCAAAAAGGGAGGAGGAAAAGGAGGAGGAGGAGGCGGCGGAGGGGGCGGAGAAGCAGGAGCTGCAGGAGCAGCAGTGGCTGCACCAGAAGCGAGTCATAGTAGTGCGTTCTTGTCAAGGGAGGTGATGAAGCGGATCATGTTGGAAGTGGAGAACCTTCGGGATCATTTGCAGGATATGACGGACGGTCAGATCTTCGTGTGTTTCTCCGAGGCAGCGTTGTTGTTGTGGAAGGTATTGATCATGCCGAGCTCAGGGACGCCCTATTTCGGAGGGTGCTTTGAGTTCCATTTGTCCATTCCACCAGATTACCCGAACCACCCGCCAAAATGCGTGTTTGTGACGACGGGGGGAGGGCAGGTGAGGTACAACCCGAACCTCTACCACAACGGGAAAGGTGAGCTTCCTTTCTTTCTCCCTGCCTTTCTCTTCTGCTCCCTTTTTCTACCTCCCTTCCTATCTTTCTTTCGCGGGGTCTCCTTTCTTGTACTCGGTGTTCGTGTGCGAAACACCACACGATGACAGAATTCATAGAAACAACATTCAAACATATCCACCCTGCATCTCAGACATTATTCACTCACTCCTTCCCCTACCTCATGTGCACAGTATGTCTATCTCTCTTAGGCACGTGGGCGGGCGAGCCTTGGGACCCTGCGCACTCCAATCTATCTCAACTCCTCATCTCCATCCTCGCCTTTATTTTCACCACTGAGCCCCTGCGGAATGAGCCAGGGCTGGAAGCCTCGTCGGACAAAACCGTTGCCCTTTACAACGCCTACATCCGTTTGGAAACGCTCGCAACCGCCATGATTGGCCCCCTGTCCCGCCCTTCCTCTCTTCCAACCTGCGAGTTCCAAGAGGTCATCAAGGTTCACTTCCGGGAGTCGTGGTATGATGTTATTCGGCCCGACTTACTCGCATGGGCGGACAAGAACGATTTTGAGGAGGGAAAGGAAGAGGGAGGGAGGGAGGAGTTTGCCTCGACGTCTGGGCAGATTTTGAGGATGGCTTGGTTTAGGCAGGCGATGGGATCGGGGAAATATAAGAAAATGATGCTGACATTGATTGACAAGATGGATGGATTGGTGGAAGCGGCGGGAGGACAGCTTTCACGACAAGGAGGGAGGGCGGGAGGGGCTGGAGTGTTGGTAGGGATGCCAGGGGGAGGAGAGATGAACGCGTCGGCTACAGCGGGGACCGCAGCGAGTGGGAGTAGAGGGAAGGGTTTGGCAGCAGCTGAAGTAGCGAAGGCGGTGGACAGCGAGGGAGGGGGAGGAGGAGGAGGAGGAGGAGGAGGAGGTGGAGGAGGTGGAGGGGGTGGCACGAAGGGGGGGGGAGGAGCAAGTGCATAGGAGCATGCGAATGAGATAGATGGGTAGGGAGAGGAAGAGAGATGAGTTAATAATGTGTATAGGTGACGGTTGTTAAGTTAGGGAGGGAGTGAGTGAAGGAGTAAGTGGGGAATGGGGAAGGGGGAAATTGAGGATGGAGGAGAACATGTGGAGCAGGAAGAAAAGGTTTGAGAGCGAAATAGAGGTGCGTTTGGAATAGACGTGTGGCATAAGGAGCCGCTACAGCAGCAGCAGCAGAAGAAGAAGGAAGGAGGGATAATCAGAAGAACAAGAGCAAGAAGAAGAGAACAAGAGGAGGGAAATGTGTGCAGATTGGTAGGAGACAGGCGAGCGGACGAGAAATGAAGAGACATACTGACGCGAAAGAATCGGAAAAAGGCAAAGGAGGAAAAAAGGAAGAATCATCATGGCCACCATAACTATTATCCCAAAAAAAGGAAACGAGAAGTTGTAACAACAGCGAGAGATAGAGGAGCAGCAGCAGCATGCTGCGTACAATTCACACCCTTTCTTTTCTTTTTGTCCGCCGCAACCGAGCCGCTTAAACTCATTTCTTCCTTCCACTTAAGCGCACGCTTGCTCCGAGCGAAAGTGGCTGCTGCCGTGCCACTTCTTTTCCCATTCCTCCCTCCATCCCGCCCCCTCCATCAACAACCACCAAAGGGAGGCAGACCGTCTCTTTATACTCGGCCCTCACGCTCATCCATTCCTCCTCCACCGCCTCATCATAAATCACATAACAAGTTGCAGTCCTCAATCGCGCCCGCAAACCCCACCCAAACCGTCCTCTTCCTCCTCCACCTGCAGCAGCAGCAGCAGTACCGGCAGTTACAATTCCAGCAGTAGAATTAGCGGACGCAGTAGCAAGAGGAAGAGGGAATGCTCCTGTGTCCACTTCAATCTCCAAAGGTTCCGCCGCTCTTGAATCAGGGACGATGGCCGTCACCTCCTCCACCCCTAATCTCTTCGATATCGCATCATATGCCGCCCCTGCTGAATTCGTTCGATTTACCTGCCTTAGAACGTGACGGATAAACGCCTCCAACTTTTTCTTTGGGGGAAGCGGGGAGCACCCAGAAGCTTGTAAGTGGGCGAGGAAGACGCCTTCTAGCCACGCAAGGACACGAGTGTGTCCGCCGAGGCCACCAGGCTGATAAACTGCGCCATTGACCTTGAGACTGTCTCGCTCTATGTCCCGCATTGATTGATGCTCGCTCTCGTCATTACTGCGACAAGTGTTATCATAGGAGGTGGATATCGGAAGTATCAGGCGAACTGGGAGGACATTGTACTTTGCGAGGAGTTTGAGATACCATTCCTTTGTGGGGGCTGCCTCCCGCGCTGTGTCTTCCACATCGTCCGCGGCCTCCTTCCCCCAGGTCTCTGCCATCTCGAAATCATGCGGCGCGTTGATGTGGGCTCCCTCGTCTCCTTCCTCCACCACATCAGCTGCTGCTTGCCATAAAGCTGCTTCCGTGCTCTTTAAGTCCCGTGCAACTTGCTGCTGGGTGCTGCCGGTGTCGTCGCTCGTCGTGGCCTGCAGTTGGAGCTGCTGCTGGAGAAGGAGGCAGAGGACGAGGCCCCGCAAGCTAGCATGGCTTTCGCATGTTGAGGCGGAGGCAGGCGGTGGTGGCGGCTTTCGGGAGAGGTCTCGCTTGATTTGCTCGCGGGTGAGGACCGACAGGGGGGGCATATGGCTGTGGCTGTGTGGTATGGTGGTGTGGAGAGAGGCGTCCTTGAGGACGCTTCGGCGATTGAGGTCAATCTTGAGCATCGGCTTAGCATGGGTTTTTAAAGGTGTAGACACGCTGATTGTGGATGTGTCGAAGCCCTGAGGGCCAGAGCAGGTCGTTGAAACCTTGGTCGTTTTTCGTGCGGTAAGCGGACGGGTTGGCGGACCTGTAGCGTTGGTGGTGGGCTTTAAAAAGTAAGGCATCATCGCTCACACGTCGCAACGTCGCGCAAACTCCACCACGCCGCCTCCCTTCCTCTCAAAAACCCCACTACGCACAGGTACGCAAAGTAAGAGAGGGGCTGCTCTCTGGATTTGCCGTAGGAGGGCGGAGCTTTGCACGCCACCGACCAACGCTAAGATAAGCACGTCGCTTCTGCCATTTAGGTGTAAAAGTCTCTACCAAGCCTCCCGAGTAGCCATGGATAGCAATTGCCGCCGCCGACCGCCAAGAAGGGAAGGGACAACACCACCATACCCTCACCACTCCGCTTTTTCGTCTTCTTGGCCGTCTCGATTGCTGCTGGGCCTGTCTTGTTGCTGTCTAGGTAAGCTTGAAAGGAAAGAGAAGAGGATGGGCGGGTAGAGGCTTGGATGCACGGAGAGCATGTCCCACCTGCAACTTAGCAGCATCAAAACACAGCCCGAGAGTTTTAACTCGGACTTTTATTCCCAAAATACCTCTATTATATCTACAACAATAACCAGCGACAGCCAGTGCCTTTATCCCCCTCGCCAACCACTTGCGCAGCAGCATCAGCTCTTCGCCCTACCTTTCGCTCTGCACTCCGCATAGCCCGAGGCCCACATCAAGCTTCAAGCTTGCACGTCATTTAAATTCAGCAGCCAAAGATGAGGTACCACCATCAGCACCTTCTTCGTCAGCAGAAGCGTCAACGTCAAAGTCTGAAAGCACCAAACATCGCGGGCGTATAAGAGAAGGAGACGCCCCTCCCCCCTCCCTTAAATCTACGGCACAAGACAACGACCTCTCGCACCCCTCGAGCAGCGAAATCCGTTCTCCTCTCCCTTCCGCTCCCTCCTCTGACGATGATCACTGGCGGGTGCTGCAAGGCGCCGCGTTGATCAGTGTCCTCGTAGGCGGCATCGTGCTAGTTGGGGCCACCGAGAACTTCCACCACGGTCCAAACCTAGCCGCCTTGGTCCCTCCCACCTACTCCTTCGAAAAGAGTCTGCTGTCAGGCGCGGCGGCAGGAATCAGTCGTGGGCTTTCACGGATAGTCACTTTTCCGCTGGATACTATCAAAACACGGCAACAGGCGGTGCTTATTCTTAACGACGACGAGGACGAGGCAGGAAGAGGAGGCAGGGGAAAAAATGTCGCCGAGAAACTCAACTCGAGAGCGAGCAAGGTCAAAAAAGGCCGCCTCTTCGATGGAATCCTTCCGATGCTACTGATTGCTGGACCAGCGAACGCCGCGTTCTTCGTGACGTATGACTATCTCGGTGCTCTTGCCACTGGCCTCGGTTACCCGCCCAAGGGGCACATCCTGATCGAACTCTTCACCTCTCTTCTTTCCTCTCTCCCTGCCAACTTAATCCGGGTCCCTGCCGAGGTTACCAAGCAACGAGTGCAAGCAGGGCAGGCTGCCTCAGCGTTTAAGGCGGCCAGCACCATCTTAAAAACAGAGGGGCCCTTGGGTCTCTATGTGGGGGGCGGCGCTCACTTGTTGAGAGAGATCCCATTTAATGCTGTTCAATTTGTCTCGTATCGGCATATGAAAGACTTTCTGGTCGCCAGTCAAGGGGGAATCCACGCGTCAGTAGCAGCGAAGGCAGTATTGGGAGCCGTGGCGGCGGGATTGGCGAGCTTGATGACTCAGCCCTTGGACACGATTAAGACGGCTCAGATGCTGAATGTGAAGAAGGGGACGAAAATAGAGGGGGAGCAAGGAGGGAAAGAAGAGGGAGGAGAGAGTTACTTTGACAGTGCGTCGAGGATTTACAGTCGGTTTGGGTTTCCGGGGCTTTACCTGGGATTGTTGCCACGATTTGGTTTGTGTGCGGTTGGGGGGGCCTTTTATTTTTATGCGAATGAATGGGCGGTTGGGATTTTGACGACGGGCGGGGGACATTTATTACATATTTGGCTGAAGTAGGTGAAAGTGGGGTGGAAAAAAAATGGTGTACATGACGATACTGAAGTATTTCCCCCTTTCACAAAGTCTGTGTCTAGGTCTTCAATTTGGATTTGACTGTACTTGTATAGATTGTTAGGGTGGTCCTTTTCACAAACGAGATCTTGATTCGCACGCGTGTGTTTGCGCGCGCATGCTGTACGATGAGAGGAAGGGGGTGAACTGGACCGAAAGGGCGTGCGAGCGAGAGGTTAAAGAAGCGATTTTCATGAAAGTTTAAAGGTTTTGGTTAATGGCATTTAGAGTACCTTATCCCTGAAGCACCATTTTCGACTTATTTACGTTCAGGCTTGCAAGAAACCACGCCTCTACATACTCTCCCCCCACTATTTGATCTTTTCGCCCTCTTAAGAACTACCGCTTTCCTCCTCTCTCCTTCCCCCCCCGTGCGGTTGAATGCCCTGAACAAACGGCGCGCGGTCACAGCACTAGTTCAGAGCTAGCGCAAGGAGCATGAGCTAGCGCAAGGAGCAGGAGGAGGAGGAGGAAGAGGAGTGAAGGAGAAGGAGGAGAAGGAGGAGAAGGAGGAGAAGGAGGAGAATGAGGAGGCCGAGTCCATCGCTGTTTCATTTGTAAATGCAGGCTCCGTTCACCTTTCCCTTCCATTCTCGATCCGCTCTCTTCGAAACCGCGACGACACATTCACACTATTCAACAGGGTGGAGGACGAAGACTGTCGGGGTGTCATGACTTGAGCAGCAGCAGCAGTAGCTCTCTCGGCGGCCGCTTCAGCCATTGCGGGTGTCCTGCGCGCTCTCTCCTCTTCTCGAAAGCGCTTCACCGTAGGACTTCCTCGCTGGTCTCTCATGCTTCCCACGACCCTTTTTATGGTGGCTCGGCCTCGTTCGTTTTCCTGCCGGAAACGAGAGAAGGCCGTGACTGCCTCTCGGGCCGGGGTGCTGCTGGGTCTGCGGAAGGAGGACGGTGACTGGCGGGAGGAGACAGAGGGGTCACCCACAGGAGAAGGGGTGGTAGAAGAGGGGACAACAGAAGAAGAGGGAGGCAGTGATAGGCCGCCGCTATCACTGCTGCTACCGTTAATTCTGCTGGACGTTTTAGACGAATCCAAACCATCGCTGGTACTTCCACCTTTGAAGACCTTCTCCCCAGGCCCCAAGGCTTTCAAATGGGCCAAAACGGCCGTCGCTGCCCTCTCCCCACTCTCAAACGCACCATTCAACGTCGCCGTATTTCGGTAATCCCCCGCCACAAATAAGCCTTCCTTCACTCCCTCCTTCCCATCTTTCTTCACACTCACTTCAGCAGGCTGCACGAAGCTTGATCCCGTGGGAGGGATTTGCTTGGGTTGAGCGTAGGGGATACGGTAGACGCGGAGGAGCTCCCACTCCTTTTCGACTGATGCAGCGCCGAACCAAGGGCCGAGTTGCTGCCGCACAGTTTTGTCGAGGGCGGCGTTGGGGAGCTTGGGAATGCCAACGACGGTAACACTTACGAGGGTTTGGCCCGGGGGAGCGTAGGAGGGCGCGATGCTACTGAGAAAGACGACGTTATTAACCGGTATCTTGGGGGGGGAGGACTGGGTGGAGAGGGTGAAAGGGCGAAGAGACGAGGTAGAGGAAGGTCTTTTATGGGGTAGAGATGCGGTGGTGATGGCGGAATTTTTAGTTCCTACTACGACTTTCCTTGCCGTCGTCACCTTGCTCTTGTTGCTACTGCTGCTGCTGCTCCTGCTATTGCTCGCAGCATCTCCGGCCTCCAGCCCTGCGCTCTCCCCATTTAGAATCAATAACGGTTCTTTAATAGGCGCTGGACCCTTGAATGAATAATACAAACAGGTCGATCCCCTTCCTCCCAGAGGGGTGCTCCTCTGCTGTGCCAGTTGCTGCCCAATGAGCTTCCTCGCTGCCCCTTCCTCAGTCGCGACCACCACGGCATCTGCAGCTATTACCCTGCCATCGCTCAATTCAACTCGACCATCTCCCACACAGACGGCTGATACTCCTAGTTGCACGCTGCCAGCAGGTAAGGAAGCGGCGAGCTGCTCAGGGACGGCACGGATCCCACGGGCAGGGAGAGAAATGCCGCCTTCAGAAAACATTTTAAAGACAAATTCAAACATTCGAGAGGATTGTTGGGAGAGGGGGGCGAGGTAGATACCTTGGTAGAAGGGCTTGAAGAATCGATTGACAATTTCGGAGCTGAGGCCTTTGGTTTTGGTGAGGTGGGTTAATGTGTCGGTCTCCTTGCTGACGAAGACGCTGCGCAACGGCGTGGTAGTGGCTTGGACTCGCAGTAAACCAACCTTCACCTTGTCAGCCAAGGATCCGATTGGGGCCAACAGGCCTTTGATTAGGTCTTGAGGGCGTCGGAAAGGGTCGGCGACTGTGTGGAACCCCCCTTCGGCACGTACTAAGGCCCCGGGCAAAAAAGACTGGAGGTCGAGTGCTTTGTAATTGAGCTGGCGTTTCACCGCAGGGTAAGCCTCAATGAACACCTGAAAGCCCCTGTCTAACAAAAAGCCCTTGTATTCGTCTGTTTGGACTCGTCCCCCTACTTGCGTTGCTGCATCTACCACTATTACATCCTTGCCTTGTGCGACTAGCTCTTTGGCGGTCACGAGGCCTGCAACTCCGGCGCCAATGATCACGACCTCATGCGTCTCGGTGGACTTCTTCCGTTTGCTGGAGGAAGGCGCCAAAAGTTTGTCCAGGATGGATGTGAGCAGATTGGCTTGCAAGGCCGTGGGTCTTCTTTGGTTTCGCGTGTGGAAGTGGGTGATGCATCCATCGTCGGCAAGGAGAGGCAAGGAGGCTGAATACGACGGCGACGACGATTGGGGCTTTCTCAGGTGACGTCTTTGCTCTAGGCCTGCTGACCCCGTGAACGCCAGGCAGCTGTTCAGAATGAGAAGGGAAAATAAATAGGAGATCACTCACAGGCAGGGCTGATCCATCGACTAGTGTGTGTACATTGATCCCCTTCATCTTTACTTGGACATACTTGTTGCTGCTTCTAATTCCGACTTGAGGTGCTGCGCTTGCGACGCTTGCGATTACGAAAACCAGAACTGCCAGCTTCCGCACTTCTCGTCTAGGCTGCATGCCTGTTGTATGTATAAGGGTGGGGCATAGCGTGGATACTGCGACTGTGTACTATACTGACGCCGGTTTTGGACTCGCTTCAAGTTCCTTAGATTCCTTCGCTTTTTCTTGAATTCTGTGCCCGATAAAATTCATAAAATTGCAGGTGCTCTCTACGTATGGACTTTTCTCCTGCATAATACTCTTCGTCATCCCTTGTAGGGCATGTGGGCTCAAGGCCAAGCGCATGGATCACAAAGAAGCGCTGCGACATCGACCGCCCAACCTCCCCACCCCCGCGTTTGATCCTAGAGCTCATACTGCCGAAGCCGACACTGGGCACCAAGACGACCTTGATATCCTGCTGTCCGCTGAAATAGTACGACCACTTGCATACGATGTGCACCTGGCCTTGGCTGGACCTCCTTATCTAGCTACAGAAGGAGTCGTTGACATAACACTAGCCATCGGCAAGCCCACCTCCTCCATACGTCTTCACGCGGCGGGCTTGTGCCTCTTATCGGTGTTCATAGAACGGGATCATGGGATCTTTGAACCTGCTAAGGTGTTCTTCATATCGCCGCAAGTGATTGAGGTAAACGTGACGTCGCCATTGCCTGTCGGGCTGCACGTTGTGCGTCTCTCCTTTGCCGCAAGGGTTGGTACTCGGAGTCAAGGCATCTATGCTTGTTCCTGGGGTCTGAGCGGCAACTACTACAGCGGCGATGATGCACAAGAAGAATATGGGGCAGATGACACAAATAGCAGTGGGGAGATGGCGTCGTCAAGGCAGGGTTGGATCCTCGCCACGCATTTCGAACCCACACACTGCCGTAGGGCCTTTCCTTGTTTTGATCTGGCCCATTTCAAAGCTCACGTTCGCCTCACACTTTTAGTTGCAGGGCAAGATCCAATGCGAGACGTACTTTCAAATACAGAGGTGGAATTGACTGGAGAGATCTCAGAATTTCCTCCAGATCAGCTGGGCGAGAGCGGGGCGGCGTTCGTGAGGCAACTGTTGCGAATGGCGACGGACCAGCAGCAAGAGCTGCCACAGCAGCAGCAAGAGCAGCACAACAAAAGGGAGCGACACCGGCATCATCATTTCAAGCGATACCATCATCACCACAAGCATTCGCCGTGTGAATGCAGTAGCAGCTGGAGTAGCAGCGCTGCCATTGGCACTGACGGCTCGCCCCCTTTTCCCTCTTCGTGGCACTTAACGCGGTTCCACCAAACTCCTCTCATGCCTTTGTATGTGTTGGGCTTTTGGATAAGCCGTTTTGAAGCATTGGAGTATTGCAATGATGATGCTGGAAAGGGAAACGCAGCAGCAAGAGCAGCTGCGGCAGCAGCAGCAGGAGAAGGAGTGGGAGCCGCGACAGCAGCAGAGCCCGTGCGCGTCACCGTATACTTACCCCCGCATCGTCCTCTCGAGGAAGGGCATTTCGCTTTGGAATGTGCTCGTCGATCTTTCGAATTCTTCTCTGCGCTCTATCAGCCAGTCGACTGTGGTCAAGAAGCAGGAGAGAGAGTGGGAGGGAGGAATGGCAACAATTTCTATCCCCTTCCTAAGCTTGATATTATCTGTCTCCCCCAGATGCACGGAATCGGGATGGAGGGATGGGGGAGTATCTCCATCCTGGAAGAGTACCTTCTTGTGACGCCCACCACCGACTTTGTGCGTCGTCGTCGCATTGCCCGCTTATTAGCCCACGAGACGGCGCATCAATGGTTTGGTAATCTAGTCACTCCTTTTTCGTTCGATGAGCTTTGGTTGAAAGAGTCCACGGCAAGATTCTTCGAATACGTCGCCTTGGCAGCTCTGCAGCCGTCAGGATGGCATGTCTGGAGCAATTTTGTGAGTGAGATCATGCTTTCAGCCATGCTGGCGGATGCAAATCCCTTCATTTCGCACCCAGTTTTGCAGCATCATCACGGAGATGCGCGGGCAATAATGGGCTCGTTTGATGTCCTGGTGTATGGGAAGGGGGCTGCCTTGTTGCGGATGCTGAGTGGATGGGTGGGCATGCGGGTGTTTGTTAAGGGGATCAGAAGATTCATGGCTCGGTTTATGTACGCCAACGTGACGGAGGGCGAGTTTTGGGCGGTGTTGGAGGAGGTCGTGGAGGAGGAAAGAGAGGAGGAGCAAAAACGGCAAGCAGCAGAGGATGACGAAAGAAGCAGGGTAGCGGGAATGACGACAAACAGGTTGAATAAATTGTCAGGTGCTTGTCCGCGTGTGAGTGAGATGATGTCCCCGTGGTTGGCGCGAGTGGCCTATCCTGCTCTGCACGTGGGTGTGGAACATAGTCCTGGCCACACGCTATGTCTTCGCTTCTCGCAGCGCCCTTTCAGTCTACTGCCGGAAGATGTGGTGACCGAGACTAGCAATGATAATGGTCAGAGGAGTTACCTACCACGCCTGATTCCTTTGCGGGTCCGCGTTGGCGTTGGAGAGGGGAAGGATGATATGATGGTTGGGGAGGGAATGCTATATACACTTTTCGTTGGGGAGGGCTCGGATGGAGAGGTGCTTTTGGAGATACCCTGTGAGGAGAAACGCCAAATGACAACGACGACAATGGCGGGGACGAGCAGCTGCAGTACCAGCAGTAAGTCTATGTGGTGGGCCGTAATCAATGACCAACATACAGGATACTTCACCACGGTCTACGACGGACCCGAAGCTTGGCAACTCGTGCTCCACGCCCTAGAAGGAGGACAAATGCACGAGGTTGAAAGGACGGGGCTGGTTTGCGATTTGATGTTGGGGGTGGAGGCAGCGTTGAGAGCAGGGGGAGGGGGAGGGGGGGGACGAGTGGGTAAGGAGGTTGGGATGCTGATGGAGAGATTGGCGGAAGTGGTGTGCGTGCTGGAGGGACAGAGGGGAGAGAGTCCGACGTATTGGACGGGGAGATTGTTTATGTATGACATTGAATTGTTGCGATTGTTGAGGGTGGTGGAAGAGGTGGAGAGAGAGGTGAGGGTGTATAGGAGTGGATCTGGCCGATGGAGGACAGGAAGCGTAGGAGAAGGTCAAGTGGTGCAGGATGTGGAAATTTATGGCACTAGACGAATGCAAGATGGACAGAGGAGGGTTTTTTTGGGGGAAAAGGTGGAGGCTGTCACTCCTACTGCCACTGCTTCTGTTCCTGCCTTCGCTCGCCTCCACACGGAGAAACTGGCAGTGGAGGAGCTCCTGGAAAGGATTGATGTGCATTTCGAGTGGGTCCAGGCAGAGGCTCAGAAAGAGGGGAAGGAGCCGTTGATGGAGTACGTAAACAAACTACACAATTTGCGGTGGAAGGTCTGGAGGCTCAAAGCGCGGTTGGTGATGGCCATGACACATATACCCCTGTCCCTGACTCAGCACCAACAGCAAAGATAGCAGCAACAGAGGTCGATCTATGAGGAGGGAACTGGTTATGGGAGCTGTACCCTCGGGTCCGAATAAGATAATAGAAACGAGTAGGAAAGTAGAGGGTATACTGGTGGTAACTTACAAATTTAGGCATTGCTCAAGGTCAAATGGCATGAAAAGGACTTTGCCAGAATTGTTATCATTTCAGATGATCGAATACCAAATCATCCGCAAAGAAAGTATATGCAATCCTTGCATGGAAGCAGCAATATTAGGGACACCTGCATAAGGAGTTAAGATAGCAGTAGGGGAAAGGCTCAGGTCCGCTGAGAACACCTATCCCCCAACGCACCAATAGATGGAGGAAAAGATATTTTTTGGATGTAGTTTAATTATTCGCAGGCTCAGCGTCCCGAAAGACACAGTGATGTGTGCATACATAAGCCGGGCTATTATCTGTATTCTGCGCTCTGCATTTGTGATTTTGTTCATACAAAATAAAAAAATCATCCCATCGCAAAAAAATATCATCATAAGAGCTTTAGTGCTTCGTGTTCTTCTTTTCCACTGCATTATCATTCGCATCATCATATTCTTTTTTTTTTCTCGAATGCATGACTTGCCATTTATTTACATTTAAGATTTTATCTTTTCCCTTATCAACACATTCTTACTGCTGTCATGTCGTTCCTCCACACAGGATCGGGCTTTCGGTAGACATCATGTCCTGTCGTCTTACGGTAGACTTTGCACCAGCTCCATATATAACATCTCTTAACTGCTTGGCCCAACCGTCTTTTGACTTATCATGGTTGATGTTAAGCCCTCACGGGTCCCTCGGGGAGGACCCCTCTTTTCTTCTACTTGCACGGCGACAGGATGCCCTCCGCCTCCAGATCCTCCTTGGCTGGACGATCGCGCAGGAACTTGGCCACAGCGTCCTTTTTAAGGGAGTACTCCAGATTGTGAGCCGCACAGTACAAGGACGGTGAAAGCTTACTGTTGGGAGAATGCACGCCCTTGCTCTGGAGGGACTGGGCTTCGGGCCGCGCGGCAAGCTCAAAGGAAAGCATGTCCTTGGTCATGGCCTGACGTAGAGCGCGAGCATTGCATTGCAAAGCAGGAGCGAGGCGGTTCGTGTTTTCTAAAAGGCCGCAGGCTTGGAGCTCGGACTCAGTAGGGCGCTTTAAGAGGAAAGTAGCTTCGAGGGGCATGATTGTTTCGGGTAGGTGGTATGATAGAGTTCTGTAAGAGGTGATTGGATAGAGTAATGTACGAGGTTTGAGATAATGTATGAGATTTCAGGAGGAGGGAACCTAAATATGCCATTACTAGCACAACATATAGAGACATCAAAACAAATGCACATCAGCGTCTGTTCTTTTCGATGTGATCGCGGGATGTCAACAAAACGTGAGTACGAGGGACGCCGTCCGGAAACGCTTCGGAGTTATCGATTTTTGAAAAAGCGTTCGACCTCCCTCTATCTTCCATTATCTCACAACAAACTGGCGCGAGATTTTGGCAAGCAAACTTTCATGTTTTGATATGCGCAAGCCTCCTCATTTTTTGATTCTTTTATTGTCCATGCTGCATGGTGTGTTAAAAACAGATACTTACATATACACACACGAATATTGGCTCTTGATCGCCTTCGAGTGCTGCTTCTCGCTCTTTCGTGTATGTGAAAACACCCCCTCTTGAATTACATAAAACGCACTCGTCGCGCTGATGGAGCCGTCGCGTCGTTTACATCACCGGCACTGCCGCCGTCTTTCACAGGTGAGGCGGCGGGCACTGCCCTATCAGGCGCACCTGCACCCCCACCCCCACCACCACCTCCATCCGAAGCTGCGACAAGGGCATTAAATCGCCCAGTAGCAGTACCAAAAGGATTCAGACGAGCTATTTTCATTGGAGATGGCACTGGATCCACATCCACTAAACATAAGGATTGCAACAGAGTATGCAGCTTGCTTTCCTCCGCCGCCCCAGGCCAAACCCCACCATCCTTGCTCCCTGATCTTCGGCTTCTATTTTTTTTGGAGCGACGCCGATCACTCAACCAAAATACAGGTTTAGCTGTAGTCTTAGATCGCCCTGAACCAGGTTTCTCTACTGGAGGCGTCAGACTCCTCCCGCCTCTTCCATTCCCTTTGCCCTGTCCTCCTGCTCCTCTTCCTCCTCCTCCCCAAGACCCTGTCCCCATGGCCGACAACGACGAGCATGAGGATGGGAAGGAAAACGTTGAAGGAATACTCCCCTCATCCTCCCCTAACGCGTCTAGTTCCATCTCCCCCTTCCCTTCCTCCTCTTCTTCCCCTCCATCAAAACCACCCGCCGAATCCACCAGTTTCCCGCATGCTAAGGCTTCCATTACTTCCTCCACCGTGTCTCGCATCACAAGCTTCTCCACCCTCACGCTCGCTTGAGCCCCCATCCTATACGCTCGCGATACCACCTGATTCTGCAAATTACGGTCCCAGATCTCATCCATCAAAAATACATGAGTAGCCATACTCAAATCCAACCCATGACTTCCCTCCTTCCCAATCAACAGCACCTGCAAACCTCCTCTATCTCCCTCCCCTTCAACACTTTTGAACCTCGCTAGCTCTATCAGTCGATTTTTCTCATAAAACTTCCCGATACGAAACCCTTGATCACTTAATGCGTCGTCCAAACGATTCAAGTACGCACGGAATTGGCTAAAGACAACAGCTTTGAGTGGAAGCCGGTAATCGACGTGGGTAGGCGTGAGAGCTTGCTGATCTAGGTAGGAACGGAGGAGGGTGATCATGTACCAGGCTTTGGAGACGACGCGCGAGGAGCCATTCGCATCTACGGATAGAGAACTGGTGCTATTCATGTTGGCTGTGTCATCTTTAAAGGAGGCTGGGGGAGAGGTGGGGGGGGAGGAGGAGGAGTATTCGCCGTCGTCGCAGATGATTGCCATGTTGTCAGATGAGGAGGCGAAAGAGGAAGTCGATGACAAGGTGGTCATAGAAGAAGTTTCTGCATCTGGGTCCGACTTGCAGTATTTCCCACCATTTCGTTCACTAGCAGGGATTCTGGTAGAAGACGAAGCAGCAGCAGCACGTAAAGCAGCACCAGTGGGGGAGAAACCCATGGCCTGATCCGGCAATAATAATAGGTACTTCGCATCGGCGTCATGTTTTCGAAGCTGTTGCCGTTGCCCGCCGTCGCTGACTACCGCCATGACCTTCCCCTTCCCATCTTCATCCTCCGCTTTTCCTTCCTCTTCATCCAACACTGTCATCAAATCGCCGACATTTGCCTGCCCCTGCTGCTGTCGCGCCTGAGCCAGGGGTGACGATGTCGCCACAACAGTGCCAGCACAAGCACAAGCACCAGCATGACCGCCATCCTCCATGCTTTCTTCCGCTTCAACACTCACGCGATCAGGCAACACATTCAATTGACTCTCGTCCCAGTGAACACTCAGACCAGGTTGTAACGTCTGAAACGCATCCACGGAAAACACCTCCCCACAGAATGCACAAACATTGTTTCTCCCCTTCATACACCGACAACAGACCAAATGCAAACATGGGGTCACCAACAAAATTATTAATTCCGTCCCACATGAATCACACGGCGTATTCAGATTCGTCCGCATGTGCCTCAAAAATGTAGCCACCCTAGCCACCGCTCCATCCACCTCTCCCTCCCCCCCTCCCTTCCTTATTGTCCTCCTATTCTCCAAGTATATTTCCCTTGCCAGCTTCAATGTCGCTACCACCATTGCCTGCTCCAGTGTCACAATCTGCGCGCCCCCTCCACAACATGCCAGTCTAATGTTACTCAACAGCGTGTTTGCCGACCGTCGATTCATCGGATTCAAATGACTGTCTGGATGCCCCACTCCTGGTGCATGTGTCCCCCCCACCATGCCCGTAGTGATCAAATTGGCCTGCACAAGACTCACGAGCGTATTATAGGTATCCGCCTCCACCTTCGACATCCTCAATCGAGTCACATTCCACCTCGGTGGAGGAATCTCCGGGATTTCCTCCTTGGTGTGCCTAATCATAATCCGTCTCAAAAGCGTGACCAACCTCCTCCTCCTTAACTCCTCCATCCCTCCCCCGGCACCGGCACCTGCGCTTCGACCACTAATCAATTTTCCCCACGCCCTTGAATCCGACAAACCAAACGAAGCCTCTCTCAAAAAGCAAAGTAACTCTTGCAGCGACGCCAAGTCGGCGACGTCATGTCGATGAGGCGTGCCTGTCATTACCCATCTCCTCTCCGCCTCCAATCCCTTACTCATTAAAGCCTCATTCGTTATCGCCACACTTCCCAAAGAGTGTCCCTCATCCACCACAATCCTCAACCACCTCAACCCCAGCAAAGGACTCAACTTCCTCCATCCGACTTTCCCGTCCTCCTCATCATCGCCGTGATGGTGTGCATAACGTTGCGCCCACTTGTCCAAGACAGATGCTGGTTTGCCCGTCGCCCACTCCTGCCTCAACCTCTCCTTTGTCACCACTACGACCCGATATCTCGCCAGCTCCTCCGCCGACGGTAAAGGCCTCATTCCTCCTCCTCCCCTTCCTCCCCCCCCCCCTCCTCCCACACCTTGAGGATCGTCATAAAACACATGATCCTTTCCCAACGCCCACCCCTCCGCATGCCGCTCAATCTGCTCACGCCAGTGCTGCAACAAGTGCCCCGGGCTTATGACCAATGTGCCATGCGTCGGCAGCAATGTCCGAGGATCTACTTCCCTCCTACGCTTCCCTGCGCTGCGGAAATGAAACCGACCCCTCACTGCTCCCCCTCCCTCTTCTCCTTCACTGGTACGGCGACATGAACTACCGATCTTTCTTGGCCCCTTCCGTTCCTCCGCCTCTCCATCCTCTTCTTCCTCCTCTCGGTCGTCATCCAACGGACCAGGTAGGCGGTCTGCAGTTTTTAAAACCAATGCCAAGGTCGTCACGGTCTTGCCCAACCCTGGCTCGTCACACAGAAATCCACCCTTAACATCAGTAAGTGTCGGCACGCTCCTCCCTACCCCCCTTCCACCCTCCAGAAGGACCTCGCCCGTCATCATATTCACATAAAGGCTCGTCCGCCCGCCCTCCAATCTCCCTTTGTCATCCTCCTCTCCCCTTTTTACCCCGTCTACCCCCTCTTTTTCGACGTCGCCCTCCATCGTGACTTCCAACCTTTCCCAGGCTGGGTCCGGATACTGTCTCCCTTTCCAGGAGGCCGTCTCTCTCTTCAACATCCATTCTAAGCACCTGGATTGGTGCGGAAACAATCTCGCCTTCAGCCCTGGTACGATACTAGTAGTTACTGCACTCAAGTAATGACAACTATCACCCAATCGGTCTAGGTCCATGGCGTCAAAAAATGAGAAAATCAAACCAAGCATGTCATCAGCTAGGAGGGTAATGGGGGCGTTGGGCTGTTGTCGTTTGACCGCTGCAGAGGCAAGGAGATGCCGTCGCCCTGGTTCCTGCTGCTGCCGCTGCTGGTGGTCGTCCTGCAGATGACTGGATTGAGGGGCTTTTGAGGCTTCCTCGAAAATTTGGGCCAAACGACTTTGCCCTGTGTCTGGCTTGGTGTGCTGCTGCTGCTGCTGCTGCTGTGGTTGGGTTGTAAACGTCGTGTTTGCACTGGTGTCGTCATGGTCTTGGCGGTCCTTGCTGATTTGGGCGACAAGAACGATGTTGCAGAGTGCCAGGAGCTTGGGCAAATAGTTTTTCCTTTGCTGTAGGCAGAGGGATGGGGCAGCGCGATTCACGCAGAGACGAACGGGCACCCCGAGGGTTAATGCCATTGCGGTGGGTTGCGGTGGAGCGTTAGGTGGGGTGTCAGCACGTGGCCTGCTGAGCTTCGTGCTCACTACCTTCCACTTTCCTAGTGCGATCATAGCCTTGTCAGCTAGTCCTAGGAGCAAGTCACATGTCTGGCAGCTTTTCAGGACGACCACCACGCTTCCTTTCTTGTTCTCGGCAGCCAGCACGGCTAGCCTCCGCGTGGGGGGCAAGTCGCCCTCGTCTTCATCTTTATCGTCCATGTCATCCGCAGTACTCTCCTCCTCTGGCACCCACTCGCACCAATCCCCCGTCCTGACGAGGCTCGTCAAAGGCAGGGGTGCGGCCGAGGCAGCGGCAGCAGAGGGGTCTAAAACCTCCTCTCTAGCCACTACCACCTTTCCAATTACCTCGCCAAAGGTCAGCCACACCCACTGCTCTTGTGCCGGCATGGGAAAGAAAGGATTCCGACCTGTCCGTGCCCGTGCTGGCGACGGTGTAGAAGCTGAAGAAGCCTCGCCTTCGAGGCTTGTACTGCTTGTGCTTGCCTCCATGCTTGACGGGCTTGAACTTGGACTCCCTTGTCTTGGTCGACTCTCTCGTTGCCTGTGTAATGTGTTGTGCGCGTGGAGGCATATAAGTGCCGTGTGAGAAATTATCAACGCGGCATGTCCGCCTTATGAGGACCATAGTCTATGAACCTCCCAACCCGCGCCGTCCGCCATTTTGCTGTTGCTCAAAATCATCATATTTCTCGACACAAGCGCGCCCCAACCTCTACCGCAACTACTTTCACCAACTCTACACTGGCAGGAAAAAATGGCGGGTGGCTTTGAGTCCCTGGGTCTTGGTGAAGAGCTTATTCAGGTACGCATTTGTCCTTCTCCCCTCCATTCCTAGCCTCCCTAACCCGCAGACAGGCAGGATGAGGTTGACGAGCATAAACCCATCCATCAACTGACTCAAACGAAATTCAACCCAGGCGGTGGAGGGTGACTTAAATTGGCTGCTGCCTACGGACGTGCAGGATGAGGCCATCCCCTTGATTTTGGGCGGGGGGGATGTGATGGCTGCGGCCGAGACGGGGAGCGGGAAGACAGCCGCCTTCTCGCTACCAGTGCTGCAGCTCGTCATGGAGACCAAACGCAGGGAAGCTGAAGGTAAGGACGGGCCTGCAGGTGGAGCTGTGGCAGGGAGAGCCAAAAGCGCGACGGATTGGCGGTTGAGCGGGGTGGATAGGGATGGGATGCTGGGAATCGAGGGAGCGGATGGCGGCATTGCCTTCGCGGGGGCTCCACGGTGGGTGGGCGGACGGGCTACCTTGGGGGTAAGCAAGGGCAAGGCTTATTACGAAGCAACGCTGCTAGATCAGGGCTTGGGGAGGGTGGGATGGTCGACGACGGCAGCGAATTACATACTGGGCACCGACAAATATGGCTTGGGGTTTGGAGGGACGGGGATGAAGAGCCAGGGAGGAAAGTTTGATCCGTACGGAGAAAGCTTTGGACAAGGGGATGTGATTGGTTGTTTTTTAGACTTGGAGAAGGGCGTGCTGGGTTTCAGTAAGAACGGGAAGTATCTGGGGGATGCGTTTGTGTTGGAAGGGGAGTTGAAAGGGCAAGAGGCGTGGTTTCCGGCGGTGGCGCTGAAGCAGGCACGGATGAGGCTTGCCTTGGTTGGGCCTTTCAGACACGCCCCTCCCCAAGAGGAAGGCTTTCAAGGCGTCGCCCAGCTACCTGCCGAGAGTGTGCACATCCCTGTCTTTGCAAAGGGCAGTGCCGAGGTCGTTGGTGGTAGCGGAGGAACTGGTGTAGAGAAAAGCAGCAGTGGCAGCAACCGCCCCCTGGCCATCATCATTGAGCCTGCACGGGATCTGGCCGAGCAAGTCTACAACTGCATCTGTGACTACTCTCGGCACGTGGAAGGGGTGGGAGTGGCGCTAGTCGTCGGTGGGGTGGAACAACGGGAGACCAAGACAGGAATTAAAGCTGGGTGTGATATCGTTGTTGGGACGACGGGCAAATTGATGGATCTGATCAAACGCGGTCTGCTCAATGTGGATCGAGTTCGTTTTTTCATTCTGGACGAGGCTGATCGATTGCTCGAGACAGGGAACAGGGATGATATTATGACCTTGTATCACCGTTTGCCGAAGGGAGGGGTGGGGGACCGGCGGTTGCAGATCTGCTTTTTTTCGGCCACCTTGCATTCACCGGAGATCACAGAGCTGGCGGAGAAGATCTGTGATAGACCGACGTGGGTAGATTTGAAGGGGAAGGATAGCGTACCCGAGTCGGTGCATCACGTAGTGGTGGAAGTCGATCCAGAGGCCCAGGCGTTTCAGGCATTGCTTGCCTCATCCCCCGACGCTTCCTCGGTGCATGTGGCTACCGACAACGTCCACTCCTCTTCCTCCTCTTCCTCCTCTTCCTCCGCGGAGGACGAACGGTCCGAACAAATTAAACGTCTCAAGCCCCTAGTTTTACTCAAGCTAATTGAAGCCTACAATATGGACCAATGCCTAATCTTCTGTCGCACCAACCTCGACTGCGACCTGCTTGAAACCTTCTTGGTCGGCGTCGGGGGCGGCCAACACTTCCGGGGCAAAACTGAAAAAGGCAAAGAAAACGTCTACTCCTGCTGTGTCCTGGCAGGAATGCGCAGTATGCAAGAAAGGCGGGCGAACCTTCAGGCGTTCAAAGATGGGGACGTGCGTTTCTTGATCTGCACGGACGTGGCTGCGCGAGGGATAGACATACAAGGGCTACCCTATGTGATCAACATGACCTTGCCCGATGTTGTGGAGAACTACATTCACAGGGTAGGAAGAGTGGGGAGGGCGGATAGTATAGGGTTGGCTATTTCTCTCGTGGCGAAGCAGGGGTTCAGTGAGAAGGTCTGGTACCATTCGTGTGCAAGTCGGGGGAAGGGGTGCGTGAATAGAAAGGTAAAGGAGGAAGGAGGCTGCACTATTTGGTTTGATGAGGCGGATTCACTTAGGCAGGTGGAGGAGAGGTTGCATTGTAGTGACGGTATTCCACGGATGGGCCCTCCGGAGTTTACATTACCAAAGACGATTGAGGCGTTGTTGGGTGGGGGAAAGTTTGGAGAGGCGAGTAAGAATCATGTTGTGAATGAGACAGTTGCAAAACATGTAGAATTGTTGCAGCCGTCGGTGAAAGAGTTGGTTGATTTGGAGTTTAAGTCGCAGACGTTATGGTTGAGTTTGAGGCAGCGATATCGGGCGGGGGTGCATGGATAGTCGGAGGGGAAATAGAGAGGAGGGGAGGGGTAAAAGAGTCAAAGTTACCTTGGGTTTGCGATGAAAGCTTTGATCCGATGATATCTGGGGAACTGTGCCTGTGGTCCTGTTCTATGACTTGCCTACTTTCCCTCCTTTTCCTCCTCCTCCCTCCTCCTCCATCTGTTATTCCTCCACATTAAAATAACAACATATGTATGTGCTTTTGCAATTAAATGTAAGGCGTCATTTGTATCTTCCTTCTTTCTTGCTTAAATGTGCCTTCCTTTTAAAGGTGTAAAATCATGTTTGTACAAAAGCGCACACGAGCCCCTTTCCTCTTGCTCTTCGCATACGCCGGCCACTCTCCCCTTTTCTACCAGACACGTGTCCTGCTATTTTCCCTTAATTCTTCATGTCAAAGATTCAATTCTAAGATCTGATACAAATCATAAGGAGATATCTAATTCTACACTTTGATCTCAATCCCAAATAAATATATTAGCATTTTTTCCCCGTTTTTTATCATTCTCTCTCCCCACTATTCCCTTTTTGCACTCCTACCCACCTACGGCATATCTGCCTCCATCGGTGGCGCCTTGGCATTTTTCTTCAAAATAATTAACGTCTCTCTCAACCTATTGTTATGCTGTCTCACCATGAAATTAAATAATCGTCTTGCCGACGCCGCACGATACCGATTTCCCAACGTCACAAATGCCTCCTCCAATTTCACCCTCTTCTCCTCTGCCAGGTCCATCTGGGTCCACAAGTCCGTCATTTCGGAATCCATATCCTTTCTCACCCCACACAATAATCCTGCATACTCGTCCTTGGCATTCAACTTCCCGTAGACGTCCTCTAGCTCCTTCTCGTACTTTGCAACTGTCCCTTTTGCCTCCATCTTCTCCAGCTCCACCTGCGATCGAATCGCCTCAAACTGACCCACAAGCACGTCGTACTGCTCTCTCAAACGGTCCATTTCCTCCTCCGCCTGCTGTCGTTTAAACAAGGCATTTTTTGCTGTCCGTTCATTCTCCAAGGCCTCCCTCATACTCTCTTTCAATCTCTCCTCTATCTTCCCCACCCTCAGCTCCATCTGATGCTTTACCGCCTCGATCTGTCCCACGGATGCACCCAATTCCTCCTCTAGCTGCCGACATCTCTCCTTAACCTCCGTGTGCTTCTTAACCCGTGCTACCAAGGCCGCTTTAGCCTCTCTTATTTCCCCCTGCAGGCGATTTATCAACTCAGCGCTTCTGTCCTGGGTATGGTTTTGCTGCATGCTTAATGCTTCCAACTTCCCATAGGCCAGGTCTAGCTCTATTTCAAGTTCTGCTAGCCTTCCCCCATCCTTAGCAATTACCTCTTGACTTGTACCAGTGGTAGGGGTGCAGATTAGAGGGGTGCTCGATGCCGACACCATAGCAGGAGATCCGTCATGGGACAACATTCCCTCCTGCTGCTGCTGCTGCTGCTGCTGCTGCTCGGAAGGAGCTGCGCGGTTCATGTGCAATTCTTCGATTTGACGACGGAGGCTCGTGATGGTGGTCCGGAGCTGGGTGCTCTCTGCTTCATGTCGGCCCATTAAATCCTGGGCCTTCTCCAACTCCCGCACCTTCCGCGAGATCTCCAGCTGCGCCGTCGTCCACTCTTGTTTGAGCATCCCCAGGGCCACCCCCCCTGTCGCCGATGCTTTTTTTAGCTTATCTGACAAAGACTTTCTCTCTCCTTCTAACGTCAGGAGATGCGCCTTGTATTTTTCGATTAAGCGCTTCTTCTCTCCCGTCTTCCGACTAAACAACGTCACTTTCCGCTTCGGGCTCAGAGGGAGAGCCCCATTTAGCGAAGATGTCGCGGAAGCAGTAACACTACTGGATAAGCTCTCAATGTCTGTCAAGACCGTCTCAAGCTGCTTTATCAGGGTAGGGGCCCCAAGCATGTTCTTTGCCGTCGCAGCAGCAGTGTCCAAGCTTCCACCCGCACGCGAGCTTTGCATCGAGTTAAGCTGCTGGTGCCGCTGTTGCCGTTGCATCGCCTTCCCAATTGTGCCGATCCCTAGTGTCCACCGGCGTACTTGAGGCTCAGCCGTCGTTTGCTGTTGGATGGCTTTGCGCATAGCTTGCAGCATCTCCTCGTCATGCTCCAGATCCATGTCCAAAATCATGTTATCGTCTTCGTTCTCCATCCCGCTCTCCCCCTCTTTCCCATTCCCGACCAAGCGCTCCACTTGATCCTTTTCGATGATTTCCGCTCCCTCACCCTCCTCTCCATTGTCGAAGTGCATGCTGCTGTCCACCTCGGAGTAATCAGAATCATATCCCCCCATCTGACTGCCTGTCTCGGAAGAAAAGTAAGCAGCGTCGGCGGAGTCTTCCCCCTCTTCGTCCTTACCGATCACAAAAGCGTTCTTCTGAATAATTTTCCTGGCCAGATCTTCCTCGGGTCTGATTTAAATTTGAGGGCAGATGCGGAATCAAGGGGGGAGGAGTAAGTGAGTGGAGGATGGCAGCGAGTGAGCTTTGGTATTGTTCATTCGACTTTAAATGAGGCAGGCGGGGGATTTTCGCCATATACATGATCTTTACTGGTGTTCTTTCGTATAAAAAGACGAAATCCGCATATCGTATACCTATTGTCCAATAGCTTGCACTGTGTGAGGAGGGGTTTCGCCGCCCTTTCATCCCTCCCCTCACAATGCCCCCACACACACGTACCGGCCCGCCCCGGTCAAAGTATGCTTGTCTTTCAACACATTATTTTTCAGCTGCTGCATCAGCATGTTTAGCTCAGCCCCTGTGTCTTTCATGCTACCTGTGTTGGTAAGCTCCTCCGGCATCGCCATTTGGTTAGGAGGGACTTCCGGCTTTGAAGAATGACTTCTGCCCTTGAAGTCTCAGCGGCGTATGTAAGGGGGGCGCCCCCTGTGGTTCCAAGAGGGATAGGAGGAGTGCGTATCAGTATCCCACTTGAGAAGATGTATATATATGGTGACAGTGGGCTTTGGATGGCACCTCGGTGCGCTACGACTTGGGCAAGAACAGGATTCCTTGCTATGACGTCAAAGGACGAGGCAAGGGAACCGAAGCACACCTCTAACGGTTGAGCGGCATCGGCTGGGGCAGAGGAGACACAAGACAACTGTGTGTGGCAACAAAGCAAAGACTTTCCGAGCACTGAAAAAGCTCGACACGAAAAGTCGGCATGCGTTAGGATTTGATAGACCTAGGATGATAGAAGAACGCACAGGATGTGGGCTAAATATAAATATCATAGCAAGGCACGTGCATCGCGACACAAAATTCAAATATTCAAAAGTGCATTTTGCTTTTTTTCCTCCCCTTTTATTATCACAAACCACCCCCAATCTTTAAATCACTTCAGTGCAGCAGTCTTTCGTTCCTGCTCGAGTGTATCAACCATCTCTCTAATAAAGGGGTCGATAATGTCAGGGCCTTCGTCTGTGTGTGCCATCCGTGTGGGAGGGAATGGGGAAGGAGGAGGTATGAAAGTGAATACAGGGTGATTTGTGAGTGGACGAGTAAAATCATAACCCACACAGACACAATAACCAGTTAAAGCCACCTCCATATATTCTCACTCACCCATAGGGCAGTGGCCAAGAAGAGGGAAGGGCCTGAACTCGCGGACGCAGGGGAACTCGCCATAGGCACGACCCAAGGCAATGGGCTCCCTATTTGTGACAAAAAATATAAGATAGAATATAATAGGTAGAGGAGGTGAACAATATCGTCGCAACCTCCTTTCACATCATTCCTGTATGATGTCTTTGGAAAAACCAAAGGTGCTCTCCCTCTCTCGCTTCCTCCGTCTCCTCGCTTCCTCCTAATCTTTCAAACATACCATGGATCCTCTTCCCCCCAGCCGATGTAAACAGGAACATTCACTTTCGGCAACAGCTCTTCCGGCAGGGGACCTCCCGAATAAGAGATAAAATCAAGAAATACATCCACCGCCCCGGGCTCCAACCCTGGCTTTAGGATTGCTTCGACCAGCTCGTCGGTGACCCTAGCCTTATCGTGGTAGGCTTGCGAGAGAGCATTCTTCACGCCCTCGGGGGTGGCGACTTGTGCGAAGAAAAGCTGCCCCAGTCTGGTCTCCCGTAGGGTGGTTTGTAGGGCTTTGACGAAGGGCTTGAGGTACCAGGGCTGTTTTTTGAGGTGGAGCATGCGGAGGGAGATGTTGAGGAGCATGACGCCGCGGACTAGGGAAGGCCTGTCAACTGCCAACTGGAGCCCGACCAGCCCCCCGACACTGTTGCAGACCAAGTAGACCCCATCTTTCTCTTCCTCCTCCGGTTTATCCAGCGGGGATTGTGGGTGGATGATATCTGTGATGAATGCCTCAGTCATGGCCGACCAGGTCTCAAAATTAAACAGCTCAGTGGGGGGCCGGCCCTTGGGAGAGGGCTTGTCGCTATATCCGTAGCCTGCAGAAGAGAGGGAGGGAAGGAGGGAGGGAGGGAAGGAGGGAGGGAGGGTTAGGTAATTCTCAGTGAGTATATTAATCGGCCGTCTGTGGAACGCGACTCGATCCATTTTCCGGTCCATATCTTCTGTGTCATGTCCCACGTGACGCTCTTTGCCTCTCTCCTTCTCCTCTCGTTCTTATCCTTCATGCTTACCTAGCAGATCCAGTGCATAAACGCGGTAGTGCGGGTTGAGATCAGGTACATTCTGCGCCCAATGGTTGGCATTACCGCCAAATCCTGTCAAGGATACAGTGGTATATGAGTGAATAAATGACGATTCATAAAATGTGGTGCATGTTGTGTACATCTTGATTCCAAAATAGCATCTCCTCTGCCTTCCAGTCCTCCGATCATTCCGTTTCTGTCCCGCTCCCACCCGTCTTCTCCCTTCAATTTCCACAACCAACACACCATGAATCAAAACAAGCGCAGGGCCCTTTTCTCCACTTTGGTGGTATCGAATCTTGTACTCCTCGCCAGGGCTTCGCTTCCAGATCCAAAATGTAGTGGGCAAGTCTGGGCGCGTCGTCTTCTTCGGGAGGCCTGGCATGGCTTGTTGATGGAGGGGAATGAGAAATGCAGAATTTAGATGGTAGTCGTTAATTTCTAGAAACCTTCATCCACGCACTTATAAAGAAGCACATGCACTTATGCCACACACTCGGGCTGCGCGTTGCCACATCTTCGACCTCCCCTCCCTCCTGACACTCTATTTTACACGGAACATGTTATGACAACATGATTTCTTTCACTCCCGACATATACCTTGGTCCATTACCGAGGCTACCAAAGGTCCGACTCGCTGCACGCCCCTCGGGCCTCTGCTGTTTCTTATCAGTGATCCACATCGTGAAGATGTTGATGGTGACAGCGCAGGCGGTGGAATGAGGAAAGCATGCACGCAGCAGCCCAATAGCAAAAAAAGCATGGAAAGCAGCCCCGCGTTCGGTCGTGACGGGGCCGTCATGTTTTCCTAGCCTACTCATGGTGGTGGTTGAAAGAGAGAAAGCAAGATGGTCAGTTGGCCAAGGATGATTAAAAAAACGCACGCAAATGGTCTGACGCTGATGCAGGAGGGCTCGGCAGCGAGAGAAGCAGCACATCGCTCAAGCCAAGGCGCGCCAGCTTGTGTTCGTGCCTTTCGACAACATTCCTCACCATTCCCCCACCAGCCCACAACTCCTTGATAGGTACCTTTACGACGTGCAATTGCGAGAATGGGCTGATTCGATCCAAGGACAGCTCCCAAAGCAAGGCAATGAACGAAGCTGTCTGCGGTGCCGTGGTGAGGGCGGCAGCCCCACCCTCTCCTTTTCCCCTCCCTCTAGAGAGCCTGGCACTACTAGACCCCGCAGGGCAACAAGCCTTTATCGACAAGTTTGCGGAGCTCGTACAGTGTCCCATGTGGTAAGTCGGTGGCGGCCACGCTTTTCTTCGGCCTCGTTATTCGTCGCGGTACTCATCCCTACATCCGTTTCCCTCCCCCCACTCCTCAGCAAGCGTTTCCTCCAAGACCCCGTCGCCGTTCCTTGCAGCCACACCTTCTGCCGCATCTGCATCGACGACCACCTGAGCGATAATAGTTTCTGCCCTGAATGCGCGACACCAGCCTATCGAAAAGACATGAGACCGAACCGAGCAATGAATTGTGTGTTGGATTCTTTCAAGGACATACGACGGGCCTTAGAGGAACAGGGGCTACGTCGTCCTCCTCCTCCGCTAGTAGCTCATTCTTCCTCTGCTTCTTTGGCTAGGGGCGGGGTTTTGTTGCCGGGTTTGCCTTCTGGGAGAAGTAGAGGCTTAGGAGAAGGAGAAGGAGGAAAAGAAGGAGGGCGGGGGAGGATGCTAGGGGAAGAGTCAGCAACGCATGAGACGCAGGATGATCCTTTTCCAGCTTTGTTGGAAGAGGAGAATGGGAAGGAAAAGAAAGAGAAGAAGGTAGGAGGAGACGGAGGGATCAATGAGAACGAGGAGGAAAAGAAGTCAAGAGGTTCGTCGTTAGGCATGAATGAAGGCGGCAAGATTGTGCTAGAGGAGGGCAACGACGAGAAGAAGAAGCAAGAGGGGGGGGAGAAGGAGGTGATTATTATGGGAGTTGGTTCTGCTGTCGCTCATGAGGGAGGAAGGGAGGAAGGGGGGGAAGGGGAGGGTACGCCACTGGTAGACTTAACGGACACTTCACCCGAGAAATCGCACCGGCCGTCGTCTTGGCCTGGCGTGAAGCAAGAAGGTAGGGGAGAAGGAGGTGGTGGAGGAGGAGGGACATCCGGTGGTGGTAGCTTTTTCTCTAAGATCGTTGATAAGGCAGGGCAGTGGTTGGGTCGTGGACGTGCCAAGACCAGCAGCAGCAGCAACATCTATAGACATAGCGGAGTAGAGACACCGAAAGGTTCCTTCTCAGCGTCTGCTGCTGCTGCTACTGCGGCTTCCACCTCCGCCTCTTCCTCCTTTCCCGACGACGACATGGCGGCAGCAACTCAGACACGCATCACCCAGTATATAAATCCACGCCAACAGCTACCGCTACAGCAGCAGGACCAGCATCAGCGACAAGAGCAACTGGATCGGCAACAGCAACAGCAGAATCACAAGCGGAAAGAATGGGGAAGAGGAGGAGTTCAAGGAGAAAGAGTGGGAGGAGGGGGTTGTAGCAGCGCCTGGAAGCACCCTCGACCCACTCCTCCTCCTTTACAGCTATCATCAACAGGATCTGTAGCAGCAGGTCCAGGAGGAGGAAGGGAACACGGAGCAGCAGTTCAGTGTGTTCACATCGATGAAGATGAGATGGTCAAGGAGTTGACTTTAGGAGGTCGGCCCCTCCCTACCAATGCTGCTGCTTGTATATATGCTGCTGCTCCCCCTTCACGCCCTTTTCCCCCTCCACCACCACCACCACCCTCGTCCTCGCCTCTCAGACAGCGACAACTTCAATGGCAGCAACTAAAACAGCAGCAGCAGCAGTCGGGATCCACGCCGCACTCTCCCATTTTACTGTCTCCAGGGAAAGATGAAGAGGAGGGAAAGGGTGAAAAATGGAGGAGGGAGGAAGGGATTGAGGTGGAAAACGATGACGATGACGAGACAAGAGCGACTGCCTCACCCGGGGATGGTGCTGCAGCAGCTAGCGCTCCAGCAATGCCGTGTCTCCCAACCTTGTCAAAGAAAAGGGAGACTACCGACGTGTCCACCTATGCGAAAGATGAACATGAGGAAGCAGCAGCAGCGGCAGCAGCAGCAGCAGCAGCAGCGGCAGGACGTCGTCAGTTACAGCATTTCCACCCTGTTGCTGCTGCCTCTCTTTCTCCTCCCTCTCCCCCCCTTCAATCTCAGCTCCCCTCCCTCTATGGCTACCCTCCTACTCCCTTAATAAGCGCCCACAAATTTCCTTCCCAAGCCTTATCTTACATGTCCGAGGATCTTTTAGCTGATGCCTGCTATCAGCACGAATGCAAGGACGAGGAAGGGAGGGAAGGAGAGGATGAATCGCAGACCCACCGTCATCATGGTCATTGTTGGAGCAGCCCTGAGGAGGAATCGATGCCGATGCCACCACCACCACGCCTATCATCGCCTGCTCCTACTACTACAGCTGCCACTGCTACTTCTTCTGCTGCTGCTCTTGATGCTGTTGCTGCTCTTGCTGCTATGCCACCCCCCTTGCCCCGCGCTCCCTCCATCCATCAAGGGCGTTCTGACGAGTCCATTTCTAGCTTACATATTCGACAGCGCTCCTCCCCCTCCCCTCTCTCCCCCACTTCCTCCTCATCGAGTCAGAGCTCTGCAGAGACCTCCTCTCGCCTGTCCTCCCCTCTCAATGTTGGAAGAAGAAGAGGAAAGGAGGGAGGAAGTGGAGGAAGAATCATCCCGGAGTCACAACAGCCATTTGTCTCCGGCAGCCAGAGCAGTCCTGCAGGTCTGGTCATTCTGTCTACTCCACCCGATCAGCAGCAGCAGCAGCAGCAAGAACAGCAAAAGCAGAAGCATATAAAGAAGGTGGTTTATGAGACGCAAGAACCAGGAGCGCTGGGCTTCAGCTTGGGAGAAGGAGGAGACGAAGAAGGAGGAGGATTTGAGGGAGGGGGGGGGGGCCTCGTGATACTTCCCACCGACCCTGAGGAGCAGGGACAGAAACAGCCTGAGCAGCAGCAGTGGGAGAAGCAGGAGATCAGGCAGGTCGAAGGGGTGATGGGATATGAGACCCAGTCGCCTGAACGGGCTGTTTGGGAACTTGGTTGGGCAGGAGGAAGAAAAGGAGGAGAAAGATATAGGGAGGGAGGAGGGGAAGGGTCGTTTGTGATTGGAGGCATGCACAGAGTGGTTGCAGGTGCAGCAACGACAACGACGATGACGCCTACCCGATCTCATCCTCCTCTTGCTACTGCTGCTACAGGAGCATTTGTTGAGTGTTCATTGACTATTCCCCAGATCGGTGCTGTTGCTGCTACCGATCGCGGTTCAGACCATACGGGGGGTGCTGCTACCAGTAGCAGAAGCAGCGCGCGAGTGGAGGGTGAAGACAAGAAGAACGACTGCAACGGACGTGCCCCTCGTCTCTTTTCTCCTCCTTCCCCTACCCCTCCACCTCGCCAGCAGATCCAGACCAGCCTCGAGGTATACAGAGGAGTGATGGACCAATTGAGGGAGGGCCAGGGTGAGGAGGGGGGGGGGAGCTTTAGCTTCGCTCTTGATCTTGACACCCAGGCACGGAGAGAGTTGGCTGAAATTACTGCTGCACTTGGGTTGGCACCTACTCAAGAGGCGGCGGCGGCTGCAGCTGGAGGAGGAGGAGGAGGAGGGAGAGGAGGAGGGGGAGGAGGAGAAGGACGAGAAGGACGAGAGAGTGGAGAATCGACCTATCGCTCGACCTCCTCTCATTTTACTTCTTTTACTCCTTGCAGCATGCAGCAGCAGGAGCAACAGCAACAGCAGGAGCCGTGGGATGGGGGTTCTATGTCCGTTGTTCTTTCCCTTCCTCTTCCTCCTTCTCCTCGTATGGTTGTGGCATTTTCGGGTTGGAACCAAGAGCAGGTGCAGGAGCTGAGGACACTACGTCTTAAAGAACTTGGCTTGGTCCTGGATAGTGAGAGTAATGAAGGAGGAGGGAAAAGAGGAGGAGATGGAGGGATAACTCATTTGGTAATGCGGTGTGAGAGGCATGGAAACACGTTGGTGCCACGCCGTACACCGGCATATCTGGACGCACTCCTGCAGGGGGTGGCGGTGGTGGATGTCAACTGGTTGTGGGATTCCCTGGAATTGCTGGATCGAACGGGAGATCCTATCGCCTCCCTCCGGTCCTCAGACGAGTATTTGGTGTCGGACGCCGTGTTGGCGGTGAGGCAACAGAGAGAAGAAGGGAGGGAAGGCTTCCTAGCTGAGTATGCTGTGGTCTTCCAAGGAGATTTCCAGATGGTGCCTGATTTCTCTCGGAGCACGTTAGCACGGTTGGTAGGGCTTGCGGGAGCGACGGTGGTGATACCGCAGCAGCAGGGGCAGCAACAGCAGCAGCAGCATCATGGGAAAAGGAAGGCGAAGCTGCTGATAGTGGAGGCAGAGAGAACGGGGGAGCCTTTCGATTTGAGGGGGCTTGATGATGTTTATAAATCGCTGATTCCTACGGCAAGGCGCATTTCAGCTGAGTCGTTAATTGGGTCATTGGCAGAGCTGGAGTTGAGGGAGTGAGCACGGATGGATGTGGCACAAGACCTTATAGTACCCACGTGTGTGATAGAGAGACAGAGCTTGATTGTGTACATATGGTTAGGAATAGCGGAAAGGAGTAAATAGAATTTGAGAACGGGACCACGAGGGACAGTGAGTATATGAGAATAACGCGCAACACAATATAAATCAGAAGCATCCTTGCTTTTTCTTATGTCGTACTTTCGTTTTCTCTATAGTACAAAATCGCGCTGTCAGCTTGCAGAACCTACTTCGCCGTCGCTGAACCATTATCTTCCATCCTTTCCTGTAATGCCAACCGAGCTAGGAAACTGCTTGAATCCCGTACTAGAAGCTTCGGGTCCCCGTCCTCCACCACCCTCCCCTCCGACAAAACAACCACTCGCTCACAAAGCTCCAAAACCGTCGACATACGGTGCGCGATAGTGATGACGGTGGCATGCTCAAAAGCCTTCGCGAGCGTCCGTCGTAGCAGTGCGTCCGTCGCCACGTCCAGCGATGCCGAGGCTTCATCCACGCAGACAATTGGTGTGCGTCTTAGCAGAACGCGACAAAGGCAAAGAAGCTGGCGCTCCCCCACCGAGAAGTTTTGCCCCTTCTCCTGCACCTCCACGGCCAAGCACTCTGACCACGACCATAAAGGTGAGGATGAGGGCGTTTCTTCTTTATTTTGTGCGGTAGATTTTTCGGCGGAATCAATAGCCGCCCGCCGCAAAATAACGTCGAGATGGCACGTTTTCAGAGCCACGCCCAGCTCTGCGTCCGAATGCGCATCCGTCGGGTCTAGATTACTTCGCACAGAACCGGCAAAAAGAGTTGGGGACTGTGGAATTATAGCCAAAGAAGCGCGAAGCCGCTGTAATGGCACGCGATGGATCGGCAGTCCTTCGATGAAAATGGAACCGCCTTGCCATGGGACCAACCGAAAAAGGGTCGACAACAGAGTAGTCTTCCCACTGCCTGTCCGCCCGCATATTCCTATTTTTTCCCCTGCCTGAATGGTAAGATTCACGTGGTCCAATGCCAGCGGCCACGTAGGACGATAGCGAAGACTTAGGTCTTGGACGACAATGCGGCCAGCGCTGGGCCAAGAAGATGGCACATCTATTTCCACCTCCTCCTCAGCATCCCATTGCTTTTCTCCACCCAATGTCACCACGTCACGCTCGGGAGGTTCACATGTAAATTCATGCACGCGCTCCACAGCAACCATTTCCTTCTCCGTCTCCGAGTATGCGCTCAGGAGCCCACTCAGATTTCCAACTAGCGGGAGCGTGTAACTGAGTGACAATCCAATCAGGCCCGCCGAAACTGGGTAATCTACGACGCAAGAACCCACCGCCCAGGCCGCCACGGAGGCTACCACCAGCACTCCAGATGCCTGCAACCGCAAGCCTAGCCATTGAGAAGCGGCGCTCCCGGCGAAGCTTACACGTTGATTGGCATCCACCAACAGAAGACACCGAGCGAGAAACGAATCTGTCGCTCCAAAAGCGCGGATAGTAGTAGCCCCATCCATGGTTTCACTGAAGTGAGCGAACACAGGAGAGCGGGAGACGGAGTCCAAACGCTTCAACTCGCGAGATGAGGCGCGATAGAAGATTTGCAGCCGCTGATACACGACGGCGACCACGAGCAAGACCACGACGCTCCAAGGAGAGGCAAGCAGGAGAATAAGAGCCGTGCCGAACAACCCAAAAGCTTGTGCCAAGAAGATGTTAAGCATGAAAGGCAAGGAGTCATCAATTGTGTAGATATCTTGAGCGAAGCGATTCAGAATCCTGCCAACGGGGTGAGCGTCAAAAAACACTATGGACGCACCCACGATCGCGCACAGAAGCTGGTCGTGCAACAGACGGGCGGCCCTCAAGCCTCCATAGGCAAAGAGAAATGAACGAGACAAAGTAAATGCGCTGTTTAGAGCCGCGATGGAGCCCGATATGATAAGGAAGTCATTCGGGGTGTACTTGTCGGTATGGCTGGACCAAAGACTCAGCCAGTAGGTAAAGGCGTTGGTTGAGAGCTGCATGCCGAGCAAGCATGTAAGAAGGGCCGCTGAAAGAAGGCGGCCCGTGCTATTTATATAATGGCTGATGACACCCCATTTCACGTGCCCCTCCTCCCGAGTCTCGTCCTGTGCCAAGGCCGTGGGTGATGCTGGCGCGGGGGAAGCCTCAGGCAATGCAGAGGCGAGTCCGAGGGAAGAGCTCGCTGGTGGAGAGGAAGCAGAAAGAAGAGAAGGTGGAGGCGATGGTGACAGGTACTGTCGATGTACCCGCGCGCTAGGAACGTCGCCTTCACTGTTTTTTACCATCTTCGCTCCCATCTTTTTCATACAAGTCCTCGGTTTGAAACGAATCTTTTCGACTATCCGTCCCTCTTGCATGGCCACTGCCCAATCACACCCCTCCAGCAACGGCAACGCATGCGTTACCAACACAACTGTCGCCCCCTCTTGTCGCATCATTCCAAACACTGCCCCCTGCGCCACATGCTGAGCCGTATGCGTGTCTAACCCACTAAAAGGATCATCAAGCAAATACAGTTCCGCTCGACTATATAATGCGCGTGCCAGAGCGACTCGTAACCGTTGCCCCCCGCTCAAGGTCCCTCCCCTCTCTCCAATTTCTGCCTGTGCTCCGCCTGAAATGGTAGCCAAGTCCGGTAGTAATGCACATGCCTCGAGCACCTGCTCAAAACGCGCACCATCCCAAGGCTGCCCAAAAACGATGTTATCTCGAATGCTCCCTCGTTGCAGCCACGGGGACTGTGCAACATACGCACGGCGGCTGGCCCGAAGTACGACACGACTGCCTGGGGAGGCGTACAATTCTCCCAGCAAGGCCCCGAGAAGGGTAGACTTGCCGGCACCGATCTTCCCGTATATACCCACGATCTCTCCTTGAGCCACGCGGAGATGCAGATTGGGAAGCTCGAAGGAAGAAGAGAAGGGGATGGTGATACTGGAACTAGAAACAGCAGAAGGGGGGGCAGTACGAGTAGTAGTGGAAGAGAAGGAGGCTTCGACCAAGCTCACGCCTTCCTCCAGCTCCTCGGTCTCCACCAAGCGCTCGGTCAGCTGCATTGCTGCTCCTATCTCCTGCTTGCATCCCTTATGCCGCTGCTCCTTTATTTCCTCGCAAGTTCTACTGTACAAACTCCCATTCCATGCAAACGACCCGTGCGCCTCGACCCCAATCACCTCTCCTTCCTCCTCTCCCTCTTCTGCCCCCTCTTCCTCCCTACCACCCTTCTCTACCCCGTCCTCCTTCTCGCCCCCCATAACAAGATACCCCGGCGGCCGTGGTAATTCCAACAAAAAGCGTTCCAACCTCCCTTTGGATACCCTTGCCTCCATCAAGCCATTTATGACCCAAGGAAAAGCATTCATGGGGAAAATCAACATGTTCAACAAGGCAATAGTCGTAAACACAGCAGCGGGGGTAATAGTATGCTCCAGCTGAACCACGGCCACAAACGTCACCAACGAAGTCACGACCGGGGTAGCTGCCCAAAAGTATACGCACCACGCATCCAGATACTTGCGTCGTGCAAGATATTGAAGTTCCTTCCCTCTTAACCGGCCGAGGAGTCGAGCTAGGTGGTCTTCCCAGGCAAGAAGCTTCAAGGTGCGGATGCCATGGAGCATCTCGTCACAGGCTTGGACCCGAGAATCTTTATATTTCATTTGACGTTGACTGACGCGAGTGATTGCCCTGGCAATGGCTGCATTGATGGGCACCATCGTAGCAAGGACGACCAGACCGGCAATAAAAGCGTAGGACACCTCCCGGTATAGGAGGAAGAGCGTTAGGCCGACTTGGAGGGGGAGGCTCCAGAGGGTGTTGAAAGAGGCGGCGGCGTCCTGGATACGTTGAACGTCCACGGTCATGAGGTTCGTGATTCCACCTGTTGATGTCGGTGGTGACCCGTGTGCCGTTACATACCCCCCGTCTGACTTGTCTTCCGTCTGGTCCTTGTTCTCTCCTCCCTTTTCCCTCTTCTCTTTCAGGCTTTCAACCCCACTGCCACCGAGCTGCGCTGCTCGGCATCGGAGCAGCTGGTGATAAATCGCAGTCGTCAACGCCGTTCTTACATGCAACTGAACCCTCGACATCCTCAGCGAATATTGCGTGCTCAAAACTGCTGCCGCTCCATAACACACCAACAATACCACAAACAATGCATACCCATGACTCAACGTCGCGGTCCCTGCCGTGAAATCCTGGACAAACGTCACAACGAGCTTCAGCAGGATGGGACCTGTCAAGCCCAGTAGATCATTAAAAAGCTGAAGGCCGGCAAAGTAGAAATATTCAGCCCCAAACGTCACTTTCGCCACCCGAAGCAAGGAAGGCCGGCGCCTAGCTTGCGAGGCGGAGTCCCGCTCTGCATCGAGGGCATCTTGAAAGCGGTGAGCCCAAAAGCTGGTGTCGTCCCCGTGGGCCAAGGGAGGAATATCGTCAAAATGAAGCTGACGTCTGGCACCCGTGCGGAGGAGAGGGGTTACCCAGGAGAAAGCGAGGCGGGAAAATAAGCCAGCTTTGTCTAACGGCGAATGCTTTGCTGCTTCATCGACTGTTTCATCGTCCTCCTCACCTTCGTTATCCCCAAGCAAAGCATCTAGCATGCTGTCATCTGCGTTGTCAGCGGCCAGAATGCTCATCTCATTCTTGCGATCCTGTCTGGACGTCGTCGCCTTCCTTCTTATTTTCTTCTTGGCTGCCTTTTTCTTCTCATGGTAATGCGTGAACGAGGCTTGCATATTCAGCAATAGAAGCAAGGCCAAAAGAAGCACCGCCGTCAGGTCCAGCCCGTCCGGTGAGATAGATGAGGCTGCTGTCGCCGAGATGAGACGCCCAACCTCTGCCACGACCACCACTGCTAGGCCCGGTAGCAGCTTGATGTTTTTGCCAGTGCTGCTGCTCCTGCTGCTCCTGCATGTACGGGCAATATTCCACCCTAGTAACATCAGAAACGCTGGATATATCACACCCACCATGTGCATCCATCCACACCACTCTAGTCTTCGATGCTGCGTGGTCGCCTGCCCGACCGCCACGCTCAGGCCCACCAACGACATGACTCCTTCTACAGACCCATGGCGCCGCACACTCGCGCTTTGGTCATTGGCATTGGTTAACGCTGTTGTCGCACTGACAGGAAACACACTTACGGCCTGTTGGAGCATAGTGAAAACCAAGATGACCACCGCAAAGAGCCCCAAAAACCCCCAAGGGCAAGCCTCGACGTTCGCAATGGCGTCCATGTCGGTGTGCTTGAGAGGTGTAGCTTGCTAACCACAGCTGTTCGACCTGCCGTCCGTGCGCCACTGGTAATGCATGAAGAGAAAGGGCCTTGTCAAATCTGTGCATGTGTTTGTAGTGGTAGGGCATGGGCTTTTGTGCTTACATGGGAGCGTTTTTTGGTGTCTGACAGCAATTTGAAGTCTGCCGTTGCCGGTCGTGACGACACTCATCAATGATCGCCATTCGCAGGTCTGCTAACACCTATCGACGTGGAGCACAGCAAAAGCAACAAGACCAAATCTTTCCTGTGATCACTCGATAGTTTCCTTTCTTTTTTAATGGTAATTTAATGTGGGCCTCGCCTGCCGTGTCACTAGGGCCAGCACGTGACTGGAAGAGTTGAGAGTGAGTGGGTGCGAGGGAAACAGACCTGTCTTCCCTCCCTCTCCTTATTTCCCTACATTCCTGGTTCCCATTGTTTTCTTTCTACCTTCTCCAACCTTTCCTATGCACTCATACACAAACGGGCCACGCGCCAAAGACGCGCAACTCGCTGGGGACATAAATAGGAAAGACCTAACTGGTTTCTGTTTCCCATTATATTTCCTCCACCTCCCTTAATTTTCTCTTCCGCATACCAAGAATTTTTGTCCTTGATAATCACTCTCAGACCCACACCTAATCCTCTCGTTTTCTTTCAAACACACCCCGTCATCTTCTATTCTCCGGGGGGCTGGAGTAGTACTCTCTCAGGTTGCTCTTCCTCTCTATGTACAATGCTCCTCCTTCCTTCCGTCTTTCTCTTTCTCTCCCCTTAATTTTCTTCTCTAGTTTCTCTTCACTGATTTTCTCTCACGCACTCTTTCTCTGCTCCAGTATCAACGTCGTCACTTGTAGGGTTGGGCATGAGATATAAGGTTCTGTTGCTGCTACTTGCCCGTACTTTTAACTTTTAAATTATTTTATTTTAGGGAAGGTTGAAGAGCTCCCTTCCTCTCTGTCTATTGATATCCTCTTTCTTCCTACTCATAACGCACGATTAGAAAAGGGAGACAGAAGACAAAGATTGTGTGATGAGAAGATGGGGGTGAAAGGCTATTACCGCTTCTGCTGCTACTACTGCTGTTGCTGTTGTTGCTGCTGCACGCGTTTCTTACCCTGTTCACCTTCCCTTCCTTGCCCTGGTTCTGTTGTTGATGGCCAATAAAAAGAAAAAGAAAAAGTGCTGTTGCTATTGCTGCTGTAGCTGTCATTGCCGTTCTACTAAAACACATGGTGGCTTCCCCTCTAGTCCCTCCATCCATCCATCCTTCCTTCCTTCCTTCCTTCCTGACTCGTTTCTCTTTAACTACTGCGGGTCAGCACCATATGCGCCAACTTGATCAGCCCGTCCTTAGCCTCCGAGGGAGGAAAAGACGCTATCGAATCCACCGCCCGCTGAGCATGGAACAAGGCCAGCTGGTATGACCTGTCCACGCCCTCGGTGCCCAACACCATCTTGTAGGTGGCCTCCACGTCCCCCTTTTCCTTGAACCGCCTCTTGATCAACGGTTTCAACTCCTTCTTCTCCTCGGCCGCGTACAAGATGGGGGCAGTCGCCAGTCCCAGGCTCATGTCGGCCATGGCTGGCTTCCCAAGCACGTCCGCGGAGCCCGTGAAATCCAATACGTCGTCAATCACCTGGTAGGCCAGCCCCAGATGATACCCGTATTTCTCTGCAGCAACCACCGTCGGGCTACCGTGGGCGTACCCCCCCAACAAAGCCGCCGAACAGCACGAGTTGCAGATGAGCGACGCGGTCTTGTAGTAGCTCTTGCGGAGGTAATGCCCGAGGTCGAGTAGGTCCTTACTGCTGCTTTTCGCTTGCATGATCTCACCTTGCACCAGGGCATCCAGCGCATTTGCCATAATTTCCACCACCTGCACATTCTCCAATCGTGCCAACAAGACCGAGGCTCGGGCGAGCAAGTAATCGCCCGCCAACACCGCCACCTTGTTCGAGTACAGCTTATGCACACTCTTATCCCCCCGCCTCGTATCCGCCTCGTCCAACACGTCGTCATGGATCAAACTCGCAACATGAATCATCTCTGTGATCTGGGCAAGTTGACTCTGCCGTTGGTACCTCAACGAATCTGTTAAGGGCACAGGAATCGCGCTTGCACCCCCCATCTCCAAATCCGCGGCCCCTCCTGCCACGACGGCGCGTGACATGAGCATGGCAATGGTGGGACGAAAGCGTTTCCCGTGTCGTTTCTCAAAGAAGTGCTTCGCCGCGGCAGTCAGTACAGGATTTTCCGTCTCGACAAGCTCCTTGATAGAGTCAGAGAAGGGGGCGAGGTCCTTCTTTACCAGCTGAAAGGGATCCACGTTGTTGGGTGCAGGGCCGTCCATGGACATTATGATAGCGGGAGGTTGCGGCGTGGTAGTCAGGAGGGTAGGTTCATCGTTAGGCATGCCCGCAGCAGCGGCGGCGTTATTGGTGGGAGGGTCGGGGAATTTGGCGTACAAGTCAACGGCGGGCTTGAAGTCCAACTTGCTCAACACGCCTGCCTGGAGTGCTGGTATCGAGCTACGACGACCCGCCGTGCGCGAGGGCGAAGAGCTGCTCTCGCGGGAGGCTGCAGGGTTGCTAATGGAGGAGGAAGGCAGGACAAAGCCCTGTGCGACAGCGGCCAGGCACACGACCGCTGTGGCTGCCGTCGCCATGCCCCATCCGGCCGCCCGTCTTCTTCTCCCATGCTGCTGCTGCTGCTGTCTCCGGGCCGGCAACACAGGAGTGCTGGCAGTGTCCGAGGACGAGGAGGAAGAAGATGCCGTTGCTACCAGATATCTGCTGGTGCTGGTGGTGGTCATGATGGATGACAGAATGTTTTTTTGCTGATTGTGATGTTGCTGACTCGATGCGCCGCTTCGATCCTGGTTTTGCTGTGGGTTGGGGAGACCCAGCGGTGACAAAAGCCTGAGCTGGGGACAAGAAAGAGGAGAAGGAGTTAGTCAAGTTGTGACGGTGTTGCATGGTGTGGCACAGTGTCTGTGCATGTTGTGGGGGCAGCTCGCAGAATGACAAATGCAAGAAGGGAACGGGCGTGGCTCCCTGGATACCACATTGGCATCACGACGAAGAGTGCCTGCTTGTCGTCGTGTGGACTGCGGTGGGAACAAGTCGCCCGGGTGATGACATTGCAAAGTGATGTGGATGGGCGTGTGTCCATCTGGAAATAAAGACGACTCAACAAGAAGTGACGGCGCAAAGAATGAATGCCCCGGGCTGTCTCAGCTACGCCGTCTCCCAAAGGCATCCGTACGTGTTCATCGATCCAACGAGGGTGCGTCGTGACTCACTAGGCGGAGGTGACAGAGAGGGCAAGGCCAAAACCAGTGTCTGTGTCACACCACAGCAAAATAAAAGCCCAGCAAAGGACTGAATCAACCAAACAGCAACCCCGACTGACCACGCACATCACAAGACACCCCGAACATGCTTGCTCAGCAGAGGGCGTGGCGGGGTCGGGCCAGAGAGAAGGCCTCTTGTGTCGTTGCTGGAATTAGGGGAAATTACGGGAGTGGGAGGAGGCCGCTTCGTTTACCCCCCATTTCTCCGGTTTGAGGCTTGTGTTTGCAGGGTCATTACATCAGGATTGGTTTACCTGTATGGACATGTGAATGGAATGCTTGTAACTTTCCGAAGAGCGCGTCGTTACTCGATTGCACTATCCCCCTGGCAGCTCCTCTACCCCCTCTCACTTCCTTCTTCATCTTACCCTCCCACCCCTCCCGCCCCACTCTGCACAGGCACCGGCACCCAAAACAAGCCACACCACGCTACACACCATGTTGGATGTTGTCATCAGCCAGAGGAACCTTAAAATCTTTGCACAGGCCGTGAATGTAAGTTTGTGGAGCCTAACCTCCCCTCCTCCGTCAACGGGGGCCAAGTGTTGCGAGGCACTGAAACAGGCATGCATCGTCAAAAAAGGACGTGAAGGAAGAAGAGTACTCAATCACTTTTTAACGTGCTGTGCATTGTACGTGTCCGCCTTATCTCGCTTACCAACAATTCTCCTTCCCACCATCCCTCCTTTTCCAAGTGCCTCGCCCGCATCGGCAAGGACATCCTCATTGAGGCCGACGACAAGCAATTCATGCTTCGAGCGCTAAACGACAGCAAAAGCGCTTTCTCCGCCTTTTCTTTCAGCCCCGATTCTTTCTTTGAAGAGTACGCCTGTGGGTCACCCTCTCCCGAAAACGATGAGGAGGAGGGAGGAGACGACGAGGACGGTACCCAACAAAGAGGAGGGCCAGTGTCGTGCAAATTGATGGTCAAGCCCCTACAGCACGTTTTAAGGGGAGTGTTGAAACGGGTCCTTTCCCTCCGTATGTACCTCAATGAGGCAGCTTCCACTCCAGGGGAAGGAGGGAGGGAAGGCATTGCTGGAGGGAGGGAACAAGAGCATATACAAGCCGGAGCAGCAACAGCAGTAAAGCAATCGGTAGAGCCTCAAATAATCCTTGACATGCAATGTGAATGGGGGGTATTGAAGCGACATGCGTTTCAACTCCAGGACTGCGAGGTGGTGCACGCCGTTTTTAATCGTGAGGGGGCTTCATGCCTGAGGGCACAAGCCAACCATTTGTCTCAAATGTTAGACCACGTGCAGGGCGCAGCGGAGGTGGCATTTGTGGCAGGAAAAGAAGGGATATGGCTACGGACACGGAGGGGCGGGGGGGAAGAGGGGGGGGGGGGGGGGGGGGGGGAGAGGGGGGGGGGGGGAGAGAGAAAGAGGGGGGGGGGGGAGTTGCTCGGGACGGCGAATTTGAATACGGAGATGACGGTGAGCGCGATGGATTTTGATGGGTATGAATATATGGGCGGAAACGGTGGGGAGGAGGAGGAAGTGGGGCTGGTGTTTTCGATGAGGGAGGTTAAGGCGTTTTTGGGCTTTTGTGAAGGGTGTGAGTGTACCGCGGTTTCATTTTATTACCATCACGGGGGGGGGCCTGTCTTGTTTGTGTTTGAGGAAGATGGAGGATGGGAGGGAGGGAGGGATGGGG